>Ga0335073_10016483_pt1 | contig 10319 bp, 11 predicted proteins | sample Lox_Sample_22_FD_207093 | JGI IMG/M metagenome (GOLD analysis project Ga0335073, IMG submission 207093) | Soil microbial communities from Loxahatchee National Wildlife Refuge, Florida, United States - Lox_Sample_2.2 | ecosystem: Environmental > Terrestrial > Soil > Wetlands | place: USA... | reverse complement strand
AATTTGAACGCCATGATGCCTTCGTCGAGCGGCACAGCGTCGCCGAACACATGACAGGTGCCGCGTTTCCTGAACGAGATCGTCATGCTTTTCCCCGGTCCGCGATGAATTGGCGAGGGTCGACGATGCGGCCAGCGACGGCGGAAGCCGCAACGGTGAGCGGGCTGCCGAGATAGACCTCGCCATCCTTTGCGCCGAACCGTCCCGCATGATTCGTCGCCGCGGTCGAGATCGATATCTCCTTCGGGCCGAGGGGCGCCATCGCCCCACCGGCGCATGGGCCGCAGCCCGGCGGCAATACCGTGGCCCCGGCTTCCATGAAAGCCTGAAGCAGGCCTTCATTGGCAAGCCGTTCGGTAATCTTGTTGGTCCCGGGCCCGACGAAGAGGCGCACGCGATCGGCGACGCGTTGGCCGCGCATCAGCCGCGCCGCGGCGACGAAATCCTCATACATCGACGAGCCGCACGCACCGATAAAGGCATGATCGATCGGTGTGCCCGCGACCGAGTCGATATCGGTGGCGCGATCGGGTGCGCCCGGGAGGGCGACTTGCGGCTTCAGCATAGCGAGATCGATAACGATGCGACCGACATATTCCGCTTCGGCGTCGCTCAAGAAGCCGGCGGCCGCCGCGCAGTCCATTCCGGGCGGCGGGGCGGCGAACAGTACATTCGCCACGCCGATTTCCGTCAGCGTGTTGCACAGAGCAACGCGCGAGGCTAGGTCTAAATCCGCGATGGCTTTGCCGGCAAATTCGATCACGCGGTTGTCGGCGTCGATGTCCCAATTTCCCTGAGTGAATCCCTTGGACAAGAGAAAGCCGACGTCGCGAGGATGAACGCCCGGCGGCATGTCATTTCTCAGATCGACGAGAACGCTCGAAGGCACTTCGGTCCAGAGCGTCCCTGTAGCGAGCACGGTCGTGATCTCGGCGCCGGCGCCGATTGCCAACGCACCGATCGCACCGAAATTCGTGCAGTGCATGTCGTAAGCGAAAAGAAACATGCCCGGGCGAACAAAGCCGGCTTCCATCGGAAATATGTGACCGTGCCCGCCGCGGCCCACATCAAAAAAATGGCCTACCCGCCACTCCTTGGCGATGCGGCGAATGTTCCGTCCGCGCTCGACCGCTCTCTGCGAGCCATAGGAGACCTCGTGATCGGTCACGAACATCACTCGCTCAGGATGAAAGATCCGACGATAGCCGAGCGCGCTGAGCTCGGCATAGGAAGTCTCCACATAGCCGTCGTGAACGATGACCAGCTCGGGGTCGGGATGGATTACCTCTCCGATGCCGACGTGGGACCGGTTCGAGGCGCGCGCCAATAACTTCTGCGCTCCGGTCATCGGGTGGCTGGTTCCGGCCATCAATGGTGCTCCTGCGATGCGGCGCGGTCTCCGCGGCTCGGCGGCGCGATGCGGCGCGATTCCTGGAATACGCGCAGCCCATACATGCCGATTGCCTTGCTGTGTTCGACATGCAGCAACATCGCAGCTTCCGCAGCCGCGGGATTGCGGTTGCGGATGGCTGCGAGCAGCGCGAAGAGCTCATTGATGCTTTCCGCGGGTCGGCCCGGAAACATTAGCGAAGAGGACCAAAGGAAACTGAGCCGAGCGTTCACTTGACGGAAATACGCTGTAAGGTTGGCGCTGTTGGCACCGTCGGCAAGCGCCTCGAAAAGGGCTGCTTTCGCGCTCTTGATGAAAGCGACATCCTCCGACTTGAGCGCTGCATCGAAATCACGAACCGCCTTGTCGAGCTCCTCGATCTGCTTTTCGGTCCCGTTCAAGGCAAAGCGCCGCGCAATCAACGTCTCGAGCGCGGCGCGAATCTCCCACAGCTCGAGCACGTCCTGGATGCTCACCATTTTTACGACCGGACCGCGATTGGGCAGAATATCGATCAACCCTTCGCCTTCGAGCTGCCGCAGTGCCTCGCGAACGGAGGGCCGACTGACGCCGAGCCGCTCGCAGAGCTCGCGCTCGGTCATGCGGTCGCCGGCCTTGTAGACGCCGTCCGTGACGAGACGGCGCAGTTTCTGGGCCAGTTGTGCGCGGACAGGGGTGGGATCGCGGGGCGCACGGCTAAGTCGGGCCGCTTTAGGGCGTTTGGGGGCATTGGCCCCGGAGCTCTTTAGGTGAGCGGGCTGCTTAGCGGGTTTTTGTTTTCGAACCTCGTTGTCAATCTTCATCGTGTTCCTCAACCTACCCCAGATCGGCGGTGAAGCCGCAGGATTCAACGGCCTCTACCGCCACGTGCTCGTCGTTTTCGCCTGAGTCACCGGTTGCACCGACCGCGCCGATGATCTTGCCTGTTTCGCGCTCGCGGACCAGCACTCCGCCCAAGGCGGGAATGAATTTTCCGCCTGAAGCCGCAGCCAGTGAATCGACGAAATGCGGACGGTTTTGCGTCATGCTCTTCTCAACGAAATGCGTCGAATGACCAAGCGCGATGCAGGTCCACGCCTTGCCATATGCGATCTCGAACCGGAACGTGCTGCTGTTATCTTCACGCTGTGCCGACACGACATGGCCGCCCCGATCGACAACGCAGAAGGTGAGGGGCAGGTGCCCCTCGCGGCGCGAAATGGAAATCGCCGTCTCGATGATCTTGTTGGCGGTCGCAAGATCGATGTTGTCGATTGCCATCACTTTCTTCCTCTGCGGCTATGCTCGGGCGGCGCCGCACCGCCCTAGATGCCGCGAACTGCATCGCGAGCCCGGACGCCCGGTGGTCAGGGAAGGCGGGTCAAGTGCCCGCCTTCTCTTTTGTCCGCGTAGGACCACCGCCGGTATTCACCTCATGCGCCTCATCGGCTTCGGTTGCGAATCCCTCGGCCGTGACCTCGAAGATCAGGTTGTCGGCGTCGCGATATTTCTTGTGGTCGAGCCCGCCATCCCACATGTACTTTCCACCGGCGGCCTCGATGGTATCGCGCGCTTCGGCGTGGTCCTCCACCTCGAAGCCGATATGGTGCAGCCCGACGAAATCCTTGCCGAAATCCTCGCCGGCATATTCGTCGGTCTTAAATTTTATGATAGTGATGTTCATCACGCCGTCAGTCAGATAGACGCCCGCGGCGCCGACGTGATTTGGATTGATCTCGCCGATCTTCTGCATGCCAAAAGCCTTGATGTAGAAATCAGCCGTCTTCCAAGGGTCGGCGCTCGCAATTCCCAGGTGCCGCAGCTTGCCTTTCATCGGCCTCTCCTCGCACTGATTACTTTGACGCGAACGAGGGACTCTTGCACGGCGAGCAGAGGGCGTCAACGGATTGTCTTACAAAATAATATCGGGCCGACCGATTTCGAGACTCCGGCGACCGACGGGTGGATCATTGCGATTACACGGCGACGGAGCTTGACGACAATCGGAACAATTGTCATACAATCGTCAACTGAGCGTGATCTGCGACAACGAGGCGTGTCATGGGCGCATATGGGTGGAAGGCTTCGATCGGATTTCTCGGCCCTCCGCGCACCAATGAGACCGTCCTCCACGAGGCGTTCCGTCTGGCACCCGAGGGCATCTCCTGGTGTTGGTCTGTCATGGGGTTGCCCGAATTCGGTCTCTTTGAGTTCGACGAGGCCCTCCGCCTTGCCGCACTATGTGCCAAGGAGCTAGCGGCGCGTGACGTCGATATTATCGTTGCGACCGGAATTCCTCTGATCTCTGCAAAAGGGCCTGGCTATCACGAACAGCTTGAACGCGAACTGGCGCAAGCAATCGGCGGCAAGAAGCCAGTCACTTCGGATATGCGTTGCGCCATCAACGGGCTGAAGGCGCTTGGCGCCAGGGAGATCGTCATATCGTCTCTCTATCAGGGCTACATCCAGGACAACCTCATCAGATATCTGGAGCATTACGGCATCCACACGCTCGCCGACGAGCGACTGAGTTTCGCCTTGGCCGATTGCATGACCAAGCCGACAATGGATACCGCTTACGACTGCGCAGCGGCCGCCGCCGCCAAGGCGCCCAAGGCACAGGGCCTATTCCTTGGTTGCCCGCAATGGCCGGTCGTCGGCAATCTCGATCGCCTGGAGGCGAAGATCGGCATGCCGGTCGTCGCCCATCTGCCGGCGATCATGTGGGGCGCGCTGGCGCAGATTGGCATTCGCGAGCCCTTGGGCAATTACGGCACGCTTCTTCGCGAGTGGCCGGATTGGCCCGAGCCGTCGCGGTCGGCGGCTTGATCGCGACGTTGTGAAGGTGGGCAGGGCGCTGTGGCCGGTCGCGTCAAACTGGACACCGCCGTTGCGAGCTATCCGCACAATGCGGGCGTGCTCAGCGGGGAAATCCCCATCGACGGAGTCGAGCCGAATTTCATTTGGGTAATTCCGCAGAGCGGGGCGTTTCGCCGCATGGTCCGTCACGTCGAATTCGACGTATGCGAGATCGCCCCAACCACATACGTCATCGCGCGCGCCTATGGTGCGCCTTTCAGCGCGCTGCCAAGAAGGTCGGGGTTCGTGCTTATTCCCTGACGACGGGCGTATGGACGCGCGACATTCTGATCGATGACTACGGCCTTTATTCGGCCAAGGTTATCTGGGTCGTTGATGATGAGGAGCATGTGCCGCAGCTCAAGCTGCTGGATGAGAGCCTTGAGCTCTGAGAAAGACTGCTCGATCGGATTGAGATCGGGGCCGTAGGGCGGCAGATAGAGGAGGCTGGCGCCGCAGGCCTCGATGGCGTCGCGTATGCCGGCGACCTTGTGCGAGGCAAGATTGTCCATGATGACGATGTCGCCCGGTGCGAGCGTGGGCACCAAAATCTTCTCGATATAGGCGCGGAACGCATCGCCATTCATTGCGCCATCGAGGACCAGCGGTGCCGTGAGGCCGGTGGAGCGCAATGCCGCAACGAAGGTCGAGGTTCTCCAATGTCCGTGCGGCACGGCGGCAACGAGACGCTCGCCGCGAGGACAGCGCCAGCGTTGCCGGGTCATATTGGTCGTCGCCCAGGTTTCGTCGATGAAGACAAGCTGCGAGGGGTTAATTTCTGGCTGCCGCTCGTGCCATGCCGCGCGTGCCGCCGCTACGTCCGGCCGGTTTTGCTCCGCGGCGTGGACCGACTTTTTTTAAGCGTAAGTTTGCATGCTTTGAGAAACCGGTCGACCGAGGAGCGGCCAACCTGGACACCCTCCTCGACCAAAGCTTCGCGAAGCTCTTCGAGCGTCATATCCGAATGCGCTGCAACCAGCTCCCGCGCCCGGTTCTCGTACGGCACCAGGGCGTGCTCCTTACGGCCGCCCATCTGTCCCGGCTCGATCGAACCGGTCGGCACAAACCGCTGCATCAGCTTAATCACCGCGCTTGAGCTTACGTCGAACCGTCCAGCAACCGCGTTCTGCGACTCGTCCGCTTCAACCGCATCAAACAGCCGCCACCGCAAGTCCATCGATAAGGGTCGTGCCATCCATCGCTGGCTCCCTTCTCCAGCGGCCAGCTTGATGGCGTGGACGGCCCCCGCCCCAACGGCATCGCAATGTGCCAGGGTGGTGCTGTCATCAGCCCGCCAGCGGAAGAGGAAACGCCCCATGCACGTTAGCATCATCGGTGTGGATATCGCGAAGAACATCTTTCAAGTTCATGGCATCGACGACGAAGGCCGCTCGGTGCTTTACCGGAAAGTCCGCCGTGATCGGCTTGTGAAGCTGTTCGAGGGTATTGAGCCGTGCTTGGTCGGCATGGAGGCATGCGCAACGGCGCATCATTGGGCGCGCCAATTGACGGCGCTAGGCCATCAGGTGAAGTTGATGCCGCCGGCTTGTGTGAAGGCCTTGTAGAGCGGAACAAGAACGATGCCGCCGATGCGGAGGCGATCTGTGAGGAGGTCAGGCGACCGACGATGCGCTTCGTCCCTGTTAAATCTGCCGATGCGCAAAGTGTTCTCATGCTACACCGCACCCGTCACCTCCTGGTTCGCCAGCGGACCGCCCAGGTCAGCGCCATGCGGGCGCATCTTGCGGAATATGGGGTCGTGGCGCCCAGGGGCATCGGGCATGTGCGCGACCTGCTTGCGGTGATCGACACAGGGGCTCCTATGCTTCCCGATCTGGCGCGTCAGATGCTGTTCCTGATCGCCCAGATGATCGAGGCCCTCAGCCTGCAGATACGCAAGATCGAGATCGAGCTGCTCGCCCGGCATCGCACGAACGCGGTCAGCCAGCGCTTGGAGAGCATCCCCGGCATCGGTTTCATCACGGCAACCGTCCTTGCCGCCACGGTCGGCGACGCTCGCGCCTTCCGATCCGGACGGCAATTCGCTGCTTGGCCGGGCCACGTGCCGCGGCAGAAGTCGAGCGGCGGGAAGGAGCGGTTGGGCGGCATCTCCAAGATGGGAGACCGTTATCTGCGCCACTTGCTCGTCGTCGGCACGACAGCGATCGTCCGCTACACAAAGCGCAGGGCGACCGCCGTGAGCATCTGGACCAATCGGCTTCTGGAGCGCACACCTGCCCGCCTGGTTACGGTTGCCATCGCCAACAAGATGGCCCGCATCGCCTGGGCGGTCATGGCCCGGCAGGAAAGCTATCGCGCCGCTCCCCTGGCGGCCTGAGATACCGCTAACCGCAGCCATCGTCAGTTTGGGCAGGAGAGGACGTCAGGCGTGATGCTGATGCGGTCCAGCCGGCGGTCGGGACAACCCGCGTGATTCAACGCGCGTCACAGCGCGGCAGTTTGATGGGGACCCGACCCTCCGACATCATCATCGCCAGCGGCTTGGAGCCGCGCGCAACAGGCCGTACACATGAATGAACCTGACCCGTCAGCAACGCGCCGCCGAAATCCCTCGCTCAACGGAGGCCGTCCACACATGAATCACGTCCGGCCCCGAATAAAAGGCCAATCGGGTTCGCCTCGACGCCAAATGACGGAAACGAGCTTAGGCGTACGGCTGCAGACAGCGCGGATATTGCCCCAGGCCGATGCACGATGACCTCCCAAAATAAAGCAAAGCGCTTCAGGTGTCACAGACAAGCCGAGTCCGAACTCTCTTTGGGCGGGCGACGCGAAACAGTGAAATTGGGCGCATGGCACATTATGGATCGGGATTCCCGGTCGTCGGCGTCGAATCATAAGGAGTCGCGCTATAAGTGGTGCATATATAGGCCGCAGGGTTGGCGAGATCCGACGGGTTCGCTGCCACCGGTCCGCCGCCTCCAGTAGCGTTCGCAGGCGCGGTGGTCGGGCCGCTGAAATGCGCTTCCTGTGGATAGGGACAGAGCGGCCGGCTGCGCGCGGTCGGTGCGTTATCAGGCGGCCCCGAAACGAAACCGACCTGATACGTGGCAGCGTTGAAGTTCACCCCACTTGCCGTAACGGGACCTGGGGACGTGCCGTTCTCGACCCATCCGACTATGGGGGCGACGAAGTCGAACTGATCAGTGGTAGGACCGCCGTTGCAGTGATCCATGCCCGGCACTGGATACAGGCGAGAGAAGTTCTGCGCCGCCGCCAAGCCGCCGTTCCGGTTTGCCATCTCGTTGTAGTAATTGATCGTCTCGAGCACGGGCGGATGAGGATCGCCGAGACCGTGATACCAAACGATCTTGTGGCCGTAGCTGATGAACTTAGAGATGTCGAGTGAGGTCGAGTAGGAAGCGGCCGGTACCCCAAACAGGTAGCCGGGGACAGTCGGGTCGAACGAGGCCGCCAACTGACCCAGGTCGGTATTGAAGTTGAAGGACGTTCCTTTAAATGGATCATTCCAAAACACGAGGAAGCTGGGGTCAACATTGGGCGGCGAGAGAAACACGTAGGCTAGGTTAGTTGCGGTTACCTCATTGGCGCCCGGTGTCGTCGGTGAGCCGATATTTGCCAGGGGCTCGATGGCCGTCGAAAACATGCCGCTGTCATAGGCATAGCCGGGAATCGTGTTGGTGGCATGGTCGAGGGCCACCGCACCGGCCGGTACCTCCACCGGTTGCCCGTTACTCCTCGGTCCCTGGACCGTATTCTCGACGGCTTGGATCTGCTCAGGAGTTAGACAGGTCGCGTCCTTGGCTCCGCGACATTGCAGGGGGTAGGTCGTGCCCCCGGACACGTAAGTGGCAGTGGATGGGTTGAACTTCGTTTGGCACGCCGGCAAATTGTCGATCACGCCATCGGCGACGCCGTCGAGCGCATCGCAGGTCTGAAGCAAGGCCGTCTCGAAAAGCGACTGATCGCTCGTCGAAAACGCAGGGTACAAGAGCGGCACTGGGGGTGAACCGGTGCTGCTTGGCGTACCCCCGGGATATGTGGTGTAGGCGTTCAAGACTTGCTCCTCGGCCCACAACTCGTCGAGGTTAATCAGTTCGATGTCGTAGACCGGATCGCCAGCCACGATCCCGTCAAAGTATTGCGGGAAGTTCTGCGACATCACCATCGCTTGGCGGCCGCCGGTCGAGCAGCCAACCCAGTACGCGTGATCTGCTTCGTTGCCATAATAGACAGCGACCAAATACTTTGCGTTCAGCGCCGTCACGTCGATGGACTGGAAGGCGTTATCGAGCGCAGCCATCGGATCGAGGTAAAACTCTTGGTTCGAAGTGTTCGTACTGCATGACGCCAATACGCTATTCTCATGCCCGCCATCCTGCGTCGCCACGGCGTAACCGTTCGCAACAGTGCCGGATTCACTTCCAGTTGCGGCGGGAACCGAACCCTCCGACCCGCTACCGCCCTCCGCGACGAAACGGCCGTTCCACGCGGTGGGCAGGGCGAGTTGAAATCGATCGGCGTAGGTACAGTTGTCGAATGGACTGACACGCTGATTGACGTATCCGTTGACGATGCAACGAGATGGCGTCAACGCCGTATCGTCCACCACGGACGTGATCACTGTATTCGGAACCGGACCATCTGAAAGAGATTGCGGGAATGGCCCCAGAAGAGTTGACAGAGCAGCGCATGACGCCACCCCAGATTGGCTTGAGACGCCGATTTCCGTGGAGAGGCTGCCATTAGCATCCTTCGGCGGCGTAAACCCGGCCCCGCACTGGCCTTGCACGTTTCCGGTGACCCAGTTGTAACCATGGCTATGTGTTGGCACCAAAGCGTCGCTTTGACACTGCAGATTCCCGCCAACCGTGTTGAGGCTAATGTCGGAGGCTTTAGTTGCGCCCCCATCGCGGTTGTTGGAGATCTGCATGTCCCCGGTGATCTTTCCAAGCCATGCCTCGCAACCGCCCGCATTGTTCTGGCATTGGAAATTGCCGTTGATCACAACGCCGGGACCTTGGAAGCCGCTCCAGCTGCTCGCTGCCGTTCCGGTGCAATTCTGAATTTGGTAGTTGCCCTTCACCGTCACGTTGCCTTCGAGCAGCGAGGTCACGCAGTTGGTGGCCTGGACGTTGCCGTCGATCGTCGTTGGCTCGCCATAGGCCGAGATCAATAAGCTGCCACCATTCTGGACCTGTATGTTCCCAGTGACGTAGGCGAATTGCAGGATGAGGGTGCAATGACCGTTGACGGTGATATTCCCGTTGATGGTGGTCAAGTCCAACGGGGGAGACGGGTACGCGTATGTGCCGGGGTATGTGCCGTAACCTACGGTAACGGAGCTAGTGCAGTTATACGTGAAGTTCCCGTTGTTGACGGTCCCGTTGGTTTGAGCGTGCGAAGTCGAGGAGCCGCCGAACAGCCCAACGACGGCAAATATCAAAATGAACGCTACAGTTTTCATTGCTTAATCCTCCCGCGATCGCTGGTTGGCCAAGCGACGTGTTCTGTAGAGTAGAACGCATTATTCTCTATAGCGAACTCCAAAAGGATGCTTATTGTCAATATCGTTGTCCCGCGAAATCCTGGGCGGGGAAAAAGCGCGTGCGGAAGCTGCTGCACAACTGAAAAGGACTTGCCGCCGTCGACCGCGCTTTGTCGATCATGGGCGCGCTTGAGGATGCGCGGGACGATTTGACACTAAGTGATCGCGGCCGCTTTGTCGTGAACCAGCGCGGCGATAACACCAATGAATTCTTCTGCGCCAGCTTCGCATTTGCCAAGCGGTTGCATGATCGGCGTCTTCGGTGCCCCCGAGCTGCCGCTGATGCGAGTATTGCGAAGACAGTGGATAGGGATCGAAGCGGCATTCGGGCGCCAGCACCTTGACCGGATCGAGAATTTCGAGCGCTCACGCGCCGCCCTGCGCCAGGAGGGCGCATGGCGCAGCAGTGTCTCGAGATCTATCGGCCGATCGTGTAGACGAGTCGAGCGCCATCATCGGTTTCTCAAAAACCATCGACACGGTCGACCCCCGCAAGGAGGCGAGCTGCCCTTCGTCGAGCGCGAGAATGTCCTGATCGCCGATCCGGATCTTCCCGTCGAT
>Ga0335073_10016481_pt1 | contig 10319 bp, 8 predicted proteins | sample Lox_Sample_22_FD_207093 | JGI IMG/M metagenome (GOLD analysis project Ga0335073, IMG submission 207093) | Soil microbial communities from Loxahatchee National Wildlife Refuge, Florida, United States - Lox_Sample_2.2 | ecosystem: Environmental > Terrestrial > Soil > Wetlands | place: USA: Florida... | reverse complement strand
GAAAGCAAACAGCGCTTCCCACATCCCCACAGCCCCGACTACGACGGCGACGAGATATACTCGCCCACAAACCTGAATCGAGAAACTCCAGCTATAAATGGCTGAGAAAAGCGGGGCAGGTCAGAAGGCCGAGAAGGTTTCCTTCGTAAGAACAGAAAGAGGCGAACGCCGGCAGCATTGGAGGACCTACACTGATGACCCCGCATTGCGTCCGCTAATGTTTCGGCCGCAGTTTCGTTCGTTTTTTCCGATGGTACACGCGAGAGAGAAAGACTATCGCAAGCTATCCCAGTATGAAAGGCTTCGCAATAGACAGTTCTATTCGGCTTCAACTGGTTTCTTCGTCTATCTGGACAGGCTCCTTCGGAGAAGCCAGATGATTGGGCCGTTTCGTCAGCCACCGGAACGACGTTACACCTTTGCGGGGTTTGGGGCAAGTCAGACGGGTCCTAGCGGTGAGCAGGCAATCGACCTTCTCATCACCGAGGCTCTCCTTCCAAAGATCAACAAACCGCTCCTAGCTGCCGTGAGCTATTGGCTCAAAGCACTCCGTCTCGCCAATGGATTACGCGTTAGAGATATTGCAAAACGGGTGAACCTCTTTGAAGTGGACATCAAGCTAAGTGGTGGGGCGACCCGAACCAATCTAGTCGATGTAGGTTTTGGTGTTTCACAAGTGCTTCCCGTGCTGGTTCAGGGGCTGTTAATGCAGCCAGGGGGAATTTACTTCGTGCAGGAACCGGAGATTCACTTGCATCCCGATGCGCAGGCCGCGCTAGCTGATTTCTTTATCTATCTGGCTTGTCAGGGCGTCACAAGCATTGTTGAGACGCACAGCGAATATTTATTGTTGAGGCTGCGGCGACGGTTAGCCGAACGAGCGCAACAGCCTTTATCAGTAATACCGAAGCTCCGGAGTTCAACAAGAAAGCTGTTGCCGGATCAAGTGTCAGTCCTTTTCTCTGAAAGCAAGGGCCGGGAAGGGAAGATCACTCGTCTTGAGATTGGAAGCGGTTTTCAATTCGAAAACCTGCCCGCGGGCTTCATGAGTCAGATTACGGAAGACCGCATGCACCTTCTCAAAGCGGTGAGCAAGAGGCATGCCTGACTCCGTCTTTGACACTTCGTTTGTGCGACTCGCTAATGACTCACTTTTCGGGGAGAAGAAGGGCAATCTTCTAAATAGAAGGTTGACCGCCCTTCGACAAGTGGCCGATCGACGCAGGCGGGTTCGCTATAACAGCAAGCTTCTAAATGAATATTTGCAGCATGTGCGCGAACACAGGAATGACGTGATCGACCAATTTTTCGCAATGCTAGATAGCCCCGAGGCTATCAAAGTAAGCAGGAGTTCTTTGAGTCGTCAGGACATGGTCAAAGCAAGTAAGTGTCGATGGCCCTCCCACGACCAACATATCCTGGCAGCGGCAATTGGTGGTGATCGCGTTGTTATTCATGTCACGGAGGGTGCACTTGGATGCTGCGCGAAGGGCGTGAAGCAATTATTTGGCATCAGCGTTGACCACGTCGCCTGACGAGATCGGCCTCGAACGCTTCTTCACCAATTCTCAGTCAGAGCCTCATTCGAGGGTATAGCAGTTTTTCGCTCAATCCACCTTCTTGGAGATGTTCAGCAGGATCCCGATGCCGGCCAGGGTGAAGAACAGGCTTGTTCCGCCGGAGGAAATGAAGGGCAACGGGATTCCCTTGGTGGGAAGCAGCGAGAGCACCACGCTGATGTTAAAAAATGCCTGCAGCAGGATCGCCGTGGTAATTCCGAAGGCAGTGAGGCGGGCGAACGGGTCCGTGGAGCGGAAGGCGGTGCGCAGGCCGCGGTATCCGAGGACCGCAAAGAGGATGAGGATTGCCATGGCGCCGAGGAAGCCGAGTTCTTCAGCGATGTTGGCGAAGATGAAATCCGTCGATGACTCGGGCAGGTAGAAGAGCTTCTGCATGCCCTCCATGTAGCCGCGGCCCATCAGGCCCCCGGTGCCGACGGCGATGAGGGACTGGTTGATGTGGAAGCCGGCGCCCATGGGGTCCATGTCGGGGTGGGCGAACGCGAGCATACGGGCGCGACGCCAGGGGACCCAGAAGAGCAGCGCGGCAAGTCCCGGTGCGGCAGCGGCTACTGCGAGGACGAGATATTTCCACTCCATGCCGGCGAGGATGAGCAGCAGGGCGGTGACTCCACCGATCACGAGGGCAGTGCCGAGGTCGGGCTGCTTCACGATCAGCAACATGAAGACCACGGGCATCAGCGCGGCCTTGAGCAGCGTCTTGCGCCAGTCCTGCATCTGGTCGAGCCGCGTGGAGAGGAACCAGGCGAGAAAGAGAATGATGACGGGCTTGGCGATCTCAGACGGCTGGAAAGAAAAGCTGCCGAAACGGATCCAGCGATGGGTATGGTGCGAGTCGCGGAAGAAGAGCACCACCACGAGCAACATGGTGGTGATGGCCAGCGCGGGATAGATGAATTTGGGCGTGTTGTAGCGGGTGTAGTCCACTCGTGATAAGACGAGCATGGCGCCGAAGCCGGCCAGCGCCCACAGTGCCTGGCGGATCAGCGTTGCGTAGGGCGAGTGGTAACGCTCTTCGGCGACGATGGCGGAGGCGGAGAAGACCATGACGAGTCCGGCGACCACCAGCAGCAGGGTGGTGAAGAAGATCCACTTGTCGACGCCGACTCGCTTGGCCATGAGTTTATGGTTTCACGGGTCGGGTGTGGAGATTCGCGAGCCCGGTGCGGCAGGGATCAAAGTGATTAATTTCTAAGGGGTCATCCTGCCTGGATTCGAGGGATTTGCAGCCCCATTTTTCGATGCAGATTCAAGCCTCTGCGTCGGACCAGGTCCGCATCACAGTGGGAATCCTTCCCGATCACCGTACCAATCAATTTGGGTTAGTGGCTGCGTTCCAGCACTGCGGGCAGGCCGCGGAGGCCGCGCCACTCGTTCACCAGCTCTTTGAAGACGCGGCCGCGATGCTCGTAGCTTTCGAACTGATCGAAGCTGGAGCAGGCGGGGGCGAGCAACACGATATCGCCGGGATGCGCGGCGCAGGATATCGCAGCGATGGCCTTCTCCATGGTCTCGCAGGAGTGGATGGCAACCACTCCGCGAAGTTGCGCCTCGATTTTCGCGGCCGCCGAGCCGATGGTGTAAATCGCCTTCACGCGAGAGCGCAACAGATCCGATAGCGCAGTGTAGTCGGAGTTCTTGTCTTTGCCGCCGAGGATGAGATGAATGCTGCCGGGGAAGGCGGAGATGGCCTTGGCAGTGGCGTCGACGTTGGTAGCTTTCGAGTCGTTGTAAACCTCGACGCCATTGACGGTGGAGACGTATTCGAGACGGTGCTCGACGGCCTTGAATTCCTGCACCGCTTTGCGGATGAATTCCGCGGAGGCACCGGCAAGTCGCGCCGCACAGACGGCTGCCAGCACGTTTTCGACATTGTGCTCGCCTTTGAGCGGAATGCTGCCGAGCGGCATCACGGTTTCGGCAGGGGTGTCTGGCGAAGTGCGGAAAAGGATCGATCCGCCATCGACCCATGCACCCTGGTTGACGCTGTGTTCGATGGAGAACCAGAAGACCTTGGCTATGGACCTTTTGGCGGCTGCAGCGGCGCGCGCATTGTCGGCATTGAGCACGCAGTAGTCGTTCGGATCCTGCTGGGCGAAGATGCGCTCTTTGGCAAGGGCGTAGTTTTCGAAGGTGCCATGGCGGTCAAGATGGTCCGGCGTGATGTTGAGGATGACCGCGATTTTGGGATGGAACTGCTCAGTCGATTCGAGCTGAAAGCTCGAGACCTCCAGCACATTCCAGGTTTCGTCCGTGCTGTCTTCGATAAGGGCCACCACGGGTACGCCGATGTTGCCACCAACCTGCGTGGGCAATCCCGATTTTTCCAGGATTTCGCCCAACAGAGATGTCGTTGTGGTCTTGCCGTTGGAGCCCGTCACCGCGAGGATTCTGCCGCGCAGGAATCGCGCGGCGAGTTCGAGTTCGCCAATGATGGGCCGGCCGAAATTGCGGGCCTGCGCGAGTTCCGGGGTATCGAGCGGCACGCCCGGGCTGACCACGATGAGATCCTGGCGGCGGAACGTCAGCAGGCCATGGCCGCCGGCTTCGACGTTGATGCCCTGTTCGAGCAGGGCAGGAATGTCTTTGGCCAGGACTTCGGCGCTGCGGATGTCGGAGACGGTGACCTGAGCTCCGCGGCGGCGCAGGAAGAGCGCGGCTGCGAGCCCGGATTTGCCCAGTCCCACGACCAGAACTTTTTTGCCTTTAAGATCCATCATGACGACAGGTAAAGGATAATCCATGGGGCGCATGGTGTGGGCGATGCGTCCAGAGCGTAGGACATCGAGAACCGGCCGGAGGCACGTCCCCGCCACAAAGAAGTGCGAAGAAGCACATCCTTCGCGTCGCTGAAGAAAGACGCTCCGCTTCAGGATGACACCCTTTGCAGCCGGGCCACGCTGCCGTTCAATTTTTATAGGACAATTAGCGCAGCTTGAGCGTTGTCAGCGCGAAGAGCGCGAAGACCAGGGCGAGGATCCAGAAGCGGACGATCACCTTCGACTCGCTCCAGCCGAGCTGCTCGAAATGATGATGCAGCGGGGCCATCTTGAAGATGCGCTTCTTGCGGAGCTTGTAGCTGCCTACCTGCAACACCACTGAGACCGCTTCGAGTACGAAGATGCCCCCGATAAAGGGCAGCAGGAATTCCTGACGGATGATGACCGCGACGGTACCGATCGCGCCTCCCAGCGCCAGAGAGCCCACGTCGCCCATGAAGACCTCGGCAGGGTGGGCGTTGTACCAGAGAAAGCCAATGGACGCGCCGACCATCGATCCGCAGAAGACGGTGAGTTCGCCGACCATGGGCATGCGCTGCAACTCCAGGTAGTCCGCGAAGACCACGTGGCCGCTGACATAGGTGAGCACCGTCAGCGCGCCGGCCGCGATGATGGTGCAGCCGATGGCGAGCCCGTCCAGCCCGTCAGTGAGGTTGACGGCATTCGAGGTACCCATCAGCACAAAGATGACAAAGGCTACGAAGGGAGTGAAGGCCAGCAGGCCGAGGTGCGGCACCGTTGCGGGCCAATGGTGCCACTGCAAATCCGGATGGAAGAACTTGATGAATGGCACGCTGAGCTGCGTGGAAAACAGCCGGAATTGCGCAAGAACCATGAGCGTAGCAGCAACGGCGGCTCCGGCAAGACCCTGCCAGAAGAGCTTTGCGCGAGGCGTAAGTCCCAGATTACGGCGATGGACAGCCTTGGTGTAGTCGTCGGCAAAACCGACCGCACCGTAGGCCAGCGTGGAGCAGACAGCGATCCAGACAAAAGGATTGCTCGGATCAGACCACAACACCGTGGGCAGGAGGATGGCGATCACGATGAGAACTCCGCCCATCGTCGGCGTACCCGATTTCTTCTGGTGAGACTGTGGGCCGTCTTCGCGAATGTACTGGCCGATCTGGAATTCGCGCAGCTTCTGGATGACGTACGGCCCGATGAACAGGGCGATCAATAACGCCGTGAGCGACGCAAAGACGGTACGGAACGTGAGGTAGCGGAAGATCCGGAAGGGATGAAAGAACGGGAACAGTTTTTCGTAAAGCAGCCAGTAAAGCAAGGGAACTCCATTACCGGATCGGTGCGGGATTCAGGTTGATTCTACAGGAGTAGCTTACGGACGAGTACGGATTGATGTTCGTTGAATCTGGGAAGTGAATGGGCAACGATCCAAGCCGAAGACCCCGGGGGCATGGCGCAATTCGAGCTTAGGACTTGGATGAGGTCCTCGCTGCCGCCGCTCGCGCCACCAGGGAAAAAAGGAACGGTCGAAGCAGGTAGAGGAGAACGACGATGAATATTACCTCGAGGCCTTCAGAAAAAGCCCACATCCCTGACGAGGCGTTCTGCAGATCGACGATCTGCTCGATCGGGATACCCGTGGTGGCGGATTGAAACCGAATCATCAGAGTTCGGTGCAGAACCATCGCCTCGTACGCGAGGGACCATACAAGGAAGAAGGTAACAATTTCGTACGCTGTGCGCACGGCCCAATTCATCTTGCGCAAGAACTGGGAATAGCTGTCTGCTTTGGCCGGCTCTCGGTCATTCAGCGTCGTCAGAATGGCGAATCCCACAGGCCCCAATGCGGCGAGAAGCAGCCAGTAGGATGGGCGCTTTTTGGATCGAAGCACCAGAAAGCACGCGACGATCCATAACCCGACCATGCCCGCAACCGATGCAAAGATGAGCCCGATCTTCAACTCCGTCAGGAGGTGGAAATTGCGCGCGTAGTTTGGATGGCCGGCCGCCATTTCAGGATTGATAAAGCCGGAGAGCATTCCCCCACAAACCAGGACCAGGGCCATCAGCAGAAGCAGGACAAGTGCAAGGATCGAGTCTTTCTTAATCATCTCGCCGTCCAGCATTGCGATCGATTGGGTCTGTGCCTGAGTTTAACCGCCTTTTCCGTGATTCGGAGCGGATTGCTTTTCCAACTCCGCCTCAAACGCCTGTTCCCGATCTGCGATGTAGGCCTTGTAGCCGGAAGGGTCGACGAAAGCGTTCTTGTCGCCGGCTTTCAAACGGGCGTACTTTGCGGCAAGGTCAAAGTAACTGCCGTGCGCGCCGAGAAAGATGTCGCAGGGTAACTTGTTCAGGACCTCAAATTGATGGCGGTAATCGGCGGCTATCTGAGGGTAGGTCTTGTTGTTTACCAGCTTGTATCCAGGATTCACATTGGGGCTGCCGACAATCACGACGTGAAGGGTGCGACCATTCTCCTGCTCGTCGAGCGTCCAGGTTGTGGTGCCCTTGGTGTGGCCGGCCGTGAGGTGCGCGGTCAACGTGGAGCCACCGAGGGAAACCTTGTCGCCGTCGTGCAAGACGAGATCGACCTTCGTTGGCGGAAACCACATCGTCTTGTCGGTTGCGTAATGAAAGTCGTTGTGCCCGCCGGACTGGACGACCGGTACGTCTTGCGCCATCACTTCGTATTTCGCGCCCGTCATGCGCTTGACGCCGGCGCTGCCGGCGCAGTGATCGTAGTGGCCGTGGCTGATCAGCAGAATCTTCACATCACTGAATTTGAAGCCCAGCGACTCGACCGACTTCTTGATCTGCGGTGGCGATGATTCGAGATTCGAGTTGATGAGGATATTGCCCTTGGGCGTAACGATCAGGTAGGCGGCCAGATCTTCACTGCCCACGTAATAGAGGTTTCCGGCAATGCGGAAAGGCGGAACTGGAGTCGTCCAACTCGCGGGAATCTGCGCAGCGAGCGGAAGCGTAATCAACAGAGCTGCCAAAACAAGGGCCAGGCGGGGAAGGCGATGAGTCACGGAGTCTCCGATGAGGAAGCTGGAGTCTGGTTCTTTAACACTTCGATGGCGCGTTCGAGCTGCACTCCGCGCGAGCCCTTGATCAGGACCACGTCGCCAGGCCGGATGTTCCTTGCCAGCCACTCGCCCGCGGCAGGCGCATCCGGCAGGAATATGGAGGCAACTCCGCCCCAGCAGGCTGCCGCAGCCAGGTGCTGGGCGTTCCCGCGCACGCCGACCACGAGGTCGAGGCCCGCTTCGGCAGCAGCTTTGCCGCAGGCTGCATGCAGTTCCTGCGCGTGCTGGCCAAGCTCGAGCATCTCTCCGGCAACCAGGATGCGGCGCTGTGCATGCCTGGCCGCCAACGTGTGAATCATCGACTTGAGCGCTTCGGGATTCGAGTTGTAGCTATCGTTCAGGATGGTCGCACCGGCAATCTCCAGCACCTCGCCGCGTTTGCTTCCCGGCCTTAGCGATTCGAGTGCGGCGATCGCATAATCAGGATCAACTCCAGCTTCGATGGCAACGGCTAGGCCCGCGACGGCGTTCTGCGCGTTGTGGGCGCCGAGAAGATTGAGCGTGAATTTCCCGTCGTGATCCCCGGCGCGATAGTGGATCCGTAATCCGGACGAATCCTCCTTCACATCGAGAATGGCCGGATCGCCACAAGGGCCAATGCCGAAGTAGACGACCTTGCCGCGAAAGTCGCGCCCGAATTGCGAGACGTACTGGTCAGAGCAGTTGAGAAACGCGACGCCATTCGCCGGCAGCGCGGCGATGAGCTCATACTTCGCGCGTGCGATGCCGGCTTGGCCCTCGGTGAAGTTTTCGATGTGCGCAGTGCCGACATTGGTCACCACTCCCCAATCGGGCGTCGCGATGCGGCAAAGCGCGGCAATCTCACCCAGGTGATTCATCCCCATCTCGATGACGGCGTATTCATGTTCCGGTTCGAGCCGGAGGAGTTGCAGCGGAAGCCCGTACCCGTTGTTCAGATTGCCCTGCGACTTGAGCACATTGAACTTTGCTGCCAGCGCCGCTGCAATAGCTTCTTTCGTGGTGGTCTTGCCCGCCGACCCGGTAATGGCGATAACGCACTTGCCCCATTGGCGTCGGACGTGCGAAGCAAGCGCCTGGAGCGCCACCAGCGAGTCCTCGGCAACCAGTAATGGGGCTGCGAGCGCCGCATCCGACAGCGAGGGCAGCTTGGAGCGGGAAACCACCGCGCCGACCGCTCCGCGCTCCACCGCGGCTGCAATGAAATCGTGCCCGTCAAACCGCTCGCCTTTGACCGCGAAGAACAATTCGCCGGGCGCGACCGTTCGCGAGTCGATGGAGTAACCGGTGGCCACAAGCGTGCCTGCAGCAGAGATGCTGGATGGTGCTTCCAGCATCGCAACTGCCCCGATTGCCGCCTCTGCGAGCGTTAATTTCATGACACCTTACCGTAACCCAAATTGCGTAGCGCGGCGAGTGCTACTTCAGAGTCGTCGAACGGAATGCTGCGGTCGCCGATGATCTGCTCCTTCTCGTGCCCCTTGCCGGCGAGAAGAACAACGTCGTGTGGCCTCGCCGACTCGAGCGCAAGATGAATAGCCGCGGCGCGATCGGGCTCAATGATGTAAGGGACGCCCGTGGCCTTGAGCGCTGGCTCGACCTCGCCAAGGATCGCGCAAGGATCTTCAGAGCGAGGGTTGTCGCTGGTCGCAACCACAAGGTCGCTTCCCTCGCCCGCAGCGTAGCCCATCTTGGGCCGCTTGGTTCGGTCGCGATCGCCTCCGCAGCCAAAAAGGGTGATGATGCGGCCATCGGACTTCGCGACAAGCTGGCCCGCGAGGGCGATCAGATTGCGCAGTGCATCATCGGTGTGCGCATAGTCCACAATAATGTTGAATGGCTGGCCGGCGTCGACGGGCTGGAAGCGGCCAGGCACGGGGCGAAGATCTGGCACGGCGGCGACAAGTTGATCGAAGGGGATGCCGCGGGCCTGCGCTGCCGTGAAAGCGGCAAGCAGGTTCAAGACATTGACGTCCCCAGCGAGACGCGATGTGACGTGCGCCGAACCGGCAGGTGTTTCCAGCTGAATACTGGCGCCTCCCGGGGTGAGCCGGTGCGACGCGGCGCGAAAATCGCCGATGCCCATGCCGTAGGTGCGAATTTCTGCTCCTGCATTGCGCGCGGCTTCGATCAGATCCGGCGTTCGCTCGTCGTGGGCGTTGAGCACAGCCACGCGAGGCGCGGGGTAGATCGTTCCATCGAAGAGCAGGCGCTTCGCAGCGAAGTACTTCTCCATCGTCTGGTGATAGTCGAGATGGTCGCGCGTAAGATTGGTGAAGACCGCGACATCGAACGGGATCCCCAGGGCCCGGCCCTGGTCGAGTCCGTGGCTCGAGACCTCGGTGACCAGTTCCGTTGCGCCGAGTCGCGCGCCTTCAGCCATCAGCTCGAAGAGATCGCGCGATTCCGGCGTGGTGTGCAGCGATGGGCGGACTTCGCCGGCAACGTGATATTCGATGGTGCCGACCAGAACGCTCTTGCGCGCGGCGGCATTGAGCAGAGCTTCGGTCAGGAATGCAGTTGTGGTCTTGCCGTTTGTCCCGGTTATTCCGGTGGCGGCGAGTTTGCGTTCAGGATGACCGAAGAAAGCGGCAGAAGCTTCGGCGAGAGCACGGCGGCCATGCTCCACTTCCACTGCTGGAGTTTCGGAGTTGTATACGACGAGATGGTCAAAGGTCGGCGAAGAGTCGGTAATAATGCCGGCTGCGCCTGCCGCGAGAGCCTTCTCGACGTAGCGATTGCCGTCGGTCGTCCCACCCTTCATCGCTACGAAGACAGAGCCGGGGCGCACCCGGCGCGAGTCGTATTCGATGCCGGTGATCGGCTGTGAGGATGCACCCGATGAGCCCACTGCGGTCAGTTCGGCGATGAGTTCCTGCCAAAGCATGTGAGGTGATTGTAGATTGCGGGAGCGAAATTGG
>Ga0335073_10016480_pt1 | contig 10320 bp, 7 predicted proteins | sample Lox_Sample_22_FD_207093 | JGI IMG/M metagenome (GOLD analysis project Ga0335073, IMG submission 207093) | Soil microbial communities from Loxahatchee National Wildlife Refuge, Florida, United States - Lox_Sample_2.2 | ecosystem: Environmental > Terrestrial > Soil > Wetlands | place: USA: Florida... | reverse complement strand
GGCCCAGACATCTCGGCTCTCAATACCAGGTATGTGTTCCGGGGTGGCTGGCAGTGGAGTCCGCGGAGCGTTCGTAGCCGCTTAGGTGCCTTCACTTGTTGGTTTTGCCGAAGCCTACCGCTGCCAGCCGCGAAGCTTGATAGCTGCTTTCTTTGGCTGATCCCTACTGGGTGTATTTGGATAGCGGCATATTCTGCGACCGCACTTCCAGAGGACTCGAAGAAAACTCTGGTCGTACTTTGCAAAGAAGGTCTCCGCTGCCCAGCGATTGATGCTTTCGACCAGACGGTTGGCTTCATCGGGCGTCTTTATTCCGCTTCGCTTTGCGTCAATGATCGCCTTAACTGCATAGGTCATTGCGTCCGGCAGCACTTCAATATAAGGACCAAAAATGAAATCCGGTCCGCTGGACTGTTTGAGGGCATGACCGATGCCAGGATAACCGCCGTTACAAGAGTAGAAGATGAATGTGCAGGTTTTCGGAAGTGCGTCCTTGAGAAGTGCCGCCAAGTCATGCCAGCGAACCTCCTGTTCTCGAACGCGAAAACCTGTTCTGGAGTCGTGACCGTGTGCACCAAGAATGAGAACATCGCAATCGCTGAAATCCTCGTGCAGCAGGCAATCTCGCAAAGCGTCGGGCGTCGGGGTCGTCGCGACTCGTACATCGACATCAGTGCCAGTAAGATCCCGAATCAGCTCATTTAACGGTTCTTCTGCCACATCGTTCTCAGGGAAGCAACTCAAATAAAGAACTTTCATCGATGCAGGTCCTTCCTTACGCATTTTGCCCACCCGAAAGCCTGGCACGAATACGTGAATGGCGTGAACTCTCTACCGGCTGAACGATCGAAAGTCAATCGAACTAAAACAAAGACATGAAGATACCACCTGCGCGCGGGGCCCCGCGACGATCCGGAAGAGGCGTGTCGCGATAGATCAAACCTAACTGATGACGACTGATCGTTTCAGAATTTCAAAGTCCCAACCATTGGCTGTTGGGCAATAACCTCCTATCACCCCGCATACGTATGTAGAGGAATGCAAACCGATGCTCCGTTTCTCTGGTGGGGTTCTGCGAAAGTTTTGCTTCTTGTCGTTGCTGTTCTCCCTCGTCGCCAACTTTACCTGGGCACAATCTGAAACCGCGACAGTTTCCGGTCAGGTGGTCGATTCATCCGGACTGAACATCGTGGGTGCTCAGGTAAAGCTTGTGGATATTGACCGTGACAACGCTACTGCCGTTAATACGAACACTAGCGGGCTGTATGCATTTCCAAGCGTTAAGCCGGGACGGTACCGGATGGAAATCTCCGCTGCGGGATTTAGGACGATTAACGTGACTGGCATCACGGTAAACGTCCAGGATCATCTCCAGCAGAATTTTAAGTTGACGGTCGGTTCAGTCTCTGAGTCGATAACGGTCGAAGGTGGGGCGCCGTCGGTCGACACAGAATCGGCCACTGTAAGCACGGTTGTGGATCGGCAGTTCGCCGAGAACCTACCGATGAACGGTCGCAGCTTTCAGACGTTGATTGAGCTAACGCCGGGAGTAGTTGTAGCTGCGAATAACGGATATGATACCGGCCAATTCAACATCAATGGGCAACGAGCCGCTTCAAATTACTGGACGGTCGACGGAGTGAGCGCCAACATTGGCATCGGCGCATCGCCTCTGCCTGGAAACGGCGTGGCAGGAGCGCTGGGTTCGACGAGCGTGCTCGGGGGGACAAATAGTCTGGTCTCGGTTGACGCTTTGCAGGAATTTCGCATTCAGACTTCCACCTTTGCCCCCGAGTTTGGCCGCACACCCGGCGGCCAGATTTCGATCGTCACCCGCTCCGGATCCAACCAGTTCCACGGCACGGCATTTGATTATCTCAGAAACGACGTGCTTGACGCTAATAACTGGTTCAACGGCGTCAATATCCTGAATCCGACTCCCCTGCCGAAAGCAAAGGAGAGACAGAATGATTTTGGAGGAACAATCAGCGGCCCAATTTTAAAGAATAAAACATTCTTTTTCTTTTCCTATGAAGGGCTGCGACTACGACTGCCTCAAACTGCCCTCACGTTTGTGCCAGACACAAGTCCGCAAGATCCCTACTCGCGGCAATTTGCGGAACCGGCCGTTATGCCGTACCTCAACGCTTATCCCTTGCCGAACGGTCCAGAGGTTCTCGACGCCAACGGTAACTACCAGGGCGTCGCACAGCTCAATGCCAGCTTCTCCAATCCGGGCACTCTCAATGCTTATAGTCTTCGGATTGATCACAAGCTAAACGACAAGCTAAACGTTTTCTGGAGGTACGACTATTCCCCATCAGAACTTGATCAGCGTGGGGCCTTCGCGGCGCTAAGCACCGTCTCTCCCACGCGCATCACGACCCTGACTGGCACCGCTGGAGTGACCTGGCTGATTTCCAATCTCGCAACCAATGATTTCCGTTTCAATTACAGCAGCACTGACGCTTCCGCTTCGTTTTATCTGGACAATTTCGGAGGCGCAACGCCACTGGCCGCAGTGCCATTTCCGATTCCATTTACGAAGCAAAACGCAGAATTTAGTTTCCAGGTTCTTTCACTCGATTCCAATAACCTTGGCGTGCGGGCGGGCGCAAGTCAGCACAACCGTCAGCGACAAATCAATTTTGTGGATAACGTGTCATTACAGCAGGGATCGCACAGCATAAAGTTCGGCATCGATTTTCGCCGCATGTCCCCTCAGGTTGCTTCTCCTGCCTATACGCAGGTGGCTTATTTAACAGATATACCGTCCGCTGAAGCGGGAAACCTCGGCGAGGCCCTTGTGAATTCGACCCTGGGAGCCACATTCTTATTTCGCAATCTCGGAATTTTCGCCCAGGACACCTGGCGTGTTCTCCCCCGGCTGACCTTGACGTATGGGCTCAGGTGGGATACCGATTTTGTTCCTAAAACGACTAGCGGCCCTAGTCTCAATGCCGCAGTAGGCTTCGATCTGAGCAATCTGGCGAATCTTGCCCTGGCTCCGGCAGGTACACCGCCTTATAAAACAATCTACGGTAATTTTGCTCCTCGTATCGGAGTGGCCTATCAATTAACGCAGAGCTCTTCGTGGCAGACGATGATCCGTGGGGGATTCGGGCTCTTCTATGATCTGGCAACATCGGAAGTCGGGAACTTAGTCTACGGACCATACTTTCCCTTCGGATCCACGAACTCCATATTCGGCGGCAGATTTCCGCTGACAGGAGCTTTGGTAAACCCTCTCCCAATTGTGTCGCCTAACGCCAGCAATTTCGGCACTTTCGACGCTTTTGATCCCAACCTTCGGTTACCATACACGCTGCAATGGAATGCGGCGATCCAACAGTCCCTGGGAAAACGGCAGAGCCTGACTGCATCCTACATCGGCTCTGCTGGAAGACGGCTTCTGCAATCGGCGGGGATATTCTCGCCGAATGCCAATCTCTACTACGCGAACCTCGTAACCAACGCAAGTACTTCGGACTACGACGCTCTCCAGTTGCAATTCCAGCGCCAGATGACTCATCGTTTGCAGGCACTGGCTTCCTATACGTGGTCCCATTCGATCGATACCGCGTCGGCTGGTTCTCTTGGTAACGGATCGAATGATATTTCCGTTTTGAATTCCAATCTCAACCGCGGACCCTCCGACTTCGACATACGGCATGCCATGTCGTTGGGGCTGACATACGACCTGCCAGCCCTCACGAACAACTCCTTCAACCGCAGTTTCCTAGGCGGGTGGTCGGTTGAAAATATAGTGCAGGCTCGGACTGCCCCTCCGGTTGACATTAACTACGAAGACCTTTATGAACTCGCCACCGGCTTTCAAACATTTACGAGACCTGATGTAGTTACAAATCAACCGTTCTATTTATATGGACAGTCCTACCCAGGTGGCAAAGCATTTAATCCGAACGCATTCACTCCTCCCCCTCTTGTTCCGGCTGGGTGTAATCCGTTAATCACTTACCCGTGCTTTCCTGCCGGCCAGGGCAACCTTTCACGAAATGCTATGCGAGGTTTCGGTCTTTTCCAGTGGGATTTTGCCGTCCATCGTGACTTCCCCATCCATGAAGCGCTGAAACTACAGTTCCGCGCCGAAATGTTCAATGTTCTGAATCACCCCAACTTCGGCCAGCCATCTGGCAATCTGAGTATTCCCGGTGCTCTCAACCCACAGTTTGGCATCTCTACGGCGATGCTCGGCCAGAGTCTTGCAGGAACAGGAAATACTGGCAACGGTGCGTTCGATCCTCTCTATCAGCTCGGCGGTCCACGGTCCATACAGTTTGCACTGAAATTGCTCTTCTGAGCGGTGCGAGGAACTTACCGATGCCACGGCCGCCATCAGAAAGTAAACCCGCCGAGGCCCTTTGCGACACAATGCTTTTGTCAGTTCCAGGTATGCCAAGAAAAAGATTAAGGAGACGGCTGATGCTAAGTTTAAGAGTCCGGTGTGCTGCGAGCCATTTCACCCTCTGGATATTTCTGTGTGTTTCTGCGATCGTCGGGCGGGCGACGGACTCTCACACCTGTGGACACTCGGTCGCGACTTCGAAGCGGCCCTTGAACGTGGCTGATGCCGTTGAGATGACCAAGCCGGGCGATGCAAGCTACATGGGCAACTGGACAATGTCCACCAATCCCGTAGTGTTTTCCCCCGACAATCATCGCTTCGCTTTCCTCACGCAGAAAGCCGACCTCAAAGATAATGTGATCACGTACTCTATCTGGATCTTCGATACCACTACGGCTTTAACCGCACCAAAGCCGACACGAGTGGCTACTCTGACGTCATCGTCCAACCGCCCCGCAATTTCCAACCTGAAGTGGCTGCCGGACAACGATACGCTGGTGTTCCTGGGCGAACAGCCAAGAGAAAATCCGCAGCTTTACAAGGTTCGTTGCAGCACCAGGAACCTTGAGAAACTCACCGATCAGTTGACCACCATCGTGGCCTTCTCAATAAGCGATGATGCCGGCTCGTTTGTCTATCTCGCACATATTCCCGCCGAGCCGATGTTCTCAGACGAAGTCAGGCGCCGAGGTTTTTTCGTTACTCCTGGGCATAAGTGGCAAGACTTGTACCTCAACAAACGGGAATTTGATTATCGGCGCAATCTCTATATCAAAACGCCCAAGATGTCCGTTCCCCAACGGCTCGGCGAAACCCTGCAGGTTCCAGAATACGATGATCTGACTATTTCGCCCGATGGCATGCATGCCTTTCTGCAAATCTACGATACAAATCCTCCCTCTTCCTGGGATGACTACTCATTTCAGTCAGACGGCGCCTTCACCTTCGATCGCTCCCTCTGCCTCGCAGGAACAATCGAACGGTGCGCAGGCCACTATCTCTTGGTGGACCTCCATCAAAAGTCCGTGCGGCCCTTGGTCAATGCCCCAATTGCGTATAAGTACGAGGGATCCGAGCTCGCAGCCTGGACGGCAGATAATTCAGTACTCCTCGTCAATGCCCTGCTCCCTCTCGACGGTGCGACGGAAGATGAACGCAATCGAAGGAAGCGCAATGTTTACGCCGCAGAAGTAACCTTTCCCGGAGGCGCGATCCACCAGTTTGATGAGCGAGAAAACGTCCGCCCTGCTTCTAATATCCGGCCGGACCCTCCCAACCGCCGCATCGTAACGACGGTATCGACCTATGGAACGCCTCTGGAATACCGCAAAGTCGACGGAGAATGGAAAATCAAAGAACTCAGTCCTTCTGACGCGGAGCTATCTTTTCCCCTTGCAGTAACTCTCGACGAAGATATCAATACACCGCCCAGACTGGTCGCGATCGACGCAAAGACCAAGAGAAAGACCCTATTGCTCGACCTGAACCCCCAATTCACCCACCTTGCTTTCGGGAGAGTTGAACTCTTTCTCTGGAAGAATCGCGAGGGAAAACCCAGCGGGGGCCAGCTTTACTACCCAACTGATTATGTCGCCGGTAAGCGCTACCCGCTGGTCATCCAAGCCCATGGCGAGAGTCGCGAACGCTTCTGGGTCGATGGCCCTTTCAGCACAACCAATGCAGCCCAAGCATTGGCCAACCGCGGCTTTTTTGTTCTGCAGATGGGCTTTGGCGATCGATATGACAAAACGTCCCTTGACGAAGCCGGAAAAATAATGGACACGCCTGAAGAAAGCCCGCGCTTCATGTCGTACGTCGAGTCCGCTATCGATCAACTGGATCAGCGTGGATTGATTGATCGCACTCATATCGGGCTGAGCGGGTTCAGTCGCACTGTCTACGAGGGAGAGTATTTCCTAACGCACTCCGGCTATCCAATCGGCGCGGCCGTGATGGCTGATGGACCTGATTACGGGTACCCGAACTGTATTTATTTCTTCGTCCCAATGCTAACTTCGGACTGCGAGAAAATGAATGGCGGTGTTCCCTGGGGGAATTCGTTTTCCAACTGGGTGAAAGAATCTCCGCCCATGCGGCTCGACAAGGTTCATACTCCTGTGCTGCTGCAGTCGATAGGAGGGCCGCTCAACGAATGGGAAATCTATGCCGGCCTGCGGTGGCTGAAGAAGCCAGTGGAACTCCTGAATTTTTACCCGGAGGGCGAGCACGTTCTGGTACGACCGCAGCAAGTGTACTTGTCTGAGCAAAGTGCTGTAGATTGGTACTGTTTTTGGCTCAAGGGTGAAGAAGATCCTGATCCTGCCAAGGCCGAGCAATACAAGCGCTGGCGTAGCCTCCGGCCGCCTCCGAGCAGCCAAGAAGATAAGAGCCAATCTGCTGACTGAGTTGGTCTCTTTTTATGTGTCTAGTCGTCGAGATCGTACGCCGGGTTCATCCGGTGCTTGGGGTTAGGGCCCTCAGGAATTTGAAAGTTCCCTTTTACAAGTTGTTCGATGAGCCGGACTGCCTCTCCGAGTACCATCACTTCTGCTTTCATGTATTTCATGGTGGTTCTTCTTTTTTTGTTAGAATAATGCTTCCCGGCTGCCTGCAAGCAGCCGGGAAGGTAAAGCGCCAATTTGACTGAATTGGCGGCCTATGCGTGTTTACTCATCCAGATCATAGGCTGGGTTATGTGTGTTCCGCGGAGGCTCCGGAATCGCAGGAAGACCTTTCACGAGCTGTTCGACTACTCGGACTGCTTCTCCGAGCACCGCCACTTCTGGTTTTGTGTATTTCACGGTGGTTTCTCCTTGTTGATATATTCTGTCCGCTGTGAGCGGGCAGAAGCTTGTTGTTGGTCGCGGTTAGGCGCTGAGCCGAATGTCACGCTTCCCAATGGCTGGCATGGGGAATGCAGGTATCTCCAGCAGTCCACGCCGCACAAGGTTCCGCAGCCAGATTTCCAATGAAATCGTCCAAAGCACGCGCACAATCGGAGCCGTTTTCCCGGCACGAATGTCGCTGACGACCTTCAGCAGCTCGGTGTCGTCCACATATCCGAGCCTTGAACTAATCGACGTATAGTAAATAGCCTGAATTTCTCCCCAATGCTGATCCAGCATCACAGCAGCGGTGCGCGAACCGAACTGTTTGGTCCGGCGGGCAAGGATCTCCCCAGGCACAATGCCCGCCAGAGAACGCCGCATCAGTGAGCGTCGCTCGCCCGGCCGCAGCCATTGATCGGCAGGCGTTGCGAGAACAAATTCGATCAGATTCTGATCCAGATAGGGATACGTCGTTTCCTCCAGCCCCGGCCCTGTGGCCGATACTTTTGCGAGGTTGTGGGCCATGACTTGAGCTCCGGCTATGGCGGAGCGCCGTGTAGGCAACCAAAAGCCAAACGTCTCGTCGGGACCAATGTGTCGATGGCGTAGTCGGGTGCGGTTCGCAAAATCGCTGCGATACCAGGGTTCGAGTTTGGATTCCGGAACGAAATACTGACTGATCGCTGTAGGCAGTGCCTCGACAGCAGAATCCCACAGTAGTTGAATCCACGGTCGCCGCTTGATTAGGCTCCACGCCGTCAGCTGGCTCGCTAGGCGAAAGAACCGGCATTGCAAAATGAGATCTGCTAGGCGTGAGCGCGGGTCAGGAATACCTCCCATAAACTCATCACCGCCAACTCCAGACAGAACGACGCGGCAGCCGCTCTTATGAATCGTGTTGGCGTGCTCTTCGTGAAGCTCGTTGCTCACGCCGAGCGTGCCCGGAAATGGGCAGAACTCGCGAAACTCCAGCGACGCCTGTGACTTTGCCATCTTGCTGCTATCGATGTGAATGCCGGCTCTGCCACGCTTTTCCTCGACCTTCTGAAAATAGATCCAGTCATCCCCCTTCGGTTCTGTCTTGTCGTAGTAGGAGAGTGTATCCAGGCGCGGCGCATCCGCCCCTTCATGGCCGAGAATGTCATCCGCCATGCAGACGATCGACGACGAGTCTAGCCCACCGCTGAGTTCGGCGAGTACCGGCGAGTCAGAACGCAATCTGCGGCGTACCGACTGTCGAAAAACCTGACGAAAGTGTTCTTCGTAGTCGCCGTCGGTTTTGTAACGAATTCTTGCTCGCGGGGAAAACCGCCAGAATCGCTCTGTCCTGGTTTCGTCGGATCGAACGCGAACATAGTGTCCAGGCGGAACTTCGCAAATTTCGCGATATGGAGTCGAAGGTCCGCCCGGATTATGCGCTAGATATCCAGCAACGAATTCGTCATCCACATGAAACTTAATTCCGGCTCTCAGTACGAGTAAGGTGATGTCGGTGGACCAACGGATTTCACGCGGCCTCAAGTGGTAGAAAATGTGCCGCACTCCCATGAAGTCAGAAGCAAAGATCAGTTCTTTTTCTTGCGGACACCAGATGGTAGCTGCCCAGTCGCCAACAATGCGACGAAATGAATCACTCTCCCAGCAGTCAAAGGCAGTCGCCATGATGGCGATGTCGGTGGCCTCGCGGTCCAGATCGTCGCGGAACTCCCGAATTAGCTCTTCGCGATTGTCGAGGCGGCCGTCCCAAGTCATCACAAAACCGCGTTGCGAGATGTAAGGCTGCTTCTCGCGCCGCGATTCGTGGGTCGTATGAAACGGACGATAGATCAGCGCCACTGGGCCTTCACAGTAATGCGACTCGCCATCCGTTCCTTGCTGCTTCAAAACCGCTCTGAAGTCTTCGATGAGCTTTCGATCCGTGGGCGTGCCGTCGAAATTCCATACTCCTGCTTGCACGCTCATTTCGTTCCTCTGTGAATAAAATTCTTTAGCTCACATTCCTTTGGTTAACAACGCTCCCATACGGAGTACGTGGCCTGAACGTCCGACCTCTCATTCACTGCAGAACCATTCACCTCGACCCACGCGTGCGCGCGGAACGGGATCTTCTGCGCGCCGAGAACCATGCACGCATCGATTCCCTGCTTACGCAATAGGTAGATCGTGACGAACGAGCGCTGGAAACAGAGCGCTTGTTTCGGATACCAAATACATGCATAGTTCACGGCTCTACATACGCGGTCGAGCGCGTCTTGTGCAGGTCTGTTCTTGTGGGCAATTTTCCACTGTCGAACCACGGTATGAATCGTCTCGAAGCGGCAGCACGCACAGATCACGTCATAAGCGAAGAGCGCGAACAACGCCTGCATAAACAACATTACGGGGACCTCCTGGATTGAGCTGCAGCTCCGATTTCATGGCAGATAAATGCCAGCCGCTCGGTCAGAGATTCGATCTTAACCGGGAGCGGCTGTACCGGCGTGTGCCCCCATGCCGGCTTGTAATCGAGCAAGATGGGGTGCTCGGAACAATTCGCCGCCTGCAAGCGCGCCGTCATTTTTCGTGCATGCATCGGATTGCAGCGCGTGTCCGCATCGCCTGAGATGAGCAGAACGGCAGGGTAATGCGCACTGTCCTGGACGCCATGGTAGGGGGAGTATTTCAGCAGGTGGAAAAAGTCCTGCTCATCTTCAGGGGAGCCATACTCTTCAACCCATTCGGAAGCCCAATCGAAGATGTGATACCTCGTCATGTCGAGCAAGGGGCCAAGGCAGATGGCGGCGCGGAAAAGATCGGGACGCTGGGTGATTGAGGCCCCAACAAGCAATCCAGCGTTAGAGCCGCCGCCGGTCCCAATCTTCCCTGCCTCAGAGCACCCTTGCGCAACAAGCCATTCCGCAGCTGCGCTGAAGTCATCGAACGAGTTCTGTCGCTTCTCGCGCATCCCAGCCTGATGCCACTGCTCGCCGAGCTCTGACCCGCCTCGTAGAGCCGGCACAGCAAACAGAAATCCCTGTTCGATGAGAAACGTCGCGAAGGCCGTAAATCGTGGCGTCACACAACTTCCAAAGCCACCGTAGCCCGTAAGGAATGTGGGGAGAGGAGTTGAACGTCGCCGATCCTCCC
>Ga0335073_10016478_pt1 | contig 10320 bp, 9 predicted proteins | sample Lox_Sample_22_FD_207093 | JGI IMG/M metagenome (GOLD analysis project Ga0335073, IMG submission 207093) | Soil microbial communities from Loxahatchee National Wildlife Refuge, Florida, United States - Lox_Sample_2.2 | ecosystem: Environmental > Terrestrial > Soil > Wetlands | place: USA: Florida... | reverse complement strand
ACCGCGACACCGTTCACGAACACGGAGTCGACCGCCTCCTCCGCCGCGGAGTAGGCGAGGTGGGAGACGATCGCCTCCGGTCGAGCGGGGAGGAGGGTCGGGTGGTCCAGCCGGAGGAGGGAGAAGTCCGCTCGCTTCCCGACCTCGATCGACCCCAGCTCGTCGGCCCGGCCGAGCAGACGTGCGCCGTCCACGGTCGCGAGGTCCAGCAGCTCCTGGGCGGGAAGGACGGCCGCGTCCCAGCGGTGGTTCTTCTGGACGAGCCCCGCGAGATGCATCTCGCGCAGCATGGAGAGGCAGTTGTTGCTCGCGACCGAATCGGTCCCGAGCCCGACCACCGCACCGGCGGCCCGCAGCTCCATGATCGGGGCGACGCCGCCCGAGGCGAGCTTCAGGTTCGAGCTCGCGCAGTGGGCAATGCCGAGACGGTGGCGTCCGAGCACATCGATCTCGTGACCGGTCAGCCACACCGCGTGCGCCGCGACCATGCCGGGCCCGAAGAACCCGATCTTTTCGAGCCAGTCGGCGGGCCGGTCCCCGGTCTTCGCGTGGTGCTCGTGCACTTCCTTGCGCGTCTCGGAGAGATGGAAGTGGCAGAGGGTGCCTTCCTTCCGGGCAAGCTCCTTCGCTCCCATCCACGTCGCTTCGTTGCAGACATAGACCCCCTGCGGTGCGACCAGCGGCGAGACCAGGGGGCTTCCTTTCCACCGCCCGATGAAGGCGGCGGCGTTGTCGAGCGGGCGACCCTTCTGGGTCGTGAACTCCGCGTCGAGCACCGCCCAGCCGAGGAATCCGCGGATCCCGAGCGACTCGGTGGCGCGCGCCACCGCATCCTCGAAATAGTACAGGTCGAGGAACGACGTCGTCCCACCGAGCAGCATCTCGGCGATCCCGGCGCGCGCGCCGGCCTCGACGTCTTCCTCCGTTCGGTGGGCGTCGACCGCGAACAACGTCTCGAGGAACCCGGCGAGGTCCCGGTCGTCCGCGATCCCGCGCAGCGGGGTCATCGCGACGTGCGCGTGGGCGTTGACGAATCCCGGAACCAGGGCAAAGCGGTGGCCGTCGATCGTCGTGGCCCCCTCGCGCGGGACGTGCGCCCCGACGTGCGTGAATCGGCCCCCCTGGACGCGGACGTCGGCGCGCAGGACGCGGCGCGTGACGTCCTGGGTCACCACCAGGGCATCGGTGATCACGATCGGTTCGGGCGCCGGGGTCGACACGGGCCGGTCTACCGGGTCGGGGGGATAACGGTCGTGCTTCGCCCCGACGACGAGACACCCTCTTCGGGCAGGTCCCGCAAGCCTTCCGCGGTCCGGCCCTCGCTCAGGGGCAGGCCCCGGAGGGTGCGCAGGACCCACGGCCGCGTAAAGACCACGACCGCGGGCACGACCGCGAGGACGACGAGGATCACGTCGACCCACACGCCGGGCACCCACGCGGCGCTCGGCATCCCGAGGATCGTCGCGCCCGTGTTCGGAACGAGGACCACGACGCTGACGATCGCGATCACGAGAGCGATGTACGCGACCCCCAACATCCGGATGTTCGAGGTGTTGGCGAGCTCGGCGATCCGGTTCGAGGTCGCCCCGAGCTCGTTCGCGAACCCTGCGAGACGGTTCGCCTCGACGGCGTTGCGGATCGCGATGAGGTCCCGCGCCCCCTGAGCGATGCCGCTCGAGAGTTCGTCGAGATGGGTCACTTCGACCCGAACCGCCGGGAGCAGGTCGCGCAGCCCGTCGAACCCCTGCCCGATCGGCCCGTCGAGCTCGGTCACGAGCACCTCGAGTCGAACGATCTGCTTGCGGATCCCGGCCACCGCGTGGAGCAGCCCGGAAAGCTCCGCGAGCGGGGCCGGGTCGGGCCGCAATTCGAGCGCGTCCAGGCGTTCGCCGAGCGTGTCGAGCCACTCGACGTAGGATCGGTGGGCCGCCTGAACGAGGTCGACCAACATCGTCGTGGCCGCCGGCACCTTCGCACCCTTCGCGAGGAGACAGGAGGGAACGACCGGCCCGAGGGACTTCGCTTCCTTCCCGCTCAGCCAGATCCCGTGCCAGGTAGCCTGGCCGTCCTTGTCCAGCGTCGCGAGCGTGAGGAGGGTCGCGTCCGCGGACTGCAGCACCGGGCTCCGGGAGGAGGGCAGGCCCGGGTGACCGATCGCGGCGAGGGCGTCGCTGAGGTTCGAGACCTCGACCACGGACCCGTCGCGCCCCCTAGATGTCGAGGTTCGTCACTTCCACGGCGTGTGCCTGGATGTACTCGCGCCGCGGCTCGACTTCCTCGCCCATCAGCACCTGGAACAGCATGTTGGCCTTCGCGGCGTCCTCGACGGTGACCTTGAGGAGGGTGCGCGCTCCCGGATGCATCGTCGTCTCCGCGAGCTGCCCCGCGTTCATCTCCCCCAGCCCCTTGTACCGCTGGATCGTGACGCCTTTCATCCCGCCGAACTCCTGGATCGCGGCATCGCGCTCCTCGTCGGAGTACGCCCAGTGGAACTTCTGCCCCTTGGCGACCCGGTACAGCGGCGCCTGGGCGATGAAGACGTGACCCTCGGTGATGAGGAGCGGCATCTTCCGGTACAAGAGCGTCAGCAGGAGCGTTCGGATGTGGGAGCCGTCAACGTCGGCATCCGTCATCATGATGATCTTGTGGTAGCGAAGCCGCGAGAGGTCGGTCTCGTCCCCGATCCCGATCCCGATCGCCATGATCAGGGCCCGGATGTGCTCGTTCTGGAGCATCTTGTCGAGACGCGCCTTCTCGACGTTCAGGATCTTCCCCCGCAGCGGCAGCACCGCCTGGAACTCGCGGTCGCGTCCCTGCTTGGCGGTCCCGCCCGCACTGTCCCCCTCGACGATGAACAGCTCGCACACCGCCGGGTCGCGCGAATGGCAGTCCGCGAGCTTCCCCGGCAGCCCGCCGCCCTCCAGCAATCCTTTCCGACGCGTGAGCTCGCGGGCCTTGCGCGCCGCCTCGCGCGCCTGCGCGGCCTGGACCGCCTTGACGATCAGCGCCTGGGCGTTCGCGGGGTGTTCCTCGAGGAACTCGGCGAGCTTCTCGTTGACCGCGCTCTCGACCTGACCCTTGACCTCGGAGTTCCCCAGCCGGGCCTTGGTCTGGCCCTCGAACTGCGGCTCGAGCACCTTGACGGAGAGGACCGCGGTGAGCCCTTCCCGCACGTCCTCGCCGGAGAGGCTCTCCTTGTCGCCCTTGATGAAACCGCGGGCGCGGGCGTAATCGTTGAGCGTGCGGGTCAGGCCGGAGCGCAACCCGACCACGTGCGTCCCGCCATCGACGGTGTTGATGTTGTTGACGAACGCGAGGGTCGTCTCGTTGTAGCCGTCGTTGTACTGGAGGGCGATCTCAACGTCGGTCGAGTCGCGCTTCGCGTGCAGGTAGATCGGTGGGCGGAACAGCGCGTTCGTCGAGGAGTTCAGGTCCTCCACGTACTCGGAGATCCCGCCGGCGTGGTGGAACGACTCGGCGCTCCCGTCGCGCTCGTCCGTGAACCCGATGGTGACGCCCGCGTTCAGGAACGAGAGTTCCTTCAGTCGCCGCTGGATCGTCTCCTTGTCGAAGACGACCGTCTCCATGACGGTGCCGTCGGGCTTGAACCGGGATTCCGTGCCGGTCGTATCGGAGTCCCCGACGACCTTGATCGGGGCGACCGGCGCGCCCCGCTCGTACCGCTGGAAGTACTCGTGGCCGTTCCGGCGCACCCGGACCTCGAACCACTCGCTCAGCGCGTTGACGACGTGGACACCGACCCCGTGGAGGCCGCCCGAGACCTTGTAGGCGTTCCGGTCGAACTTCGAACCGGCGTGCAGGACCGTCATTACGATCTCGAGCGTCGGCCGGTGGTACTTCGGATGCTCTTCGACCGGGATCCCTCGACCGTTGTCCTTGACCGAGCAGGAGCCGTCCGTGTGAAGCGTCACGTCGATGCGCGTGCACGCGCCCGCGAGTACCTCGTCGATCGAGTTCTCGACGACCTCCCAGACCAGGTGATGAAGACCCCGCACGTCGGTCGAACCGATGTACATCCCGGGGCGCCGTCGCACGGCCGAAAGTCCCTCCAGGATTTGGATGGAACTCGCGTCGTATGCGGGGGCAGAAACGGACTCCTGAGCCATGCGAATTATCGCCGGTGAAACCGACGTATTGTACCGAGCCGGGCGGGCGTTATAACACTTGGGCTGCGGACGAAAAATCACCCCCCGGAACGACCCGAAAATCGACCGTCCGGACGAGCGTTCCGGGGGGTGCACGAAACGCAGTTTTCGGCCGCGTGTCGCACCGCGGCAGGGTGCGAGGAAGCGCTAATAGCCGGGGGTCTCCTCGGGCTCCCGTTCATGGCCGAGGACCCGAAAAGTGGGGCCCCGACGGACGTCACGACGGACGCTCTGGGCGGTCCGCCGGCGCCCGAGCCGACCGAGGACTGGGCGACGCGGTACAAGTACCTCTTCGCGGACTTTGAGAACTTCCGGCGCCGATCGGAGCGCGACCGGGAGTCGATCTCGCGACAGGCCCGCGCCGGCATGCTCCGGGAACTGCTCCCGATCCTCGAGGCGTTCCGAGCGGCCCGGGAGGCGGTGGCATCCCTGCCCGCCGAGGACCCCGTCCGCCGCGGGATGGAGCTCCTCGACCGGGAGTGGACGACGTTCCTGAAGCACGAGGGGGTCGAGCCGGTCGCGAAAGTGGGGGCCCCGTTCCGCGCCGACGAGGCCGAAGCGGTCGGGGAAGCACCGGCCCGCGATGGCGCGCCCGACGGCAGCGTGGCCGAGGTCGTTCAGCAGGGCTATCGGTTCTTCGGGGGTCTGCTTCGTACGGCGAAGGTCCTCGTCGCCCGCCGCGCGTCGGCCGCGGCCGCCCCGGACGTCGCCCTCGCGGAGAGGACGGAGTGAGGTCGGTTCGGATGGAGAAGTCATCGGAGATCCCGGGGTTCTATCGGAAGAGCATCGCCGAGCGCCGCGCGTTCGTGCGCGAGTGGGCCGGTCTCACGGAGGAGGAGGCGCGCTCGTTCGAGTTCCCGCCGGGCATCGACCCGGGGACCGTCGATCGGATGATCGAGAACGTCATCGGTGTCCTTCCCCTCCCGCTCGGGATCGCGACAAACTTCCGCATCAACGGTGTCGACCGGCTCATCCCGATGGCGATCGAGGAGCCGAGCGTCGTTGCGGCGGCCTCGAACGCGGCCAAGGTCGCGCGCGCGGGCGGAGGGTTCCTCGCGCAGTCCACCGACCCCGTGATGATCGGCCAGGTCCAGATCCTCGACGTACCGGACCCGGTCGCGGCTCGGATGCGGGTCCTCCATCAGAAGACCGAGCTTCTGGCGGCGGCGAATGCCAAGGACCCCGTGCTCGTGAAGTTCGGCGGCGGCGCGAAGGACCTCGAGGTCCGCATCCTCGCCTCCCCTCGCGGCGTCATGATGGTCGTCCACCTGCTGGTCGACGCGCGCGATGCGGGCGGCATGAACGCCGTCAACACGATGTGCGAGGCCCTCGCGCCCGAGTTCGCCCGGCTCACGGGCGGTCGGGTGGTCCTTCGGATCATCTCGAACCTCGCGATCCACCGCCTCGCACGCGCCCACGCGGTGTTTCCGGCGGAACTCCTGAAGACCGAGACGGCGACCGGCCCGGAGGTCGTGGACGCCATCCTGGACGCGTACGCCCTCGCCGTCGCGGACCCGTTCCGCTGCGCGACGCACAACAAGGGGATCATGAACGGGATCTCGAGCGTCGTGATCGCGACGGGCAACGACTTCCGCGCGATCGAGGCGGGGGCGCACACCTACGCGGCGTGGCGGGCCGGCGAGACCGGCGCGAACACCGTGGTGCTCCCGCTCACGACGTACGAGAAGGACCAGCACGGCGACCTCGTCGGAACGATCGAGTTCCCCGCGCCCGTCGGTCTGATCGGCGGAGCGACCGCCGTCCATCCCACCGCCAAAGCGAACGTCAAGATCCTCGGCGTGAAGACCGCCCGCGAGCTCGGGGAGGTGCTCGCGTCCGTCGGACTCGCCCAGAACTTCTCCGCGCTCCGGGCCCTCGCGACCGAAGGCATCCAGCGCGGCCACATGGAGCTTCACGCCCGGAACCTCGCCGTGAGCGCCGGGGCGCGCCCCGACGAGGTCGACCGCGTGGTCGCGCGACTTGTCGCGGACCATCAGGTCCGGTTCGACCGGGCCAAGGCGATCCTCGAGGAGCTTCGCGGCGGCTCCGGATGAAGACCGGGGTCCTGGCGCTTCAGGGCGACGTGCCCGAGCATCTCGCGGTGCTCCGCTCGGTCCACGCGGACGCGATCGCCGTTCGCCGACCGAGCGACCTCGCTGAGGTCGGCGCGCTGTTCGTGCCCGGCGGTGAGTCGACCGCGATCGCCCGGCTGATCGAAGAGGCGGGACTTTGGGAGCCGCTCGACGAGCGGATCCGGGAGGGGCTTCCGATCCTCGCCACCTGCGCCGGGTTGATCTTGATCGCGCGCGAGCTCGCCCCGAGCGCGTCCGGCCGCGACCCGCCCACGTTTCGGGCGCTCGACGTGACCGTCCGGCGGAACGACTACGGCCGCCAGCGAGAGTCCTGCGAGGCCCCGGTCCGCGTCGCGGGGCTCAAGGAGCCTCCGTTCAACGGCGTCTTCATCCGGTCGCCCCGGATCCTTTCGGTGGGCCCGCAGGCGACCCCGATCGCCTGGCGAGGGGAGGAGGTCGTCGGGGTACGGGCAGGGGGCCTGTGGGGACTGACGTTCCACCCCGAGCTCGCCCACGACCTCCGGGTGCACCGACTGTTCCTCTCGACCCTGGGTCGCCGCCTCACCGGATGAGCCCGTAGACGACGAGCAGGGCGACAAACAGCGCGACACTCCCGATCGTCACCGCCCATCGGGTCCGCCGGGAGACCCGCGTCAGGTTCCCGAAGAAGATCGGAACGGGGCCGATCACGACGACCCCGCCCCCCGAGCGGCCCACCTCGGAACGTCCCTCCTCGAGTCCGGGCGGCTCCTCCGGGGCGAGCGCGACGAGCGCCGCAAAGATCCCTCCGAAGAGGCACAGCGACCCCACCGGGAGCTCCCACGAATTCGAGAGGAATACCGGAACGAACACGACCAGGGCGAATTGCGTCGTCCGCTGCACCACCGCCAGGGCGATTAGGCCGACACCCGCGGCGGTCAGAAGCACGGCAACGACGGGCGACCGCCGCACGGTCCCTCCCAGCGGGCGGGGGCGGCTTCTCGGTTTCGGTCGTCTCAGTGGTAGGTGTCGAACCGGTACGGCTCGAGCGGCAACTCGCCGAGCGCCATCAGAAACTCGGGCGGCGTCAACATCGGCTTCGGGTACAGCTCCGCGTCGTCGAGCGCGATTCGCGGGCAGGCCGTGTTGACGTACGCATCGAGCGCGCGTCCCTCGAGGTCGCGTGGGTCCAGCCGGTCGAAGACCAGGACCTCCGCCTCGCGTCCTTTCGCCCGGGCCCGCTCCTGGAGCGCGAGAGCCGTCGGCATCCGGTTCTGCCCCGCGAACGTCGAGACGAGGACCCCCCATCGACGCGCGTCCCGGCTGCGGGCGACCGTCAATTGTCGGCGCCGGATCAGCGACTCCCGGTCGATCGGCGGTTCAAGCTGGTTCTGGAGGGGGTCGAGGGACCAGACGGGCCGTTCGACCGCGAACGCGAGCCCCACGGGGTGGAATCGTCCCGTCCCGAGGAAGAGGAACGCATCGACCTCGCCCGCCACGGACTCGGCCCCGGTGTAGTTGCACCCCAGTGCCTGCGCCGGATAGTACAGGCGATGGTCGCCGGTGCCGACCCGCACGGTCCGCCCGGTCCGCTCGAGCGCTGCCGTCAGCGGAGCCACGAGGTCGAGATGCTGCACCGAGGCGACCAGCCCGATCCGCCGCGGAACGCCGGCCCGGTCGACCGTCGCGGCGAGTTCCGCCGGGTCGCCACCCGGCTCCCGCATCTCGACGAAGTAGGTGGGGCGGTACAGACGGACGTTCGGGATCGGCGAGTGTCCGAGCACGACCACCGCGTCCGCCTTCAGCGCCTCGTCCCGAGTGGGGAAGTCGCACGCTCCGAAGCAGGCCCGCGCCGCGAGGCTGACCGATGCCCCGGTCTCCTGATGCAGCCGCCCCGCGAGCTCGTGCGCATTGCGCACCAGGCCGGCGGGTACCTGGAGGACGATACGGTGCGCCGCCGCCCGTCGGAGGGCGGCGAACAACTCCGGCCCGACGGTCGGGAACACGAACGCGGGCGGTGAATCCGAGTCGGGCCTCGCGGCAGAAGCGCTCATGTTCGGCAGGGGACGAACGACCGGGCGCGAGGGCTAAACGTTTGGGGCGGGCGGTCCGCCCAGTCGCTCGACCAGACGGTGCACGGCCGCACGGTTGTCCTCGTAGTGCAACCGTTGGAGCGCCTCCGGGACGGAGACCCACGCGTACTGCTCGTGCTCGCGACTCAGGGTCGGTACGAAACCGCGGTCGACCTCTACCCCGTACGCGTGCAACCGCCATACCTCGCCGTTGTCCGCCCGGAACTTCACGTGCCAATCGAGCGGCACGAGACGCCGGGCGCGGATCAGCCCCGTTTCCTCGACGAGCTCGCGGCGCAGCGCCGCGTCGAAGTCGGCGTCCGTCGGGTCGACCTTTCCGCTGATCGGCACCCAGATCTCTCCGCGCGCCGGCGGACGGCGAAAGACCAGCAATTCGAGGGGCGGTCCGGCGTACAGGTACCCTTCCACGCACTCGCGGGCGACCGGTCCGGCCGGCTCGTCCAACCTATCGGCCCCGGGAGAGGATCTTCATGATCGCCTCGGCCGGTTCCCCGTTCGACTGGAACAGCGCCTCGACCGCTTCCTCGCGCGAGACGTTCGCCTGTTCCATGACGAGCCGGATGTCCTCGTCCGCCGGGCCGTGAGCCGACGCGGGCTCCGGTGCCGCGGGGGAGGGCGCCGCCGGGCTCGCGGTCCGAGCGCGGACGACGGGCTGGCCGACGATCTGGTACGTTCGAACGCCCTGGACCGTCAGGATCGTCACCTCGGGGCTCGCGAAGACGTGCTCCTTCGAGCGCGTCCGGACGATCACCTCCTCGACGTCGGGAACGGCCTCGGTGCTCATCCCCATCCGCCGCATCATCTGCTGCATCTCGCGCTGATTGCGCGGTCCGCCGGGGATCATGCGTCCTCGTCGTCCTCCGCATCCCGACGCGTCGCCGAGCGGATGCGACGTTCGAGGTCGGGGTCGTCGACCGTCGACTCGTCGCTCTCGACCTCGTCCCGGAGGGCGCGCCGGCCGCGGACGTGTTGCCGTCGCCCTTCGCCGACCCGGCGCGTCTGGGCGACGAGCTCGTCGAGCAGGTCCGAGACTCCGGCGAGGATGTTCCACCCCGTGTGCGACGCGTAGAAGATCCCGGAATCGGTGTGCAGCCTCGCCTCGACGGTGAGGTCACTGGTCCGGTGGGTCGCGTGCGGGGCGAAGTGGAGGCTCAGGAGGGTGGGTCGAACCTGCTGGGCGACGCGGCGGAGCCCCGCCGCGACCAGGTGGTCGATGTCCGCGAGGAGCCCGGGGTCGCCCGAGCCACGGAGGCCGGTGACCTCGACGTACACATCCTCGACCCCGAAGTCCCGCGACTCGCCCTTGCTCTGCCCCACGACGAGCTGCAGCAGCTGGGACTGGCCGACCACACGCGGGTCCTTGCCCGGCTCGACCACGAACACGCTCGACACCTTCTCGGAGGTCATGAGGCGAGCCGCCTCGGACGCCGGGGTCCCCCGCGGCACCGTGATCGCGGGAGAATGCATGATCGACCCGACCTTCACGTCGAGCGCGGGCCGCCCCGTCCGAGCGTCGCGCTTCCCCCCGACGACCGGCCGCCAGAGCACTCCGCCGAGGTCGGCGACGCCGACCGCGCCGACGAGCCGATCCTTTCGGTCGAGCACCGGGAGCGGGTGCTCCTCGAGCAACCGTATCTGTCCGATCAGCTGGCGGCACTCATCGGATTCTCGAACGAGGAGGTCCGCGGAGCGCGAGATCTCTTCGACCCGAGTTCGGGCCATCTCGGGTGCCGAGACGAGCGAGCGCACGATGTCCGTGCGGCTGACGATGCCGAGCAGGTCGCCTTTCGGTCCGACGACCGGGGCGGCGCGCAGTCCGGCCGCGAGGAGCTGCTCCGCGATCTCGGGGAGCGGCGTGGCCGGGGTGATCAACGGGGGGAGGAGGAGGATGTGCTCGACCTTCGTATCGAGCGACCGACTGACGCGCCGGGCGATCGACTCGAACGTGATCATCCCGATGAGCCGGGACTTGCGCAAGACCGGGATCTCGTGGAATCCCTTGCTGCGCAT
>Ga0335073_10016477_pt1 | contig 10320 bp, 5 predicted proteins | sample Lox_Sample_22_FD_207093 | JGI IMG/M metagenome (GOLD analysis project Ga0335073, IMG submission 207093) | Soil microbial communities from Loxahatchee National Wildlife Refuge, Florida, United States - Lox_Sample_2.2 | ecosystem: Environmental > Terrestrial > Soil > Wetlands | place: USA: Florida... | reverse complement strand
GCAGCGGCACGGCCAGGACAAGTGGATCCTCCGGCACGCGTTCGCCGACTTCGTGCCGGACTACATCCGGCAGCGGCCGAAGGACATGATGTCCTACTCGTCCGGGCTGCACGAGCGGGCCCGGCTGTTCAAGCCGCTGTTCCCGCGGCTGCACCGGTCACTGCGCTACGACCTGCTGGAGCCGGTGCGCCGGGACTTCGACACGGTGCTGGAACGGTGCGGCCACGACCTGGACCGGGCTACCGCCGACGCCGCCACCCGGCAGGACTACCGGCTCACCGAACGGGCCCGCGACCTGGCCGGCGCCGCCCGCTGGAACCTGGTCCTGGCCACCCGCCGGCCAGCCAAGGATTCGTGATCATGACTTTGCTGTCGTCCCAGCGACACCAAAGTCATGATCACGATGAGCGACTCTGCTCACGCACTACCGCGACGCCTCCTGGTGGCAGCTCCAGTGAGCCGGCTACTTGGGCGCCGGACAGCAACTCGGTGCCGTCGGCTGGGACAGTCGCGGGCTCGCTGGCGTGGTTGAGCAGGAACAGCCAGGACCGCCCGCCGGCCGCACGCCGCCGTACTGCCTCCACCCCGGGCGGCAGTCCCGGGACCTCCGGCGTCAGGCCGGCCGCGGCCAGCGCGGCGGCGATGAGCTGGCCGTGGGCCGCCTCGTCCAGCTCGGTGGACAGGTACCAGGCGCTGCCCAGGCCCACCCCATGCCGGGTCACCGCGGGGTAACCGGCCAGCGGGCCGGCCGCGTAGCTGGCCAGCACCTCCGCGCCGGTGACCGTCATCAGCTCGGTCCAGGTCGCACCCCGCGCGCCAGCCGGAAGGGGCCCAGGCGGGCTGCCCGGTCCTGCGCCCGGCGACAGCGGCACCACTTCTCCGTCCGGCAACGGGAAGAACTCCTCGACCCGGATGCCGAGCAGGTCGCGCAGCGCGCCCGGGTACCCGCCCAGCTGGACCTGCCCGGCCGCGTCGACCAGCCCGCTGCCGAAGGACACGACCAGCACGCCGCCGTCCGCGGCGAACCGGCGCAGCGACTGCGCGCCCGCACCGGTGAGCAGGTACAGCGCCGGGGCCAGCAGCAGCCGGTACCCGGACAGGTCCCCGGACGGGTGGGCCAGGTCGCAAACCACGCCGGACCGGCGCAGCGCGGCGTGGTCGCGGCGTACCGCGTCCAGGTAGCGCAGGTCCGCGCCGCGCAGCCCCTGGCTGTCCAGCGCCCACCAGGAATCGGCGTCCAGCAGCACGGCGGCCCGCGCGGTGACCGTGCTGCCGGCCACCTCGCCGAGCCGCGCCATGGCCGCGCCGAGCGCGGCCACCTCGCGGAACGCGGCGGTGTCCGGGCCAGCGTGCGGCAGCATCGCGGAGTGCCACATCTCCGCCCCGGCCCGGGACGCGCGCCACTGGAAGAACAGCACGCTGTCCGAGCCGCGCGCCAGGTAGCCCAGGCTGTCCCGGAGCATCCGGCCCGGCGGCCGGCTGAGCACCCGGCCGCCGGGCGGGTAGACCAGCCGGGTGGCCTGCTCCATCAGCAGCCACGGCCGGCCGCCCGCCCAGGACCGGGCCCGGTCGGCGGCGAACGCGATGTCAGCGTGCCCCTCGGCCCCGGTGCCCGACAGGTAATGGTCCACCGCGACCACGTCCATCTCGCGCCGCCACGCCCACGGGTCGATGACCTGGTAGTCCGGCAGCATCAGGTTCGTGGTGACCGGCACCCGCGGCGCGGCCGCGCGGATCTCGTCCCGCTGCTCGCAGAACGCGGCGAGCAGCTCATCGGACCAGAACCGGCGGAAGTCGAGCAACTGCCCCGGATTGCCCCGCCACTGGGTGGCCCGCGGCGGCTGCACCTGCGGCCACGCCGAGTAGCACTGGCCCCAGCACGCTGTCCCCCAGGTCTCGTTCAGCTGAGCCAGGCCGTCCGCGTCCGCGCCGTACCGTTTCTGCAGCCAGCTTCTGAACGCCAGTGCCGCGTGCTCACACCAGCAGACGGTGCCGTATTCGTTGTGCACGTGCCAGAGCGCGACGGCCGGATGCTGGCCGTACCGGGCCGCCAGGGCGGCGGCCATGCGCCGGGCGGCCACCCGGTAGCTGGGCGCAGCCGCGCAGTAGGTGTCCCGGCTGCCGTGGGTCAGCCGCACGCCGTCCCGGGTTACCGGCATCGCGTCCGGGTAGGCCAGCGTGAACCACGGTGGCGGGGATGCGGTCGGGGTGGCCAGGATGACCCGGACCTGGTTGGCGGCCAGCCGGTCCAGCGTGCCGTCCAGCCAGCCGAAGTCGTACTCGCCCTCGGCCGGTTCGAGCCGGGCCCAGGAGAACACCCCGACGGTGGCGGTGTTCACCCCGGCCGCGCGCATCAGCGCGTCGTCTTCGGCCCAGACCGGCTCGTCCCACTGTTCCGGGTTGTAGTCCCCGCCGAACCACAGGCTCATGGGTCTATCCGGAACGCGGCCAGCCGTACCGGGCCAGCCAGGATCAGGTACAGCTCGGTGGGGCCGGGGGCAGCCAGATCCCGCAGGCGCACGCTGACGTCGGTGTAGGCGTACCGGCCGCCGGTCGCGGGCACAGTGACCTGGCCGAGCTGCTCAGCCGGCGCCCCGGCGCGGAGCGCCACGGTGGCTGGGGCCGGCTCCTCCCGGGCGACCCGCACGGTCAGCGTGGCCGGCCCGGGCCCGAGATCGGTCTCCTGGAACTGGATCCAGCCCGGGGCCGGCCCGGCCGGGGTCACCGCGTCACCCCGCTCCCGGGTCTCGTCCACCAGCGTGATGCCGTCGTAGTCATCGAAGTCCGCGGCCCGGATCCAGCTGCCGCGGACCGGCCGCGGTGGCGGCGCCGGGCCGCGCACCCGCAGCCAGCCGGACTGCCGGATGGCCGCGCTGGACGAGCCCACCTTGACCAGGTAGTCCCCGGGGTCCACCGTCATCCTGCCTGCCGCCACGTCCCAGTAGGCCAGCGCGGACACCGGCACCGGGAGCTGGACCGTGCCGGTCTGGCCAGGGGCCAGCGACAGCCGGGTGAAACCGGCCAGCGCCCCACGCGGCCGGGGGCGGCGCGGCGCGACCGGGCCGGTGTAACACTGCACCACCTCGGTCCCGGCCCGGTCGCCGGTGTTGGTCACCTGGACCGAGACGGTCACCGTGCCGTCCGGGCCCACCTCGGCTGGATCCAGCCGCAGCCCGGAGTAGCCGAACGTGGTGTAGCTCAGCCCGTGCCCGAACGGGTACACCGGACAGCCGTCGAAGTAGAGGTAGGTGCGCCGGGTCTTGATGATGTCGTAGTCGAGCAGCCCGGGCAGATCCTCGTCGGCGGCGTACCAGGTCTGGGCCAGCCGCCCGGTGGGCTCGGCCGCGCCGGTCAGCAGGTCGGCCAGCGCGCGGCCGGTCTCCTGCCCGCCGTGGCTGGTCCACACGATGGCGGGCACGTGGTCCGCGGCCCAGCCCAGCGCGTACGGGTAGCTGCTCATGACGACCAGGACCAGCCGCGGGCAGGCCGCGTGCACCGCATGGATCAGCCGGTCCTGGGCGGGTGGCAGCGCCAGCGTGGCCCGGTCCTGGTTCTCCCGGCCGTTGATCAGCGGGTCATTGCCCACCACCAGCACGCAGCAGCCTGCCGCGGCGGCTAGCCGGGCCGCCTCGGCCGTCCCGTCGCGCAGCACGTCCCAGCGGAACGGCTGCGCGGCAGCCGCGTCCGGCGCGCAGGCCCGCACCTCGCCGGAGGCATCGTCCACGGCGAGGTAGCAACCGGTGGCAATGGACCGCAGCACGATGCCGCCGTCGCCCGGCTCAGCCGCCCCGCCCAATCCGACATATGTCGGATTAGCGGCTCTGGCCGAGCCGACATATGTAGGGTTAGCGGCTCTGGCCGAGCCGACATATGTAGGGTTAGCGGCTCTGGCCGGGGCGGCCGGCTCGAGCGCGAACGTTTCACGGACGACCCAGCCGTCCGGCCGGTCCTGGCCGGCGGACAGCGAGCCGTCGTTCCGCACGGTCAGGTACCGCCCGGTGGCCACCGGGCGGAGCGTGATCACATCGGCCGCCGGGGCCAGTCCGTCCGCCGCGGGCAGGCCCGGGCCCCAGTGCTGCACGTCGAACTCGCCCAGGTCCGGCTGGCCGGGAGCGGCCGCACCGATCAGCACCCGGTCCGCGCCGTCGGCCACGGTGACGGTGGCGCCGGGCCGCGCCTCGCCGCGGCCGCCGGCGCCGGCTGACTCCGCCACCCCCAGCGCCTCGCGCAGTCCCGCGGCCACTGTGACCTGGTACGGCATCGTGCCGCTGTACCAGTCGGCGCGCAGCGTGTCGGCGAACGGGCCGAGCACGGCCAGCCGCAGCCCGGCCGGGTCCAGCGGGAGCAGCCGGGCGTCGTTCTTGAGCAGCACGACCGAGGCGCGGGCGGCCCGGCGGGCCAGGCCGGCGTGCCCGGCCGGGTCGATGCCGGCCGGGCCGTCCCGGTACGGGTCGAGGTCGGGATGGAACTCGCCCAGCCGGAGCCGGAGCAGCAGCAGCCGCCGGGCCGCCCGGTCCACGTCGGCCACGCTGATCAGACCCTGGCCGAGCGCCGCGGTGAGCCGGGCCACGGTCACGCTGGGGTCGGCGCCCTGGTCGGTGAAACTGTCCACCCCGGCGCGCAGCGCGGCGGCGTGGCTCTCCTCGTGGCCGGCGAAGTAGTGCTCGGTGTCGACCAGGTTGGACGGCGCGTAGGCGTCGCTGCACACCACCAGGTCGCCGCCGTCCGCCCAGCCGCGCAGCGCGTCGCCGAGCAGCGGCGAGACGTGGTTCGGCCGGCCGTTGACCAGGCTGTAGGCGGGCATCACCCCGGCCGCGACGCCGGCCCGCACCGGACCGTGGAATGGCGGCAGTTCGTATTCGTGCAGCAGCCGGGCCCGGACCATGGCCGACGTGGTGTCCCGTGCGGTCTCGTGGTTGTGCGCCAGGAAGTGCTTGAGCAGCGGCGCGGTCCGCCAGAACACCGGATCGCTGCCGCGCAGCCCGGCGCAGTACGCGGTGGCCAGCCGCGCGGTGAGCAGCGGGTCCTCGGCGTAGCCTTCCTCGTTCCGCCCCCAGCGCGGGTCACGGAGCAGGTTGACCACCGGGGCCCAGACGTTCAGGCTGACCGCCGGGTCCCGCCGGTGCAGCGCCCGCACTTCGGCGCCGACCGCCGCACCGACCGCGCGGAGCAGGTCTGGATCCCAGGTCGCGCCCAGCCCGACGGCCTGCGGGAAGACCGTGGCCGGGCCGAGCCAGGCGGCGCCGTGCAGGGCTTCGGTGCCGGTCCGGAACGGTGCGATGCCGAGCCGGGGCACGCCGGGCGACCACTGGTGTAGCAGCCCGATCTTCTCCTCGGTGGTCAGCTGGGCGAGGATCTCGTCCGCCCGCCGGCCGAGTTCTGCCTGGTCCACCCGCCCTCCACTGCTCCCCCTCCCGGCTGCCACCCGGTGCGCGGCGATCCACGATCGAAGGCTCATGATCGAAGCGCTTCGACGCTGTCACGTGCCCGACGCGGTGTCAAGGCTGGACTGCCCGGTCTGGCCCCTCACGAATTCGCCACACCTTCTGACGAATTGCCGGTTACCTCTTGCTCGCGGTAAATGGCCTGACGTAACCTCGGCGCAACATCGAAGCGCTTCGACAATCCTTCGACCGCTCTGCCGACACCACGACGGACGAAAGGTTGTACCAGTTATGAGAGCCGAGTCATGAGAGCCGCCGATGCCCGCGCAGGCGGCGGCACCAGGATGAACCGCCGGGCCTTCTTCGGCACCGCCGCGGCCGCGGCGGGCGCCGTCGCGGCCGCGCCGTTACTGGCGGGCTGCGGGGAATCCGGGGCCGGCGGCACGGGCACCACCAGCGCAAGCCAGATCGCCAAGATCATGCCGAGCTACGTGCCGAGCAACCTGATCAAGCCGCAGTACGCGAGCGTGGATGGCTCGTCACCCGGCTTCATCACCTATCCGAAGACGCTCGTGCACACGGTGCGCGAGATCCCCGGCGACGGCGGCAGCTACACCGGGATCACCCCGCTGTGGGCCTCGATCCCGTCGCCCAGCGGCAACACCTACTACGCGGCGGTGAACAAGGCGCTGGGCGCCACGCTCACCATGCAGCCGTCCAACGGGAACACCTACAACAACATCCTGCCGCCGCTGTTCTCCGGCAGCAAACTGCCGGACTGGATCCAGATCCCGACGTTCTGGACCGCGCCACTGAACTTCGGCCAAGCGGTCGGGGCCAAGCTCGCCGACCTGACCCCCTACCTGGCCGGGGACAAGGTCAAGCGGTACCCGAACCTGGCCGCGCTGTTCCCCGGCGCGTGGCAGGCCGGAATCTGGAACAACAAGATCTATGGCATCCCGGTGTTCCCCACCGAGTTCACCGTGGCCGGCTACCTGTACTACCGGGCCGACATCCTGGACCAGCTGGGCATCGGCACCCCGCAGATCAAGAACATCGACGACCTGTTCAACCTGGGCAAGGAGATCAACGACCCGAAGAACAAGCGGTGGGCGTTCGACGACATCTGGACCGCCCTGCTGCAGCCCTTCGACATCCCGCCCAACCCACCGAACTGGGCCACCAACGACCAGGGCGACCTGCTCGCCGCCTGGGAGACGCCGAACATCATCGAGGCGATGAACTGGGAGGCCAAGGTGGTCAAGGCCGGGCTGATGAACCCGGACGCGATCGCGCAGGACACCAACTCGGCCAAGCAGCGGTTCTGGAGCGGCCAGGAACTGATCACCTTCGACGGGCAGGGCGCCTGGCTCGGCGCCGACACCCAGTCCGGCCAGGCGGCCAACAAGAGCTACGTGCGGATGGCGTTCCCGTTCTTCACCGCGAGCGGGTCCGGCACCCCGCGGATCGCGCTGGCCAACGGCACCGAATGGTTCAGCTACCTGAACAAGAACCTGAGCAAGAGCCAGATCGAGGAAATGCTCCGGATCGCCAACTACCTGGCCGCGCCGTTCGGCTCCTACGAGTACACCCTGGTCACGTTCGGCGCGCCGTCCACCGACTACACGATGAGCAGCAGTGGCCCGGTGCTGACCGCGACCGGCAACAAGCAGGTGGCGCAGACCTACGCGTTCCTCGCCTCGCCCAACCAGGTGCTCAGCAGCCCGGGCTACGCCGCGACGACCCGGTCCCGGGCGATCTTCGAGCAGCGCAGCGCCAAGTACGGCTACAAGCCGCTGTTCTACGACATGAACATCTCGCCGCCATCCAGCCTGAGCAACGCGATGGCCGCGGCCACGTTCACGGCCAGCACCGGCAACATCATCCAGGAGGTGGTCCGCGGCCGGAGCACGATCGCCGACTTCCAGTCGGCGGTCAAGGAGTGGCAGCGCAACGGCGGCAACGCGCTGCGCAAGTACTTCGACGGCATCCGCGCCAAGTACGGCGACGGGTAGCCGGCCGCGGATGTCGGCGACCACCACACGGCCGGAGCGGCCGGCCCGGGCGGACCAGCGCCGGGCCGGCCAGGCCGGGGCCGGCCCGGCGCGGCGGAAGGTCCCGTGGCGGCTCAAGCTGCGCCGGGACCGGTCGCTGATCCTGATGACGCTGCCCGCGCTGCTCCTGCTGGCGGTGTTCGGGTACACGCCGATGCTCGGCCTGGTCATGGCGTTCCAGAGCTATGACCTGTACGACGGCTTCCTGCACAGCCCGTGGGTCGGCTTGGCCAACTTCCAGCAGCTGTTCACCGACCCCGGGTTCTGGCACGCGTTCAGCAACACACTGGTGCTGTTCTCGGTGCAGCTGGTGCTGTTCTTCCCGGTGCCGATCGCGCTGGCCATCCTGCTGGACAGCCTGCTCAGCCGCCGGGCCCGGGGGATCATCCAGGGCGTGGTCACGCTGCCGCACTTCTTCTCCTGGGTGATGGTGATCACCATCTTCCAGCAGATGCTCGGCGGCACCGGGCTGCTGGACACGTTCCTGCGCCAGCACGGCGTGGCCAGCCCGGTGAACATCATGACCGACCCGGGCGCGTTCAAGTTCCTGGTCGCCTCCCAGCTGATCTGGAAAGAGTCCGGCTGGTCGATGATCGTCTACCTGGCCGCGCTGGCCGCGATCAGCCCGTCCCTGTACGAGGCGGCCGCGGTGGACGGGGCGGGCTGGTGGCAGCGGCTGCGGCACATCACGCTGCCCGGGCTGAAGGGGATCAGCGTGCTGCTGCTGATCCTGAACCTGGGCTACGCGCTGACGTTCGGCTTCGAGCAGATGCTGATCCAGCGCGGCGCGGTCGGGCCGAACGCGTCCGAGGTGATCACCACGTTCGCGTACCAGTTCGGCATCGTCGAGGGGAACTTCAGCTACGGCGCGGCCGCGGGCCTGTTCCTCGGCGTCACGTCGCTGATCCTCATCCTGGCCGCCAACAAGGTGGCTCACCTGTTCGGTGAAGACGGCCTGTACCGGAAGTGAGGGAGCCCGGATGACCACGCTCGCGCAGCGGCGCCGTGACCCGCGGCGGCCGGTCTGGCAGGAGCGGCCGTCAGTGGCCGGCCAGGGCGCCAAGGCAGGCACGATCGCGGTCATCCTGCTGCTGGTCCTGCTGCCGATGTACTCGATCGTGCTGACCAGCTTCTCCACCCAGGCATCCATCAACATCGCGGGCGGCCTGGTGCTGGTCCCGCATGGGCTGACGCTGAACGCCTACAAGCTGATCATCCAGGGCGGCGTGGTCGGCCGGGCGCTGCTGATCAGCCTGGCCATCACCGCGGTCGGCACCGCGTTCTCGATGGTGGTCACGGTGCTGGCCGCCTACGGGCTGTCCCGCAAGGGCTCGTTCGGGCACCGCACGATCCTGTGCATCATGCTGATCACGATGTTCTTCAACGGCGGCATCATCCCGCTGTTCCTGGTCGTTTCCGCGCTGGGCGGCTACGACCAGTACTGGGCGCTGATCCTGCCCAGCGCGGTGTCCGTGTTCAACATCATCGTGATGCGGGCGTTCTTCACCAACACGGCCAGCGACGTCATCGAGAGCGCCCGGATCGACGGGGCCGGTGACTGGACCATCCTGGGCCGCATCGTGCTGCCCATGTCCAAGGCGGTCGTCGCGGTCGTCGCACTGTTCTACGCGGTGGGCTACTGGAACTCGTGGTTCAACGTGCTGCTGTTCATGCCGGCCGACAGCGTGCGCTGGCCGCTGCAGATGGTCATGTACGACTACGTCACGATGGGCATGACGATGCCGGGCAGCGGCACCACCGGCATCGGCTCGGTGCTCGGCAGCCAGCAGATCGCGCCGCTGTCGCTGCAGATGGCGGTGGTCGCGCTCACCGTCGTCCCGGTGCTGATCGTCTACCCGTTCGTGCAGAAGCACTTCACCAAGGGCGTGCTGCTCGGCGCGATCAAGGGCTAGTGACCGGCCAGCCGCCGGGCCCGGGCATCTGGGACGCCGAGCCGGCCGCGGCCTGGCCGGACGCGTTCCTGGCCGGCAACGGCCGGCACGGCGCGCTGGTGTTCGGCCAGCCGGGGGACGAGACGGTGATCGTCACTCAGCACCGGCTGGTCCGGCCGAACGGCACCGCGGGCCAGCCACCGCCGCGGCTGGCCGGGTGGCTGGCCGAGGTGCGCGCGCTGCTGCTGGCCGGCGAGTCGGCCGCCGCGCTGGACCGGCTCTGCGCGGGCTGGCCAGAGCATCCGCCGCAGCCGTTCCACCCGGCGTTCGCGGTCCGGCTGGCGCTGCCCGGCCTGGGCCCGGTGACCGGGTACCGGCGCGCGGTGAACTTCGCGGACGGGCTGGTGAGCGCGGAGTGGACCGGGCCGGATCAGGCGTTCTGGAGGCGGACCTGCTTCGTGTCCCGGGCCCGGGACGTGGTCGTCCAGCACGTGCCAGCGGGGCGGCTGGACCTGGTGGTGTGGCACGACGCCGCACTGCCCGGCGCGCCAGCTGACCTGGACATCCGGTCCCGGGTCCGGGTGGCCGGCGACGAGGCCGTGCTGGCTGTGCAGGTGGGCTACCCGGCCCCGGACGGTGGCGGCTACTCGGGCACCACCTGGGTCATCGCGCCGGGCGGCCGGTGCAGCACCGAGGGCGACGCGGTGCGGGTGACCGGCGCGGCCGGGGTGCTGCTGCTGACCCAGGTGAACGGGGACGGGCTGGCCGGGGCGCCGGCCGACTACGAGACGCTGCTGGCCGAGCACGTCAGCCTGCACCGGGCCGCTTACGGCCAGGTCGGTCTCGATCTCGGGGCCAGCCCAGCGGACCGGGCGCGGCCGGTCGGCGAGCTGCTGGCCAGCCAGGCGGCCAGCCCGGGCCGGCCACTGCCCGCGCTGCTGGAGAAGCTGTTCGACTCCGGCCGCTATCTGCTGCTGGCGGCCAGCGGGC
>Ga0335073_10016475_pt1 | contig 10321 bp, 7 predicted proteins | sample Lox_Sample_22_FD_207093 | JGI IMG/M metagenome (GOLD analysis project Ga0335073, IMG submission 207093) | Soil microbial communities from Loxahatchee National Wildlife Refuge, Florida, United States - Lox_Sample_2.2 | ecosystem: Environmental > Terrestrial > Soil > Wetlands | place: USA: Florida... | reverse complement strand
TTGTTTCATGCGGGCTGGTGTTGCTGCTGATGGAATTGGCGCTGGGGCAAACTGTTTTGAGGAGACTGCCGTGAGATTTACGATTTACGATTTACGAATTTCGATTTGAAGATGCGTTTCGAGAACGTCCATTTGCTTTGGTTGCTGCTGGTTTTGCCGCCGGCACTCGCGCTGTTTTTCTGGTGGGCAACGCGCGCGCGGCAAAAATTACTGACGCAATTCATTCAGGCGCGATTGCTGCCGGCGCTGACCGTCGGCATTTCTCCAGCGCGGCGAAAAATCCGGTTCGCGCTTTTGATTTCCGCCGCCGCCCTTTTGATTGTGGCGCTGGCACGGCCGCAGCATGGATTTGATTTGCAACAGGTCGAACAGCGCGGGCTGGACATCGTCGTCGCGGTGGACACATCGAAATCCATGCTGGCCGAGGACATTGCGCCGGACCGGCTGGAGCGCGCCAAGCTCGCCGCGCTCGAATTGATGCAGGACGCCAAGTCCGACCGGCTCGGCCTGGTGGCGTTCGCCGGCGATGCGTTTCTGGAATGTCCGCTGACGTTTGACAACACAGCGTTCGAGCAGAGCGTGCAGGCGCTGAACGTGAACACGCTGCCGGAAGGCGGCTCGTCACTCGCGACGGCCATCAACACGGCGCTGACGGCGTTCAAGGCCAGTGACGGACACAAGGTGCTGGTGTTGCTGACCGATGGCGAGGACAACGTCAGCGAGACCGACGCGCTGGAGGCGGCGCAAAACGCGGCGAAGGCCGGGCTGAAAATTTTCACTGTCGGCATTGGCACGACGGCAGGCGCGTTGCTGCGAATCACCGACGCGAATGGGAATTCCGATTACGTTCGCGACCCGGAAGGCAACGTCGTGAAATCGCATTTGAACGAGCCGTTGCTGAACCAAATTGCCACGACGACCGGCGGATTTTACCTGCCGTTGCGCGGCGCGGACACGATGGACGTGCTGTATAATCGCGGTCTCGCGCCGCTGCCGAAATCGGAAAACGAGGAACGAATGATCAAGCAGTATCACGAGCAATATCACTGGCCGCTGGCGGCGGCGATTTTGCTGTTGCTGGCGGAAATGTTTTTGCCGGAACGGAAAAATGCGAAGACGTCCAAAGTTGAAGCGCCGGCGGTCGCGGCGTTGATTGCGCTATTGCTGCTGCCAGTTGCCGCGAAAGCTTCGCCTTCGAGTGCGTTGCGCGATTACCGTGCGGGCGATTACACCAACGCGCTTCAGGAATTTTCGCAACTGGCGGAAACGCAAACGAACGATTTACGCCTGGTTTTCAACGCGGGCGACGCGGCGTATCGGGCGACGAATTATGATTTGGCGGAAAATCTTTTTCAACAAGCCACGCTGTCGCAAAATTTGAATTTGCAACAAAAGGCGTTTTACAATCTGGGCAACGCGCAGTTTCAACTGGCGAAGGACACGAAGGATTTGGACGGATTGGAGGCAGGTTTGAAACTGGCCGAAAAAAGTTACGAGCGCGCGGTGACGCTGAACACCAACGACGCGGACGCCAATTTCAACCTGGCGTTCACAAAAAATGCGGTTGACCGGATTGAAGAATTTCGTGAAATGTTGCGCCGCGCAAAAAGTGAGGCGGACACGGCGGTGCGGGAGGCAGAATTTCACAAGGCGCTGGAAATCATGCTGCCGCTGCAAAAAACCATCGCCGCGAAACAATTTCAAGATTTCACCAAAAAACTGGAGAACATTGATGCCATTGCGACTCCTCATCAGTCTTAGCCTGCTGCTGGCGTGGCAGGCCGCGCGCGCGCAGACCGCTGACGATTTTTTCGACAGCGGGGCGCAATTTTACATTTCCAACAACATTCCGGCGGCGCTGGAAAAAACCGAAGGCGGATTGAAACTTTATCCCGACAATGTGAAGCTGCAGAAATTGGAGAAATTGTTGAAGCAACAACAGCAATCGCAATCGCAACAAAACCAGCAGAAAAATCAGCAGAACCAGCAAAGCCAGTCGCAGCAACAACAGCAAAAGAATCAGCAGTCGCAGCAGAACGAGCAAAAAAATCAACAGTCGCAAAATCAAAAAAACCAAAAGCAACAGCAGCCGCAGGAAGCGCAAAAGCAATCCGGCCAAAACGGAAACGAAAAGCCACCGGCGCAGGCGGCGCAGGGCGATGAAATGACGCCGGAAGAGGCGAAGCAATTGCTGGACGCGCAAAAGGGCGACGAGCAGGTTTTGCAATTCAAGCCGGAGGGGAAGCCGCCGAACGAAAACCAGCCAATCAAGGATTGGTGATTCCGTTTTTAGTCCGGAGGATTTTCTTCGGGATGAACAAATTCGCGTTGCGGCTCGACATCCATTTCCGTTTTCGGCAGTTCGGAGATTTTTGTTTCGGCCGGCGAAGAAATCACCGGCTCGCTTTTCGCGGGCGCTTCGGGAATTGGTTCTATGATTTCATCTTTTGATTCCGGCGGCAGCGGAATTTGCTTTTCCGGTTCCGTCGCGGGCGCGGTGATTTCCAAGCGCGCCTGCGCGCGATGGACGAGCGCAAGCATGGTGATGGCGGACGCGGCCTGCTTTTCCGCCTCTTCAATCCGGGCGAACTCGCCGAATATCTCCGCGCGCACTGGTTCGTCGCGTGAAAGCAATTCCTGTCCGGTGCCCGCGCGCATGGCAAGCAAAACGTGGTGGGCGTTGATGGCCTCGAGCGGGCGCGCAGGCGTGTAGGCGGATTCGCCGCCGTTCGTTTCGACCACGAGCCGCGCAGCCAGCAGCGTTTGTAGAACCTGTTGCGCGAGTTTGCTCGGAACTCCGAGTTCGGCAGAAATTTCCTGAAGGGTCACGGGCGGCTGGCCGAGCTGGAATCGTTGCCCGATGCAGGTCATTAATCGCAACGCAATGAATTCGCGCCCGCGCTGGTTCACATTTTCGACGAGCTTCTCCTGCAAATAGGATTTGCGATTTTGGAACGCATACGCAACCTGCGCGCCGAACAGCAAAATGAGCCAGGACAAATAAAGCCCGGCCATGAAAACCGGCACGAGACCGAGGCTGCCATACATTTTACTGTAAGTGACGACGCGCGAAACGTAGAGAAAGCCGAAGACGTTGTTCAAATACCACAGCGAACCGCCGACGATGCCGCCGATGAACGCCGCGCTGAATTTTACCTTCGTGTTCGGCACGAGCAAATAAAGCAGCGCGAAAACCAGCCACAGAATCAGCAGCGGCAGGAATTGAAAAATCAGACTGCCGATGAACGGCATTTTTTCGACGAGGTTTTCTGTGGTTTTCAAATGCGGTCCGCCCGCGAGGCCGAGCGCGGCAACGATGGCAAGCGGCCCGAGCGAAATCGCCGTCCAATAAAGCACGATGCGCCAAAGCCAGTTCCGACCGCGCCCCACACCCCAAATATCGTTGAACGTGGACTCGATGCTGGCGAGCATCCGGATGGCGACATAAACAAACAACAGCATCCCAATCATGCCGAGCGCGCCGCTTTGCGTGTTCTGCACGAATTTGTGAATCCATTTTGCCGTTGCCCTTTGCGCGCTGACGCTGACGACCGGAGCAACGGCGGGCGGAGCGTTCGTGACAGACGCGGTTGCATTCGTGCCGGCAACGGCATTTGTGATCGCGGCGGCCACAAAATTTGTTTGCGTCGCCGAAACGGCTGGAGCGTTGGTATCCAGCGAGCCGGGCGGCACGATGTGGGAGATGAATTTGTCAATGCCCGCGTAGATTTTGTCCTCGCCCTGTGATTTGAGCAAACTGCTGGTCACGCTGATGGCAACCACGAGCATCGGGATGAGCGCGAGGAGCGAGGAATACGAAAGTGCCGCCGCGCGCGTGGGACAGCGGTTGCGCACAAAACTTTTTATGACGAGCACCCAGAAATGCGCGAAGCGCTCAAGGCGGTTGAATTCATATTCCGCGCCGGTTTGGACGCCGGCCAGAATTTTGATGAATCGCAGGAGCCGCTTTTTTGCCATGATTGCCGCGGCCACGCTAACAAAGTCGCGCGCCAAGTCAACGACGCGCGAATCGGCTTTATTGCGCGGTGAAAAACCGCACAATGGCCGCGTGCATCCGTAGCTCAATTGGATAGAGCTTCTGACTTCGGATTAGATGGTTGCAGTTCTCACATACAACAAAATAAACCAAGTTTTACAATGATTTATTGAAGTTTTCTGATTTTATTTCTTGCAAATTGGATACTGATATTGGATACTAAAAGCATGGAAATGCAGCAAACTTTCAAAAAGGAAGCTGCCGAGAAAAATAGGCTCTGGCAGAAAACTTCTTACGCAAATTTGATCCGTTACGTTCCAAGCGGAATGTATTTCTGCCGCGTTCGTGTTCGCGGCAAACTCATTCGCAAGAGCCTCAAAACGGACGTGCTTTCGGTTGCCAAACTTCGCTTGAGCGACAAGGAAAAGGAATTTCGTCAAAAGGCGCAGCATCAAGAAGCGATCCAGCGCGGGCGCGGTCAAATGACTTTCGACGAAGCATTGGAAATTTATCGCACTCGTTTGAACGCAGACCCCGACGTGAAAAGGAACACGAAAATCTACTACGAGCAGCGCATCCTTTCTTTGCTGCGGACGTGGCCGAGTTTGAAGGAAACCAACGTGCGGGACGTTTCCAAACAAAATTGTCTCGACTGGGCAGCCAAGTTTAAGGGCGGTCCAACCGTATTCAACAACACCGCTTTGGTGCTCCGAAAAGTTTTGGGCATTGCGGTTGAAAGTGGAATTATTTACGAAAATCCGGCCAGCTACATTAAGCGTCGTGCAATTAGGCCAAAAGAATTGGATTTGCCTGACAATGCTGATTTTGTCCGATTCGTTCGGGAAATTGAAAATGCCGGTGGACGGTTTAGCAAGCACTGCGCAGATTTGGTTCGCTTTCTCGCTTACGGCGGCTTTCGCCGGGGCGAAGCCAAAAACGTCACTTGGAACGATTGCGATTTTCAGCGCGAGGAAATTATCGTGCGCGGTGACGTGGTTGAAAAGACGAAGAACAGCGAAATCCGTCGCGTCCCCATGATTGCAGAAATGCGGCAACTTTTGGAAGGCTTGCGCGAAAAGCGTCGCAAAGAACCGGCCACAGCGCGAGTTATGAAAGTTACGCAATGTGAACTGGCAATGAAACGGGCGGAGAAAAAAGCTGGCATCGCGCATTTGACTCACCACGACTTGCGTCACCTGTTTGCGACGCGGTGCATTGAAAGCGGCGTGGATATTCCGACCGTTTCGCGCTGGCTCGGCCACAAAGACGGCGGCGGCTTGGCGATGAAAGTTTATGGCCACTTGCGAAATCAACATTCGGCGAGCATGGCCAAGCTGGTAAATTTCCAACCGACAAATGTTGTTCCGCTGCGACAGGCGGGAGCCGCTTAATCTCATTCGACTTGCTCCTTTCTTTCCACAACTTCAATTTTGTCAATGCGTGCCGCGTCATGGAGCCGCGTATCAGTTGACAGCGGCGAACTGGCTTTTGGCGTGACATTGATGGATTCGGCTTCCTGTTTCGCAATGTAAGCAGCTACCAAACACAGTTTTTTTCCGGTAACGCGGACTGTGCAGGTGATGAACGAGACCGTTACCGTATCCACTCCATTGGTGGAATTAAAATCCACCCGTTCCAATTGATGATATGGCAACGCGAAAAAAGACGAGGCTGTTGTCTTGATTTGCAAACTGCGCGCGCCACTCCCGATAGTTGAATAGCAATCATTCATATTCCAATTCCCCGACCGCGTTGAATGTTTTGTCGCCGCGCGAAATCCTGACTGCGCCGGATGAGTTTGGCCCGGCGCAAAATCTTCTGCGCGTCGGTTTCGGTTTTTTGCGGGGCGGACTCGCCCTGCTTTTGCTGCGGCGAGTCTTTGATCGTCTCGCTTTGTGGCAGTTCACCGGCTTCGCCCTCGCGCTGCTTTTCTTCCGCCTGGCGCTCCGCCTCAATGCGCGACGAATGTTCAGCTTTCAGGGAACGGGCAACATCGTTTCCCCACGCCGCCGCCAGCTTGTGAAAATAATTTTGCGCCATGTCCAGAGCCAAAGTTCTGTCGCCAGAGCGGGCGACGTTTTCCCGAAGCTGGATTTTATCCGCTGTGAAAACCTTCACCCCCTTGCGCCCGCGTGAAATGGTCACATACCATTGATTTTGATTTGTCGCGGCCTTGACCGCCGAATCCGAAAACAGAACGTAATCCACATTCTTGCCTTGAGCGGCATAGGACGTGACCGCGTAGCCGCGCACGAACTGGCGGTAACGCTTTGGTAGCACACGGCCATCATCCAACGCGATACGACCGTCAGCATGAATTTCCTTGACCGTCACCAATTCGCCGTTGGCAAGTTTGCCGCCATCCTGGGATTTGTCATTGGCTTTGAGTTGCAACCTGTCGCCAGCCGACAATGAAAGTTCCTTTGGCTGGCAGACGGTGATTTTGTCCAGATGTTTGAACGGAATTGGCCGGATGCAATTTTCCGATTCAACGAGCAGATGTTTGTCTGTGATGCCGCACAATTTTCCGGTGTTCCCCTGCTTGAAGCCGACCACCGGACGATTGAACACGAGAATGGCATCGGCATTGTAAAATCGCTTGTCACGCTTTTGTGCATCCGTCAAATCAATGCGTTCCAATGTCGTGACCGCCGTTTCGTTTTGGCCGATTAACTTTTGTGCTTTCAACCCTTCGCGCACCTGCTCATTAACCTTGCGAATTTCCGACCAGCTTTGTGAAACGATGACGGTTGATTGCTGATATTTGAAATGTTCCAAAAAATGTTCCGTCAGCTTTTGTTGTTGATCCGCCAGCGTGCAGGAAACGATGGCATCGTGTTTATCCAGACGGTCGAAGGACGCGCCGAGTTTGCCCTGCCGCGCTTCATTGACGGCGAGCCGGTATTCTGTGAGCCATTGGCGTTCGGCGGCATCTTTAGCCGTCTCTGGATTTTGACGCCGGATGTTTGTCAGCACGGCAAAGCCGAGTCCCGAATACTTTTCAATGGCGCGCAGCGCGTCGGACGCCTCGACCGCTCCATGCTGGCGCGTATCCCCGGACAGAATCAGACGGCCATCGTGTTCTTTGACGAGCAAAAGCAGTTTCTCCATTTGTTCGCCGCCGATTTGTCCGGCCTCGTCCACGATGATGACCGCGCCGCGCGGCATTGAACCACGCGAGAGAAATGCGCTGACGGTTTGGACGAAGATGAAACCGTCTCGTTGCAAATCGTCCACTTGCTGATGTTGCGGCGCAATGACCTTCACAGCATGACCGGCCTTTTCGAGTCCGGCCTTGACTTCGCGCAATGTAAAACTCTTGCCAGTGCCCGCGCCGCCGCGAAACAACGTGACGAAATCACGCGAGGACAAAATATGTTCCACCGCTTTACGTTGTTCATCATCCAGTGAAATTTTTGAGACGCGATGATCCGGCGCGAGCGGTTTATATTCGCCCATCCGATGTTGCGCCAGCATGACGATTTTGGCTTCACGCTCCAAAACCATGCGCGTTGTGATTTGCGAGGGAGATTGCGCGTTATGAATGTGGCCGCGCTTGCGTGATTCATTCTGAATGTCCGATATGCTGACATTTTGGCCGCGAGCGTGTTCGAGCGCGTGACGCCAAAGTTCATGGACATGGACGACCGAGCGACGTTCAAAGAGATGATTTTCCGCCCACTCGATTGCTTCCGCCGCCGACATTTTCGGCGCAATTTCCGGCGATTGCCCTTTGGCCAAACGGTTGACCTGCCACCATTCACTCCATGACAGTTGCTTGTTCCAAATGGATTGCAATTTCGCAATGCCAACGTCCTTGATTTTCCGCGCGCGTTCCTTGTGCGCGATGTTCGCCCTAATCACTTTGATGTTTTGGTTGGCCTTGTCCGGCTCGCGCTCCAAAAGCTCTTTGGTCTTTTCGTCAATCTCGCGGTGACGCTTGGAAAAACGGTCAATCAATTCCTGGGAGACGCCTTCAATCTCAAAATCGCCGCGCGGATTGTCTTGGACGCGATACCCGAATTGACGCAGCGATTTGACCAGCTCGTGATAATAGACGTTCTCGATGAATTTTTGAGCCGGGAACATTTCACACGTTTCAAGTGCTTTCCAACGGCGCTCAGTCGCATCAAAGGTTGCGTTGAACAGGATGCAATGACTGTGCAAATGCGGGTCAAGCGCGCGTGACGTATCGTGTCGGAACACCGCGCCGACCAAATTGGACGTGCGCCGGTAATCATATTGACCGTCCAAACGGATACGAGTCGCGGCGAACGCTTCAAATTGATTCATGGCCAGGTGAATCGCCTTGTCGTGCGCCGCGATAATCCGTTTGTCATTGCCGACCAGCGCCGCGATGGAAACCGATTTTGGCGGTGACAACGTGAAGTCAAAGAACACCCGGCGGTTTGCGTATTCGTGAGTGACGCCGTTTTTGTCCACGCTGATTCGTTTGCCATTCATTCGCGGCGTCAATTGCTTGCCAGTTTGCGGATTCACATTCCGGCACAGATTGATGAAATCTTTTTCACTGGTGACACCGGATAATTTCAATGCCTTTGCACCGTCACCAATCCATTCGCCCGAAACCGTTCTGCCTTCCATGTAGTAATCGCCCACTTTCAAATGCTCTTTGAAATACGATTCAGCATTTTTCAAACTGTATTGAGTTTTCGATCCCAACATGGAGTGAAGGTTACACCATCGCCTTGAAAATCCCGTGCTTTGCAGAGCACGAGTTTTTTACGAGTCCGTGTTATTAAATGTTGGACGCTGCACTCCTTGTTTTTAACAAGGTCAGCCGTAACAGCAAAAACAACAGAGAAAAGTTTATGAATGAATCAATCGTATCCGCCGAGGCGAAGGCTCGCTTAACCGAGGCCGTCAACAATTATGCGCCGCCCGCGCCCAAAAAATATCGCGCGCTGGAAGAAGTGAAAGAGTGCATTGTCGAACTGCGAAAGAAGCAGGCGTCGTATCAAACGATACGCGCCATGTTGCACGACAACGCCGGCATTGACGTATCACACCAGACCATCGCCCGCTATTGCCGCGAGGTGCTGGACGCAACCAGGGCAAAGAAGCCGCATCGTCCAAAGACGCCCGCGACCGAACCGCCGCCAGCCGCCCAGGGTGAGTTACAATCACGCTCGTTCATCGGTTCGCGGCGGCCACGCGGACCGCACATCGCCGATTCCAAGAATCTTTAGCGCGGCAGCACAGGTATCGCCCGTCGCGGCGACCGTAGAGCGACTACAAAGCAAATCTGCCATCCTAAAAAGCAAAAGTCTTTGGGTTCAACGTCCGCGACCAACGCGCGTTCACAGCCGTGTAACGCGCGCTCGTCGCGGGCGGACAAAGGAAAAGCGCATTTGTTAGCAACTCGACTTTGTGAAAAAGTGATTTAACCTCACCGAGAGCGCACCCGTAGCTCAACTGGATAGAGCACGCGGCTTCGGACCGTGGGGTTGCAGGTTCAAATCCTGCCGGGTGCGCCATTTCTTCAAATCAACATTTTTGCTTGCACCTGTTCACGAAACAAGCCATGTTCACGGCGACGTGAAACCTAGGCAATCCATGAACGGAATTAGGCTGACAGGAGCCTCGATGGAGAAGGCTCTTGCAGACAAGTTGCGTGAACTGCTTGGCGGTATTCCGTGGCTGCAAAATTGGAAAGTCGAACGGACTCTGGCGGCACTCAAAAGTGACGCCGGATTCGATATGACGGCTGTCCTGCCGCTGCCGGACGGCATTACCGCCGAATTGCAGGTTGAATGCAAATCCGAGCCAAGACCATCGCAATTTCCTTACCTTGATGTCAGTCACTACCATCAACCCAAAAATAAGCCGCAGATTTTCGTGTTTGCAGCACCTTACATATCGCCGCGCATGGCGGATATTTGCTGGAGCCACAATTGGAGTTGGTTTGACCTTGCAGGCAACTGTCGTTTAAGCGTGCCTGGTGTCCTCTACATCGAGCGCACCGGGAAGACACCGATCCATGAGCGTCCTAGGCCGGCGGCGAACTTGAGCACGCCGGAAGCTGGGCGCGTGATTCGCGCGTTGCTCGCACCGGAAAATGCGGGCATACGCTGGACACAGCGTTACATGGAACAACATTTTGGCCGGCTCAAAAAACCCATTCCAGAACCGAGTCTCGGTTTGATCAATAAAGTCGTGCGGCATCTGCGTGACGAAGCATTTGTTGAAATGGGCGAAGACGGCGGTTTTCGGTTGCGCGATCCATTAAAACTTCTGTCCGCGTGGCGTGACGCCTATCGTTTTGAGCGGCATGAGCGGCGGGGTTATTTCACTTTGTTGCAG
>Ga0335073_10016474_pt1 | contig 10321 bp, 8 predicted proteins | sample Lox_Sample_22_FD_207093 | JGI IMG/M metagenome (GOLD analysis project Ga0335073, IMG submission 207093) | Soil microbial communities from Loxahatchee National Wildlife Refuge, Florida, United States - Lox_Sample_2.2 | ecosystem: Environmental > Terrestrial > Soil > Wetlands | place: USA: Florida... | reverse complement strand
TGACGCCGGTCGCGCTCAGGTTCATCCCGAACTGGTCGAAGAGCTTTTCTTCCAGTCCCTTCAGATTCCACTGGTCTTCGCGGACGTTCTCGGCCGCGAACTCATCCAGGAAGCCGCTCAGGATGCCCCCGACATAATCTTCCAGAATCAGCTCGCGCTGATCGACGCCTTCGAGCAGCTGGCGGCGCAGGCCGTAGACCGCCTCGCGCTGCTTGTTCATCACGTCGTCGTACTCGAGCAGGTGTTTGCGCGACTCGAAGTTCTGCGCCTCAACGGCCTTCTGCGCGCCCTCAATGCGCTTGGTGATCATGCGCGATTCAATCGGCACGCCTTCTTCCATGCCCAGGCGCTCCAGCAGCGTGCTCACCCACTGCTTGGCGAAGATGCGCATCAGGTCGTCTTCCAGCGACAGATAAAAGCGCGACTCGCCGGGATCTCCCTGGCGCCCTGCGCGTCCACGCAGCTGGTTGTCGATGCGTCGCGACTCGTGTCGCTCGGTGCCCAGAATGAACAAGCCGCCCGCGTCGATTACCTCGTCATGCTCTTTCTGTGCCGCTTCGGCGTAACGGCCATAAGTCACAGCCCACTCCGGTTCGGCAACTTCAAACTCCTGGCCCTGATAGTAAAACCGCAGGAATCCCGCTGGTGCCATGGGATTGATCGCGCCTTCGGCCCCGCTGATCGCCCGTGCTCTCCCGCCCTTTACCAGCTCCTGCCGCGCCATGAACTCAGCGTTGCCGCCGAGCAGAATGTCGGTGCCGCGGCCGGCCATATTCGTAGCGATCGTGACCATCCCCAGCCGCCCCGCCTGCGCCACAATCTCGGCCTCGCGCTCGTGAAACTTCGCATTCAGCACCACGTGGCGCACGCCCTTGCGCTGCAGAATGCCCGAGAGCCGCTCCGACTTTTCAATGGACGTGGTGCCCACCAGCACCGGCTGTTTCCTTTCGTGCAGCGTGGCGATGTCGTCGGCCACCGCCTTGTATTTTTCCTTCTCGGTACGGTAGACCACGTCGGGATTCTCGATCCGCCGCATCGGCTTGTTCGTCGGAATCACGACGATCTCAAGCGAGTAGATCTTTTCAAACTCGGCCGCCTCAGTCTCAGCCGTGCCCGTCATGCCGCTCAGCTTTTGGTACAGCCGGAAGTAATTCTGGAATGTGATCGTCGCCAGGGTCTGATCCTCCTTGCGAATCGTCACTCCCTCTTTGGCTTCGATCGACTGGTGCAACCCATCGGACCAGCGACGGCCCGGCATCAGGCGTCCGGTGAAGGTGTCAACGATAATGACTTCGCCGTCCTTCACCACATACTCCACGTCGCGTTTGTAGAGCGCGTGGGCCTTGATGCCCGTCTCGACGTAGTGCTTGAGATCCCAGTTCTCCGCGTCGGCGATGTTGCCGATGCCCAGCAGTTTTTCGATCGTCTCCCAGCCCTGATCCGTAACGCCGATCGTGCGCTGCTTCTCATCCACGAAGTAGTCGCCGCTCAGGTACTTCTCACCCTCGGCCAGCCGGATACCCAGTTCGGCCTGGCGTCTCGAGTCCGTCCACTCGATCTCTTCGCCCTGCTCGAGCTTTGGAATAATCTGCCGCACGCGCGCATATTTGTCGGTGGTCTGATCCGTCGGGCCGGAGATGATCAGCGGCGTCCGCGCTTCGTCGATCAGAATCGAGTCCACTTCGTCGACGATCGCGTAGTAGTGACCCCGCTGCACGCAATCCTTGATCTCGAATTTCATGTTGTCGCGCAGGTAGTCGAAGCCGAACTCGTTGTTGGTGCCGTACGTGATGTCTGCGCCGTAGGCCGCGCGCCGCTCGTCATCGCTCAGGTCATGGACGATCACGCCCACCGTGAGCCCAAGGAACTCGTAGATCTTGCCCATCCACTCGGCGTCGCGCTTGGCCAGGTAGTCGTTCACCGTGACCACATGCACGCCATGGCCGGCGAGCGCGTTCAGGTAGCAGGAGAGCGTCGCCACCAGCGTTTTTCCTTCGCCGGTTCGCATCTCGGAGATCTTGCCCTGGTGCAGAACCATCCCGCCAATCAGCTGCACATCGAAGTGGCGCATCTTGACCGTGCGCCATCCGGCCTCGCGCACCACCGCGAAGGCCTCGGGCAGAATCTCGTCCAGCGCAGCCCGCTCTGCAGTCTTTTTCTCTTCCGCGTCGGTGATTCCATCCAGACGGGCAGCGATCCGCGCGCGGAACTCAACCGTTTTTTCGCGCAACTGCTCGTCAGAGAGCTGCTGCATCGCGGGCTCCAGATCACCGATCTGCGTCACCACCGGCAACAGCTTCTTCACAGCCCGCTCGTTAGCGGTGCCGAAAACCCTCGCTAGCAACTTATCGAAAGGCACGCAAACTTCTCCTTTATAAGTGTAAATGGTTGGCAGTCAGGTCCTGTAAACGGTTTGTTTCGATCCGCGGAGGTTCATCGAACCCGATCCGGATGCCTGCAAAGTATCGAGCGGAGCTCGAAAAGGGAGCACTACGTAGCACTCCCTGCGAGCCCACTGAATCTAGTTGGGGTTTAGCCGAGCTGGACGGGCGGGGGGCGTTCGAACGAAGATGGTCGGAAGGGAGATTCCGGTACGCGGCGCGCGCACACCCAAACCAACGAGGCCAGCGCGCCGAGCGGAGAAATGACTCCGATGAAGAAAACGGGCAGGAAGACAAACCATGCGGGAGCATGGCCGGAATGAGCGACCGGAAGCAGCAGGAGCAAGAGCGCCGCACTGATCGCGAGAGCCGCAACCAGGAACAGGTTCCGCTGCTTCCGAAATCCCATCATCGCTAACTTCCTGACTGGCAGTATACAACCGCGGAAACTATGAGGATCGCGCCGAGGGTCCTTGAGGTACCGCGCATTCCAACCCGCTTCTAGTCCACGCCAAAGCAATAGGCCATCAGCTGCTGTCCCGGCTGAGGGCTGGCCGGTGCGATGGCGTACTCACCCGCTGGAAGAGGACTTGCTGGCGTGATCTTCACGGAGCTCTGCCCGTATTTGGCAAAGACCATCTGCAGCTGCTTGTTTTGCACATCGCTTTTCTGGTGCATGCCCATGAAACCGACGCTCGAAAACACCAGCTCCCGGTGCCCTTTCTCCGGCTGTACTGGGTAGAGAACGATGAGTGTGGAAGGGTCCAGATCACGATTTTCCATCTTGACGATGATGGTGATGGGGGCACCGCTGGCAAAGCGAACGGAAGAATGTTCATTCTGGATCTGGTACGCGGTCTTCGCGCCGCCGAATCCCATCGCCCGAATCTTTCCGTTGAATCCAACCGGCTGCCGTTCCAGCGGTTTCAAACTCCCGGAACTATCGAGAAAAAAGAAGGAGTTCGCGTAGTCAGGCTCCTGCACCTGAGGCGCATCCTGCTTGGCCGTGTCCTGGCCAAGAACGCCGCCGGTAACCAGCGGTCCGATAATCGCAGCTGCCGCAATGATGATTCCGAAAATCAGCAGACGGGCAAGACCGCGCACCGTCGAACGACATTCTCCCGGAAATCTGATCAGCATAGATCCCCCACAATTTCGATTCAGGTAAGTTAGGAAATCACGAATTCGCCAGAAGTCGCAGAGAACGATTGGACAATCGTCTGCGGCTTGGAATCTTATCGATGGCCCGGGGGAGTAGAACTGGGGAAAAGCCAGTATACACGGATGAAAAGCAACAAGCGTGGCAACGCGGGTTTACGCGCCGTCACATCCTGAAACAAGAACCCCCGGCGGGATTGCCGGGGGTCTGGGTCCAAACCTGACTGCTTTGGCTTCAGTTGCTGTACAGCAGGATCCCCGCCGCCTTCTCTTCCGTTTCGTCCGCACTGACCGGCCGATAGAAGAGCTGGTTGGCATCGAGATAGACCTCGAGGAACGCCGGCCGGTCCTGAATCTGCCCGGCGATCAGTGCCTCGGAAAGCGGGTCCTCCACGTAGCGCTGCAGCGCCCGGCGCAATGGACGTGCGCCATAGCTCCGGTCGGTCAGCGTCTTGTCGAGAATCCACTTCTTTGCCTCTTCGGTCACCGAAATCGTGATCGACTTCTGCGCCAGGTTGGCGTTCAGCTGCTGCACCAGCAGCTCGACAATCTGGATCAGGTCTGCATCCGACAGTGACTGGAACAGGATCACCTCGTCGAGACGGTTCAGGAACTCGGGATTGAACGTCTTCTTGACCTCGTTCTTGACCAGCTCCTCCACCTTCTCCGTCACCAGGTCCTCGCGCTCGCTCTGGAAGCCCAACCCCTGTTTCTTCTGCAGGTGCCGCGCGCCGATGTTCGAGGTCATGATGATGATGGTGTTCTTGAAGTCGACCGTATTGCCCAGGCCATCCGTCAGCTGCCCGTCTTCAAACACCTGCAGCAGGATATTGAAGACATCCGGATGCGCCTTTTCGATCTCATCGAGCAGAACTACCGAGTATGGCGAACGCTTCACCCGCTCCGTCAGCTGCCCGCCCTCCTCGTAGCCCACATATCCCGGAGGAGAACCGATCAGCTTCGAGACCGAGTGCTTTTCCATGAACTCCGACATATCGAACCGGATCAGCGCCTTATCCGAGCCAAACAGGAACTGCGCCAGCGTGCGCGCCATCTCCGTCTTGCCGACACCAGTCGGTCCGAGGAAAAGGAAGCTTCCAATGGGCCGGTGCGGAGACTTCAAGCCCGCTCTCGACCGGCGGATCGCCCGCGCCAGCGCCGAAATCGCCTTGTCCTGCGAGATCACGCGCTTGTGCAGCTCTTCTTCCACCCGCAGCAGCTTCTGCGTCTCTTCTTCCTTGATGCTGGTCACTGGAACGCCCGTCCAGCGGCTTACCACGTCCTCGATGTCCTCGCGGCCCACAATCCCGGCCGCCGAGTCGTCGAGGTGGTACTTGTCGCGCAGCGCGCGCAGGTTTTCGCGCTCCTTGCGCTCCTCATCGGAGTAGAACCGGGCCTTCTCGAACTCGTGGTTCGCGATGGCCGAATCCATCCGGTGCACGATGAACTTGATCCGCTTCTGGACCTCCGTGATCTCATCCGGCAGCGAAGTCTGGCGCAGCTTCACCCGCGCCCCCGCCTCGTCGATCAAATCGATCGCCTTATCCGGCAGGAACCGGTCCGGAATGTAGCGGTTCGAATGCGAGACCGCAAACTCCACGGCCGCATCCGTGTAGCTGACCGCATGGAACTTCTCATACCGGTCCTTGATGCCCATGATGATCTTGATCGCGTCCGTCTCGGTCGGCGGCGGTACCTTTACAGCCTGGAAACGCCGCTCCAGCGATCGGTCTTTCTCGATCGACTTCCGGTATTCGGCCGGCGTCGTCGCGCCGATGCACTGAATCTCGCCCCGTGAGAGCGCCGGCTTCAAGATGTTGGCCGCGTCCAGCGACCCCTCGGCCGAGCCTGCGCCCACCAGCGTGTGCAGCTCATCGATGAAAACAATGGAGTTCTGGTTCTCCATCAGCTCTTTCATGATGGTCTTGAGCCGCTCTTCGAACTGGCCGCGGTATTTCGTGCCGGCTACGATGAGCGACAGATCCAGGCCAAGAACGCGTTTGTCAGCCAGAAAACTCGGAACTTCGCCGTCGGCAATCCGCTGCGCCAGGCCCTCGACAATCGCCGTCTTGCCCACGCCGGGCTCGCCGATCAGCACCGGGTTGTTCTTCGTGCGCCGGCACAGAATCTGGATCACCCTCTCCAGTTCGCCGTCGCGGCCCACCAGCGGATCAAGCTGCCCGTCCATCGCGGCCTGCGTCAGGTCGCGGCTGAACTCGGCCAGCAGGCTCGACTCACGCTGGCGTTGCTGCGGCGGGGCCTTTTCCTGCGTCACACGGGCCAACTCGTCGCGAATCTGCGCCAGCTTCAGGCCGCGTTCCTGCAAAATCTCCGAGGCAAAGCACTTTTCTTCCCGTAGCAGACCGAGGAGCAGATGTTCGGTTCCAATGTGTTTGTGGCCCAACCGCTCGGCTTCTTCCGCAGCATAGGCGAGCACCCGCTTGCACTCATTCGACAGCGGCAGATCCACGCTCGTTGAAACCTTCTCGCGGATCGTGGTGTGCGCCTCAATCTGCTTCCGAATCGACTCTACCGAGGCGTGCGAACGCAAAAAGCGGTTGGTTAACGCCTTGTCTTCGCGCAACAGCCCAAGCAGCAGGTGCTCGGTTTCGATATAAGGCGAACCGAACTGGCTGGCCTCATACCGGGCGAAGAAGATTACGCGCCGTGCCTTCTCCGTATAGCGTTCGAACATTTCACTCCCCCTTGTCCAGGCTAATCGGCCGAAGTGACCGTCCGGTTTACTGGATCCCCCTCGATCAAACTTGATCAAAACCTGTCTGTCGGGATCCCGCTTTTCCGGCTTCAGTCCAACTGCGCGTGCCCTTCCTTTACATCGCCGCCGGAGGCGCCTCCGAAAATAAGTCTTCCGCCGCCGAACAGCTCTTCAGGATGGTTTTGGGACTTACCACGCCCGATCATCCCCGGCGCACAAGGCCGCCGGAAGACTCCCACCCTTTGTGACCACCTGTATGAGACTGAAAACCCCATTGAGGCCGTCACTCTTACTAATGAATAAGACTCAAAAAATGCCGGAAGTGGTGCTTTTTCCAGGTCAAATATTCCTGAGACCGGTTTCCGGAGCCCCCGTTAATCGCGTGTGTGGCCCATCTGCGTAAGCCGCCCGTTCTCAAGCCGCAACACCCGGGTACACCGCGCCGCCAATTCAAGGTTATGGGTTACCAGAATCGAGGTAAGTCCATGGCTTTGGTGCAGCCGCTGGATGAGCTCGAAGATGCGGCCGGCGGTCAGACCATCCAGATCGCCAGTCGGTTCGTCGGCCAACAGCAGCCGAGGAGTATTGACCAAAGCCCTGGCCAGCGCTACACGCTGCTGCTCGCCGCCGGAGAGCTCGCCCGGACGATGCGTAGCCCGATCGTCCAAGTCCACCTCCTTCAGCCAGTTGGCGGCCAAAGCCATTGCTTCTGCTTTCCCCACGCCGCGCGCCAGCAGCGGCATGGCTACGTTTTCCTGCGCCGTGAACTCCGGCAGCAGGTAATGGAACTGCCACACGTAGCCGATCTTCCTGCTGCGAAAGAGCGCCGCTTCGCGGGCGGAGAGACTAGCCACATTGGTTGACGCGCAGTATACCGTCCCTGAAGACGGCGCATCAAGAGCGCCAAGCATGTGTAAAAGTGTGCTCTTTCCTGCACCCGACTGGCCGACAACCGCTACCATCTCGCCCGCCGCAACCTCCAGGTTGAGGCTGTCAAAAAGGTGAAAAGCCCCGCGAGCGGTCTTGTAGATTTTCGAGAGGTTCTGAACCTGAATGAGCGGAGAATCGTTTTCAGGTTCTGATGGCACTCGCAACTCCGGGTCCCGCGCTGTGCGGGATGCCTGGCCGGCAGCCGCTGGAGTGGTTTGATTCATCCGGATTCACTTCAATTTTACACGGCCCGTAGTTATTGGATGCAATTCCACGAAAGCAGCACCAAAGTTCATCTTCCGCACCGAACCTCGGGTTCTATGGAAGCAAACTACAGCGGTTTCACAGTTGCTGTATCCCGAAGCCGCCGCTGCAAAGTGGGCATTTTCCCCAAGAAAATGCCACTTTTCGCAGATCCGACAAGGGCACAGAGACTGTGGAACCGCTCTAAGCCACGAAAATGGGTGCCCCGGGTCTCGCTTCTGAGACCTGGGAAAGCATAACCCTCAATCAGCCGCTCTGGGACCAAGCAAGAAAATGGGTGCCCCACCTTCGCCGATTCGTGTTCTTTGCGAATCGGTTAAGGTGGGAGAGCAGAAATCCCAATTGGCCGGCTCTGGGCAGCCGATTCCGGGATCGAGCCCTCAATAATCCACCCGATTCGGCGAAGCCAGCCACGCCGCAAAGCTCGCCCACGCCTCGTCCCCGAGAAGCTGCGTCACAGGCAGTTTGCGCGCCGTCGCTTCCTTGCGCATCTCGTCATAAAGAAACGCATCGTCGAACCCCGCCCGCGCCGCGTCGGCCGCGCAGGCCCCGTAGTAGATCGCCTCCAGCCGCGCCCAATAGGAAGCAGCCAGGCACATCGGACAGGGCTCACAACTCGTGTAGAGCTCGCATCCGGCTAGCGTGAAGGTGCCGAGCGCCCGCGCCGCCGCGCGAATCGCATTCACTTCTCCATGCGCGGTCGGATCGTTCGTCGCCGTGACCGTGTTCACGCCCTCGCCCACAATCTTGCCGTCCCGCACAATGACCGCAGCAAAAGGTCCGCCTGCCCCGCTCGTCACGTTTTGTGTAGCCAGCGCAATCGCGCGCCGCAAAAACTCCGGGTTGGGCGCAGAAGCCATGCAAAAGCTCTCGTTCTCTCCCGTGAAATCAAGAGGATGCCTTCAGTATGGCACAGGCGCAATCCCCAAACTCGGTGCCCACAGCACCTGCAACGGCCCCGTTTTGCAAAGAATGACGTCGCGATAGAGTACCCTCGCAGACAGTGGCAGGGCAGCCGCATCCCGCCGCCTCCAGGCGCATCAAAGGTAATGGAACGGGGTTCCTAAGGAGGGACGGGTTGAAACGTCTGTTGTATGGAGCCGTCTATTATTGTGGTATACGATCTGAGAAACGCATGATATCGTGAAGTTCCCGATAGGTGTGCTCCACGCTGGTTAACGTTTTCGGTCAAGCCGCATGAGGTAGTGTTATGACAAGCCCATCCCTAAGAGTCATTTATAGCCACGGAGAAGATGGATATATCGTGGCTGAGTGCCCGCAACTTCCGGGATGCATGTCGCAGGGGAAGACCCGTGAAGAGGCAACTAAGAACATTGCGGACGCGATCACCTCTGTGTTGATGGTGAAAATGCAGCAGTTTGTAGCCGCGCATGACATCTGCGAGTCTCACGGGTCGGATGGCGAAGAGACGTTCCGTGTTCAAGGACCGGAGCTGATACCCGTTTAACGCGCACGATGTGCGACGCAGAACTCTTCCACTGTAATTCCGGCCTTCTTCAACTCTGTTCTTAGCAGATTCCGATCTACCTGACGGTGATCAGGGATTGAAATGAACAGGTGTGGCGATTTTTCAGGATGGGTCAGCACAAAGTGGTTTTTACCATATGTGCTTGTCCAGCCAAAGGCAACCACGAATACCTCAGTGATGTGCTTCCCCGAATCGAGAGGCAGATCCTTCTTCCCCATAAAATTGGCTCCAGCCATGCAAGGACGAGTAGGCTAAGATTAACTCATAGTTGTGATGCCCACCACGGCCCGTTACGCGTCCCCGCCAAGAGATCAGCGCTTCGGGCCTTGTTGCGTTTGCCCGCCGTCACGGTGAGCGGGATGGCGACGAGCTGGAACTCTTCTTATCACTGCTCCTCCAATCAAGCGCTCTTACGGCAGCGCTGCCAGCAAGTCTGTCGCGACCCGCAAGGCTTTCTGATACCCCTGATTCGTAAGCCTGTAACGAGTGGAGCGACGAAGCCCGGACTTCAGAATCAATCCATCCCTGAGTGGCTTGGCCATGATTCGATCTACACGGTCAACGCTACGGCCTGATTGCGCTAGTCCGTCCCCGATCTCCTGGCCGGTCACGGACTCGCTATTGCGATAGTGACTGTGACCTACCATAATGAGGAGGACGGCATCCTCAATGGAATTTGGAAGAGCAGTTAGGGAAATAACTCGCCCATTAGCACGCATAATCCTTTCAAGGGGTGGCGCAGATTGCGACATATTAAGCTCTTTATCGACATTTACTTCTCCACAATTATTCGAATCAACGTCTTCAGTATCTTGTTTTGAGGAGGGGATGAGACCCACGAGTTCCTTGAAGGTATCGAGTTGCAGCCTTACATCCTCCGGAGAACCTTCAGCTTCGAATTCGTGATCGCCAATCTTCATGCGGATTTTTGAGGTGCCCATCGCGCAGCCTCCGATCTTATGTCACTGATTATGGCATAAAAGGCAGATACCGTAGTTGCGAAATTTTATGTCTTCCGGGAGAATCAGAAGCATGAAAGGGCTTTCAGCCTATAACTATTTTAAATTGTGAAACTTGTGGGGTGGGGCTTTGCGCGACAGCTGGTGAATACGTCGGGACATTGAGTGTTGGAGTTGTGGATATCCGAACACATTTCGCAATCCGCTTCATCGATGCGATCTAAGAGCGATGAACGTAGACAAGGACAAATTCGACAATCCGTTGAGCAGGATGCTCGAAGAGCCGCCGTCTAAGACAGTGGCGAAGGGGGAGCAGTCATCGCCTTGTATTCGACGTTTCTGTGTCAAGCGCATGATCTTCTTGCAGAGCAATGGCTCTGCGATAGAGTACCCTCGCAGACAGGGCAGAATGTCAGATATCCGA
>Ga0335073_10016473_pt1 | contig 10321 bp, 8 predicted proteins | sample Lox_Sample_22_FD_207093 | JGI IMG/M metagenome (GOLD analysis project Ga0335073, IMG submission 207093) | Soil microbial communities from Loxahatchee National Wildlife Refuge, Florida, United States - Lox_Sample_2.2 | ecosystem: Environmental > Terrestrial > Soil > Wetlands | place: USA: Florida... | reverse complement strand
GTCAGCGCCAGATCCGCGTCACAGCAGGGGTTGTGACGCTGCTCCTGGCGGTGGCGTTGGTGTTCAATCTGCCTGCGGCACTGCAGCGGTCCATTCCGGACTACACCAGCTCGTTGCAGAGCAAGCTGGGCAACACCCAACAGATCCAGCAACAGCTCGGCGGCATTGTCACCGACCAGAACAAAGAGTTGTCGAACTGCTTCAATGGCTCCACACAATTACAGAATTGCGGGCCCGCACCGGATCTCAAGGGCATCACCGCGTGGCTGAACACCCCGGGCGACAAGCCTCTCGACCTACATGCGTTGCGGGGCAAGGTGGTGCTGATCGACTTCTGGGCCTATTCCTGCATCAACTGCCAACGCGCCATCCCGCACGTCGAAGGCTGGTACAAGGCCTACCAGGGCGACGGGTTCGAGGTCATCGGGGTGCACACGCCGGAGTATGCGTTCGAAAAGGTCACCGACAACGTCAAAAAGGGCGCCGCCGACATCGGCATCACCTACCCGGTCGCTCTGGACAACAGCTACTCGACGTGGACGAACTACCGCAATATGTACTGGCCGGCCGAATACCTGATCGACGCGAACGGCGTTGTGCGCCATATCAAGTTCGGCGAAGGGTCCTACGACGAAACCGAAAAGCTGATCCGCGAGCTGCTTACCAGCGCGCGGTCCGGAGTCACGCTACCGCCGGCGGTAGACGCACCCGACACCACCCCGCAAAACGGCCTGACCCCCGAGACATACTTCGGCATCGGCAAGATGGTCAACTACGCCGGAGGCGGGATCTACGACGAGGGGCGGACCAACTTCGCCTACCCGTCGGCGTTGCCGAACGACACGTTCGCGCTGCAGGGACCATGGAAACTGGACTACGAGGGCGCGACCGCCGCCGGGGATAACGCCGGCATCGAGCTGAACTACTACGCCAAGAACGTCTACATCGTCGTCGGCGGAACCGGAAGTTTGACGGTGACGCGTGACGGGAAAACGACGGCCGTCCCGGTGAGCGGACCGCCGACCTCACACCAGATCGTCGCCGGCAACCGTATCGCCCGCGGACTATTGCACGTGCGTTCAAGCAAAGGGCTGCAGGTCTTTTCGTTTACCTACGGCTAATCGCTATCCAGAAGGCTCATGGCTCCGAATCACCTACATCAGACCGTCGTCTTCGACGCTAAGGAGCCCCATTGGGCGAGGCAACCGCCGTTGCGCCCATGTTGGCGGCGGCGATCGAGCCGCTTATCGGTGGCCAGCTGCCAATCCGGCTGATTGCCTGGGATGGCAGCATCGCGGGGCCTGCGGCCGCCCCGGTGGTGTGGCTGCGCAGTGCAGCTGCACTTCGCCGGATGCTTTGGCACCCAAGTGAACTCGCTGCAGCACAGGCCTACGTGAGCGGCGAGCTCGACGTCGACGGTGACCTCGGGGCTGCTTTGGCCCAGGTGTGGACACAGATCACCGAACGAGGACTGAGGCCGCTGCGCGAATCGCCGCGGGCGCTGGAGCGCCTGTGCGCCGTCGCGGCGCGGCTGGGCGCGATCGGTGGACCGCTGCCGCCGTCTGCCAGCCAGGCCCGGATGCGCAGTCGGCTCAACAGTATGTCCCACGACGGGGCGGCGAACCATCGCCACTACGACCTGTCGAAAGCGTTCTACCGGCTGATCCTTGATCCGTCGATGGCTTACTCCTGCGCCTATTGGAAACGTGACCGGCCGGGCACCACGCTTGAGCAGGCGCAACGCGACAACCTGGACCGGATCTGCCGCAAGCTCGGGCTGGATCGGCGGCCCGACATGCGGGTGCTCGACGTCGGATGCAGCTGGGGCTCGCTAACTCTGCACGCCGCCGAGCATTATGGCGCACGCGTTGTGGGCACAACCCTGTCGGCCGAGCAAAAGGCCTACATCGACGCCGCGTCGATCGAGCGGAGACTGGGCGATCGAGTCGAGATCCGTCTGCAGGATTACCGCGCGATCACGGACGGGCCGTTCGACGCAGCGGCATCGATCGAGATGGGTGAACGCGTGGGCCGGCGCAACTACCCGACCTACGCGCGGATTCTGCACGGCTGTGTTCGCCCCGGCGCGCGGGTGCTGATCCAGCAGATGGCTCGACCTGGCAGCCACCCGGGAGGAGCGTTCAGTGGCTCGTTCGTCGCACCGGACAGGCACATGCGTCCGCTCGGCCAGACCATCGCTTTGCTTGAGCAGGCAGGCCTGGCGACGATCGCTGTCGAGGCGATGCGGGAACACTATGTGCGCACAGTCGACACCTGGATCGATAATCTCGAAAGTCGTTGGGACGCAGCTGTTGCACTGATCGGCGAGGAGGCTGCCCGAGCCTGGCGACTGTATTTGGCGGCAGGGAGGCTCGCGTTCGCGCAGGGTTACATGATCGTTGACCAGATTCTGCTGGCTCGACCAACACTCGCCGGAAACGGCGCGTGACAGAGCGCTATGGCGTGATGACATGCGATGGGTCGGGTCGCAGCTCCGGCGGGGCCTGGCTGTAATCACCGAACGGCCCGTCGCGGCGCTCGACCGCCGCCCGGACACCTTTGGTGGCCGCGGTCTGGATGAAATCGAGCGCTTCGGGGGTGTTGCGCATCAGGCCGTCGAGGACGCCGCCCAGCAGCTGGGTGGACGCCAACCCCATGTTCTCGTAGGCCTGATTGACGATCAGCTTTTGGGCCCGCAACTGCGACAACGGGATTCGCGCCAGCTCAGCGGCGATCTCGGCGACTCTGGCCTCCAGCCGCTCGAAGGGCACCGCCTCGTTGATCAGCTCGACCTCGGCGGCCTGCACACCGGTCAGCGGCCTGCCGGTCAGCGCGTGCCACTTGACCTTGGCCAGGCTCAGCCGATACAACCACATGCCGGTCAAATAGGCGCCCCACATCCGGCTGTACGGGGTGCCGATCACGGCGTCGTTGCTGGCGATGACGATGTCGGCACACAGCGCGTAATCGCTGCCTCCGCCGACACACCAGCCGTGCACCTGGGCGATCACCGGTTTGGTGGCCCGCCAGATAGCCATGAACTTCTGATGCGGTCCGGTCTCGCGGGCCGTGATGATGGCGAAATCCTTGCCCGGATCCCAGCGTCCGTCGGTCATCATCGCTTCGCCCCACTGCTGGAAGCCGTCGCCGAAGTCGTAGCCGCCGGAGAACGCCCGCCCCGCGCCGCGCAGCACGATCACCTTGATGTCGGGGTCTCGCTCGGCCAGGCCGACCGCGGCCTCGATTTCGTCGGGCATCGGCGGGACGATCGTATTGAGGCGGTCTGGACGGTTCAGCGTGATGGTGGCAACCGGGCCCGCCGTGGTGTACAGCAATGTTTCGAACTGAGCAGCTGGCATAGCTGAATGCTGGCAGCTCAGCTCAAGTGCCGTGCTTACGGGGTGTCAGTACTAATCGTCAGCGTGGCGTCGCTGGTCCCAACGCTCGAGCTTCGCCTGTAACTCAAGAAGGCCAAGCCCGGCGACCGGAGCGGCGATCACGAAACACGCCACCGTAAGTGGAGTCATCTCGACCTCCTCCGCTGGTCTCTCGGGACGCCGGGCGGCCTCCTCGCCCCCTAAGACTCCCCATACATCTTTCTTATGTGGCTTTAAGGTACGCCTTAGCCGGTCGTAAGGAAAGTCGAAGCGCCGGATTTTTTCAAATATGTTCGCGAAACGTTATCGGCGTCGCCGGCTGACTACCCCTTGGCCGGGGGCAGCACCTGGAACCCGGTCAGAATGGCCTGAGCGTCGCGCACGTATGTGGGGTTGTCGGGGTCGGCGGCCTGGACGGTGACCGTCGCCGCGTATTCGTTGCCGGAAAACGCGGCGATCACGATGAGCGTCGTGGCCGCGCGTGGCGGAATCTGGCCCAGGGCCGGCGCGTCGTAGCGGACGACCTCCGCCCTTTGGCCGCACCGGGTGGTCTCGGTTGTGCGCATGTTGGTGACGCCGAGGCGGTCGGACAGCATCGCGCGTTCCTGGTCGAATATCTTCTGCTGATCTTGGTTCGTGCCGGGTGCGTATTCGAGGGTGACGACGGCGGTGGGCATGAAGCCATTGCCGGCCAAATCCTGATTGGTCATCGCGTAGCGGACGATGTCCGAATCGAGCTCGGTCGCGCGCTGCCAGCCGGGTGGTTGCGGGATCCGCATCACCGGCTCGGCCGGGCTGCGCGACTGGATCGGGGACAGCGGTGAAAGAACCTCTTCGCAGACTGAGCGTTTCGGTGCTGCGACGACGGGGGCCTGGGCGCCGGCGTCGGCAAGGGCACTGACAGCCGGTCTACCGGTCACCACCCTCGTGCAGCCCGGCGCTGCGAACAGTGCCACTGCCGCGACCATCGCGGACAGCACGCACCGCACCCGCATCGCGCCACACCTCGCCTTCACCGTTTGGCCTGTCAAGTGTCTAGCATGCGCCAGAGAAATGAGAAGCTCAGCGCCGACTTGAACGCGGTCTGCGCGTTGTCGGCGGCGCCGGCATGGCCGCCCTCGATGTTCTCGTAGTACCAGACCCGATGCCCGGCCGCCTCCAACGCCGCCGTCATTTTGCGTGCATGCCCGGGATGCACCCGGTCGTCGCGGGTGGACGTGGTGATCAGCACCGGCGGGTATGCGACGTCGGCAGAAATATTTTGGTAGGGCGAGTACTCGGCGATGAACTCCCAATCATCCGGATTGTCTGGGTCGCCATACTCGGCAACCCAGGACGCGCCCGCCAGTAGCAGATGGAAGCGGCGCATGTCCAGCAACGGCACCTGGCAGACGAGCGCACCGAACAACTCCGGGTACTTGGTCAGCATGATGCCCATCAGCAGCCCCCCGTTACTGCCGCCCTGCGCCCCGAGTTGCTGCACGGTGGTAATTCCGCGGTCCACTAAATCGGTTGCCACCGAAGCGAAGTCCTCGGCGACCAAGTGGCGGCCCGCGCGCATCGCCTGCGTGTGCCAGCCGGGGCCGTACTCACCACCGCCGCGGATGTTGGCCAGCACAAAGGTGCCGCCGCGCGCCAGCCACAGCCGACCTAATACGCCGTCGTATCCGGGGGTACGTGCCACCTCGAATCCACCGTAGCCGCCGAGCAGCGTCGGGCCGGGGCCAGTCGCATCACGCGGGCGCACAACGAAATACGGGATCGCGGTGCCATCCTTCGACGTGGCGAAATGCTGCGCGACGGTCATGCCTTCGGCGTCGAAGAAAGCCGGCGCGGATTTGATCTCTTCCAGTGGCCCGTCGACTGCGCCGTGCAACAGCCGCGAGGGCGTAGTGAATCCGCTGGAGTCCAGGAAGATTTCGTCACCGGTGTCATCGGCCGCGACGATTACGGTGTTGGTGTTGGGCGGCACGTCTGGCACCGGCCGACGCTGCCAGGTGCCCGGTGTGACGATCTCGACCCGGCTGACCACGTCGGACAGCGTGACGAGGACGAGGCGATCGCGGGTCCACGCGTAGTGCAACAGGCTGGTGTGCGCGTCGGGCTCGAACACCACCCGTAACTGTGCTGTACCGGCGAGGAATTCGTCATAGTCGGCCGCCAGCAGCGAACCCGCCGGATAGCTGGCGCTGCCGGTGATCCAGTCGGTGCGCAACTCGATCAGCAACCACTGCCGGTGCACCGATATGGACGCGTCGGTGGGCGCGTCGATGCGGATCAACTCGTCACCGCGCAGCTCGTAGACCTGGTCATTGAAGAAGTCGAGGGCCCGTCGTAGCATCGTCCGCTCGAAGCCCGGCGTGCGGTCGACCCCCGCGGCCACGATGACGTCGTCGGACGAGCCTTCGAACACCGTCAGTGCATCGTCGACCGGTTGTCCGCGGCGCCAGCGCTTGACGATCCGCGGATAGCCGGATTCGGTGAGTGAGCCTTCGCCGAAATTGGTGCCGATCAGCAGGGTGTCCGGGTCGACCCAACTGGTCTGAGACTTGGCCTCCGCCAACGCGAACCCGTCGTCGATGAATTCGCGTGTGGCCATGTCGAATTCACGCACGATGGCTGCGTCCGAGCCGCCGGGGGAGAGGCTGATCAGGGCTCGGGTGTACTCGGGGTAGATGACATTCGCGCCGGCCCACACCCAGTTTTTATCGTCAACTCGACTTAATTCATCTAAGTCCAACAGCACATCCCAGTCCGGCTTATCGCTGCGATAGCTGTCCAGTGTGGTCCGTTGCCACAGCCCGCGCGGGTTGGCGGCGTCGCGCCAGAAGTTGTACAGATAGTCGCCGCGACGGCGCACGTACGGGATCCGGGCGTCGGTGTCGAGCACCTCGAGCGCTTGGGTGCGCATCCGCTCGAACTCGTCGCCGGAAAACTCCTCGACTGTCGGCTCATTTCGGGCGCGGACCCAATCCAGCGCGTCCTCGCCGAGGACGTCTTCCAGCCATAGATAGGGGTCGAAAACCTCATCACCAGACATGGGGCCATTCTGACGGCGGCGGTAGTGTGAGCTGTATAACACCGTCGAACGAGGAGCTGATCCCATGACCGTCTTCGCACGTCCGGGCTCCGCTGGGGCGCTGATGTCGTATGAGTCGCGCTACGACAACTTCATCGGGGGCGAGTGGGTGGCGCCGGTGGGCGGCCGATACTTCGAGAACCTGACACCGGTCACCGGTCAGCCGTTCTGTGAGGTGGCGCGCTCGGAGGCGGCCGACGTCGACAAGGCGCTTGATGCCGCCCATGCGGCGGCACCGGCGTGGGGTAAGACCGCCCCGGCCGAGCGGGCTGCGATCTTGAACAGGATCGCCGACCGCATCGAGGCCAGCCGGGATGCGCTGGCGCTGGCCGAAGTCTGGGACAACGGGAAACCGATCCGCGAGGCGCTGGCCGCCGATATCCCGCTGGCGGCCGACCATTTCCGGTATTTCGCGAGCGCGATCCGCGCCCAGGAGGGTTCGCTGTCCCAGATCGACGAGGACACCGTCGCCTATCACTTCCACGAACCACTCGGCGTCGTCGGGCAGATCATCCCGTGGAACTTCCCGATCCTGATGGCCACCTGGAAGCTGGCGCCGGCGCTGGCGGCCGGCAACGCCGCGGTGCTCAAGCCCGCCGAGCAGACCCCGGTATCGGTGCTCTACCTGATGTCGCTGATCGGCGATCTGCTGCCGCCGGGCGTGGTCAACGTCGTCAGTGGGTTTGGCACCGAGGCCGGCAAGCCGCTGGCGTCGAGTGACCGGATCGCCAAGGTCGCGTTCACCGGGGAGACCACCACCGGGCGACTGATCATGCAGTACGCCAGCCAGAACCTGATCCCGGTCACTCTGGAACTGGGTGGCAAGAGCCCCAACATTTTCTTCTCCGACGTGATGGCCGCCAACGACGACTTCCAGGACAAGGCGCTGGAAGGGTTCACCATGTTCGCCCTCAACCAGGGCGAGGTGTGCACCTGCCCGTCGCGCAGCCTGGTGCAGGCCGACATCTACGACGAGTTCCTGGAATTAGCGGCCATCCGCACCAAGGCGGTCCGCCAGGGCGACCCGCTGGACACCGAGACGATGATCGGTTCGCAGGCCTCCAACGACCAGCTGGAAAAGGTGTTGTCCTACATCGAAATCGGCAAGGATGAAGGCGCGAGGGTCCTTTGCGGTGGGGAGCGCGCCGAGTTGGGCGGGGATCTGTCCGGCGGCTATTACGTGCAGCCCACCATCTTCGCCGGCAGCAACAAGATGCGGATCTTCCAGGAGGAGATTTTCGGGCCGGTGGTGTCGGTGGCGTCGTTCACCGACTACGACGACGCGATCTCGATCGCCAACGACACCCTCTACGGTCTGGGCGCCGGCGTGTGGAGCCGTGACGGCAACACCGCCTACCGGGCCGGCCGTGACATCCAGGCCGGCCGGGTGTGGGTCAACTGCTACCACGTCTACCCGGCGCACGCGGCGTTCGGCGGCTACAAGCAGTCCGGTATCGGCCGGGAGAACCACAAGATGATGCTCGACCACTACCAGCAGACCAAGAACCTGATGGTGTCCTACTCGAATAAGGCACAGGGATTCTTCTGATGACCCACCGGGTGGTCGTCACCGCCGCTGCGGCCAAGCTGCTCGGTGAACTGGCCGACCGGCACGGCCCGGTGATGTTTCATCAGTCCGGCGGCTGCTGCGACGGGTCGTCACCGATGTGCTACCCGGACGGCGACTTCATCGTCGGTGACCGCGACGTGCTGCTCGGTGTCCTGGACGTGGACGGCGGGGTGCCGGTGTGGATCTCCGGGCCGCAATTCCAGGCATGGAAGCACACCCAGCTCGTCCTCGACCTGGTGCCCGGCCGCGGCGGCGGATTCAGTCTGGAAGCACCTGAGGGGATGCGGTTTTTATCCCGCGGGCGCGCTTTCAGTGACGCCGAAAACGCAGAGCTCACGGCCACCGCGGTGATCACCGGGGCCGACTACGAGCGCGGCGAACGCCCGCCGGCACGCTCACCGGTGGTGCCCGCCGCCGCGGACGCCGCCTGCTCAGTACCAGCGCGGCGCGCCGCGCCGGTAAAGCCGTAGCGAGCGGTTGCAGCAGTATCGTCAAAGGGTGATCCCGCTGCCGCGGACCTGGCTGCTGACCAGCGCAATGCTGCTCGGCGTGGCGTTCGGAGTGCTCGGCGCCACCGCCGCGATGACGGTGGATCACGCGCGGATGCGTCCGGACGTCGCGATCGCGTTGGTCGTCGGGTTTCCCAGCGCCGTCGGACTGCTGGTGATCTTGTTGTCTCGGCGCCGGTGGCTGACCGCGCTAGGCGTGTTCATCCTGGCGCTGGCGCCGGGATGGTTCGGTGTGCTGGCGCTGATCGAGGTGACGACCCGTGGCTGACACGAACGGCGTGGACACCGCATCGATGCCGAAGACCGAGCCCTACACGCCGATCTTCGACACCGGCGCATTCCCGAGGGCCGAGCCGGAGCTCATCGAACCGAATCCGCCGGCTCGCCGCCGATGGTGGCGGCGAGGGCAGTCGGACACGTCGGCGATCGAGCCGGTCGATGAGCCGTCGAGCAGCCCTGCCCCGGTGGCTGAAGTCGGAACGGACGATGCGCTGTCGGGTTCGCCGCACGCGCCGGCGCCGCCGATCAGCGTGCCGGGCCGTTACTTCTCGCTGAAGTGGTGGCAGTTCATTCTGATGCTGCTGGCGGTGTGGGTTCCGGCGGCGGCCATCGGCGCCGGCTTGTTCTACTGGTGGACCCACGACCCGTCCGCACACAAGACCGCGGTTGTCTTCGTGGTTTTGGTCTATGTCGTTGTGTGCGTGGTCACCGGGTTGATGCTGGCGATGGTGCCCGACCGGCCGCTGTTGTCGGCGTTGGCAATTGCGATGATCTCGGCGGTGTTTGCGTCGGTCGTCGCGGCGGCCCCGCTCTACGGCGCGTTCTACTGCGACCACAGCCAGCGTCCGTGCCTGATGGGCGTCATCCCGCACTAGCTCTTCAGCCTTCGAAGCGTGAGGTTGGGGTTGCGGGCCGACCGGCTGCAAGCCCGCAAATCGAGTTCTTAGCCAATGCCAGGGCGGCATCTACTCACTGCTCGTGTTCGGTGGGTCGGGGTCGCCGCGGAGGAGTTCGTCGGGGTGGTGGGCGTGGTTGATTTCGGGTGGGCTGGTGTTGTTGGTCCAGGCCAGTCGCCCGTTGGTGGTGATCTGGGTGTGTCGTTGGCCGCGGGTGGCCATGGCGTGGTGTGGCCCGCAGGCGAAGAACAGTTTGTCGGCGTCGGTGTGGCCGCCGCGGGCCCAGTCCGGTGAGTGGTGGACTTCGCAGCGGTAGCCCGGTTCCAGGCAGTTGGGGTGGGTGCAGCCGCGGTCGCGGGCATGGCAGATGAGCCGCTGGTCGGCGGTGGCGACGCGGTTTTGGCGGCCCAGGTACAGCGGCCGTTGGGTGTGGTGGTCGAAGATCGCAAGGTAGTGGATGGCGTGGGCGGCCATGTCGATCAGGTCGCGCATCGGCAGTCGGGAGCCGCCGGCGGTCCTCGCGGCCGGTGGCATCGGGACCGCGGGGTCAGCGGCGGCGCGGGCGGCGCGGTCGAGTTCGGCCAGTGTGGTGGTGATGACCACGGTGACCGGGTGGCCGCGGTGCACCCCGAGCCCGCCGGAGGCGATGGCGGTGTGCAGGGCGAGTTTGAGCGCGTCGTGGCAGCGTTGGGCGGGGGTGCGGTCATCGCGCGCGGCGGGCTCTTCGCCTGTGTCCTCGGGACGGTGGCGGCCGGGCCGCACCGCTGCTTCGAGGGCCTCGAAATACGCGCGGGCCTGCGGGTCGAGCAGCCCGGACAGCCGCGACATCCCGTCGGGGCCCTGCGGGCCAAGCTGCAGCCCGCGCCGCCGTGCCCGGTCCTGGTCGCTGA
>Ga0335073_10016471_pt1 | contig 10322 bp, 7 predicted proteins | sample Lox_Sample_22_FD_207093 | JGI IMG/M metagenome (GOLD analysis project Ga0335073, IMG submission 207093) | Soil microbial communities from Loxahatchee National Wildlife Refuge, Florida, United States - Lox_Sample_2.2 | ecosystem: Environmental > Terrestrial > Soil > Wetlands | place: USA: Florida... | reverse complement strand
TACCTTCGGCGAAGACCTGGACGTGGACGCGCAAGGAACCATTTACGTGGCGGATCGCGGCGCAAATGCCGTCAAGATCTGGGACGTCAAGGGAAATGAGAGAGTGATCAAAATAGACGCTCCGGTATCGGTCGCCGCGCTTCCGGATGGGGAAGTGGCCGTGGCCACCATGCGCGAGCCGAGCCTCGTCATCGTGTTCGACAGGAATGGGCGCGACGTGCGCGAGTTTGGCGATCCCGAACCGATTTCCGACCGCGCGGAATTGAACCGCTTTCTCAATATCGGCATGTTGTTGACCGACGGCGCAGGCCATCTCTACTATGCGTTTCCTTATCTGCCGGAGGCGACCGTCCGCCAATACGACTCCAATGGCTACGCCCGGCAGGATATTCAGTACACGGGAGTCGACGCATGGCCCGCCGCGCAAGCCACTCGCAAGGAGATTGTGCGTCAGGAGCAGCACGGCGAAGCTCCCGTCTTCAAGCGGATTCTCACAGCCGTCGGCGTCGAGCGTTCCACGGGGGAGGTCTGGATGGCGCTCGGCGACAAGCTGCTGCATTTTGACAAGGACGGAAACCGCCGCGCGACCTACCTGATCTACACGCCCGAAGACGCGCGCCTGGATGCCAACACGATTCTCGTCGACAAAGATCACATAATCATCGGGAGCGACCCGTTAGGCATCTACGAATTCGATAGGCCTGATAAAAAAACTCCATAAAAAGATGAATTTTCCTCATGGAGATTTGCTGCGCGCCTGTGCAAACCTTGGAGACATTGAAAAAATAATGTGAAAATTCCCGCGCAATTGGGCGTTGCGCGGCACAGTTGCACAACTCTTGTGCTTGTGGAAAAACTGTGTATGGCATGTGGACCCCGGTGAATCCCTTCGCACACTTTTCGCTTGCTCGAATCGGTCCAATCGGCGACAATCCCGCGCTGTCACATAGCGGCGGTACGAGGGGCCGGCAATTCCAGAAGGGCCGCACGCGGGGCGACAGGGGAAAGCAAGACGCTCCAGCGCGGGCATGAATCCCGAAGCCTGAAGATAGAAACGAAGGGACCTGCTTTCCACAGCTTTTTCACATCTGTGGAAATGGCGGGGAGAGATTTTCTCTTGCGATGACTACTGCGACGAATTCCTGGGACCGGCTTTTAGAGCGCGTAAAGTCCCGGGTCAGCATCAACACGTACGCGACCTGGTTCCAACCCACCCGGCTGAACCGCGCCGAGGGGGAGAACCTCTTTGTGCAGATTCCCAGCACGGTTTTCCGGCAAGTCCTGACGCGGACCTACGGCGAAATCGTCAAAGCGGTGTTCCACGAACTCGGGACCCCAAACATCAAAGTGCAATACGTGTGTACGGAGGAAGAACCCGTGCCAGCCGCTCCCGCGGCATCCGGCGTGAAACAAGCGAAGCTCGATTTTGAAAGCAGCGACCATCAATTGAATTTGCGTTACAGTTTCGAATCGTTTGTCGTCGGCAAATCCAATGAGTTTGCTCACGCGGCCGCGCGCGCCGTGGCCGAACAGCCTTCGAAAGCGTACAACCCGCTGTTTCTCTATGGTGGCGTGGGCATGGGCAAAACGCATTTGATGCATGCTATTGGGCACACCATCAAGAAGCGTAATCCAGCCATGCGTTTGAGTTACGTGAGCGCGGAAAAATTCACCATCGAAGTGATCAATTCGCTGCGCTTCGACCGCATGACCAGTTTTCGCGACCGTTTCCATACCGTCGATGTCTTGCTCGTGGACGACATCCAGTTCATCGCGGGAAAAGAGCGGACTCAAGAAGAGTTTTTCCACACCTTCAATGCGCTCTATGAACAACAGAAGCAAATTGTGATTTCTTCCGACTGCTTGCCGAAGGAGATCAATTCCATCGAGGAGAGGCTGCGCTCGCGGTTCGAATGGGGCTTGATCGCGGACATCCAGCCGCCGGATCTGGAAACAAAGATTGCAATTCTGCAAAAGAAAGCGGAGAACGACCGCTTCAGTCTGCCGGACGAAGTAGCGGAGTATATCGCGCGGGCGATCAAGTCCAACGTGCGGGAGTTGGAAGGCGCGCTGACGCGACTGATGGCGTACGCGTCGTTGACGGGTGCCTCAATTTCCCTGGCGACGGCGCAACAGGTCTTGCGCAACATCATCGCCTCGCAAGAAAAACGTGTGACCATCGACCTGATTCAGAAGCGTGTGAGCGAGCACTTCAACATGCGCGAGCAGGATTTGAAGGTTCGCAGCAATACGCGTGCGATCGCTTTCCCGCGCCAAGTGGCGATGTACATTGTGAAACAACTCACCACAGCCTCTTTACCCGAGATTGGGCGGCAATTCGGGGGAAAACATCACACCACCGTGCTTCATTCGATCAACAAGATCGAGGAGATGCGGCGCTCGGACAAGGATTTGAATAGGACGATCACGCGTTTGATGGACACCCTGCAATAAAAGCGGGACAAGGGCTTACTGGTTGCACGTTTTATTGTCCTTGATGTCGCGGAGCACCCTCCGCGCGGAATACCTCACGGGATAGAACTCTTCACCATCCCCGCCATCAAGCGCTTTCCCGGGGAGTTTGAAGGAATCTGTCTTCGCGATCTGCTCTAAAGCGGATACGAATTCCCGCCGCTCGCCGACACACTCAACGTCCCGGACGGCTTCGTTTCGGACCACCGCGTCGGAGTCATTCAAGTAAAGGCGGATCAGGTCCATCGCGCGCTTGTGTGACGCCGGGTCTTTCCGGTCTTCGAGCAGGCTGATACTCAATGCGAGGGCAGATGACCGAACGAGAGTGTTTGGACTTTTCAGTTGCTCCGTGATTGGATCCAGCGCCTTGTCGCCGAAATAGAGCAAGCCTCTTGTCGCTATTCCTCCCGTAGTCATCGCTCCCACAAGGGCAGGAATGGCTCGCTCGTCGTACATGATGGAAACGGTGGTGATGAGGTCCGCGTAGTGTTCCGAGTCGCGCTCGGTGTAGTGGGAGTGTTCTACGTCCTTCGGAGAAATGAACAACTCGTTTTCCCACTCGAGCAGTTGAATCAACGCCAACCGGACGCGGTCTGATTGGTCCGGGTGCTGCGAGGCTAAATTGGAGAAGACATTGGCTGAGGTACCTGCTGGCGCGTGTTCCCTTTCGCTTGCAAGGACTTCCATTAAGTCGTCATAAGCTTTTTCTCGGACGAGGAGATTTTTACCCTTCATGCGAACCAGGATGGCCGAAATCTTTGAATCGAGCGATGGCGGCTGCTGGGCGATGGCAACTGGAAAAAAGACCAAAGCCAGGAACAAACACAATCTGGGGCGCATGGTTGCCTCTATGTGCGGAAATTGTGGATTTGTCTCTCATTTTCGCATGTGCAGACCTGCTTCTACGGGAAACTTTGCGCAGAATTTCCTGTGGATGGATGCTGGAGAAGGTGCGGAAATTCTGTTGAGTGCGGTGGAAGGTATTTTAATACAGAGCGCTTCACCTAGGTTGGCAGCCGGGTTTTCACCGATTCCCACAATTTACCACCTGGAATAGCCCGCGCTAGGTCGCTGCTATGAAAGTGGTTGTCGAGCCTTCCACAATTCCACCGCACTCATCACAACAACAAGTCTTTTCGTTCTGAAAATTTGGAAACGTCACTTGCTGTTCTGATAGTGCTTGCATCCCTGTGAAAAAAGCGCCTCACGCATGCGGAGATGCCAAAGAGAGGCGGCACAGATTCTTAGCTATTTCCACAGGTTTTGCGGAGGTTGCGGGCTTTATACTTTGCAAAAAAGCGAGTACAGTACGACAGCGGTGGAAGAGCGGCTAGGAGCCTAAATGAGCGCACCAGGAACCGCACGCGAGGAACATCAAGCGATGGAATTCAGCGTTACTAAATCGGCGTTGTTGAATGAACTGAGCACCACGCAAGGCGTCGTCGAACGGAAAACGACGATTCCGATTCTTTCGAATTTGCTGGTGGAAGCAAAGGACAGCCGGTTAACCATCACAGCGACGGATCTCGAATTGAGCGTCCGCACGTCCTGCGAGGCGAAGATCAAGAAGGAAGGCGCGGGGACCATCCCCGCGAAGAAACTACTAGAGCTTGTGCGCTTGCTGCCCGAAGGCGAGATCAAGGTCAAACTTCTCGAGAACCACTGGGTAGAAATTGTCAGCGATAGAAAGAAGTACAAGCTGGTCGGGATGGCGAAGGAAAATTTTCCGGCGCTGCCGGTGATGCCTCATACGCTCGTCAAGATTCCTGCCGCGGTCATCGAGAGCCTAATCGCTAAGACTAAATTTGCAATTTCCATGGAAGAGTCGCGGTACACCTTGAACGGCGGACTGCTGATATTGAAGCCGGACACGCTCGCGATGGTGGCGACCGACGGCCACCGCCTCGCGCTCGCGGAAACGGACCAAAAGCTTGCGGGATTGAACGGTGAAGTGAAAGTGCTCATTCCGAAAAAAGCGATGGACGAAGTTGAAAAACTGGCGAGCGCAGCTGGCTCCGATGCAGCCCTCGAGTTCGCAAAAGACGAGAGCCATTTATTTTTTCAGGTTGGTCACCGTCTTCTTATCTCGCGAATCCTTACAGGACAATTCCCGAATTACGAAGCGGTTCTTCCACGCGACAACAACAAAACCGTGGTGCTCGAGCGCGCGGAGCTTAGCGATGCGGTCCGGCGTGTTTCGCAGCTAGCCGACCAGCGTTCGCACGCCGTGAAATTGGCCGTTTCGAAGGAGGGCGTGGAAATTTCCGCGTCGAGTCCGGAATATGGCGAAGCCAAGGAAAATATCGAAAAGGAATATAATGGCGACGCCATCGCCATCGGATTCAATTCTTCCTACATGCTCGATTTTCTCGCAGCGGCTGCTGATGGTCCGGTGAGCATTGAGTTGAAGGATGAACAATCCGCCGGCCAGATGCGCCCACTCGCCGACGAATCCTACCGCTACCGTTACATCATCATGCCCATGCGCATCTGATCCGGGTATTCAGAGAGAACCAACTGCCTGCACTGCGAAGGCATACCTGGCCATGGATTAACTATTAATTGATTTATCTTTATTAATAGAGTATGGTGTGGAATGCTGTTTTTGAGGTTCCAGAGTGGAACCTCAAAACCGTGCTCCCATGCAAAGGGTTTCGCAAAACGCCATCGTTCCAACCGCCCTGATCAGTCAGAAAATCTACTTCGTACGCAGCACTCGAGTCATGTTGGATGCTGATCTCGCGCGGCTCTACGGTGTTGCGACAAAAAATCTAAACAAGGCGGTGAAGCGAAACGCAAACCGCTTTCCGTCCGATTTCATGTTTCAACTTTCGCTCAAGGAGCTTCGCAATTTGAGGTTCCAGACTGGAACCTCAAAGCCAGCGCCCGGAGGCCGGCGCTATGTCCCGTACGTATTCACGGAACAAGGTGTGGCGATGCTTTCCAGCGTGCTGCGCAGCTCGCGCGCCGTTCAGGTAAATGTTGCGATCATGAGAACCTTCGTGCGGCTACGCGAAATGCTCGCGACGCACGAGGAATTGCGCCGGAAAATTGACGCCCTGGAAAAGCGGTACGATGCGAGATTTCAAGCCGTTTTTGAGACCATTCGGCAGATCCTGGAAACTCCGATTCCAGCGAAAAAACCAATCGGATTTCACGCAAGGCTTGAGCGCGCTGCGAACTCTGTTAAACCTCCAAAGGCAACCCTAAGTAGCACAAAATACATATCTTAGTGCATGTTCTCGCTCTCTTCTTGTCTTGAGAACGCCAACCCATTCAGGTATACTGATGTGGCTGTCGATTCGCTGTACGGATTCCTCCAAATCGGCACGTCGGCCAAGTAAATTCGGCCCAGCCTTTTAGCTTCGCGCCAGGAGCTAATGAGCCGGACGCTTGGAGTTACGAGAGTCTTCGCCACGTCTCGCTGCGCGAGACGGGATGGAGCAGGAACCCTACGAGTTCTGGATTTGTTCGATGAATCCAGAATCAAAGGGTAAGGCGACGTACGGAGCATTCCGCGAGCACGCCTTTCCTCGCTTCACAAAAGATTGAGCAAGGTTTTTGAGCGCCGAGGCTCACCGCATAGCTCGGGGTCCGTCTTTGCGCGGATTGAGTTTCGTCAGGAGCGTACATGGGCGACAAAGAAGCTGTGACCGGAAAAGCTCCGGGTCATCAGTACGACGCGAAGTCGATCAAGGTACTCGGCGGGCTCGAAGCGGTTCGCTTGCGCCCCGCGATGTACATCGGGTCGACGGGAGAAATGGGCCTGCACCACTTGGTGTGGGAAGTCGTTGACAATTCCGTCGACGAGGCCATGGCAGGCTACGCGGACGAAATCAACGTCACGGTGCACGCGGACGATTCCGTGACTGTGGTCGATAACGGCCGGGGCATTCCAGTGGATATGCACGCCACTGAAAAGCGTCCAGCGGCCGAAGTTGTGCTCACCGTGCTGCACGCCGGCGGAAAATTTGACAGCGAGACCTACAAAGTGTCCGGCGGTTTGCACGGCGTCGGCGTTTCTGTCGTGAACGCGCTCTCGGATTGGCTCGAACTGGAAATCTCGCGCGACGGCGCGGTGTGGGAGCAGTCCTACAAGATCGGCAAGCCGGTATCAAAACTGAAGCAAACCGGCAAGACACGAAAGACCGGCACGAAACTCACGTTTCATCCCGATCCCACGATCTTTGAAAAAACGGCGTTCAGTTTCGATACGCTATCGCAACGTCTGCGAGAGCTGGCGTTTTTGAATAAGGGGCTGAAGATCACGCTTGCCGACGAACGCACGGAGAAAAACGCCGAGTTCCGTTTCACCGGCGGCATCGCGGAGTTCGTCAAGCATCTGAATCGCGGAAAGGAGACGCTGCACGATTCTCCGATTTACATGGAAGGCAAGCGCGGGAACGTGGAAATGGAAATCGCGCTGCAGTACAACGACACGTATGGCGAAAACGTGTTTGCTTTCGCGAATACCATCAACACAGTCGATGGTGGCACGCACCTCTCCGGTTTTCGCTCCGCGCTGACACGCACGATCAACAATTTCGCGTCCTCCGCGGGAATGCTGAAAGAGCAAAAGGATGAAGTGACCATCACCGGCGACGACGTGCGCGAAGGACTCGTCGCGGTGGTGTCCGTGCGTTTGCCGCAGCCACAATTTGAAGGGCAGACGAAAGGCAAACTCAACAGCGACATCAAAGGCGACGTCGAGCAGCTCATCAACGAAAAGCTCGGCGAATGGTTCGACAAACATTCCACGGTAGCCCGCCGGATCATCGGCAAGTGCATCGATGCGGCGCGCGCCCGCGAAGCCGCACGCAAAGCCCGCGAACTGACGCGGCGGAAATCCGCGATGGATTCGAGCGGCCTGCCCGGGAAGCTCGCCGATTGCCAGGAGCGCGATCCTTCCCGCTGCGAGCTGTTCGTGGTCGAGGGCGAATCGGCCGGCGGCTCGGCGAAAATGGGGCGGGATCGCAAATATCAGGCGATCCTGCCGCTCAAAGGAAAAATCCTCAACGTCGAAAAAGCGCGCTACGACAAAATGCTGGGCCACGAAGAAATTCGCGCCATCATCACGGCGCTGGGCACGGGGATCGGGAAGGATGATTTCGACGCCGGCAAGTTGCGCTATCACAAAGTGATCCTGATGACCGATGCGGACGTGGACGGCTCGCACATCCGCACGCTGCTTCTGACGTTTTTCTTCCGCCACATGAAGGAGCTCATCGACCGCGGCCACATCTACATCGCGCAGCCGCCGCTGTACCGCGTGAAGCGCGGCAAAACCGAAAAATACATCCGCGACGAACGCGAGTTCGCACACGAGCTGATGAAACGCGCCACGGAAGACCATGTGGTGAAAGCAAAAGAAGGCGTGTCGCTCGAGGGAGCGGGGCTGACAAAATTTTTGCTCAACGTCCAGGAATACGAAGCCGCTTCAGCGAAGCTGGGCCGGCGTCTGCGCGAGCCCGGTCTGGTGGAATTGCTCGCGGAGAGCGGCCTCGAGAAGAAGACGGACTTCGAGGACAAGAAAGCGCTCGAAAAACTTTTGAAAGAGATCGAGAAGGCCAAACTCAAGATCGAAGGCAAAATTGCTTTTGATGAAGAACACAGCCTCTACGAAATTCAGTTTGGCCCGCCGCACAATCAGAAAGTGAACTGGGCGCTTGCTTCGACTGCGGATTACAAGCGTCTGCGCGGCCTCGCCAAGCAGATCGACGAGTTTAACAAGCCGCCTTTCACCGTGGCGCGCAATGGCGACAAAGCGACCAAGGAAAATGTGCACGATGTGCTGAACTACGTCGTGGAAGACGCCAAAAAAGATTTCACCATCACGCGATTCAAAGGCTTGGGAGAAATGAACGCCGAGCAATTGTGGGAAACCACAATGAACGCGGATTTGAGGACGTTGCTTCAGGTGAAGCTCGAAGACGCGGTTGCCGCCGAGGATATTTTCACCACACTCATGGGTGAAAACGTGGAAGCGCGCCGCAAGTTCATCGAGGAAAACGCGCTCGAAGTCGTGAACCTGGATATTTAGCCCGGTTTTCATGCTTTACCAAGTGGGTTGGACGACATTGCCGGGGCTGCGGGGATTGAGCGTGAGCGAATTTCGCGCGAAAGCGACGGCCGCGCCGGACAATGAACGAGGCGTGGCTGTCGACTTCGCCGGCGATGCAGAGCGCGACGACTTTTTGAAGCGGCTGGAAGAATACTTTGGGACCCGCCGCTTTACGAACGCCGCGGACGCGTTCGATTCGGTCAAAGCTTACGTGCTGGAGCACGCGGCAAAACGATAGATCTAACGGGCAGGGGCACGATATATCGCGCCCCTACTTCAGCAAACTGAGCCAGAGCGAGGGGAAATGGCGGACGAGACAAATAAATCGGTGCTTCTGCCGGTCGATATCGAAGCCGAGATGAAGAAGTCTTATCTCGACTATTCGATGAGCGTGATCATCGCGCGGGCATTGCCGGACGTACGCGACGGCCTCAAGCCCGTGCAGCGACGCATCCTCGTGGCCATGAACGATCTCGGCCTCGCCTCGAATCGCGGCTACCGCAAATGCGCGAAGATCTGCGGCGACACCTCCGGCAACTATCATCCGCACGGCGAAGCCGTCATCTATCCCGCGCTGGTGCGCCTGGCGCAAGACTTCAACATGCGTTATCCGCTCATCGATGGGCAGGGAAATTTCGGCTCCGTCGATGGCGATCCCCCGGCGGCCATGCGGTACACGGAAGCGCGCCTGGCCAAGCTCAGCGAAGACATTCTCGCCGACCTCGAAAAAGAAACCGTCGATTTCGTTCCCAACTTCGATCAGACCCGGGAAGAGCCGTTCGTGCTTCCCTCGCGCATCCCGAATTTGCTTGTCAACGGCGCCAGCGGCATCGCCGTCGGCATGGCCACGAACATTCCGCCGCATAACCTGCGCGAGATTGTGGAAGCGGCGATTGTTCTGCTCGACAAACCCGACACACCGCTGAAAGAAGTTATGAAGCTAGTGCCCGGCCCGGATTTTCCGACCGGCGCGTACATCGCCGGCCGCGAAGGCATCGAAGCCGCGTATAAAACCGGCCGCGGCAGCTTCATGATGCGAGCCAAAGCCGCCATCGAAGAAGTGGGCAAAGACCGCGAAAATATCGTGGTCACCGAGATCCCCTATCAGGTCAACAAATCCAAACTGATCGAACGCATCGCCGAACTCGTACAAACCAAGAAAATCGAAGGCATCGCCGACGTTCGCGACGAATCTTCCCGCGAAGGCATGCGCGTGGTCATCGAAATCAAGCGCGGCGAAGAATCGCAGCTCATTCTCAACAATCTTTTCAAGCACACGCAAATGCAGGAATCGTTCGGCATGATCCTGCTTGCCATCGTGGGCGGCCAGCCGCGCGAACTGGGCTTGATTCCGCTGATCAAGCTCTTCCTCGAACACCGGCGCGACGTCGTCATCCGGCGCACGCGCTACGAACTGCGCAAAGCCGAAGAACGGGAACATATCCTGGTCGGCTATCAGGTTGCGCTCGATCACCTGGACAATGTGATCCGCATCATTCGCGGATCCGCGAGCCGCGCCGAAGCCAAGCAGAATTTGCTGAACTATTTCTCCGAAAAAGAAGTCACGATCACGGAGAACGGGAAATCGCGCAAGATCGAAGGCGTAAAACTGGATGGCCGCAAGTACAGAGTCGCCGGGCTCGAAGGCGAAATCACGCGCTCCGTCTCGGACGGGCTGACGCCCATTCAAGTGGACGCCATCCTCGAGCTGCAGTTGCACCGCCTCACGCAGCTCTCCGTCGACGAAATCCTCAAGGAATTGAAGTCCATCCGCGAGCAGATTGCCGAG
>Ga0335073_10016470_pt1 | contig 10323 bp, 8 predicted proteins | sample Lox_Sample_22_FD_207093 | JGI IMG/M metagenome (GOLD analysis project Ga0335073, IMG submission 207093) | Soil microbial communities from Loxahatchee National Wildlife Refuge, Florida, United States - Lox_Sample_2.2 | ecosystem: Environmental > Terrestrial > Soil > Wetlands | place: USA: Florida... | reverse complement strand
AATAGTGAGGCCATGCCGGGGCCGGAGACATAACGTCAGGTGGCGCAGTGTGAGCGATCCTTTGGAATGTCCATAGTGGAAATCCAGCTAGTTGTGACAATCCGTGTCTAAGCAATCAAAGTACTTGCATGTCAATCCAGTTTATTGGTCTTGTAATTGTTTTACTCATGGGTGTGCTGCGTTGCTTAGTTCGCGGTTGTAGGCGGGAACCCCGCGGTTCGTCTGCCTCGTACTAATATACTGTTGATATTTCACCGAACGCTACTCTATTCACCGGGCAAGCCACCGCTTCAATAGCCGCCGGTCAAGCGTCCTACCAGAGCATATATCTGTCATGGTTCTCGTTTCACTCGGGCTTTGTGTGAATTGATCAGTAAAGATGACGCTGCACATCAGTGAAATCGTCAACAAATTCCGTCCAGACCTCGCGGGTTACGAGCTTCTCTATCAACATTTTCACGCACAACCAGAATTGTCGTTTCAGGAGTACGAAACTGCGGCCAAGATTAACGACGAGCTCCAGCAGTATGACGTCTTCCACATACAGAAGGGTATTGGCAGGACCGGCATAGCTGCTACTCTCGAGAATGGAGCTGGGCCCGTCATCCTTCTGCGTGCCGATATGGACGCACTACCTGTCGAAGAAAATACAGGGCTGAAATATGCCAGCAAAAAGCGAATGAGAAACCTGGATGGTGTTGAAAAGCCGGTTATGCATGTATGCACCCTTCATACCGCCATCAACGCTTTCGAAGTGCTTACACTATCGTAATATTCACAGGCATGCGGGCATGATATGCACATTACGTCGCTACTTGCAGCTGCGGAACTTCTGATTAAGGCACGAGACCACTGGGCGGGTACATTGATACTCTGCTTCCAACCGGCCGAAGAGAAGGGCGCCGGCGCCCGAGCCATGGTCGACGACGGCCTCTATCTCAAGGTGCCGGTGCCGGACGTCGTGCTCGGCGGGCACGTCATGCCCTTCCGCACCGGCTACATCGGCACGAAACGCGGGCTGATGGCTTCAGCGGCGGACTCGTTCGACGTGGTGCTGCACGGGCGCGGCGGCCACGGGTCGCAGCCGCACCGCACCGTCGACCCCGTCGTCATGGCCGCCCACTCCATCGTCCGCCTGCAGGCCATCGTGAGCCGAGAGACGAACCCCGCCGACGCCGTCGTCGTCACCGTCGGCGCCATCCACGCCGGCGACGCCGAGAACGTCATTGCGAACCGCGCAGACCTCAAGCTCAACGTGCGCACCATCGCCGCCGACACACGCACGCGCGTGCTCCGCTCGCTGAAGCGCGTCATCGACGCCGAGGCCGCGGCGTCGGACGCGCCGGCGCCGCCAGAGATCACCGCGACGTCGAGCTACCCGTTCTTGGTGAACGACGATGACGTGACGGCGCGGGTGGAGGGCGGCTTCGCGGCGCACTTCGGGGGCGCGTACGACCGCGCGGCGGTGCGGCTGGGCGGCAGCGAGGACTTCGGCGTGCTGGCCACCAGCATCGGCCGCCCGTCGTGCTTCTGGGCGTACGGCGGCACCGACCCCGACGTCTGGGATAAGGCTGAGGCCGAGGGCAGGCTGCTCGACGCTATTCCCACTAACCACAGTCCCCACTTCGCGCCTGTCATTCAGCCCACTCTCAAGGTGGCGTGTGATGCGTACGCCGTTGCGGCACTGACGTGGCTGAGGAAGGAGTAGGGTAAGCAGTAGGGTGAATGGTAGGGAGTGGCTTCGACGTTGCTGTGTATGGCGCGGGTGATTGGAAAGTTTGAGTCGAGGATACCCGAGCAATCATCAATTGATTTCCGTTATAACTGCGTGCCACATTCTACGCTACCTCTCTGCTTTTAAAGGACCTCAAGGTGCCCGTAAATATCAAGAGCCGCGGGTCGGCGTGAACCCGCTATTAGCCTTCGCCAGAGACACCATTGCGCGTCTTCAAGTCATGCTTACGTAGTTGAGCCCCAAACCCAATGAACAATGCGTCAGAATCCCATGTTTCTCTCCTTTCTAGCTGACGCTCGCAACCACCAGCGCCGCAACGCCTTCTTCCTCGGCCCGACACTTGATCTGCACAGTGACGCCGCTCCGCGCGCTGTACGCCATGCGCACCATAGCCGCGACCTTTCCACCGCCCACGGTCTTACCGTAGAGTCTGAGCGTGTGGGTGCTCGTGCTGACGGCGACATCGGTGCCTTCCAGCGGCTGGAGGCTGAGAGCTTGCGACAGCTGCTCGACCGCATCTAGAACTTCGTCAGCGAGAGATTTTCCAAGCAAAGGTGCACGATGCGGAGCAAAATACGAACCTGAGATGGACTTGACGTTGCCGAGCTGCAGGGTTTCGCTGGCGTCGCCGCCGGCAGCCGCCTGCTCCCAGACGTTGTCGAAGGAGCCGGCGTAGGCGGGTACGACGTAGTCTGCGCCGGCGAGGTCCAAATCCTCGACCTGGTACTCGTCGTCGTAGCCCTGGGCCTCGGGCTCGCCCGTCGTCGGGTCGATCTCCCGCGACGTGAACTTCAGGATGTTGGTGAAGGTGGTGGCCACGTAGTCGGACGCGCCACCCGCGCGCTTGAACGCCACGTACACCGTGCCCGGCTCGTTGGTCTTGAGCTGCGGCGCTGGGATCACGAATTCCTCTTGTAGGCCTTCTTCCTCGTCCGACGGCGTGGAGATGACTGTGACGTCTGTTAGCACGGTCTCCGGGAGAGTGTTCTTGATGTCGAATTGTAGGACAATGGCCTCTTTGAAGACGTGCTTGACGGCCTTGCAGACGTATTCTGTTTCGGATTCTGTGAGTTCGACGACTGATGATGATTTGAGCACGCCACCATATGCAGCCAGCTCCGGAATCTGCTGAAGCTGTTCGGCATATTGATGGGCTGCAGCAGCAGCGTTCGCTGCCGTTTCGGTACCAGCCTTTGCGCTTGGTTTGGGTCCGTCGCTAGGTGCTTTGATAGTTGGAGTCGCGGCCGTCAACTTCGCAGATCTCTCTTCTGCATCCGCTTGCTCTCGAGTAACTACTGGGATCTTCGAAAGATCAAACGGCGTTGCAAAGTTGTCTGCCTCAGAAGTCACATACATGACCAACTGTTTCTCGAGGGCTGGCAATGAGAACATCGAATCGTTACGAAGGAAACGAGTGGCCATCGCCTCATCCTCATCAATCATCCTGAGATTGAACGCTGCTCTATCTCGGACTTCGTCATCGGTATCGTCAAGGCACCTAGTCAACAGCACTCTAACGCTGTTTTTGACATCAGCGTTCTGAATGAGACCGAATTTGCCTAGTGCAGTAACAGCAGCCGCTCGTACAATTGCGTTCTCGAGGACGACTCTGTTATAGATGGCGCGGATATACTTGGTCGGTTGATTCGCTTTGGGTCCCTCAACACCGAGGAGATGAAGAATTCTTACGGCCAGTTTGGTGAATTCGCAGTCTTCGATAAATTCGGCAAGCTGTCCGAGCGCGTCGTCCTTGACTTGAGGAATGTAGCGAACAAGATCGAACATCGACTCGACCACGGCTCTCTTAAATTCATAACCACCTTCTTCTCTGAGAATACCGCTCAAAAATTGAAGCATGGCCGGGCCTTTATTGGGATATTTGAGACATAGCGTCCTAATAGCCTCTACGATGGTAACGCGGAACTCTTCACTAAGCTCGGACATGAAAGTGCCAATGGATCTCAAACGGTCAACGCTGCTCTCATTACCGGTACGGAGAAGTGTGGTGATAGCCAATGTCGAGATGGCGCGGTTACTGTTGTTGATGAGACCCTCAATATCCGGATTAACCGAGCGCACTGAATCTGGCTTGGAAGTAGCGAGCTGGTTCAATACTCGTAAAGCCGCGAATTTGGTGATAGCACGAGGTGATGCCAGGAACAGTTGGAGAACGTGCAGGGTTTGCGTGAGTTCCTGCTCCGAAGCGTCACCCAGGATTACAATGGCCTTTGCCGCCTCGATATTGACCATTTCACTCTTATGCTTGAGCCAACCATCCAAGAGTGGGAATAATTGCTTTCTGAGCGATGGTTCATCTTCAATGAGCTTGGCTGTCAGTCGGACAAGTACGACTGTAGCAGTCGGCGATTTCAACACGCCGGCTTGAGAGTATTGCTGAATCATCTTAACCAACGCCATACGATCATGCGACCGCATCTGATAGAGAAGGCCAAGGGCATGGTACTGAGTAGTGTAGGTAATGGTGCTTGCCAATGAGGCATGACTTCCTGCACCCCCGAATCCTAAAGAGAACGTAGCACCGCCCTTTGCTGCGGCAGCGTCGGAGACTTCATTCTGGAATCGTTGGATTGTCTGCTTCGCAATGGGAAGTAGGTCTATTGATTCAAGATTAGTTTGAATTCTAGTATGATGGAAGGGAAATAGCATACGGTATGAGCTGACGAGGGCAGCTGATTGCACGGATGCAACCTTGTCGACAATGGCAGTCTTGAGAAGTCGTTCAATTGCTTGAACGGTAGAGGAGTCAATTATACGGACGAGTGCTCGTAGTGCGTTTGGCCTATAGATGGCGTCGTTTGTCTGCGAGATGTCCCTCATAACCGAGCTCGTGATCATGATTACATCCTCAGCCGAAGAGCTGAGCTCCTTTGCAACCAGGTATACCATCTGTCGTAAGCTCGCATCTTTGTTCTGGAATAATTTTGAAATTCCAAAGAAGAGCTCCGTTGCCTCATTTTGCGGGAACTTCTCTCCTTGGAAGAGAAGCAGGGCGATCTTGGTCAGAAGGATACGGCATTTGCGAGGTGATATTGGAGACGAATTGAAAACTCGGGCTTCCTGGAAGACGGCTGTCCGATCTACACGGACAATAGGGCCGTCGCCCTCGTCCTTTTTATAGCTCATAGGTAAGTTGGTATATGGGTACGCTTGCCGGTGTTTGCTTGCGCGGAAGGTGGGAGCTCGTTAAGTTCGAACGTCGCCGCGCTGGAGGATGAATCTTGGCAAATCAGGAAGCCATGATGTCGTTGAGTGTGGCGAAAGAAAAGGTAGATAGGGTCTGAAGCTGATTGTCGAGGCTAGTCCTGCCCGTCGATGCGGATTTGGTTCACCACAAAGTCAATTTGGCATATTGGAGTTTTGGAGACGTGGCGGTGCTTTGGCTTGGCGTTAGACCCTTTCAGACGTTCCTCTGTGTATCGCATTCGTACCTTATCTCAGTTTAGGGCACGCGGCAGGGCGTGCAATCATGTGATTTCAGCTCGACAACAACACCAAACTCCACTCTCCCAGTTTGTTTCCCACCTCTTAACTTTCAGTAATACCGATAACGTACCTCAGCTATTCATTAAGCAATCAAGCAGGCCTTTGTTCGTGGCTCGCCAGTGATTTTTCAGGCTGCATTAGCAATGCGTCTTTTATATCTCCAGAGCAACAGCGAGTTGACTTTGACAGGAAATATTACTCACAACATTCCTCAATACGCCATACTCTCGCATACTTGGGGAGTGGATGGAGAAGAGGTGACATTCAAAGGCCTAATGGAGGGTACTGGCAAGAATAAGATCGGCTACAGAAAGCTCGACTTCTGTGTATCGTAAATTGCTCTTGACAATATACAATATTTCTGGGTGGACACTTGTTGCCTTCATAATGATCGACCCAAAGCTAGATGCTACCGAAAGTTGACGTTTTGGGCTGACCAAGGCAGGTTTCAGAGCGACACTTTGCCGCCACGGGTGAGATGAGCCCACACGACGTTGGCTCATCCTACCGGCTCCTCCAATAGCTGCAAGCTAAGGATGGCTATATCGCCTCATAGTTGTCTTGTGTGCAGGCACCTATGGTGGATGAAAGAGGACTAGAAGCTGGTTGGATCACCACTGCAGCGCGGTGGCCGTCATACCATTGACTCACTAAAGAGGATGTTGTAGGATCGTCCAATGTCCCGTACAGGAGATTGCAGTACGGTGTCCTCGCTCTGAAACAGCGGAGAAACAATCCAAGTAGCAGCTCATGAGAGATCGTACGTTGATTACATCTCATTCTTCTTCTGCGCGATGAAGAAGCTGATGTCTCCGGTTTTGGAGCCCGTATGAAGCTGGGAATCGTGTATCAGTGTCATGTTGAACCAGGCGATGATCTTGTGCTCATAGCACGGCGAAGAGTGACAATGGCGATGCGTCGTTACTACGAGGCTATGTTAGCTGGGTTCCAGTGAGGTGATATTTCAGTACCTGCATCTCCCTCCATTAACAGGACAGAGAAGATAACCATTCCATGGCATAACATTTTGCCGTCTCATCCTGGTGGCCTATTTCCAAGAATCGACTTAACTCTTTTCCTCTCAATCCAGGAATGCCTCGCCAGTATTCATCAGCAGTGTGGGCGATGGTAGGTCTTCATGATTCCTTGGGTTAAGATCGTTCCTAATGCTATCTTAGTCCCTAATACCTTTCATCGTCTTGGCTGTCAACTTTATCATTTTTCTGTTGAGGATTGCTAGTTCCTTTTCGGCTCTAACCACCCTTTTATCCCACTATCCGATTATACTGTGGCTAGATTCGAGCATCAGCGTCTTGCTCTTTGTCTCCGTCACTCTAGGCTTAGCTTGCTGGTATCGAGCTTTAGAGGCACATTTAGATTCGAATCGGAGATACATTGCGGTTGTGATTGACGGAGATGAGCCGAAGCACAACGCGAAGGTATGTATCACATGTATACCCAGTACGTGAGCGAGAAGTAGTACACTAGATTAACCTACGTGACAGCAAGCCACAGCTAAATGCTGATGGAGCCGTATTATGTGTCGAGTCAAAGCCTGGTATCGTGGCGTCATTTGCACTCCAATCCCGTCCACTGTCAGCTGGAATATCACAACTTACCGCTTCGGGTATCGGGATACGGTTCGAAGTGCTCCGGAAAAGCAAGGGATAGATATCAACAGTCTTGACATCACCAATGCGCAGAGAGAACGTGTATATATTAAGCCTCTGGAAGGCACTTCTTTCGTAGAATACAAGCATCAAGTTATCTTGACACTGTCTCCTCCGCGGTGCACGTGACTTCGGCTATGTCTAGTCGTTGACGAAAAATTGAAGGGCAGAGGGCTTAGGATAGTAAACACAAGTTCAGACGGGTGGAAGCGCATGCGGGAGAATTCAACAACATTTATTCAGAAATAGATACGCCTTCACATGCGTATATATACACAATAGATAAGAGTCTAGAACATCTGCCTCCGTGCTTAGAAGTTCATAGTAAAAGATAGGAAATGAAGGTATCGGTAAATGTACTGAAAGCGAGGGATAAGCTGATCCGCGAGCATCAGCACTGTCTTGAGTGAGAACTTCCGGCTGCAATAGTTGAAGAGATCCTCCATATTTGGCCGAGAAGCTCAAACGCCATCACCCGGTATTCGCATTCGTGCCCGTGCCAGTATACTCAAGGGATGCCGGGGCCACCGGAGGGTTTGTTCGTAAATTTCGATTTCATTCACTAGGCTAGAAGGATCGATCCGTACGTGCTCGAGTTTGAGAGCGACATCTTGTTCAGTTTGAAGGTCGTGCCCTACAGTGTCGGTGAGTCATTTGTTACGAGGTCCTTGGAGCGACTCTCACCTTGATACACCTCACTGAAGGATCCACTACCCAGCCGGAGACTAAGTTGCCCATCGCATCGTTTCCCGCCATGGTTCGGAGAAGGAAGTATTTGGGCAGGGGTCTAAGACCCGCTTCGGCAACAGAACGAGTGGGAGAGGGTTACACTTATTGTTAAAGGAAGTTTACAAGCTGCTGCGGCGACAACGAATCACATAGCGGGGCAGGGATCACTCAAAATGCCAAGCGCCGCGACCTGCCTCCGTCCGTGGGGTGCTCATCCTCCTTCATGTGCCTACTGGCGCTTACAGAAACAGTGTGCTTTATAAATCTTTCCATCGTTCGCTCAAAGTCCGTTCGTGAACAGTATGCCTCCAGGAGAGGAGCCGGAACCCCAAAGTCGAAAGCGAAAGCGGCCAATTGAACACGCGCCGGCAGTAGATCCTCAACCGCAACCACAGGCCAAACCTCGAAAGCGATCGCAACGGCCGCGCAGCAGGACACCTCCCGAATTCTGGGACAATCTTTCCAGAGTACCTCTCTGTCGTCGTGCTCTTCGAGAGTTCGATAGAAGGACAGTACCGCCTGTCGCACCTAAGCCGCCAGAGCGGTATGTCCTGAAGGGGGATCTCGTTAAACAACTCAAGTGCTTTTCCCGCCACGGTGGTCCAGACCTTCGTGATATCAGAGGAGTAAGTTCTATCAATGATAGGAGAAGTCATGCTAACTCTTTTCAGTACCCAGAACAGAAAACAGAAGCCAGAATGAGTCAATCTCGCTCAAGTCGATCCCAAATTTGGAGTGGGGCCAACCTTTCCAACGCGTCAAGCCGCCAGTCTACGCAGAGGACGACGATATCTTCAAAAGATCCTGCCTTTGAGCAGGCCATCATTGATGCGGGTTATTACCCTTATGGATATGAGTATTCGGATGATGAAGACACTCCAATACCGAATAACATTGAAGAGCTAATGGAGGAGAGGCTAGGACAGCCAAGGCCATCTTTGTCGCCATCTCATTTCACCAACGGAGACTTCAGAAACTTTCAAAGGGAGAATATGAAGGCCAAGACTGAAGATCGCGTGAGAAGCGACGTCTTCCCGATCATTAGAGGCAAGACCGTTATCCCATCCGGCCAGAACGAAAAGTTCAACCACCTCACGCCGCTGGCTGGTAACATTTCGGACGCGCAGCCGGACTACTATAACGGCTCTCGCCCAGCACAGCTCCACCCTGACGTGCGGAGCAATCTCGGGCCGTACATTATCCCGTGCACTGATACATCAAGGCCGCTGCTCCCGAACTTCTTCACTGAAGTAAAGGGGCCTAAAGGAGACGCTATAGAGCTGAAGCTGCAGATCACGCAGGATCTCGGAAACGGCGCCCGCGGCATGCACAAACTGCAGTCGTACAAGCAGAAGAACCCCACGTACGACGGCAAAGCCTACACTCTCGGGGCGACATACCACAGCGGCACCGGCACCCTCCAGATGTACGCAATGCACCCTACCGAACCGGCACGGCCAGGAGGCGACCCGCAGTACCACACGACTCAGATCAACGGCTTCCACATGACTGGCAACCGTAATACCTTCCTCGAAGGTGCCACGTGGTTTAGGAACGCGCGGGACTGGGCGAAAGAGAAGAGGGACGACTTCATTGCCCTTGCGAATGAGAGGGTAGATGAGGAGGAAGCACCTTTGCCAGACGAGCCTTACTTGACCTCTTTTACGGCTTCAAGCCAGAATGAGCTCTCTATCACAAGTAATACTACGCATCAAGATTCGGAGTCATCGACGGACGAGCTCGCTCGAGACACCGATTTACCGCGCAAGCGTCACGCTAAGTCGCGCCAGTCTGGTCGGCGAAAGCGTACCACTGCCAGCTCAAGCGCCCAAGAAAGCACTGCTGTGGAATCCTGGACATTCGCTAAATGGCGATTCCACTGTTTCCGAGGTGAAACCAAAGTGGGATCGCAAAAGGATTGTCCATGCGACGTTTGGGTATATAACAAGGACGGTTGGTCTAATGGCGGAGGGAAACAGTGGTGCCTTTGGGAATTGGATGGGACCATGGATTACGGTTAAGCTTGCGGCTTGAGACATGGACACTGGGTGAAGTTCGGCATAATTAGGAGCCTAAATGGGGATCCTTGTCTTTGTTTCAATGAATTACAAGTTCATTTCCTTCCATTCCAAATTATGCAAATTGCTTGAACTGTACATACCACTCTCTTCCATTGTTTGAGATTTCGACAACGGAAGATGCTCGCTTCTCACCTGACCCTGCAAGACTGCTCGCTTCTCAGCTCACCTGCAGGACTGCTCGCTTCTCAGCTACCGTGCGAGACTGCTTCGCTTTAGCCAACCTGCAGAAATGCTTTCGTCTTAACCAACCTGCAGGAACACTCGCTTCTCAACCAACCTGCAGGAATGCTCATTTCTCAGAACCTGCAATAATTCGCTTGACGGTTTGATACCAACTAGAGTACCACCAGTGGCACCAACTTCGGTTGTTGGCATTCGCTTCTACAAACGAGGACTGGAAGTTGATGGTGCGAATAGTTATTATTAGCGGGAGTGAAGTGGTTGATGGCGCCTAAAGCCGCGTCAAAAACCGCGGGATCGGGCGGTGGAAACCGCGTCACCTAGCTTTATTGTAGAATTTGTTGATCGCAACCTCTCAAGGCACCAGCTGTACGAACACACCTAATTCTCATAACTCGTCTACAAAGCTGGAACTTTATCTTTC
>Ga0335073_10016469_pt1 | contig 10323 bp, 6 predicted proteins | sample Lox_Sample_22_FD_207093 | JGI IMG/M metagenome (GOLD analysis project Ga0335073, IMG submission 207093) | Soil microbial communities from Loxahatchee National Wildlife Refuge, Florida, United States - Lox_Sample_2.2 | ecosystem: Environmental > Terrestrial > Soil > Wetlands | place: USA: Florida... | reverse complement strand
CGGTGGATTGTTATCAGACTACATGTAAGCTAAAGAGTAGGAGTTGAAGTAGCTCTCCTGGGTACCGTACGGCTTCCCACCAGCCACAGAGGACGACAAGGGGGTTCCATACGCTAAATACCTTATGAACTACCGCGACTGCGCCTAACCTACGCCTGAGACCAAGACTCACGGAGAAGCCGCGGCCCTCGCCTCTCCCTCACCACCTGTGCGATCGTATAACCGCTGGAAACAGAGGTTCATCTGCCATCAGGTCGTTTACCAGCTTACGGAAAGCTTCCCTCCGAGCTTGCGAGTCATGCTATAACCGGAAAATCCGCTGTAATACCGGTGGTCACTCTGTATCCTGTCAGAACTGCGTAACTCATGGCGTGGAATGTAGACCTAGAAGCCGAAAGAGAAAGTCAACCGTCAGTGGGCCGCTACCATCTATTCCGGCTCTGAATGGTCTTACACATCCAAGAGTCCATGATTCTCCCAAAAGACGACGGTCGACAAGCCATCAACCCCTTCAGGCAAATGGCACGCGTCTTGCGGCTCCTTTACTTTTTGTAACCTTCTTACGATCTCAACCGGAGACGATTTCGTCTCGTCGATCATCTACTTCTGCAGACCCTTTCCACAATTCGTCCTACCTCTCGAGGAGCGCTATTCTTGGCGAGGACTTTCCCGACATTGATCATTATCATGCTTCTGGAGCTGTGCGAGAACATACAGTCTCACCAACTGATATCGAAGTCTTGAAGCTGTACCATGCATTTGATCTACCGCCTCCCGCCCTCCGACAAAGCCTTATCGAAGCTTACGCGAAGAAGTGTAGGACATGGATGCCGGTTGTGAACATCTCTTCACTTTCGGGAAGTTTTGCTGCAGGAGAAGACTCATTGTTGCTTCTACAAGCGGTATTGCTTGTTGGTTCTTTACTGAGGCCTGAATTATGCACCAAAGAGACATCTGACGAGTATTATCGCCGAGTGAAGGCATTGATCAATGCCGGCTACGAACGAGATCCTTTAAACATTCTTTCAGCTCTCTGTCTCATTCAATGGTATACACCAACAAGTCCCAAAGACATTTCTACAGATACTCCACGCTTTTGGGCATCATATGCGCTTGGTCTTGCTCAGCAAATGGGACTTCATAAAGCTTGCAGCTCAAGGGCAAACGACTACGAACTGCGTCGGCGGATTTGGTGGACTCTTCGTGCTCGCGACAATCTTATGGCAGCGGCTCATGGGAGGCCTCGAATGCTAGACTCAGGAGATTGCACCGTCGAATCCGCGGATGTGAACGATTTCGAAGATCCTACGGATTTGAAGGCACTCATATTCGTGCACTACACGAAACTCCTGGAGATTCTCGGTGACCTCTGTCAAATGCTGACCCGTGAAGGGAAAATAAGTCCTCAAGAACGAACTCGTGTGGCCGTCCGACTTCATGACTATATTCATGAACTTCCGGACTCACTTCGACTCAACGAACCAGATGGTACCGCTCGACCCTACAACTTTGAGCTTGCGCAATTTCATATACCAATATTAATAACCATCACCATCCTATATCGGCCACGGTCGATATTTTCTCCTGGAGTCGCTAACGCCGCGAGTATCGTCGCTGCGAACCTGAGTTTCCGTATCCTCCAAGCAATTCATTTCCGAGAACATACCAAATATCTAAGCTCTGCGTTCGCATGGTACGGACTTGCTACATCCATCCCACATCTTTCCTGCATCAGAATCGCAAAGCTGAAGGCGGAAGCCTCTGCGGCTCTCGACTCGATCGAGACAGTCTTATCGACACTTGGGAAAGTTAGGCCTTCAGCGGCAAACAATCTACACAATGTGCGAGCCATTCGAAGAGCTGTAAATGCCCAAAATCGGTCAGACATAGCATCACACTTAGGGTCTGATGCTGATCATGAAAACCACGACGTTCAAGATTCGCATGCTCTCACTATCTTGCAAGCGTACGGCCCCGAAATCGTTGACCACTATGTATCCGTGGTGAAGGCACTTGAAGAAACGTCATCGCCGACACTGAGCGGCGAACATCATCAGACAAATGTTCGAGAAGAGCCGGATGGCGATACCATTCAATTGGCTAGTCCACAAGAGTCTTTGATTGATGTAGGGATTTCTACTCCTAGTAATGGTGCTCAAGATGCCTTTACAAGTCTGTTCGGTGAAGATCTTCAGGGTAACTTATGGATGCGTGACTGGATGGTTGATTTGCAGTACATGCCCGAATGAGTATTACGGTGTATAGCTTATGTATAGGTATAGCCTTCAACTTCCTACGTTACCCTCTTCTTACCAAGGCAATACCATGATCTATGCACAAGGCCTGATTTTAGTGGCGATATGAAGATTTTTTCATCGCAAGTCGCGTAGTATTTGGTCATTGTAGCCATTTTTCCGGTGAATTGTCCGCCTTCACGATGGTGGACCAGTACTGAAGATTTTTCCCTAAACTGCTTATGCCCTTCTAGGTGGCATGGACAATCTCATCCCTTCTCGGTCGTTTCGACTCGTAAATAGTCGAGATATTTTAAAAGCCTTTGGACTGACGGAAGATGTGGAGAATCGGTAGTTTCCGAATTGGGCAGATCGCCAAAGCTCATTAACAACCCATTTTGCGCGGACTTAGTGCTGATAAGAAAGCTGAGATGAAATTTCAAGGTCAGAAATATACTCCGAACCGCGGTATATCCTAACAACATCTTTCTACACATGTCATGTTGGCCAAGGACTTCAAGCGGCCCTCCAAGTTCAATTTCAATAGGGTTTGAGATTCGCCCTGCCTCCAAACCCTAGCGCCGACCACAAGAGAACGACGCTGAAGGAGTAGAAAATGGATCCAGCATCATTTGATCGATGCGACCACGTTCCAAAACACATTGGAGACAACGTGTTCCCGAACTTCTTTCTCTGGAGTCGACTTGTGCGGTGGGCACATAAGCCCGACCTTGTAGCCGTCACTGATTTGACATTTGGTTTCAGGGTGGGCTATGCGCAGCTCTTAACGGATGTTTTGCATCTGCGAAATGAGTTGAGGCGATCCTTACCTTCATCTTTGATTGCGAGGATCGACCGCGAGGAAGAAGTTTTCGTCAATCTACTAGGACCTGGCGGATATGAATTCACCATCGGATTTCTGGCGCTGGCAGCATTGGGTGCAGTAATCGTACCAATCTCTCCGGACTTGCCTATCAAGGAAGCAGTCTACTTTGCGACGAAATCGAAAGCAGTGGCGGTCCTCACGGCAAACCGGTGTCAAAAGCTTGGAGGAGAACTTGAACGTGCGAGGAGATCCATCGGTCAGAGCAATTTCAGTTCTATCAAAATTCGACCACATTTGATGCATCCTTGCTTAAGCCCAAAGGATATCATCGTCTCGTCAGATGTCTACCAAGACCTTAACAAAAGTGCGTACGTTATTTTTACATCTGGAACGACAGGACCTCCAAAGGGTGGTGTAAAGCGAAGAGGATTTCTGTACGATGTGGCAAGCCAATTCTCAGATCAAAACGGAATTGGCGAAGGAGATCATGTCTTGCACGTTCTTCCAGTTCACCATGCCACTGGAATCACAGTCACCTTACTTCCATTCCTGTACTGCGGTGGACATATAGAGTTCCGAAGTGGTGGTTTCGATTCGGCCTGGACCTGGGAAAGAATTCGGAAAGCTGACTTGGACTTCTTTAGCGGCGTTCCTACCATATACATGAGACTCATGCTAATGTATGAGCAAACGCTGAGCAAACTTCCACACGCGGACGAATATGCCAACGGAGCGACTCGAATTAGAGTGATGCTGTGCGGAACCTCGGCATTACCTCGACCACTTCAGCAGAAGTGGACGAAATTACGAGGTGGAAAGCCAATTTGCACCCGGTATGGTGGCACAGAGTTCGGCAATGTATTCACTGTGACACCATGGTTGCGAAACGTACCTGATGGTTCCGTTGGTCTGAAAGGTCCAGGGATAGACTTCAAGTTGTCGAATGGAGACGAAGGCGAAGTTCTTGTCCGAACCCCGATAATGTTCTCTAAGTACTTGTTCGATCCAGAAGCTACGATGGCTACTCTGGATGAAGATGGCTATTTCAAGACCGGCGATATTGCACGGAAAGAAGGAGATTACTACTTCATCCTAGGACGTGCTTCCATTGATATCATCAAATCCGGTGGCTATAAGATATCAGCGCTCGACATTGAACGAGAGATCCTTGGTCTCAGTTACGTCTCTGAAGTCATGGTAGTTGGAGTAGAAGACGAAGAATTTGGCCAGCGTGTTGCTGCCGCCATTATCCTGCGAGATGATTTGAAGCAGCATTTGACGATTGACGAGCTGAGAGCTGACTTAAGAGGGGCTCTTGCTGGATATAAGATGCCAACGCTACTTCGAATTGTTAAGGAAATACGAAAAAATGCCACCGGCAAGGTGATCAAGAAGGTCTTGGTCAACGAGCTGTTCCCGAAATCAGATGATCCAGAGATACAACAATGGACATCGCCGAAGAGTCAATCTATACCCGCTAGACTGTAGATGTGAATTATTATGTGAATGGCACACTACTGGAGGTTCAAGTGCGACCGGGGTTTGGAGAGGAGGGAGACAGAAGGTACGCGGAAACGTGATGAAAGACGTAGAAGGCATTTTAAGAGAGAAAAGTATACCAGAACCATTGGCGCAGACAGCGTTGGAGAAACCACAGCGCGCCGGCTATACCGTAAACCATTTGAGGAGCCCTGCTAAACCCAGGACAGAGTTTACTGCAGTTCATTGCATTTGATACAGCAGCAAAACTAGAGCTTAAGCTTTGGTTCTCGTGACGTTTGTCTGTGATGAACATAGCTGATGCCTTGGTAAGCTGCAGTTACTTCTCCAACCAGCTCATTGCGTAGTAATCCATAGACTCCCATTTTCGCCTTGCTTTTCCATTTCTGTGCATACTCCAACGCAACATCCAGCATATTCTCCGGTGGCGCCGCAACATCAATGATACCATCCTTGGCTGCTTCATTTGCCGTGTACTTGAAAGCTTCAAGAAGCACTTTTCGCCTGATCAGTGGATTCAACTTGGTGCGAAGGAGCGATCCCATCCCCGGATGATGGAGACCAGCGTTTACTGGAGGCATTTGCCAGAATCCTCGTTTTGAATTCATGATTCTATAATCATGTGCCAAGGTGAGAAGACAAGCACCGCCAAAAACATGTCCCGTGATTAAAGCAATCGTAGGAAATGGGAAGTCCAAGATGCAGTGCAGAAGCTTGTCAAGCCGTTAGCCATTGCTAGACAATATCACGGCCATTGCTCACGGGATAGAAGCCGTCACTTGATGAAAAGATGTTTTTCTCTCGCTCGTCCAGATCCAGACCCTACATTGGAGCATTAGCTCGATCGTTCTACTACAAAGACCACTATATTTAGGTAGGTACGTGTTAACTGTCGTCTTATTCAAGGAGGCCCCTTGAGTAATGCAGCCTTGTTGTACTTCACTGGGTTTGGGTTGAAGGAATAGGTAAGTAGATGTCATAAGGTTCATTACTTCTAAGAAGATAGAAACATGAGATAACCACGAAGAATCAGAACCATCTAGAGCCCCCAGACGCCCGTACTTATAGACCCGCCGTCTTACCTGTCCTTCGTGTATGATCACCTTTGATCGTACTGATCACCCCCGATCAACGGTGATCAAAGTGATCAATCTTCTTGGCGTGCACGTGACTTTCTAACTAAGATAGGTTCGTCTCAAGCCTCAGCTGAGGTTTGGCCGCCCGCCTACCAGTCGTTTCCTCCTTTTGCTGCAACTCTGCTTTTGGTCCGTAACAGTACGATACCGTTGTGAAAAATTTGGCGTCATTGCCTCTCAATATAACAGCTCCTTCTGAATCTTCTCCAAGTTCATTTTCCTATGAAGCATTACTTGGTACTTCTAAATCTTTGGCTGCATTTTGCGGCTTACTATCCCACGATATGCTCTGATCAGCTCTTGACAGGCTTCCACGTTCAGTCGGTTCTCTGGAGGCTTCTTAAGAGTGACAATGTAAATACCACCGTCGCCGTGCTTCTCCACCGAAATATGCTTGAAAGACATCGTCAAATCGAAAAGCAATGGCTGGTACGGTTCACATTCTCGTCACCTAACAATCCAGATACCAGAGTTACGCTCGTAGTCGTCTCTGGTGAAGCTATTGTGTTTCCCCTCACTGGTTATTGGTGCAACCGCACGTCGGCAATTACTGAAATGGGAACCACCGAGGCTTCTACTCCTTAGTCCAACTCACTCTCTCCTCACTATTTCCGGCTGTTACGGCTAATTAGCTATGGGTTCCATTGAAATTTGAAACCTAGCATTATTTGATCCAAAGAATTATAAGGCTTCTCATCACATAGGTCCTATGCGAAAGACATATAAATTTTACTCAATGTTACGTCTCTAAAGAGCTTGGGCTTGGAAGATCTCCTTTTGTAGTTTTTCAGTTCAGTCGGAGGCAACCATGACGGACGGTCCGAGGAAAATACCAAAAGTACCTGTCGAAACTCCATTCACAATCTTCTTGTGGGGAAAGGAGAAGTTCAATCGACGAAAGGCCATCTTAAAGGCATTCACGGAGAGTCCAATCTTCTCGAAGAGTGTTGTCTACCCATCTCACGCACGCAAAGATGTATGGACTCGTACCGCATTGCAATCACGGGAACTCATCAACCTTAAGCTGAGGCATGGCTGGTCACACACTCAGTTTCTTGAAGCTGTCCGCTTAACAGACAACTTCCTACCAGTTCAACCGCAATTTCGGATTTTCATGTCGAATCTTGAGCGACAGATGTCGGATGAGCAAAAGGCTATTTGGATCCCAAAGGCTGAAAGGTTCGAGATTTTTGGCTCCTATTCACAAACCGAGCTCGGTCATGGATCCAATGTGAGAGGAATTGAGACCACCGCTACATTTGATGCGGACACGGACGAGTTCATCATTAACTCTCCAACGCTTAGCAGCACAAAATACTGGATTGGCGCTACTGGAATTTGGGCTACTCACTCGCTCGTAGTTGCTAAGCTGATTATCAATGGAAAGAACTATGGAAATCATCTCTTCTTGACTCAACTTCGAGACTTGGAGACTCAAAGACTCATGCCTGGGGTTGAAATATATGAGATGGGACCAAAAGTATTTCATGCAATGCTGGGTGTCGATAATGGCGCCTTGCAATTTCACAATGTCCGCGTTCCAAGGTCTCAAATGCTTGCACGGAACGCTCAAGTTCTTCACGATGGAACGTACGTCAACCCGGAGAACGAGAAGCACTCCTACGGATCCATGGTGACTGTTCGTGCGCTGATGGCTGAAATTACCGGTTGGGATCTTGTCAATGCAGTGACAGTGGCATACCATTATACAACATTTCGGAAGCAATTTCGCCTGCACGATAACCAAACAGAAGAGACGGCAGTGTTTGATTATGCCAGTGTCAGATACAGGCTTCTCCCGCTACTCGCTCAGGCGACAGCGCTGGTCGTTGTGGGCCGACAAATCAAACAATCATATGACGAATATACAGCAAACTATCTCAAGACGGGCGATTTTTCTCAGCTGGAAGACTTTCATCTGCAGACTGTCGGAGCCAAGGTGTATTCCACTGAGATCACGGGTTACGGAATCGAAACGTGCCGGGTAGCATGTGGTGGACATGGATACAACGCACTCTCTGGATTCGGTCGAATGTATGGCAATGCGATCAATGCCGTGACTTACGAGGGAGACAATTACGTGGTGGGAAAGCAAGTGCCACGAGCAATTTTAAAGCACTGGAGGAACAAAACTGAGGCGACTCTCCCAACACTTTCGTACTTATCAGTGCTTCGAAATGAGAAGAAATCGTCCGTACCAATCATCGAATCACCTTCAGCTTGGGTTAAGCCAGAAACGCAGAAATGGGCTTTAGAACAGCGTCTGAGCAACTTGGTGCAGGCGCACATAGAAGATACTGAAGCCGGAAAAGACACCAGCTACAGCAGCCATTCTTTGACAATGGCTCATTGTGACTTCGTCTACTGGAGCCGCTTCCAGGACGTATTGAGTCAACTCGTGCGCGCAAAGGCATCCTTCCTCGCGCCCATGAAATCTATTGCTCAGGTCTTCTCGTTGTCGATAATCCAAGATCCGCACCATCCGAGCCTCGCCCAAGCCCTTCCACTGAGCATAAATCAACAAAAGAGTCTTCGACTGGCATACGCAGACGCTCTGGAGGATCTGGCATCAAATCATGTTGGGACGACCATTGACGCATACGGCTTGACGGAATACGAACTTGACAGCGCGCTTGCTCGTTCAGACCAAACTCCATACGAGGCGTTATTCGACGATGCCAAGAGGAGTGAGATGTCCGGCATGCAGATGTCTCACTTATGGCCGATGATGGTAGATACGAGGCAAATCTGGAAGAGAATTGAGGAGGAGCGGAACAACAAAGCGAAACTCTAGAAGTCTATAAAATGTAAATCGGTAGTACTGATGGGATACCCTTTAAGTCCGAAACAGTTTTGAACCTCAAAGACGCCGTGTACAGATGGTCGACAACCATTAGGTCAAACTGGGGTATATGACAACATTCTATGAAAGTCCATATCCTATCCGCACATTCTATGGCAATGGCGTGCTAAAGTAGATAGTGACCGTGGTTATGGCAAGACGCATATTCCGCTACGCAGCCTCTGCTTCGGGCTGCTTCTCCTCGTCGACTTTGTCTGCTGACACTGAACCATTCTCGGCAACGCCCATCCCATCTGCCGCTCTCGACCTCCGCTCCTTGACCAGCTTCCTCCGCGTGACTAAGCTCCAAAGCCATGCTCCATTGACGACGTCATGATGGCCATCGCTCAGGATCCAGACGTTGCCAAGGAACGTTGCAAGAACTACGACTATCCACATGAATGGAATCAGTGCGATGAAGGCCCAATGGATACCGGCCTGGGCGTCTGCGTGCTGTCGGCCGGACTTGTTGTTGAACACGGTACTCATGAGCGTCAGCGAGACCGTGCCGCCGAAGGGCATCGCAAACGACCCGATGAACGTGATGGACGACGTCTGTGCCGGAAAGAAGGCAAGGCAGTGCAACGTCGCGGGCACCATGCGCATGCCGATGCCATGGCCCGTCAGCGCCATCATGCCGTAGATAATGGAGTCCTTGCCGCCGTTGACGGCCCATGATAGGACAGTAATACCCACCGCCGACGTAGTGGAGCCTAGAAGAATCGCGGGTGTCGTTTGGCGTGGCCAGATGTTCATTAGGAACATGGCCATGTAGGCGCCGACTATTCCGAACGAGATAATGTCAGTACTCTACTCTCTACTATATTCCTTTGTATTCTGGTGTTTCGCTACGGAGCAAACGTACCTCCAAGTCCAGGCAAGAAAAACAGCAGAGCCTTTCCACCCTCACTTGCAGTATTTCCCTTCACGAGCGCAAAGTAGAGATCCATGAAATACAGGACGGCGTACATTGCCATTCCGGAGGCGAAGCTGGTGAAGAACAGAATACAAACGTCGCGCTGCGCCAGCAGCTCCCACGGGATCATGGCACGCTGGAACGGGAATACGCGCGCCATGACACGGCCCGGTGCCATGGCAAACTCATAAGTGACCCAGATGATGGTGAGCACGGTGCCGATGACGAGCGGCGCGAGCACGTTCACCGAGTCCCACGGATACGACCCGCCGCCCCAGGTCAGCGCGAGAATCAGCAGGCCCAAGCCCCACAGGAACAGCAGCTGGCCGCCGTAGTCAATGGTAGTGAGGCGGAGGAAGAAGCGGCCGTGGCGCGAGGACGCGTCGCGGCCTTCGATCTCGGGCAGAGGCTGCGGACCCATCAAGTCGTTGCGCAGCAGGATCAGCACCAGGATGATGGCGATGATGGCGACGGGCAGGTTGATAGCGAAGCACCAGCGCCAGCTTGCCTGGGTCAGGTAACCGCCGATGACGGGACCTATGCTGAAGGCCACGGCCGAGATCAAGCTGAACAGCGTCCAGTTGAAAGAGTAGTCGGCCAGACTGACGCGGTCGGCGAGGATGATGCGCACGCATATCATAACACCGGCAGCACCAACGCCCTGGATACCACGGCCAAGCAGCAGAACGGGGAAGTTTGAAGTCGGCGTTCCTGTGCAGATCGCCGAGCCGATCAGTATCACCACAATGGTTATGAGAATGGTGGCAAAGCGTCCGAAGATGTCGGCTATCTGTGCCCAGAAAGGAAGGAACGCGGCTGAGGTGAGGTTGAAGGCAGAGATGATCCAGTTGAGCTGTTTAACCTGGTCT
>Ga0335073_10016467_pt1 | contig 10324 bp, 6 predicted proteins | sample Lox_Sample_22_FD_207093 | JGI IMG/M metagenome (GOLD analysis project Ga0335073, IMG submission 207093) | Soil microbial communities from Loxahatchee National Wildlife Refuge, Florida, United States - Lox_Sample_2.2 | ecosystem: Environmental > Terrestrial > Soil > Wetlands | place: USA: Florida... | reverse complement strand
CCAGAGAGGCTGCCATGCAGCTCGGCAAGGCTGGCGAGCAGGCCAGGCAGGCATGGCGCGAGTTTGATGCCGCCTGGGCTGCCGTCGGCAGGGCCTCCCGGGAAGAGGTCATTGCGACAGTCGAGTCGGCCGAGATGGCCCTGTCCGCATGCCTGCGTGCCCGTCACGTGGCTGAGGCGGAGATAGCCACGCTCCAGGAGGACCTTGAACGCGTCCTCACAGGCGAGAGCGCAGCGCCCGCCGTCGTCCGTGCCTTCCACGACCAGCTCCGGGAAACCGGGATCGAGGCAATCGTCGTCGGCGACACGCTCGCCGGAACGGCAGGCGACGCTATCGGGTCTGCTCACGCCCAGGCGGCGCTCGGGGATGCAGTCTGGGCCGTGGTCGTGCCGCCCGCGCACTACCAACATGCACGCGAGCTGGCAGCTGCTACAGGCTATCCGTGGCCAATTGCCCCCGCAGGACCCGGAAGCCCGTCGGGCGTGCTCAGGTTCGCCCGCGGCGACGGCAGGCTCGGCGCGCTGCTCGCCATCCTGGACGCCATGCCGGCTTCCAGCAGCAGCGAAGCGGCCAGCCTAATCGAGACAGGAGCGGACGCCACCACGTCCGACGGCATGCGTCACGGGCGCTTTCTCTCCCGCATGACACCCGTCCGAGATCATGTGCTGCATCCGGCGGCGCGTGAGCTGGAGGCCTCCCGCATCCGAAGGACGATGGAGGAGTCCCGCAGCATCGTCGCGGAGTCTGGCGCCAAGGCCGCCCCGCTGCGGGAGCGGCTCGCCTCCGCGTACCGGCTGCTCGACGCGGTCCGCCGCCTGCAGGAGAAAAGGCAGGCGTTCCGTGCCGCCTGCCACCTGCTGGCAACGGCATGCGCAGCGAACCGGTCGGCGATGCAGGATCACGCCAGCGCCTCAGCCACGGCCAAGGAGCTATTCGGCCATCTCCAGACCGCGATAGCCGAGGCCAGCGGCCTCGAAGAGCGGGCGACCGCCACCGAAGGGCGCCTGCTGGGTGCCAGGAACGAACTAAGCACGCTCGCAAGCAGGCGCCTGGCAGCCGAGCTGTCGGCCCAGGCGGCCCCGCTGCCTCCCGACTTCACCGAGGCTGACTTCGCGCGCCTTGAGCCGGCATCCACGCTGGAGGCCCAAAGCACCATGCTGGCGGCGGAGGTCAACGACCGGGACCGGTTCCCGGATGACATCCGCGACCCGGTCATAGTCAGCCAGTGCGAGGCAGAGGAGGGCAGACTCACGGATGTCGAGCAGCTCGTGGCCGACAGGATCGGCGAACTAGAAGCCCAGGAGAGGATGGTCGAGGAGTCACGAAAACGCTATGACGACCATATCCGCGCCCTCGTGCGCAGGCTACGGAACAACTTCTCGGACATCTGCGCGACGGCGGGCATCGACGGGCGGATAGAGCTCGTGCCTGGCGACATGCAGGAAGAACTGGGCATCGACGTCCTGGTGTCGCACAAGATCGGCGAGACTCCCGTGTCGTACCAGGAGGGAATCCACTCCGGCGGCCAGGGCACCAAGATAGCGATCATGCTGCTGCTCGCCGCGATGAGCCTTGGCCAGGCAGCCGATCTGCTGATCGTGGACGAGCATAACGCCCACCTCGACGGGACCAACACCGGGCAGATCGCCCAGCTCATGAGCCGGCTGTCCAGCCGCGTCCAGTTCATCCTCAGCGCGCCCACAGACGGGAAGGGCACAGCCGTCGCCGGATCATGCGATATCCAGGTAACGTTCCTGCCCCGCGATCCTGGGCACACGCTCAGCCCGCCCGTCCGCCTGATGTCCAGGCTCGACGCGCCCAGCCTGGACGCACGCTTCGAGTCGCTGCAGCAGCCCCTGACCTGACACCGAGGACCCATGCCCCCCGACGCAAGCAACAGCAGCGTTCGGCTCGGCCGCAAGCTGGTACACGGCCGCAGGGTGCAGCCCGTAACCGCCGTGGAGGAGGCACAGGCCGTCCTGGTCCGGCTCCCGGGCGACTCCGCCCGGTCAGCCCGGTCCCTGCTACGGCGCGCGCTGGCCTCGGAGTCCATCCCAGGAATCATGGTGCGTCCCCAGGAAGAGAATGCGGCCCTGGTACTGGCCGCCTGCGGCGTCCTGCGCCTGGAAGAAAAGACCGAGGGCGACGCCGCCGTCTACCACTGGCGGCCCTACCGGGCAGCCCTTGCCGACGGGCGCCGCGACGAGGTCCGCGTCCTCCTTGGCAAGCTGGATCCCGACGAGGCACGAGCGGGGCTCCTTCATGCCATCGCGGCAACGCCGGAACTCAGCCGCGAACGAGAGCTCCTGTCCCAGGCCCAGCCGGGCACGCCCCTGCGCGTCCCGGAGCACTCCGCAACCCAGACGGGCACGTGGTCGGTCTACGACGCAGCGCTGCGCGCGGCAGCAGGCTGGCACCACGCGCAGCGCAACGGTCAGCCCCTGTCGGCGCGAGAGCTTGCCGCCACCAGTCTCGGCTGGTCGAAGGCCTGGACCGAGCCTCGCATGCTGGCATTCGGGCGGGTCATCGGTATGGAGTTCGACGACGCCCTGGAGACGATGGAGCCGGAAGTAAGGCTCCGCGGCCCGCTCTCCTGGACCGCGGGAACAACCGCCGTAGATGCCCGCGTTGCCCGCCCGTGGGTCTCCATCCCGGCCCGCAGCGCCCAGCAGTACGGAACCCTGGACTACTCACAAGCCCAAGGCGTGCTCGTCATCGAGAACCTCGACACATTCGAAGCCATATGCCGCCACTCAAGCGCCCCCGATACCTGGCTCTGCCTGTGGGGTCACGGGTACGTCAACAACAGCCTCACCGGCCTCGTCAGGTCCATCAACAGGGTGACGGCATGCTGGGCCGATTTGGACGCCCACGGCATTAACATCGTGGGAGACCTCCAGCGCAGATCCGAGCGCCCCGTCAGTCCCATCTTCATGGAGGCCGGGCTCCACGACGAATTCGCGTTCCTAGAGCAAGACGACAAGCAAGTCAGCCTGGCCCAAGACCTTGCCGTCACCGGTCACCCCGACCTCAGGGCACTCGCCGCGAGGATCGCCGCCACAAGACTCGGACGCGAGCAGGAAACCATGCACCATCTCATCCCCAAGCTTCACAAGCGCCTCCTGCTGCTTGCTGGGCAAGCAGGAGCATAGCCACCAGGCAAAGCCACAAGCTGCTCCTGCCAGCAGATGAAGCAAGCGCACGCCGGCGCCGGGGTGAAATCTGACCGAAGAAGAGGGATGCGCCGCCCTAATTGGACATTCGGCCATGGTTCAGCTCGCAGTTTCCGGGTTTGGCGGCTGCTCCCGCCCGGCCCCGCGGGCGTCATCCAGGACGGTCCGGGTACGTCCCAGGAGGTCGGCACGAGTGCCGGAGATCTGGTGCGTGACCTTGATGTTCTTGTGGCCGGGCCAGTGGGACACCTGTCGGGTGTGCGTCCAATAAGTATTTTGGATCATGGCTTGTCAGAGGTTGATGCAGATGTGCTTACACCCTCATCATTCAGGGGTCTCTGATGGGCTTACTGCCCAGGTTCAGGCTAAACACCAGCGAAATCCTCCTGCAAACCCGGCGCACATTTGCAAGCGTCAGGAAGCCTGCTCGACGCCGCCGTCACCTTCATCATCAGGCTCCCGGCCAGTGTCCTGGGTGCTGAGGGCGACGGTGATGCGCTGGTTGGCGGCGTCGGCCTGCCCGTCGATGCAGTGGGCGTAGATCTTGAGCAGGACCGCGACGCCGTGCCCGGCGCGGCGGGCGACCTCGGTCGCCGGTACCCCGGAGTTGAGCCACAGCGAGACCGCCGCGTGGCGCAGGTCGTAGGGGCGGCGGCCGAGCGGGGAGCGCTGCTGGGCGGGGGTGAGGGCCTGCTTGCGGGCCTCGGTCCATACCTCGTTGTAGCCGGAGTCTTGCAGTATGCCGCCCCGGGCGGTCTGGAAGACCCGCCCGTCCGGGGCCGTGCCGTAGTTCTTGATGTGGGCGCGCAGCAGCCGGGCCAGTTCGGGCGGGATGGGGATGGTGCGGGTCTCGTTGCCAGCGCGGTGCTTCAGGCCCCGTTCCTGCCTGGCGGTGCCGTGGTCGGTCCAGGCCCGGCCGGCGCGAGAGGCGGAGGCGGCCAGGACGATCCTCCCCCACCCCTTCTTGGGCAGGTACAGGTCGCTCCCGCGGAGCATGACCGCCTCCGACGGCCGCAGCGCGGCGTAGTACAGGCAGCCGAAGAACGCCTCCAGACGCTGACCCCGCCCGCTCAGCCCCCGCACGGCGGCCAGCAGGTCCCTGGCCTGGGCAGGGCTGACGACCACCCGCCGGTCAACGCTCGCCGCGACGGCGGGAGTGGTCCACTGGATGCGGTCGACCGGGTTGGCGGGCAGGTGGCCCTGCTCGACGGCGTAGCCGAGCGCGTTGTAGAACACTGAGCGCTTGCGCCGCTGCGTCGACCGGGCCGCCGCCTTCCCGGCCAGCGTCTTGCCGCAGGCGCCCAGCGCCACCCGCACAGTCGCGGTGTCTTCCAGCTCGGCGACCGGCAGGGAGGCTCGCCCGGCCCAGTCGAGGGCGGCGGCGATCTCCGGCGGTGGGGCCTGCTCGCGGGTGGCGGGGTTGAACGCCCAGCCGAACAGCGCGGCGCGCAGCACCGTGGGCTCGGGCGCGCCCGGCTCCTTAGTGGTGAGGGCGATGGTGACGGTGACCAGGGCCTCGGCAACCGACCGGCGGGAGACCGGGGCGAGGTTCGACCACTTGGCCTCGGCGTAGGCGCGGGCGTGCTGGTACCAGGTCACCATCTCGTCCCCGGTCGTTTCAGCCTCGGGCAGGCCGGTGCGGGCGCTGAAAGGCCGCCGGTCGCGGGCCGCGTCCTTCAGGCCGGTCAGGAACCCGTCCGCGAGCGGACGGGCCTTGAACGACTTGCAGTGCTCCCGCCTGTCCACGGCCCACCGGACCCGGAATCGTGCCCCACTGCCGGTGCCTAGCCGCTTGATGTCCCAGAACCTGACGTCGTAGCTATCCATCTGCTGTGTGCTCCTGTCCCTCTCGCGTGTCTGCTTCCAGGTGGCGCAGCCACCAGGTGAGTGCGCTGCGCCGGACCCGCACCCCGCCGCCGGGCAGCCGCACCACCGGCGGGCCGGCTCCGGCCCGGCGCCAGCGGTAGAACGCGGCCCGCGACACCCGCAGCTCGGTGGTCACCTCCTCGATCGTCAGCAACCGGTCCTCCGCGGTCCCGGGTGCATCCGGCGGGGTGGCGGCGGGCCGGGCGGGAGCGGTGCGCGTTCCCGGGAGCGGCCCGTCCGTGGATCCGCGACGACGCACGCTCGCCTCCGCCCACCCCGTCAAGTCCGCCCCCCGCACAGCCCGCCAGACCAGGGCTGCCGTCCCAGGGAGCACGAGCTATAGGCCAGCCGGGGGAATGGGCCGCGATAACACAAGGCCCGGCGGCGGGGCGGGGCCGGGCGGGCGGCCTGGCCCTGCCGGAGGGGAAGGCCGGCAGGAGCGGGCGCGGGGTCCCGGGCGGTGGCCGGCGGCCCGGCCTGGTCGGCCAGCAGCCGGCGGGGCGGGCTGGCCTGCCGCCCGGGACCGCAGGCATCCACCCTCCACTCCGGGCCACCCGTCAAGCCGGCCAGCGCGGGGACGGGCGCAGCACCCGGCCCCGGGCTATGGGCCGGTGGATACCGGTGCCCGCCCCGCCAGCAGGCGGTGGCCCCGCACGAGAGCCGGCCGCCGGGCGGGTACCGCGAAGGGGGCACTGTGAAGGTGCGTGCCACGACCGGGCCAGCGCCCGCCGCCGGGCAGCCGGGTGAGGGCATGGCTGGCTGCGGGCAGCGTGTGATGCTGCTCGGAGGATCTGTCATGGTGGGCTGGTCCCGCGTGCCGCCGTATTGGTCGCCTACCTACATAAATCGGATTTTGAGGGCCCTTTTTCACTGCGGCCCCGGGAAAGGGTGCTGCAGGGGCAGAAACACGCCGCTGGTGGAGGGGTCCGGAGAAGATGTCATCTAGACCGCTTGGTTGTCACTCCAGATGTCACTTGTCCAGGTACTTGTCATCTGTGGCGTGGTGTTGTTGACAGCCGAGCTTGATCCGCTCGCCCAAGATCACGGGGTGATAGCCGCGGGGCCGCTGCGCGCGTGGCTTTAGGCTGTCTGTCAGCTCGCGGACGGCGGGTATCACCTGACATGTTCATCGCTTCTCCGTCCCTGGAGTTCGCCGATCCTTGGCAGCCGACTGAGTGACGACGGTTAGACTCCCTGCGTTGCGACGGGGACGGAAAGTGCGATCACGGGCGAGTCAACGCGGCGTGGGATCGGCTAGGACGCCTGGGCGGGGAGGGCGATGCCCGGTGATAGCGGGGGCTCGTGGAGGTATCTCTACGAGCGGCTAGGCGAGAAGCGCTTCCAGCAGCTGTGCGGGGCGCTCTTGGCCCACGTGTTCCCGGATGTGGCGTGCTATCCGGTCGGGCAGAAGGACGGTGGCCGTGATGCCGTGCGCTCTGACCGGGGGCGTCGCTTTGTCTATCAGGTCAAGTGGACGAACAGGCGCCTGCGTGATCCTGTGGCGTGGCTCGATGGGGCGATCCGGGAAGAAGCAGCGAACATCAGGCGGCTGGTGTCCGAGGGTGCCGAGGAATACATCCTGCTGACGTGCGTAGCAGGCACGGCGGCGCGCGGCCGGGGCACGATGGACCGTCTCGACGCGCGCTTGCAGGTCCACTCGGAGATCTTCGGCGTACCTATGTCCTGCTGGTGGCAGGCAGATATAGACGCCCGGGTCGATACGGCTCCCAAGGAGCTGAAGTGGGCTTACAGCGACATGCTTGCCGGGCATGACCTTGTCCGCTGTCTCATCGAGCGCGACGCTCTGGAAGAACGCGACCGGGAGCTGGTAACCCTTCTGCGGAAAGTGGTCGCCACTCAGTGGCAGGACGACGCGAAGGTCAAGTTCCGGCAGGTCGACATGGATAACTACGACCTCAGCGACCTTTATGTCGACGTGACAGCGCGCTCCGTTCAGGGGCGCCGCCGCGGCCTCCATCTCCCAGGCAACGTGACGGAATTGGGCGGCGCCGCAGTTCATCTGCTGAAGTCTTCGGCGGCTCTCACTGTGGTCCGGGGTGCACCGGGTCAGGGCAAATCCACTCTTGGCCAGTATGTATGCCAGGTGCATCGGGCGGAGTTCCTGAAGCACCCGGACTACCTCGGCGGCCAAAGACCCGGCCTTAAAGCCGATAAGCCCCGCCTGCCGCTGCGAGCTGAGCTGCAGGACTACGCCGTCTGGATGGATGGCGGCGACCCGCTCGGCGACGGCGACGCCCAGCCGGCGCGAAGGAAGCGGCCCAGGCCTTGCTCAGTGGAGGCGTTCCTGGCCTACGTGATGCATCACCGCAGCGGCGGCCTGCCCGCCACGGTGTCCACGGTGATGGACGTCCTCGGCCGCTTCGCAATGCTGATCGTGCTCGACGGCCTGGATGAGGTTCCGGAAAAGGACGCCCGCGCCCGGATAGTCGGCGAGATCAACGAGTTCACGGGGAGGCTGGCAGACGCTGCTGTCCCTCAGCAGGTCATCGTCACTACCCGCCCTAACGCTTCGGGGCTGCCAGAGCCGTCGTCGGAGACGTTCGACACGATCGAGCTGATGGACCTCTCTCCCGCCCTGCGCCAGGAGTACCTGCGTAAGTGGGCTGACGCGCACTCAATCCACGGCCCGGACCGGCGGAAGCTGCAGCGCATCTTCGACCAGCGGACCGCCGAACCGCACATCGCGCAGCTGGCCGATAACCCGATGCAGCTAACTATCCTGCTCTACCTGATTCACCGCCGCCAGGAGGCGGTGCCGGAGCGGCGGACCGAGCTGTACACGGCGTACATGGAGACGCTGTTCGACCGCGAGCAGGCCAAGCCCTCGCTGGTCCGTAAGTACCGCAAGGACCTGGAGGAGATCACGGCGTTCCTCGGCTGGCACCTACAGGCGACCGGCGAAACGGAAGCCATCAACGGCCGGCTTCCCACCCAGGCCATCCGCCGCGCGATCAACGACTACCTGTTCACTATGGGCAAGGACACCTCAGTAGTCGACGCGCTCTTCGATGGGGTAACTCAGCGGATCTGGGCGCTCAGCAGCAAGATCAGCGGGACCTACGAGTTCGACGTCCCGCCCGTGCGGGAGTATTTCGCTGCCAGGTACCTGTACGCCTACGCCGGCGCATCCTCACCTCAGTCACACAAGTCCGCCATTCTCCAGCAGCTCGTGCGGCGCTCCCATTGGCTGAATACGTGCCGGTTCTTCGCGGGGTTCGCGAACCCGAACGAAATCAGCGGCCTTGTCGAAGGGCTTGAAGAAGAGTTCGAGGAAGGCCATCATCCGCGTCAGGCCCGCCTCGCTGCCTGGACCCTGCTCGCCGACGGCGTTTTCGATACGCGTCCGCGCACGCAGCAACGCGCCGTCCGCCTGTTCGTGGACGACCTGAGCATCCGGCTGCTCTCCCAGGAACTCGGCTCCGGTGCCTGCACCACGAAGTTCGCCGACGAGAACGCCGCCGCTATGCTGTCCTCCGCCCTGCGAGATGCCTTTGCCGCGAACCCATCCGGACCGCTGAGCAGCGAGGGGCTGCGCATCGCATGGCAGGTGCAGCCCGACCGGGCCCTCTTCGACGGCTGGTGGCAGCCGCGCTTGGACCAGGCCACCGGCACCGACAGCGAGCAGGCCTGGCTGCGAGCAGGCGTTCCCTTCCAGGGGGGGCAGCGGCTGACCGCCGCGCAGATCAGCCGCCTCAACCTGGCCGATCCAGGGTCGGCAGCCGCCGCGCTGGAAGCTGGCGTCGTCCCGCCGCCCCGCTCACCATCCGAAGCCCAGCTTGTGCATAACGTCCTTGGAGGCCTCTGCTCCGAAACCCCGGCCACCGTCGCCGGGTATGCGGGTGACGTCCTCCGGCTGCTTGCCCCGCAGAATTTCCTCCGCAGGGCCGGCATGGGGTCGGGGTCGGATCCGTACAGTATGGGTTACGGGCATGCCGACATGACCGTGACCGACCGGCAGCGGCTGGCGATCCTCAGACGCCTTAAGTCCCGCGATCCCCGCTTCGGCCGGATCCAGGCCGCCTCGCGGACCGGCCGCGGCCAGGCTGGCACGACATCAATCTGGGGAAACACCGCCCGCGAGGTGAGCCAGATCTTCGGGCCATGCTGGCTCGCCGCCGAGATCGCCGTCATCGGCGCCGCAACCGAGTCCGAGGACTACAGGACCGAAGGCGACCTGACACTCGGCACCGCGCCACTCGGGGACCACCCTGACTACGGCAGGCTCCTTCAGGAACTACGCCTCAACAGGTCCCAGGCCAGCTGGTGGACATCTCAGTTCGAGGCGCACACCGACCCGCTGTCCCGCGCAACGTGGACCCTGGGCCTGGTCTCCATCGCCGACGACAACGTCCTGACCCGGTGCCTAGACCAGCTCGCCGGTGGCCTGCGGGAACTTCCCGTGTCCCTTCTCCAAGCGCTGTCCTATAGCTCAAGCCGAATCGGATCAGCCAAGCTGAACTGCTTTCGCAAGGAAAACTGCATCGGCAAAGCGGCCGGGGCATCCCCCCTTGCCTGGCTGCTCGCCGCCCATCACGCCTTCGACCCCGAAACCGTCTGTATCAGGACAGGACCTGACGACGAAGAACTCGCTTCCTTGGCTGTGTACGGAATCGCCGCCTGGCCGGCCTCGTACGCGCTGACGTGGCGGGCAGAGAACAACCCCTCCAGCAGCCTTCTGGCATGCTTGCGCCGCTATGGCCCCCACGCGTGCCCGCAGAACATGGTCATTGAGGGTATTCCCGTTCAGCTGATGCGCGACGTACTCCAAGACCCCGCAGACCTCCCTCTTGCGTGGGTGACATCGGCAGAGCAAACAGTGTCAGATCACGCTGAGGAACCCTCGCTCGCTGGCATAGCCGACAGCCAAGCCTGGTTCGCTTAGCACCAGCTCGTCCAGTCTGTCAGCTCTAGTGAAGGCGTTCGCGACGGGTGCTGCGACCCGGGTTCGGCGATTCGCGCTCACCCGCAGCGCCCGCACCAGCGAACGGAAAATTACTCTAGGCCAGTCCCGGCGCAGCCATCGCCCGGTAGGGAAATGACAGCTTCGCTGAATCTCTACACACGTGTAGGGGCCGGTGTCAGCGATCATGAAATTGAGCAGTGAGGGGCGTGCTGCGATCACGTAATTGACCACCTCGATCACGTTATTGACCATGGTCATGGTGTGCGTGTCGGGGTGGACCTGGTCATCGGGAAGTCAGGATCATGCCTCCGTCGAGGGACGGGGGCCCGATGGCGAGGAGGACGTTCGACGTGATCGATAT
>Ga0335073_10016466_pt1 | contig 10324 bp, 11 predicted proteins | sample Lox_Sample_22_FD_207093 | JGI IMG/M metagenome (GOLD analysis project Ga0335073, IMG submission 207093) | Soil microbial communities from Loxahatchee National Wildlife Refuge, Florida, United States - Lox_Sample_2.2 | ecosystem: Environmental > Terrestrial > Soil > Wetlands | place: USA... | reverse complement strand
TGATGCTCGAAGTCGGGGTCGGGCTGGTGCCGCTGGTTGATGCCAAGCAAGGAGGACAGCTCCTCTCGCGTGTGAAATCGCTGCGCAAGAATCTTGCTCAGACGCTGGGATTCCTGGTTCCTTCGATTCACATCACTGACAATCTCTCGCTCAAAGAGCGCGAGTATGTGATTCATCTGCGCGGCGTAGAGATTGCGCGTTGGGAGATGCGCAAAGATCGTCTGCTGGCCGTCAATTCCAATCCCAAGCCGGGCGACCTGGCGGGGCAGGAGACGCGGGAGCCGGCCTTCAATTCGCCCGCCAAGTGGATTACGCCCGACCTGCAGGCACAGGCTATCGCCGCCGGCTACGCGGTCGTCGACCATACCTCGGTTCTGGCGGCCCATCTCGCAGAACTGATCAAGCAGAATGCGCACGATCTGCTCACCCGTGCCGAGACCAAGCGTCTGGTCGACCGCCTGTCCGATTCGCACCCCAAGTTAGTCGACGAACTGGTTCCCAAACTGATGACGTTGGGCGAGGTGCAGAAAGTCCTGCAGCAGCTGCTGCGGGAGCAGGTTTCGATCCGCGATCTGGGCACGATTCTCGAGACCATGGTGGAGACGGCGACAACGAACAAGAATCCAGTGGTCCTTGTGGAAGCAGCGCGCCATGCGCTCGGACGGGCGCTCATTCGCCCTCTGCTCGACGAAAGCGGACGCCTGAAGGTGGTGACGCTGGACAGCGCGATCGAGGAAGAGTGCGCACGCTCCGGTGCCCAGGCGCCGCAGTCGGCCACGGCGGGCGTGATGCAGATTTCCGTGGCACGGCGCGTCCTTGACGGATTGCGCGCCATGCTGGGCGATCAGATCGCCCTGGCTCCTCCAGTGCTTCTCTGCGCGTCGCCGGGACGCTTCTATCTGCGCCGCCTGCTGGAGCCGTTCATTCCCAAGATCGTGGTGATTTCGCCATCGGAGATTCCTCCGATGACGCAAGTGATGTCGTTGGGGTCGGTTCGATGAAAATGTTCTTCGCAATTTCGCTTTTTGAGGTGACCACATGACTGCGGCCGAGTTGGCATACAAGGCGAGCGCAGCAAATGCAGGCGACGGAGAAGCCCTCGTCATGCAGGAGCTGCCGCAGGTCTACTACATTGCTGCGCGCATTCGCGAGCGACTTCCTCAGCACGTGGAGATGGAGGACCTCGTGAGTGCGGGCGTGATTGGGCTGATCGAGGCCACGCGTAGTTTCGATGGCTCGAAGAATGTGCAGTTCAAGACCTTCGCCAAGTTCCGCATTCGGGGCGCAATCCTCGATAGCCTTCGCGAAACCGACTGGGGCTCGCGCTATATGCGGCGAAGGGGCCGCGAGATCGCCGAGGCGACGACGAAGCTTGAAATGCGGCTGGGGCGGCATCCCTCCGAGACGGAGATTGCGCAGGAGATGCAGCTCGACCCCGAACATCTGCGCCGTTTGATCGCCCAGCTCGATTCGCTGCAGCTTGCGGGGCAGAAGGTCGCGGTGTCTAACGATCATTCTGACTCTCTGGACGTGATCGAATCGGCGCCTAATCTCGACGACCCGGATCCATTCGATCTTTGCCTGGAGGGCGAGATGAAGGCCCATCTTGCCGAAGCGATCTCGAAGTTGAGCGAAAGGGAGCAGTTGATTCTGTCGCTGTATTACCGCGAAGAACTCACCATGAAGGAGATCGCTAAGGTCGTCGGTGTGGCCCTGTCGCGGGTATCGCAGATACGCCAGGAGACCATGGTCAAACTGAAAGCTCATCTCGAGCACCTTCGCCAAAGGCCATCGCCCTTGACCCCATCCACAGGAGAGTGCCTCGAAAATGCCTAATCAGGATTCTGCAGAGACCGTAAGCGCGCCGCCCTCCAAGCCGGCCGCCGCACAAAAGAATGGGGCCAAGCAGCGCACCATCCACAGCTGCAACTTCCGCTCGGCGGGTCGGCTGTCGAATGAAGATGCGCGCTCGCTCACCGCCATCCACGAGTCGTTCGCCTTTCACCTCTCCGGCACGCTGGATGCCTACCTGGGAACCGCGGTCGAAGTGAAGCTGGAGGCGCTCGATCAGCTCCCTATCAAGGAACATATCGCGGACATTCCTCCCCTCTGCTACATCGTGCCCTTTTCGTCTCACACGATGATGGTGGAGCTGGACAACGAACTGGTGTTTCCGATCATCGAGCTGCTGATGGGAGGACCCGGCAGCGAGAAGGGAATCGTGCGGGACCTTTCGGAGATCGAAGCCGAGGTGATGCAGGATATCGTTGCACTCTTCGCGCGGCAGGCCCAGACCGTGTGGAAGATTCCCAACCTGACGCTGATTCCCGGGGCGCGTATCAAGCCGGCGCTGATGCAGCAGTCATTTGCCATGGACGAGAAGGCCACAGTACTCAGATTCGGAATCGAAGTCGCGGGAACGACCGGCGCTTTCAAGTTCGTATTTCCGCAAGAGTTTCTGAACACCCTCATGGCCCAGATCAAGCTGAACCAGCCGCAGAAGAAATCGCGGGTTTGGAGTTTCCCCGCACCGCCTCTGCGCGAGCGCATCCTCGACTGCGATTTCGAGATCTCGGCAGAGCTTCCGTCATTGCGGGTTGCGGTACGCGATCTGATCGCTCTGCAGCCGGGCTCGGTGTTGAAGTTGCGCGCACCCATCCGGAATCCAGGCATGCTTATCGCCGGAGGACGCCATATTTTTGAAGCCGTTCCAGTTCGCAACGGCATGCAGAGAGCGGCGCAATTGGGCCGCAGGATGTCATCGACAGAATGGAAAGGAATCTAGACGCCATGAATTACGAGGCCAAGAAAAAGTGCGCCAATCTCTTCGCAGCGGAGTTCGTCAAATGCTTTGGCGATTCGCTGGCTTCCGCCACGGGAACGCCGTGGCCGATCCAGGTGATGGATACGACCGACGCAGCCGCCAACGGCGCGACGCAGATCCACTTCCGGCTGTCGATGGAAGGCGCGATCAGCGGTGAATGCTTTGCGGAGTTCTATGAGCCACAAGTGGCCGATCTGGTGGCCAAGGCTTCTCCTGCGCAGGAGAATGACCCGGCCCCAGCGCCTGGCGACGCGTTGTTAGGGTTCCTGGCAACGACGATGGAGGGCCTGTCGCACTGCATTACGACAAAATTCGGCCCGGTGAGCGTCAAAGTTGAGAAAGTTGCGGGGCTTGCGTTTGGGGGCATGCTCGTCGTTCCTCTGGCCATGATCCAGGATTCGGCGAAGCTTCAGGCACTGCTCTACTTCAGCGATCCCTTGCTCGAAGCTCTGCTGGCCACGGAAGTTGGCGCTGCGTGCGATATGAAGCAGCCCACGATATTGCCCAAGAATCTGAAGCTGGTGATGGATGTCGAGCTCAACGTCTCCCTGCGCTTCGGCCAGCGCACCATGGCGCTGCGCGAAGTGCTGGAACTGGCAAGCGGCACGGTCGTCGAACTCGATCGCCTGGTGGATGAGCCGATCGAACTTCTGCTGGACGGCAAACTGATCGCGCGCGGCGAGGCGGTGGTAGTCGACGGCAACTACGGGTTGCGGGTCACTGAGATTCCGCATCCGGTCACGACTCATTTCTTGAACTAACTTGCGGAGGTAGATGGCCATGAGCCTTTCCCTGTTATCGTTTCTGCCCGCTGTAGATCGCGGATTGAAGAGCATGAGGACCGAATGTGATCTGCGTACGTGTCACAACACTCAGCTGATGCGGCGCATTCCCGGTGGCAAGCGGGGAATCAACGTAGGGCAGCAATGGTATTGCTGCGCGGACTGCTTTGCCGAGGCTGCGCGCGAGACCCTTGCTGACCTCTCCTTTGGGCGTCCGTTCGAAATTCCGCGCGATCCAAGGTTGTCGCTCGGTCTGGCGCTGCATCTGAAAGGCTTCCTGACGAAGGAGCAACTGCGCATCGCCAGTTTTGAGAGCCAGCGAAGCGACACGGATTTTGCGGTCACCGCGTTGCGGCTTGGTCTGGTGACCGAACAGCACATCGCAGTTGCGCGGGCGACGCAGTGGGGTTGCCCCGTTCTCTCTCAGGATTACGTCGGTCACAAGGTGCAGATCGATATCCCGCGCGCCGTGCTGGAGGCCAGCCATGCCGCGCCATTGCATTACTCGCCTGCGGCAAGGCGGATCGTGCTGGGCTTTGTCTATCGCGTCGAACACAGCGTTCTGGCGTCGATCGAGCAGATGACCGGTTGCAGGGTTGAACCGTGCTTCATGACGCCGACAGACTTCGCGCGTCAGATCGAATCGGCCGTGCCTTTGCCAAATTACGAAGAGATCGTCGTTGTCGATCCCGGACCGCCGGAGAAGATGGCCCGCGCCGTAGGGCGGGCGGCCGTCGACGTGGCCGCACGGGAAGCCCGTTTTACTCGCTATAAGGGGCTGGTCTGGGCCCGGGTTACCGGAAAGCGCGGCATCGTCGATGTCGTCTTCCGCGGAAAGCGGCCCCTAGCTGAGCTTCGACCCGAAAATTCTGAATTATTTGAAGAAGTTGTGGCCGTTGCGGGGTGAAAAAACTCGCGCCTGTTGCCGATAGGTATTCCGGGACGGTGACAGGTGCGAAACGAACGGGTCTTCGAGATCGGGATTGCGCGCAACGCGTTCCCAGCCGGACAACAGTCGCAGTTTGACCTGGTACGCGACCTTCCCGACATTCCCGTAATGTCGGAAACCCTGCTTCTGATGGAATTGATGGTCCGCGAGCGGACGGTCGATCTGAGCGGGATCTCGCAACTTGTGTTGGGTGACCTGGGGGCTGCCCTTCAGGTGTTGCGCAGGGCCGGGCGCGAGGATGCCTGCGCCGACGGCCTCCCGGCACGTATCGAGGATTGCATTGCCGGACTTGGGCTTCATGCCTGCCTGGAAGCCATGTCGAGGCGGACCATCCGGCGTAGCGCGCGCCATCCGGAGATGATCGAGGCCTGGACACACGCCAGGAGGGTTGCGGAGAATTGCCGCGCGCTGGCGGAAGAGAATTCGTTCTCAATGAACCCTGACGATGCCTATCTGGTGGGGCTCTTTCACGGAATCGGCTCTTTGCCTGGGGTACTGGGCTGGGACCGGACCAATCAGATTTCAGGCAGCCCTGAAGTCGTGGGGCTGAGAATGGCCCAGGCGTGGGCACTGCCGCGATGCATAGCCGAGTATTTCGCGCCTTTTCGCCCGCTCTCCAGCGCGAACCTCTGGAGAGAGATCGTTCGCCAGGCACACCAGGAGGCCGGCTGCATGTTCGGCGATTGCGCGCATCTGCAACCCGTCAGCGCTTTGATGCACGCTGCTTCCTCGTAAGGCGACTTCAGCCTGGCCAGATTGCCTTCGCATGAGGAAGGCTTCCCGAAGCTGGCTGGCGATGGTTGTCCCTCTCATCAAACCCTCATTTAAGAGGCAATCGAACCGCTTTTTGAGGGCATTTTCGGGCAAATCTTGCCGCTGAGTATGGCATGCGCCGTGCATATCCTTCCGCGGAGGGGTGCATATGGACAGCGGGTACTATGCGGCATGCACAGCACTCGTCGCACGCACGCAGGCGCTGGACACAGTGGCCAACAATATCGCCAACTCCAGCACTGTAGGCTTCCGGGCTGAGCGCAACGTGTTCAGCTCCGTGCTGGCCGATGCGGAGAACTCGTCGTCTACTTCTCCCCTGAACCCGGTGTTGAACAGCTACGGCATCCTGAGCGGCACCATGGCGGATACGACACAGGGCGCGCTGGAGAAAACCGGAAACGATCTGGATCTGGCGATTGAGGGAAAAGGTTATTTCGTCGTGCAGACGGCGAACGGTCCGATGTACACCCGCAACGGGGCCTTCCAGGTTTCGAGCAAAGATCAAATTGAGACTTCATCGGGCGACCTCGTCATGGGCGACAAGGGCCCCATAACAGTGCCCGATGGGAAGATCGCGATCAGCGAAGACGGAACCATCTCGTCAGACGGCGCGGTGGTCGGCAAGATCAAGGTAGTTGAGTTTCCCGTTGGTACAGAACTGGCGAACACGGGGAATTCGCTCTATTCGGCGCCTGCCAATGCGAAGCCTATCGCGCCGACGGAATCCACCGTGCGCCAGGGGGCTCTGGAAAGCTCCAATGTCAACGCGGTCTCCAGCATGATTCAGCTTGTAGAAGCTCAGCGCAACGCCGAGATGATGCAGCGTGCGCTTTCGATGTTCAATTCAGAGATAGATAAAACCGCAGCTCAGGACCTGCCCAAGGTGAGTTAAAGGAGATCGCATGTTTCACGCCCTATATACCGCTGCCAGCGGCATGACCGCCCAGCAGATCAATCTGGATAACATCGCGAACAATCTTGCGAACTCGAGTACCGCCGGATTCCAGGCGCGACGCGTGCAATTCACAGATCTTCTCTATCAGAACGACATTATGCCGGGCGCTGCGGCCACGCAGCAGACAACCGTGGCCTCCGGTTTGCAGGTCGGCCTCGGTACCCGGGCCGGCAACACAGAAATCATGCAGACGCAGGGGGACTTGACCAGCACCGGCAACCCTCTGGACCTGGCCATCCAGGGATCCGGGTTCTTTCAGATATTGTTGCCCAGCGGACAGGTTGGCTACACGCGCGCCGGCTCTTTCCAGCCCGACGCACAAGGAAATCTGGTGACGGCCAACGGAGATGCCCTTCAGCCGGCCATCAATATTCCTCCGTCTGCAACCAATATCACCATCGGCCAGGATGGAACCGTCAGCGTGTCGTTGCCGGGCCAGACCCAGGCCCAGCAGGTAGGTGTCATCCAGCTGGCGAGCTTCGCCAATCCGGGTGGCTTGAATAGCGTCGGCAACAACGTCTATTTGCAGACCACGGCATCTGGCGATCCGATCGTCGGGGCGCCCGGCGGCACCGAAGGATTGGGTACGCTGCAGCAGGGAATGATCGAACAATCGAACGTCAACGTGGTGCAGGAGTTTGTGAACATGATTCTGGCGCAACGCTCCTATGAATCCAATTCACGCGTGGTGAAAGCGACCGACGAGATGTTGCAGCAGCTGGACCAGATTTCGTCATAGGGTAAAGGGCAATGAAGGACAAAAAGTTTCTCCTGCTCGGGATTGTGGTTGGCGTCGCGGCTTCTGCCGGCTCCGCGTTCGCGGCGCGCTATCCGATCAGCCGCGACCAGGTCGCAGCAGCGGTCAGCAGATTAGGGATGCAGGTCGCACCGGAACAGGTGACGCTCCTGGCGGACGTTTCGGCCACGACAAGTGCTCCCACGCTGACGGTCCGCTCGATCGAGCCCTGGAGCAACCATCGCATGACGGCTCGAATCGAGTGCGAGAACTCGGAGCAGTGTCTTCCCTTCTTTGTGAGCCTGGGCATGGAGCCGGATGCCGCGTCCCAAGCGGCTGCAGCCGTGGCGCACGCGAATCTGCCGAAGAACTCTACCGTCTCATCCTCGAGGAAGTTCGCAGTATTGAGTGGAACGCCGGCAACGCTGCTTCTTGATGGAGAACGCGTGCATATCAAACTGTCGGTCGTTTGTCTCGAAAGCGGAGTCCGCGGCCAGACGATTCGAGTAACCGATCGGGATCGCAAGATGGTGTTTCATGCGCAGGTTGTCGAGAGCGGGTTATTGAAGGGGAGTCTGTGAGGGTGACGAAGATCAAGATTCACGGTCTGCCGGCGGTCTGCGCCGTTTGCGCGCTGAGTACGCTCGCCGTTCCGGGTCATGCGCGAACGAAGAAGGTGACGAATCCGGCTGAACTTCGGACGGAATACATCAACCGCGTGCAGGAGCAACAGATGCCCAAAGAAGAACGAACCGTGGGCAGCCTGTGGTCGCCCAGCGACATCAGCGAGCTCTCTTCCGATTACAAGGCTCACCGGCTGAACGATACGGTGGTCATTCTGGTCGCGGTTCAGACCACGGCGCAACAGACCGGCGACGTGAACAGTTCGCGGGCCTTTCAAACCAGTTCCGCGATCACGGGGCTGGCCGGCGCTGTCAAGACGACGGGGCTGAACCCGCTGCTCAATGCAAACTCCTCGACCACACTGAAGGGTTCCGGAGCAACAGATTCAAGTACCACGTTCCAAACCAGCATGACCGCGCAGGTGATCGCTGTGCTGCCCAGCGGCAATCTGGTGGTGGAAGCCCAGCGCAAAATCTTCATGAACAACCAGCACGAGGACGTGACCATTCGCGGAGTCGTGCGGCCCAACGATATCGGCCCCAGCAACACCATTCCTTCTACGGCTTTAAGCAATCTTGAGATCGAGATGAAGGGCAAAGGCATCATCGCCGACAGCACCCGTCCGCCGAATCGCATCATGCGGACACTGCTGTGGCTTATTGGATTCTGATGACGATGGACTGCACATTGAAGATGATGAAGTTTCCCTCGCGATCCTTCGTGGCCTCTCTTGCGCTGGCCGTCGCTATGCTGGTGCAGCCAGCCAGCGCCGACACTCCCAATCGCCGGGTCCTGATCCGGGACATCACCAGCGTGGAAGGCGTGCGCGACAATATGCTCGTCGGCTACGGCCTCGTGGTCGGACTCAACCGCACCGGGGACACGCAGCAGACGTTTTTTACTGTTCAATCCCTGGCCAACGCGATGCAGAAGATGGGTGTGCTGATCACTCCCGCGCAGGTGACGGTGAAGAACGTGGCTGCAGTATTCATCACCGCCAAGTTGCCGCCCTTTGCGCGCCCGGGTGCGACGCTCGATGTGACGGTCTCGTCGGTCGGCGATGCCAAAAGCCTGGTCGGAGGCGTGCTGCTGATGAGCGCTCTCCATGGTCCCGACGGCAAAATCTATGCCGAAGCCCAGGGACCGCTGATCATGGGCGGGTATGTTGCCGGTACCGGCACAAACGGCAAAGAGGTGAATTCGACGACGGTGGGATCGATTCCCAACGGCGGCCTGGTGGAGCGCGATACGTCGGTCGACCTGCACGACTTCAAAACCGTCTCGCTTCTGCTGCGCAATCCTGACTTCACGACTGCCAAGCGGATCGCCGATGCGGTCAACGACGATTTTCATAAGCCGGTGGCCTCCGTCCTTGACGCCACGCGGGTGGACGTGAATGTCGCTGACGCGGGAGCGCCGTCGGTGCCTCTGTTGATCTCGCGGGTGCAGAATCTGTCGCTGACCGTCAATACACCCGCAAAGATTGTTATTAATGAACGGACGGGCACGATCGTTCTGGGTGGCGATGTGAAGCTGACGCCGGTCTCGGTCATTCACGGCAACCTCTCGATCGAGGTCAGCACCACGTACACCGTGGCGCCGATTCCCGGCGCCGTTCCAGGGTTTATCGAGCACACGCGGCCCGTGGGTCCCGGTGAGCAAACCGGGCAACCGGGCAATCCAGGGCAAGCGGGAAATGCAGGCAATCCGGGTGGAGGAGCAGGCGGGGGACAGGGAGGCGGAGGATTTGACCGCTCCGTCACTGCGACGCCGACAGCGGAGCTGGTTCCGCAGACTACCGTGGCCGTGAACGATGCCCCGGCGCAGACCATGCGGCTGGACGAAGGAGCCAACGTGGAGGAACTGGTGAACGGGCTGCACGCCATCGGCACGACGGCACGCGACGTGGTGGCGATTCTGCAGGCGATCAAGGCCGAAGGCGGCATCCAGGCCGATCTGGAGGTGCAGTAATGTCCTCCATCCCGATCGGCGGATCTCTCGCAGCCCAGGCGCAGACGAGCCTGATGCAGTCGCGCGAGGATCACATGATCGGTCAGCTCAATGCGCTCAAGGCTTCGAATGACGACGCAAAGATCAACAAAAGCGCCCAGGAGTTCGAGTCCATGCTGTTGAGCACGTGGCTGCAGCAGGCCGAGCAATCCATGGCCTCGGTTCCGGGGGCTGACGACGATAGCGACGATTCGGGGGGCCTCAAGGACCAGATGATGAGTCTGGGAACGCAGGCCATGTCTACGGCTTTGGCAGCAGACGGGGGTATCGGAATAGGTAAGATGATTGCCCACGCCCTGCACCAGGCGGCAGATCGCCGGAATGCAGAGGAAAATCAATCATCTGTTGCAGTTACGGGAACGGGAGCGGCCTCTGTGGAGACTGGCAAGACTCCTAAATAGAGCCAGGATTTCGATTAAACTTTAGTGACCAAGGTGCCGATAGAGGGGCAGGTCAAGTTGAAGGAGTTGAGATGAGGGTCGATCTAACGAACGTTGCAGCGAACCAGATTGCTGCTGAACCCAATCCGAATCAGGTAAGCGCGAACAGCGCTGCCGCGTCCGGCCTGTCGGGGAGCGAGGATCGAACGACTTTCAAGTCGGACACGCAGTCTCTCAGCTCTCTCGTTAGTACGGCTATGAGTTCGCCGGAGATTCGCGACGACAAAGTG
>Ga0335073_10016465_pt1 | contig 10324 bp, 8 predicted proteins | sample Lox_Sample_22_FD_207093 | JGI IMG/M metagenome (GOLD analysis project Ga0335073, IMG submission 207093) | Soil microbial communities from Loxahatchee National Wildlife Refuge, Florida, United States - Lox_Sample_2.2 | ecosystem: Environmental > Terrestrial > Soil > Wetlands | place: USA: Florida... | reverse complement strand
CAGCCCGGCTGTATTAAACGTGAATAGCAGCGGAATGCAGGGGCCGGTGATCGAGGAACTGTCGCAGGATCCCGGCGTCCCCACTGTCACGCCCGTCAGCCACGGCGCTCCCGGCTGAATCGACGCGCTCAGCGCCAGTGTCCCATCCCCAATGTTGTACGCGTCCAAAGTTTGCGGCGGCACAGCCGTCCCGATGGGCACGGCCGCCACCACCACCGTGCTGCTATAGAGCCGCAGCACAGGAGCCGCCGCCAGCGTTCCCGAAAACAGCAGCACCAACCACCCAACGCGCCTCACACTCCTAAGACCCTTGAGCCGGCGTTTTCTCTACACCTACCAGTTGGTGATCGACCCATCCGGCCGCTGGTAAAGCTGCCGGCCGCGCAGTGGCTCGGTAATCTCCGCGATCTGCTTCAACTGTTTCATGTCGAGTTCCACGCCCAGGCCAGGCCGGTCGTTAGGGTAGAGCTTGCCCTGCTTGAAATCCAGACAAACGGGCACCTGAGGGGTGGTGCGCCCTTCGATGCCGGATTCCATCAGTACCGGCCCGCTGTACGTGCTGAGTGTGTTCACCAGCGCGGCCGTCGCGATCGGCCCCGTAAAATGCGGCACGATCCCCACGAAATGCGTTTCGCAGATTGCCGCGATCTTCACCATCTCCGTGATGCCGCCCACGTTGGGTAGCGTAGCGCGCAGGAAATCGATATCGTGATTCTCCACGAGCCGGTTGAAGTCCCAGCGGTTGCCCCACTCCTCGCCCGCCGCGATCGGAACCCGAACCGATCGCCGCAGGATCGGCAGGTCCTGCTGGAAAGCCTCGGTGCGCACCGGGTCCTCGACGAAAAACGGCGCGGTGCTTTCGATCAGCTCGCAGCCGCGCATGGCGTCCGAAAGGTCGAAGCGCTGGTGAAAGTCGATGCAGAAGTCGCCGTTCGGCCCCACGCCCGCGCGCGCATCCTGGCAATCCTTCAGCACCTGATTGATCCGCTCGCGCGTGTTGAACGTATTGCCGCCGCGCACGTCGGCCGCGCCCATCCGGAATGCGCGGTAGCCCGCCTCGACGGTGGCTTGGGCGCGCTCGCGGATGCTCATGCCGGGCTTGATGGAAGGGATGATTCCGCTGGTGTTGTAGCACTCGCAGTAATTGCGCACCGTGCCGCCGAGGACCGCATGCACCGGCAGCCCCAGCGCCTTGCCGCGGATATCCCAGAGCGCGAGATCCAGCGCGCCCAGCGCATCGAGCTTCTCGCGCCCCGGAGGATAGAAAAACGTGCGCGACATGAACTGCCACAAGTGCTCGATGTATTGCGGGTCCTGCCCGATCAGGCAACTGGCGCATTGTTCCAGCGTGTCTTTCGCTCCACCCTCGCCCACGCCCACGATCCCGCCATCGGTTTCCACCGTCAACACCATGTTGCTCTGGTTGAACAGCGTGTTCAGGTTGGGCGGGGTATACACGCGGACCCGGGTGATTTTCATTTTGGGTACAGCCGCCCGCACCGTCCGCGGCACAGCCGCCAGCCCGGCGACAGCACTAGAAGCTAAGAACGATCTGCGATTCATACGTTGCTCCGCCGAACAGCATATATCAAAGCGCGAGCGCAGCGAGCTTCCTGCCCGCACCCCCCTACTTTGGCAGCGCGAAACCAAACAGCACTCCGTTCGCCGCTATGGCCATATACTGCCTTCCGTTTACCGCATAGCTCACCGGCGACGAGGTTACCTCCGCGCCAGTGCCGAAATGCCAGAGCGGCGCGCCCGTGCGGGCGTCCAGCGCCAAGAGGTCTCCATCCGCCGACCCGGCGAACAGCACTCCGCCCGCGGTTGCCAGCACGCCGGCCTGCAACGACACGCTGGCAAATTCGTGCTTCCATTGCACCTTGCCGGTTTCCGGGTCGAGCGCCATCACGCCCTGCGTTTCCGGCTCTCCGGGCATGTCGCCCTGAAACTCCCCGTGGCCTCCGGCTGCCCAATACTGCCGCCCGCGTTCGAAGATGGCGGGGCCGGATGCATACCGCCCGCCGCCATCGTGGTACGCCACGTATAACCAGCCGGTCAGTGGACTGTAGGACGGCGCTTGAAAATTCGTACCGCCAATCAGCGCCGGGAAAACCGCCGCGCCTTCGGGCGTTGCGCGCCAGCCCGGCGCCGTCAGCGGCCGGCCCTTCGCGTCCCAACCCTGCACCCACGTGGTGCGGACGTAAGGCGTGGCGGCCAGGAATTCGCCGGTCACGCGGTCCAAGACGTAAAAAACGCCGTTGCGGTCAGCATGCAGCAACAGCTTGCGGTTTTTTCTGTGCCACGGGCGGTCTACCAGCACCAGGTCTTCGGTGGCGTCCCAGTCGTGCGTGTCGTTGGGCGTGAACTGGTAGTGCCACTTGCGCTTGCCTGTCCCTGCATCGAGCGCCACCACCGAGCACGAAAACAGGTTGTCGCCCTGCCGTACGTCGCCATTTTCGTCCGGGCCCGGATTGCCCACGGGCCAGTAAATCGTATCCATTTCCGGATCGTACGTGCCGGTCAGCCACGTGGCCGCACTGCCGTGCCGCCAGCTTTCGCCAGCCCACGTCTCGTAACCGAATTCACCCGGGCCGGGCGTGGTGTAGAACCGCCAGAGCCGCTTTCCCGTGCCTGGGTCGTACGCGTCCACGAATCCGCGGATACCGTACTCGCCGCCCGCCACTCCCGTCACCACCTTGTCTCGCAGCGCCAGCGGCGCGGAAGTGATGCTGTAGCCTTCCATGGTGTCGGCCACCTGCGTTTCCCACAGCAGTGCCCCGGTGCGCGCATTCAGCGCCACCAGCGCCGCGTCCAGAGTGCCGAAGAAGACGCGGCCGCCCAGCACCGCGACGCCGCGGTTCACGCGATTGCTTTCGTACGGGTTCACCTTCTTTTGCGGCCGCTGGTACGTCCAGATGCGGCGTCCGGTAGCGGCTTCGATCGCCATCACTTCGCCGGGCGGCCGCGTGACGAACATGATGCCGTCCACCACGATGGGCACGGCTTCCACCTGCGCCTCACCGGGTATCTGCAAGGCCCATTGCGCCTGCAAGTTGCGGACATTCGCAGTGTCGATCTGGCGTAGCGCCGAATAATGGCGCCCGCCGTAATCGCCCCAATAGGTCAGCCAGTTTTCGGGCTCCGCGGCGGAGTTGCGGATGCGGCCGTACGCCACGTCCCGAACGTGCGCCTCCCGGTTGTGCGGCGCGCCAGGCGCTTCGCTGGACGAGCCGGCCACGCTGCGCAGATACGACACCAACTGCCAGACCTGGTCCGTACTCAAGCCCGCGAAGGCGGGCATTTGGGTCCCGCGGATGCCGCCGCGGATATTTACGAAAATTTGCCCGTCGCTGCTGCCGTGCCGCAGCGGACCGGTAAGCGCGGGGCCGCGGTCGCCGCGCGCCTCCGCACCGTGGCACGATTGGCAGGTCTGTTGGAAGAGCGTGCGCCCGGCATCCACCGCCGCGCGGTCGCCCGCGAGCGGATTCTTTTGCGCTTCCGGCGTATCCTGCTGCGCCGCTAGCCAAACCGCGGTAAGCAGGAGCAAGGAAAGCGGCCGCGTCTGGGAGGGCATGGCTTTCAGTATAGGCGCAGGCCCTGCTATGATGGCTCACCAATATGAAGCTTCCATTGATCCGATCGGCCATCGCCGCCGCCATTCTGATGGCCGGCACAAGCACGCTCCCGTCTCAGCCGTCTCCTCAGACCGGACGCATTCCGCAATTCGAGAACTCCGACGTCAGCGTCTGGAAGACCACAATCTTGCCGAACCTGCCGCTGACCATGCACACACACGAGCACCCGCGAGTGATCGTTGCGCTGGCGGGCGGCGATATTAAGATCGTGACCGAAAGCGGCTCTTCCGAAGCGCAGCACTGGGATACCGGCAAAGCCTACTGGCTGTCGGCCGATGAGGGCAAGAAGCGTCATGCCGACGTGAATACCGGCCATGCGCCGATTGAGGTCATGGTGGTGGAGTTGAAGAACGCCCACTAAGGCGTGGGCTGCGCCCGGTATTCTGCCACAACGCACGATACGCTGCGGTACGCTGGAAGTGTATCCATGATTCCCCTCGCCGCAATGTTTCTTGCTGCCGCCTTGCCCAATGCGTCCGTGCTTCAGCCCGTGGTCAACATGTATTCCAAGCCCACCGCGGACGCCGACGTGGTTTCGCAGGCCATTTACGGCGTCAACGTGGGAATTGTGGAGCAGAAGGACGGTTGGGCGCACATCCGCACGCCCGACGATTACACCGGCTGGGCGCCTCTCGACGCGCTTCGTACTGGAACGCCGTATGCCGCTGAAGGCCGCGCGGCTCAGGTCACTAGCATGTTCGCCCACATCTATCGGGAGCCCGACGTCACCCGCCATGCGCCGCTCATCACAGTCCCCTTCGAAACGCGCCTGGAGGTTACCGGCGATGCCACCTCGGGAGGCCGCTGGATTCCGGTGAGGTTGGTGGACGGCCACGCCGCCTGGGTCCAGGCCGGCGACGTAGCCTTCGATATCAAGCCGATCTCCACGGCGGAAATGCTGGCCCTCAGTAAAAAATTCCTCGGGCTTCCCTATACCTGGGGCGGCACTTCCAGCTACGGTTACGATTGCTCCGGCTTTACGCAGATGCTGGAGCGGCGGCGCGGGGTGCTGATGCCGCGCGATGCCCAGCCGCAGGCCGAATGGAGTGGCGTGGCTCCCGTTTCCCGCCAGAACCTCCAGCCCGGCGACCTGCTGTACTTCGGCAGCTCCGAAAAGCACATCACCCACACGGGCATGTACCTCGGTGAGAACAAATTTATCAACGCGACTACTTACACCACCCCCATGGTGCGCATCGACGATTTGACCGATCCGCACTGGGTGCGGCTGTTCGTAGCGGCGCGGAGGGTCAAATGAACCGCAGGAAATTTATGAAGAGCACCGTAGCGCCCGCGCTCCTTTCTCCGGCGTTAGCGGCGGCCGGCCCGGCAGGAGCCGCGGGCGCGTCGTTCGAAACCAAAATCGTCCGTCTGAATCTGCGGCACACCTGGACCACCACCATGTCATCCAGCGCCTACCGCGAGACCCTGCACACCAGCTATACGCGCGACGGCATCACCGGCCATGGCGAAGGGGCGCCCATAGTGCGCTACCACGAGGACCCCGAAGGCGCGCGCAAAGCGGCTGAGTCCGTCCGCGGTCTGCTGCTCTCCGCCGACCCCATGCAGTTTTCCAAGGTGATGGCCGAAGTGTTCCACCGCGTACCGGGCGAATGGGCCGGCAAAGCGGCCGTCGATATCGCGCTCATGGATTGGGTCGGCCAGAAGCTCGGCATCCCGCTCTATAGCTATTTCGGACTCGACCCCCACGACACGCCCCTCACCACCTTCTCTATCGGCATCGACACACCCGAAATCACGCGTCAGAAAACGCGCGAAGCCGAGGCTTTCCCCATCCTCAAAGTGAAGGTCGGGCTCTCGACCGATGAGCCCACCATTGAAGCCGTGCGCAGCGTGACGTCCAAACCTCTGCGCGTGGATGCCAACGAGGGCTGGAAGGATAAGGAAGAGGCCGTCCGCAAGATCAACTGGCTGGCCACCAAGGGGGTGGAGTTCATCGAGCAGCCCATGCCCGCCGAAATGATCGAAGAGACCGCGTGGGTGCATGAGCGCGTCCACATCCCGATCATTGCCGACGAAGCGTGCCAGCGCGCCAGCGACATTCCCAAGCTGAAAGGCGCTTTCGACGGTGTCAATGTGAAGCTGGATAAGAGCGGCGGCATCCTGGAAGCCTACCGCATGATCTCGATCGCCAAGTCGCTCGGTATGAAGACCATGCTGGGCTGCATGGTATCGAGCTCTGTCTCGGTTACGGCGGCTGCGCATCTTTCGCCGCTGGTGGACTATGCTGACCTCGATGGCAACCTGCTCATCGCCAACGACCCGTTCCATGGCGTCACGGTGGAAAAAGGTAAGCTGATTCTGCCGAACCGGCCCGGTTTGGGGCTGACGAAGGCGTAACTCGCTGCCCGGCGCTACCGTTTCAAATCCGGCCCGAACTCGTATGTCCGCCCCGCCTGCGCCTGAAACTCGATTTCCTTGCCGGCGTAGCGGACCTTCACGGGTTTGCTTTCCAGCGCCTTAACCGTGGCGCGGGTCAGTTTGCCGCCGGACCACGCCAGCGCCACTTCCATGCCGCCGCGCGCCCGCAACCCACTCACCGAGCCCGAGGGCCAGGCCGAGGGCAGGGCAGGGAGCAGGTTCAGAAACGCGGCATCACCCGCTTCCACCGGCGTCAGACTGGTTTCGGTGCCGTATGGGTCCTGGCTTTGGAGCAGCATTTCGGTGATGCCCGCGGTGGCTCCGAAATTACCGTCGATCTGGAAGGGCGGATGCGCGTCGAACAGGTTGGCAAACAGGCCGGCGTGCGCGGGTTTTTCCGAAGCCGGTGTGATCAGATTACGCAGAATGCGGTAGGCGTGATCGCCATCCAGGAAGCGCGCCCACAGGTTTAGCTTCCAAGCCAGCGACCACCCGGTGGCCGCGTCCCCGCGGAAGATTAGCGACTGGCGCGCGGCTTTGAACAGGTCGGGTGTGCCGTATGGCGTAATTTCCGAACCCGGGTGGACGCCCCACAGGTGCGACTGATGCCGGTGCTGGTTCTTGGGATCGTCCTTGTCTTCCAGCCACTCCTGCAACTGGCCGTACTTGCCGATCCGCCCCGGCGCGATCTGCTCGCGCATTTCCGTCAGCTTCTCGCGCAGTTCTGCATCCACGCCCAATATGCGGCTGGCCGAGATCGTCTCGCCGAACAGCGCGCGCACGATCTCCCGGTCCATCGCCGGGCCCATCACCAGCCCGCCCTGTTCGGGCGAATTGCTTGGCCCGGTAATCAACAGGCCCGATTGCGGATCTTTGACAAGGGTGTCGACGAAAAACAGCGCCGCGCCCTTCATCAGCGGGTACGCGGTATCGCGCAGGAACGTGCGGTCGCCGGTGAACAGGTAGTGTTCCCAAAGGTCGGTGGAAAGCCACGCTCCGCCGCTCTGCCAGATGCCGTGATTCGAGGCGTTAATGGGCGCGGTACCGCGCCACAGGTCGAAATTATGGTGCAGCACCCAACCGCGCGCGCCGTATTGCTCCTTGGCGGTGATCGCGCCCGACTGCGCCAAGTCCTTCATCGCATCAAACAGCGGCGCCTGGCATTCGGCGAGATTGGTCTCCTCGGCCGGCCAATAATTCATTTCAGTGTTGATGTTGACTGTGTACTTGCTGTCCCATGGCGGCTTGTTGGATTCGTTCCACAGCCCTTGCAGATTGGACGGCTGCCCGCCCGGACGGCTGGAGGAAATCAGCAGATACCGGCCGTACTGGAACACCAGCGCCACCAGCGCCGGATCGTTGCCGGCAGCGAAGTCCGCAACGCGCTGGTCGGTTGGATTCTCGGCTGCGGTCGTAGTGCCCAAGTCCAGCTTCACGCGGCGGAAGAGCGGCTGATAATCGGACAGGTGCTCGGCGTGGAGCGCGTCGAAGCTCTTTCCGCGGACACGGGCGAGAGTCGCATCGTTGCGCACCTTTGGATCGGCCGAAACGTCTTTGTAGTTCTCGAAATTGGTAGCGCCGGTAAGAATCAGGGTTGCGGAGGTGGCGCCATGTACTGTGATATCGTGCCCACGGGTGAGGTGCCCGCCATCCGTGGTGTCGGCGAGCCTGGCCTCGTATCGGATGGCGCCGTTCTCCACCCGGCCGGCCATGGCTAGCGTGCCGTCCGCCAGCAGATCGACTGTAGCCGGCTCATGCGCCGATTTCAGAGTCGCCTGAAAAGACAAGGCCCCCGGCTTATCCGCGGTCAGCCGGATAACGATTACGTTTGACGGGTAGTCCGCAAAAATCTCGCGCCGGTACTTCACGCCGCCGGCTGTAAACTCCACGACCGCGGTTGCGCTGTCCAGGTTCAGCTCGCGCCGATAGTTTGTAACCTTGGTCTCGTCGATGCCGGGGAAATCCAGCAGCAAATCGCCGAACGCTTGATACGCTGTCTGGCGCAGCGGTTCGCTCATGAACTCCCGCATGGCCAAGTCTTCGGCTTCTTTCTGCTTGCCTGCCCACAGAAGCTGCCGAATTTCCGGCAGGTATTTGGAAGCCCCGTGGTGAGCGTAATCGTGCGGTTCCCCGGTCCAGACCGTCTGTTCGTTGAATTGGATGCGCTCGTGGACCGTCCCGCCGAAGATCATCGCCCCCAGGTGCCCGTTCCCCACCGGGAGCGCCTCCACCCAGAGCTTGGCGGGCTGTTTATACCAGAGAGTCAGGGGTTGAGCGAACGCGCAAACCCCAAACAAAAAAATTAAGCCACGGATGAACATGGATTCACACAGCCAAGGCTTTTTCTCCATGTGCATTAGTGCCCATCCGTGGCCAATAATGGATTTAACCTTTAACCGCGACCGGCGCCAAATCCCGGCTCGCGATCACGCGGTCAATCATGCCATACAGCACGGCCTGATCGGGTTCCATGATGTAGTCGCGATCCACGTCTTTGGCCACGCGCTCAATCGGCTGGCCAGTAGCGTCCGCCAGCATGGTATTCAAGATCTCCCGCATGCGCAGAATCTCGCGGGCATAGATGTCGATATCCGCGGCCTGACCCGCCAACCCTTGCATGCTGGGCTGGTGGATCATGATGCGCGAATTCGGCAGGCTGAACCGCTTCCCCTTGGTGCCCTTCGCCAGCAGAACCGCAGCCATGGAAGCCGCCTGTCCTACACAAATCGTTACAATGTCGGGCCGGATGAAGGCCATGGTGTCGAGAATGGCCAAACCGGCGGTTATCGATCCACCCGGAGAATTGATGTAAATCGAAATGTCTTTCTCCGGGTCCTCGGCTTCCAGAAACAGCAACTGGGCAATGATCAGATTGGCGACCTGGTCGTCAATCGGAGTCCCCAGGAAAATGATGTTTTCCTTGAGCAGCCGGGAATAGATGTCGTACGCGCGTTCCCCTCTGGAGGTCTGTTCGACCACCATGGGGACAAGGACTGATTGTCCCATCGTGCCTCCGCTTTTGAATTGTAACCCTAAGCTCTTTTGGCGACTGCGCGGCGGCTCTTGCGCTGCTTGGTTGCTGCGAGATTCTTCTTCTTCGTCTCCAGCGCCTTAGCCAGGTCCGCGATCGTATTCTTCCCTAAATAATCCATGATACGCGAACGGAGACTCACCCAGCTATCGTGCATGGAGCAGGGCATGTCGTCGGAGCATTCGGATAGACCGCTGGCGCACTGCTGGTACGGCGCCAAGCCGTCCAGTGCTTCCACGATGTCGAGGAGCCGGACATCGGACGGGTCGATGCGGAGAGCGAACCCCCCGGTCGGTCCTTTACTGGACCGCAACAGGCCTTTGCGAGCAAGCTGTTGCAGGATTTTCGCCAGGAAGTGAGCGGGAATGTCTTCCTGCTCCGCGATATTCTTCACCATGGCGTATTTGCCTTCGGGAACCTGGGCGAGGTACACAAAAGCGCGGATCGCGTATTCGGCCGAACGAGAGTAGATCATCTTTCCCCCGTAAATCGGAGTAACGTTACTCCGTTATCTTAAAATGTTTTCCGCTACACGTGCAAGTAATATTGCAGGGGAAAGGTTTAGGTACTGCCGTTCGGCTTACTGCTCCACCTCGAAATCCGACGACTGCGTCGCGACGCGATTTTTGTCGGCCCCCGCCTTGTCCGCCACGATCACCTGAAGCACGTAATCGCCCGGTTGCATATGCGGGCCGAGCCTCATCGCGCCGGCGCCCAGCAGGCGCTTCGAGTCCTGTTGACTCACCGGCTCCAGTGGCATCGGCTTTCCCTCATAGATTTGCTGGCCGTCCCGGTACAAACGGGTATGAACCTCCAGATCCGTATGTTTAGCCGCATCGCTCTCCGCGTTGAAGATCTGGAACACATACGCCAGCGAATCGCCAGGTTTGAAAATCCGCAGCGCCGGATTGCCTTTCGGATCCTGCTGCTTTACCTGGCCTTCGCCGCCTCCAGTCGCGGCAGGCTGTCCTGCCGCCGACTCCTTGGCCAGAAGGAGCGACGAAAGCGTTAGGCTTTTCGAGATATCCGGCACCTCGATGAACTGGTTGGCGGAACCTACCTGCTGGGAGGCTTCGTCGCGCAGCGCCACACGCATCTGGTAATAGCCAGGTTTGGCTACCGGATGGTGGATCTGAAGAGTGATCCCGTTATCCAGCGCCTTCTGGTATTCGGCATTGGGAATCGTGAGGGTCAAGGAGCGTGAACTGGTATCCACCGCCTGCCCTTGATCGCCGAACGTTACCGCGACAACGTCGATCACCGCTTTGTGGTAGCC
>Ga0335073_10016464_pt1 | contig 10324 bp, 8 predicted proteins | sample Lox_Sample_22_FD_207093 | JGI IMG/M metagenome (GOLD analysis project Ga0335073, IMG submission 207093) | Soil microbial communities from Loxahatchee National Wildlife Refuge, Florida, United States - Lox_Sample_2.2 | ecosystem: Environmental > Terrestrial > Soil > Wetlands | place: USA: Florida... | reverse complement strand
GTTTTCAAACCAGTGTACTGAAAGACCTGCACGCGGCGGTTAAATGAATCGACGACGTAGACCTTGTCGTTGCGGTCGATAAACAAGCCCGACGGCAGCTGAAACTCACCCGCATGTGTCCCCTTCGCACCGAAGTAGTAGAGGAGTTGTCCCTGCGTATTGAAAACCTGCACGACGCCCCACTGCGCGTCCACGATGTAGATGTCGCCCTCCGAATCGACACTCACCGCTTTCGGCCGGAACAGAGCCCCCGTTGTATCCCCGATCTTTCCGATGGCGTACCGGAACTTGCCGGAACGGTCGAATACCTGCACCCGGAAATTCATGGCGTCCACGACCAGCAAGTCGTCTCCGTGTAGGCGCAATTCGGTCGGCAGATTGAACTCGCCCTCGCCCTGTCCCGTCTTGCCAATCGTCTGCAGGATATTGCCCTGCATATCCAGGACAAAAACCTGATCACGCAACGTATCGGTTACATAGATTCGCTGCGCTGCCGAGTCGACTGCGATGCCGGTTGGCCGCTTGAAATAACCCTCGCCACCCTTGAGGCTGCCAATCGCACGAACGTATTTTCCGCTCGGCTCGAAGACGAAGATTTTGCCCGTATCCGAGTCCGTGACGTAAATATTGTCCTGCGCATCGACCGCTACACACTGCGGGGTGGTCATTGGATCCCTGGTCTTTTCTCTGCGCTCGATGAATTTGTATTTGCGCTGTGCAAAGTCGAAGATGTGCACGCCGGACGCCCCCGGATCGGTCACGATCAAACGGCCGTGCGAATCGGAAACGATGCTGAAGGGACGCACCAGGAAGCGATAATCAGGGGCGCCGGCAATTACATCCACCAGCTTGTTCCAGAATCCCCGATTTGGCTTTACCTCGTGTTCTGAATTGAAGTTCTGTTGCCATGCCAGCTTGCGTCCGCCCTCGAGCGACATCTCCCATAGTTCAGGTGTCGAGGCCTTCGGCTTTGACCCAGCCCAGACATCAGGCGACGCAAACAGGCACAATGTCGCGACCACGGCCACGAACCACCGGCTCAACCACCTGCGAATTAGAAGAGGTTGAACCATCGTGATATCCCCATGTAGTACGAAGAAACGATCTCCGGTTGTGTGCCTGTTGCGCTGAAGCCCTGGGAAAGCCTCGAGTAACCGCTGACGAAACTCAGCTTGCGAAGCTGGTACTGGACGAGCGCATTGTATTGGCTGTTGTCATTTTCCGACGTGATGCCGTTGCTGCTGGTATTGCTGATGGACTTGGCATATGTCGCGGCGAGGATCAGCCGTTTCGCGGGGGTACTCGACAATCCGAAGGAGTAGCTTTTTCCGCCAAAGAGGCTCACCAGGCTGGAAGGCAAAACCGGCGTAGGCACGGGAACACCAATGAGTCCCGCTCCCGTGGCGAGCGCCTGCCCGTCCGATTTCGAATAGCTGCCCGTGGCCATCAACATCGAGCCATATCCTGCCGAGGCGTTGTAGGACTCGCCACTGCTGGCGGTGCCAGGTTGATCGGTCAATGCTGTTCGTGAACCGCCGCCACCGGCACTGAAACTGAAGAGTCCCCAGCTGCGCCTTACGGTTCCCGAGTAGTTGTAGAAGGAATTCATGTAGGTTACGAGAAGCGTCTGCATGTTCTGGGCATAATTGAAAGACTCGTTCACATGCCATCCACGCAGAACATTTGAGTAATTCTCGGTAGCTGACAACCCGATCGAGCCCTGCCCCGTCTGGTCGGACGAATTAGCTGTCACGCTCAGCGAGGAGTTGATCGTCCCGTTCAGCAGAGCATGAGTAAACGTGCCGCTGCCGCCATACGATCTCACTCCATAGTTCTCGCCCAGAAAACTTTGCGTACGAGTTTCAAAGAATGCGGAAGTTTGGAGGCTCGCTATCGGAGTGTAGGTACCGACGGTCATCACGTCGAGTGAATCTGACGATTGATTCGCATTCAGGCCTGCCGCCGAACCTCCCGCCCCAAGAACTGACTGAATAATCTGTCCCGCAAGGTTATCGGAGTAATTTGCAGTCGCCGTAAGAGAAATTTTGCTTGTCGGATGCAGGCCGGCATTTGCGGTCATTGTGTCCACCGTTCCAGTGGTGCTCATCCCCAGATAATCTGAGTTCCAACTGGATCGATTGATTCCGGCAGAGAACGCCCCATGCAGCGGAAGTACATGGCTCAGGTTATAACCATAAGAATCGCTACCGGATTGGATGTCCAAGGATGTGCCAGTGACTATCTGCGGAATCAGCGAGTGGCTGTCTCCCGTGATGTAGTAGGCGCTCATATTGAATCCTTCCCACTTGTAACCGGAATGCAGATTCAAGGAATGGAACGAATTGTTCCCTTCGCTATTCGCGCCGTACACGTTATATTGGCTGCTGCCCATCTGGAAGCCGGCGGAAAAACTCGGCGCATCAGGCAGGTGCTCGCTCCAGTTGATATTGAATGTATCGCTGTCCCCGTGGGTCACAAAATTAGCAAGACCTGGTACCGCGTAATTCCCTTCGCTGTTATAAGCCTTGGAATAGCTGACGGAACCGGGAAAGGTGCTGCCCGCAAAAATATTCGCGCTCAGATTCACTCCGCTGGCATCGGAGATCGACTGATAATCCGAGTTGGCCCGCGACTGATTGAGGTATGGCGAAAAGGTGTAGGAAAGGAAATTGGGGCTGTGAAAGTAGCCAGAAAAGCTGCCCACTCCACCGAATGTCCATCCGTGGGTCGCCCCCACCATGTTTCCATACGTGGCCGTATATCCGGACGAGAGCGTTCCCGAGCCGCGGGTGCTCGTCTCGCCGAACTTTAGCTGTGCAGCGACGGGAATCGCCTGCAACAGTAAACCTGCAATTATTAGCCAATCTAATCTAATCGACCTCACCACCTTACACCGCCTTTAATTTCGGGTCAGTCACTACCCGCTTCTATCGTCTTGCCGCTTCCACACGGCTTCGCCTTCACATCTCCTCGATCTTCGCGTTCAGCCGCAGCTTCTGATCGAGCGACGCGCGAAGTTGATTTCTACGGCTCTGCTGCAGTTCCGTCTTCAATTGAGGCTTCACTTCTTCAAACTTGGTTTGTCCTGCCGGCGTATGCACCTGCAGGCGAACGATGGTGTAGATCTGGCCAACCTGGATCAGGCCGCTCATGTCGTTGGGGTGCATCGCACGCAGCGCCTTTAATACCTGGGGTGCCATCTCCTCCACAGGGACTGGCTTATGCTGCCCCATCATCACCCGGTAATCGTCGTCAGATATCTTCTCCGCCAGCAGACCGAACTCCTCGGCTGTTTTTGTCTTCTTGGCTTGCTGCAGCGCGCTCTCCGCTCGCGGCCCGACTTCTTTCAATTGCGTGGCGGTCGCGTTTGCCGGAGGAATAATCGAAAGCGTCTGAAACGTAAACGTCTCGGGATGGTGGAAGCGCGCCGGATTCTTGTCGTAGAAAGCCTTCACCTCCGCCGGGGTAATTACGCACTTGTCTTCGACTTCGGCCTTCAGAAAAGTCTCGATCAGAAGCGACCGCCGGATCTTCTCTTCAAGGAGTTGCTGCGAGCCATGAAACTCGCCCTGGAGCAGCGCGTTGTATTCCTGCGGCGTGGCAAACTGTTTACGAAAATCCGTTTCGGCCCGTTGCATCTTCACAGCCGGAACGGTCATGTGTCTGCGCACTGCTTCCTGGTAGACCAGTTCCTCGAAGATGATCATCTGCATCGCGCCGTCGCGAATCTGCTTTTCAAATTCCTTTGGGATTCCGTTATGCTGCCGGGCATACGGAAAAATTGTGTACTCTTCGCGAATCAGGTCTGCGTTGGTGAGAACGGAACTGTTGACCCGCGCCACAGGCTTGTCCGGCGCCCCTTGCGAGGAAACGGTCGCTCCCTGCGTGGGAGCTTTGGCAATCGCCGTTGGCGCGTGTGACGAAACCTGCGCTCCGGCAGCAGTGATCACAAGGAGAAGAAGACCAATAACTGAATATCTGTAATTCATCTAAGTTGACCTCCACCGAAAAAGAAGGGGAGGAAAGCTACAGTCCTCCCCTCATGCATAAAGAGGTTAGAAAATCGTTGTCGCTGTGCTGCCGTTCGACTCGTTCGCCTCGCCACCATGGCACTGGCGGCAGAACTGCGCCGTCTGGTTGCTGCCCACGGTTGCGCTGCCCGGATTGTAAGGAGCGCGGATGAAGAACATCGTCTGGTAAATTCCGCTCGGCAGTCCGGAGTTACCCGTGACCGTGCCGGTCGCGCCGCTACCTGTGATCGTGACGCCATTGGTCACCTTGACCACGTTCATCAGATGCTGGTTGTGGCAGGTGGTGCAAAGAACTACGGGCTGGCTGTTGTAGGTGCCCGGGCTCACGAAGAAGCCATAGTTCTGAAGGAACTGCGACGAGTTCGGGCCATCCATGAGGACTTTACCAGTGGCGCTAATGCTGCAATCCCAGTTGTACTGGCCGCCGCATCCCATCACCGCATTCAGACCTACGGGGTGGTCGTTGAGGTAATTGCCAACCGCGGACCCATCATTGCCAAGCAGCGTTGGGATGTTGTTATTGGTCCCATAGGTTGCAGGCAGAGTCTCATAGACCTTGTTCTTCATCATCGCGCCCTGGGCGTAGTTGCCGTCGTGGCAGCTGAGGCACATCAGCACACCCGAGACATCAGGAGTACTGGCAGCAAGACTCGAGGGCAGAACCTCGCTGTAGCCGGTCGTACCGTTGGTGCTTCCGAAGGCCAGTGTCTTGCCGTACAAGCTGCCCACGTCCTCGCCCCAGAGTGCGACGGTGCCGGCGCCTGCATCGGCTGTTTTGGCGACGCCGTTTCCGTAAGCGCCGCTGTGAGGTGCGTGGCAGGCCGCGCAGCCACGGCCATAGTTAAGGTGGGCGCCGAGAACGTCGGTCGTCGGCGTGTAGATTTGCGCCGCCGCGAAACCCGCGGTTGCGAGGAACGTAAGAGCAATCAGAATATTCCGTTTCATTATTTGGAGCCTCCTAGTGCGCACTCCGTAAAATTGCCTGAACCGTTACGTAGACTTTGCTGTCCGGTGTCCAGTTCAGCCTGAACCGTGAAAATGCACGCCTCATGCCGTTGCCGCGGGCGTGGCGCGGAATTTGAATCCTCTACACAATTCGTTGTATTGCAGCAGCTTGGATATTCATCCCAGCCGAAAACCGCGAGCGACGAATCAGAACCCGCAACCGGCGATGGGCATTCTCCCGCAGTGCATTGGTGAAATGCCCCAAGCAAATCGTGACGGCTGTCACAATTCGCGATATCAATGCTTTGCAGGCTGTGACTCATGCACACATATTGGAAGAAATAGCGCCAGAATCATGTGATTTGAATCACGCCATTCTTCGCCGACCCTTGCTCTAATCAAGATCGACACGTAAGGCCGGTTTGAAACTGCGGTACGCCCCACATTCGTCCGTCCTCGGCGTTCGACGTGCATATAGGAATGCAGCTTCGCGCGCGCAATCCAGCGCTGCGCGCGCAATCAGCTCTTCTTAGAACGGAGACCATCGCATGGAAAGTGAAATAGCAACGCCCGCTGCTGCGTCAGCTCTTATGAGGGCAAGGCAGGTTTATGCGATGGCCATCCTCTGCCTCTTCATAGGTCTCGCCGTGGGATACCTGATGCGCAGTTCGCAACTGGCCGTGCCGGGTCGGCAAGCGGTCCCGGCCAGCCCACAGGCATCGGCCGCCGGTGGAACTCCGAATCCGCATCATCTCAGCCTCGAAGAGATGCACGTGATGGCGGACAAGAAGGCCGCGCCCCTGCTCGAGAAGCTGAAAAGCAATCCGAACGACAGCGAATTGCTGGTACAAATCGGAGCGATCTATCACACCACTCATCGATTCAAGGAAGCTGCCGGTTACTACCAGAGAGCACTCGATACCGATCCGAAGAACGTTCCGATCCGCACCAAGCTGGCCTCGAGTCTCTATCGCAACGGCGATATCGACGGGGCAATCGCGCAACTGAATCAGGCGCTCAAATACGAACCGAAAGACGCCAATGCTCTCTTTGACCTCGGCATGATCAAACTGCAGGGTCAGGGGGACGCCAAGGGGGCAATCGCCGCCTGGCAGCACCTGTTAAAGACGAATCCCGACTTGAGCCCCGATCGCAAAGCAACCGTTTTGAAACTCATGGCCGATGTGATGACCATGATGGGCGACCAACAAGGAATGAACAAACAGCAGCGGAGCCACAATGAACACCAGTAGCCTTTCCCAGAAGCAATGGACAAGCCGCCAAGCCCTGATCCTGATGACGCTCTGTCTGTCGATTGGAATCGGGGGCGGTTGGTTAGTCCGAAGCGTCCGCAACGCGGCGCAGGTCGACGCCGCAAAATCCTCGTCGCCGTCTCCTGCGGCTACGCCCGCAACTCAAGCAGCGCCGGCACCGGGCCAAGCTGACCCGAAATCGATGGCAGACGGTCAGGCTGCTCCGCTGCTCCAGCAACTTAAATCTGACCCCGGGAATCCCGAACTTCTCACCGGCATCGGAAATCTTTACTACGATGCACAGCAGTATCCGACAGCCGTGGACTTCTACAACCGCGCTCTTCAATCCAAACCGGCCGATACCGCTGTGCGTACCGATATGGCGACCGCTTACTGGTACCTGGGAAACACCGATACTGCAATCGCCGAGTTCAACAAGGCCCTGACCTACGCGCCCAACAGCCCCAATACGCTCTTCAACCTCGGCCTGGTCAAATGGCAGGGAAAGCACGACGGCGCCGGCGCGATCGCGGACTGGAAAAAACTGCTGGCCACCAATCCCAACTACGAATCGAAGGACAAAGTTCTAAAAATGCTCGATGAGGTCGAAAAACAGGATTCTGCAGCAAAGTAGGCCGAGTTCATCGCTGCCAGACTTCCATCAGTACAGCGAATTTTCGCCCGGCGGCCGCGTCTTCCAACGGCGATGAATCCAGAGCCACTGGTCCGGATAGCGCCGTATCCATGCCTCGAGCACATCGTTACACTGTTGCGTTGCCGCCAATACGTCAGCTTCGTTGTTCTCGGTTTGCACAAAATGCAATTGAGGGCCGAAGTGCAACACGTATTTCTTCTCTTTCGGCTCCCACACCATGAAGCCCGGCAGTACCGCGGCTCCGGTCTTCAGCGCCACTCGCGCCAATCCCGACGCCGTACAGGCTGTGATTCCAAAAAACCGCACGAATTCACCCTGAGGAGGCGTCATATTTGTGTCCATCAGGATGCCCACGGTTTCACCCTGGTGCATTGCCGTCAGCAGACCGCGTGCAAAGTCGTCCTTGTGAAGCACGCGGTTCCCATGCCGGCAACGGATGCCATTGACGAGCTCGTCGAGCTTGCGATTATCGAGCCGGCGAATGACCATTCCCATGGCATGCCCCATCAGCGAATGGTAGAAGCTGGAGAGTTCCCAGGCGCCAAGATGCCCCGTTAGCACCAGCACCCCGCGACCCAGCGCTTCCGCCGCGAGATAGTGTTCAAGGCCTTCCGTGCGGATCATCAGTTGCGTGTTCTCACGGGTGTAGTACGGCATCTGGCAGAACTCGACTAATTGCCAACCGAGATAGCGATAGAGCGAGCGGAGGACTCGCTGCCGCTCTCCCGCTGAAAAATCCGGAAGAGCGAGTTGCAGGTTGCGTTCGCCGACCCGGCGCAGCCGGCCCATCGCATGAAATGCCAGCCACGCCAAGCATCCAGCAAGCACCCGCGCCGGACCGCGCGGCAGCCAGCCCAACGTGCGCGCCACCGCAACTACCAGCCAATATTCGAGCGTCTTCCGCATCGTTTGAGGTAAACACAAGTGTAGGCCATCCGCGCCGGGCCTGTTCCACGTCACATGACTGCGCAAAAGAGAAGAGGCGACCCGCACTGGGCCGCCCCTGATAGATCAAAATTCCGGTCTACTTCCCCTTAGCCTGTGTAAAGTAGTGGGCCACATCGCGCACAAACTCGACTGCCCCGGAAGGCACAGCAACGTTACCCTTCAGTACATTCTGGAAGTCCTGCGGGCTGCCGTAGTAGATCTCGGTATCATCTCTGTTCTGCGAAACGCTCGTGCCATCCAGACTGATTCCGGCGAACAGCCCCTTATTGCGCGAGTAGCTCAGCAATTCGGCATTCATCTTCCAGTCCGTTGCCGCTTGTCCGGCGCGTCCCACTGGACCCGCTGCCGCGGACGCATCGGCGCCGATCTTGAACTTGCTCTTCAGCAGATCCTGGAATCCGCGATTGTTCACCGCGACCAAAATCAAATCAGTCGATTGTCCACCGATCTGAAGGCCCCAGGACCCGCCTGCCATACGGATGAAGACTGGAGCGCTCCATCCGTGGCCTGTGCGGCAGGTCACCACTCCCTGCCCGTACTGCGCGCCAAAAACGAATGCGCCCTTGATCATTCCCGGCACCACACCGACACAGGTGGCTTGCTGCAGGATGTTCAGTGGAATCGTGCTGTCCTTGGCCTGCATGATCTGATCGAGAACCGTCTTGGCTGCTTCAATGCGATCCTGCAGGTCGGTCTTGGATGATGCCGCATTCGCGGCGCATGTAGTTAACAAACAAAGACAAAGGGAAGCAATAGCCTTTTTCATCTAGGGAATCCTTTCACTCTTTCCGCAACATTTCGCGGCCTTGGTGCTGACACTTGGACAGCAGCCACGGGCACAAGGTGTGGTCATAACGTCGAATCACTTGCGACTGGGAATATCGACATGCAACAGCGTCCCGCTTTAGCCTACAGCATTGTTTCGGCCTTCAGGAGTGCACGGAATCCAGGAAGTACTGGCAAGCATTTAGCTCAGCTTCTTTTGGGACGGATGAGGAAAAGAGAGACTTGGCAGGGCGTGCACGGGAGGTAGGTTTGGCACTTCATTGCCCAGGCGACCGGTGAGGACAAAAAAGAGGAGTTCGCAGGCCTCATGTTTACATGGCGCCTGGGAACTCCTTTCCCCAGATCTGCGTTGTTTCTGGAACGACTATAAGTAATGTCGAGACGGTGCACAAGAGTACTTCGGTTTTAGAATTTTCGTAACCGCATCTTTAATAACTGCTGGGTACAAAAATCCGGCAGGTACCTACACGGTGACTGCTTCAGCCACCTGAATGGGGGGTGAAGCGGGCTTGTATGACCCGTGGAGGGCTCGCATCGACAGCTCAATCCGATTCTCAGCCCCGATCTTCCGCATCAGCTTCCCGACATGTGCCTTCACGGTACGCTCTTCGATTCCAAGTTCCTCGGCGATCTCGCGATTCGACCGCGCCAGCAGCAACAGTTGAAGTACCTGCTCCTCGCGCGCCGTCAGATGGGGTCGCGGACTGGTCACACTGGCATCCTCGCCCGAGAGCAGACGATCAATCAGCTTGGAGAGCAGTTTCCGTGGTGCCCAGATCGAACCCGAAATGACAACATCCAATGCTTCGCGAACCAGTCGCGGCCCTGCTCCCATATCCAGATAAGCCCTCGCGCCCGCAATAATTGTGTCCATCATGACCTGCTCATTGCTATCAGGTCCGATCACCACCATGCGAAGGTTGGGCCGCTTGCGCCGAATCCCTTCCAGAACTCCAAGCTTCTTGGTGGAACTGCTCCAGTCGATCAGCAGGTACTCAATAGATTCATCCTCGAGATGATCTTCGAGTGTGCCGATGATGGGCAGCAACGGTGGTTCTCCGGGCCTGACATGGTTCTCAAAGATACTGGTGAGGCCTTCGAGCCGCATCGGTTCGTTGGCTACGACACCGATTCGGATTGGTTCTGGACTGAACATCGCGGACATCGAGCCCCTCTCTCCTTGCCTGATCCACGAGCGAACGAAGTGCTTCCTTCTCCGAACTGCCCGCCGGGGTCAGCGTGCGCTCTGCTTTTGCGAGCGCCCGATCTTCAAACTCTTTAAATCCTGCCACTTCGCCATGCACTGGTTACTCATGGCACCGCAACACGATTACCTGTAAACAACAGTATCTGGCAAAGTCACTCTTTCGCCTAGGGGTTCGCACCATGTAAAGCCTTGGAGAACATATCCAAAGTCACCAACCGGCGGCGAGCCTTCAACGACAGCCTCCGGGAGAAGACCTGGACGATTCTCTTCGTGTGGAGATGTGAACGCCGACACCCAGTGCCATCGCTGGGAATTCCCTCGCTCGATTCTCTCCTTGTGCAAAAATCCTTGCCCCGCTGTTCCACAAATGAGCCAAACGCTGTAACATCAGTCCGGTAGGGCGTGGTACAGTCGAGAACAGTCGTGCTAGCGAGGTGACCGCTTTGATTAAACAAGACATCGTGCACCATGTGATCGAGCGCACAGGCCTGCCCCGCAC
>Ga0335073_10016462_pt1 | contig 10324 bp, 7 predicted proteins | sample Lox_Sample_22_FD_207093 | JGI IMG/M metagenome (GOLD analysis project Ga0335073, IMG submission 207093) | Soil microbial communities from Loxahatchee National Wildlife Refuge, Florida, United States - Lox_Sample_2.2 | ecosystem: Environmental > Terrestrial > Soil > Wetlands | place: USA: Florida... | reverse complement strand
GAACAACCAGGGTCAGTTCGACGCGGCCAAGACCAACCTGTACCGGATAGAGCTCGGCCAGACGACGATCGATGGGTACAACAACCAGTTCTCTAGCCCGGCGATGTACTGCCAGTACATGGTCAACATCCAGACGCCGTTCCTGGCGGCCAACCAGGCGCTGCTGGCGACCGGCCAGCCACCGGTGACCGGGGTTGGCGACAACCTGTTCACGTTCCTGGCCAACCGGCTCAGCATGTCCTTCACCAACCTGGCCTGCCAGAACTTCGGCCTCACCAACCCGGTCACGGTCACCCTGAACCAGGCGGGCGTGGCGGTCGCGGCCACCTTCAACACCTCGCCGCAGCAGGCGAACAACGGGGGCGGGAACTCGTCGTCGCCACCGGGCCAGGGACACCACAGGGGCCGTAGTCACCACCAGTGGATGAACCCGTCGGGCATGTAGCCCCGCTGGCGGAATGCTCCCGGTGCGGCGATGGGTGGTCTGGGACCGCTGGACCACCCGTCGCCGGCCGGGTCCCGTCCTGCCGTGGCTGATCATCGGCGGGGCCGGCATATATGGTGGTCGTTATCGAACCAGGTGACGGTAAAGCGGACGCGGAAGGCCCCTCGTCCAGCTGGCTGCTGCTCCTGGCGCAGCTGCCGAGTTCACCGTCGAGCGCGCGGGTCGCGCTGTGGCGCCGCCTGCGCGCTATCGGCGCCACGGGGCTCGTTAACAGTGCTTGGGTGCTGCCGTATGCCGCGCCGCACGCGGAGTTCTTCGGGCAATTGCTCGAGACGGTACGCGGACAGGGCGGCGATGGCTTCGTGCTGACGGTTTCGCCGGCGTCGCCAGACGTCAACGAGGCGATCGTGCGCCGTTTCCGTGCCGACCGCGGTCGCGAATACGGCGAGTTCGCCGAGCAATGCAGCGCGTTTCGCGACGAGATCAGCAAGGAGACCCGTGCGGGGAAGTTCATCTTCGCCGAGCTAGAGGAACGCGAACACGATCTGGAGAAGTTGACGCGATGGCTCGCGAAGATCCAGGCGCGGGACTTCTTCGCCGACGGGAGCTCGGCGCAAGCGGTGGAGATGCTGCGCGGCTGCCGGCGCGCGCTGCGCGGGTTTGGACGGCAGGTATACGACGCCGAGAGCGCGCAGGAACCCGCCGGTGCCGATGACGAGGACACCGGCGATGAATCCGGGACGTCAGAATAAGAGCGGGGATGGGTCGCCAGCGACGTCCCAGGAGTGCCCTTGTGGGTCAGCGTAGAAACGCAGGAGCTGGCGTTCGCCGGCCGCGCTGATCAGTCCTGTCTCGTGCGCGTGCCGCGCATCGGCCAGGCCGGCGAGAGCATCGCCCGCGGCGTCCGGCGGATAGGTCATGCCCGATCTCGCGCTCAGCGGACTGGCGCCTGGGCCGACTGGAAGCCGGGCGGGCCGGCCCCGGCCGGGCGGCGGTACCGCCTGGCCAGTTCCGCGCGAAGTCGCCTGCTGCCACGACCCCGGCCAGGTCATCGAGCGTCTTGATGGCGGCGTGGTTGAGCGCGTCTTCCTGGGTGGGGTCGAAGCAGGCGCCCGCCGGGCACGAGAAAGCAGCGATGTAGAGGAAAGTCCGGGTGGCCAGGGGCATTCCGTCGGTCGCGCGAGTCAGGCAGCCATCAGCCGGTCCCGCTCGCGCGCGGAAAGCTTGCCGTAGTCCCCGCTGACCGAGCTGATCCGGTCCACCCGCACCAGCGGGGCGGGCGGAAGTCCGCAGCGGGCCCTCGTCGCGTTCAGCACTCTCCGCAGCCTGCGGGCGAGGGTGGTGGCCGCCGTCGGGACGTACAGATACGGGGAAGAGGTCATCAGCAGCCCCGGCGCGCGGGTGAGTTCCGGGTGGCGCTCATCGAGCGCCGCCCCCAGGGCCCGGGCGAAGGCTTCCGCCGCCCCGCCGGCGCCGATTACGGGGACACCGGCGGCGACTCGCGTTAGGAACCGGCTATCTGAGCGGCGACCGCGAGCGCCGTGTTGATGGGGATCGCGTAGGCGACGACGTTGAGCCCGCTCCCCCAGCCCCCCACGATGACGCCGATCACCTGGCCGTTCAGGTTCACCAGCGGGCCACCGATAGCCGACGGCAGCGCCGACTGCAGCTTCGTCGCCATCAGCCCGCTCCTGGTGGTATCGCCGACGTCGACGGTCGTGTCCAGGGTGGTCAGGGTACCGACGTCGATACCCACAGAATTCTCCCTGCCCGTGGTGCCGACCGCGGTGTCGTAGACCTGGCCGCGCACATGGTAGGAGGTCTCCCTGGAGGCTTCCGCGTTCCTGACGAGCGTGGCCGAGTTCCCGACCGTCACGGTCGAGAACGGCCGCCCGCCGCCGCCCTCCAGCTGGAGCAGCGCCAGGCCCGCCGCCCGGTCCACCCCGATCACCGTGGCCTTGAACGTGATGCGGGAGAGCACGTACTCGGCTGAGAGGTTCGCCGCTCCCCGGGAGGGCTGGTACGTGGTCAGCACCTTGCCCGACTGGGTGAGCACCAGGCCGATCCCGACCGAGGTCCCGGCCGACAGGACGTGAACCATGCCGGGCGCGGTCGTCTCGAGGATGTTCGCCTGGTTGTCCTGGCCCACGCCGTCATCGTCCTCGACGAACGCGCAGGGGTTGCTGCTCGTGAGCGTGGGGGAGCACGTCGCCGGCCGGGGGATCGCCGAAAGGATCACCGTGTCACCGAGCCCGAGAGCCCGGCCGGCGCCGAAACCGGCCCCTGCCGCGAGGATGACCGCCGCCGCGATCGCGGTGAGCCTGAACCGCTTCTTCCGCCAGGCATCCGGCACGGCCTCGCTGGACTCCCCGGCTGCTTCCCTGACACGCGTCGCCTGGTTCGCTGGCACAGCGCTCACCCCCCGGCCTGGCTGCCGGCCGCCGTCTGCACGGCGGCGTCGAAGGTGGCCGCGACCGCCGCGCCCGCGCCGTTCCTGGTGACCGTGACGGGATTCGTCAGGCCGAAGCGCTGGCAGCCCAGGTTGGTGAAGGACACGTTCAGTTCGTCCGCCATGAAGGTGAGCAGGTTGTCGCCGACCGCCGTCACCGGAGACTGGCCGGTGGCGAGCAGCGCGCGGTTGGCCGCCAGGAACGGGGTCTGGATATCGACAAGGTTCTGGCAGTACATCGCCGGGCTGCTGGACTTGTCGGTCGCCGCGCTGACCGGGGCCTGGCCGAGTTCCTCGCGGTACACGTCGGTTTTCGCCGCGTCGAACTGGCCCTGGCCGCTGCGCAGCATCTCGTCGTTCTCCGGCGCCAGCGCCGCGATCTTCGGCTGGTACGCGTCGGCCAGTATTTCGTCCAGCGCCTGCGAACTCGCCGGCTGGTCGTTATTGGCCAGGTCAGGCGCCTGGAACGGGGTGCACCCGAGGATCGGGTCGAGGAACTGGTCGAGCAGGGTGTTGTCGCTGCGGCTGAACAGCAGTGTCGCTCCCGCGATGTTGCCCGCGTTCGACGTGGTGTCCTGCGCCGTCTGGCCGGTGAGCCGGTTGAGCAGGTACTCGGTGGTCACGTTGTTGACCGAGGACTGGTCGGCCACCTCGAAGTTGCGCGTGACCGGGCACACCTGGCCGGTGCCGAGCGCGCCGCCCGACGAGACGATCTTGTCCGAGGTGCCCGGCGACGGCACCTTGAGCAGCCCCTTCCGCTCGGCCGTCCGCACCGCGCTGAAGAAGTTGGTCCCGTTGCAGAACGACACCTGGCCGAACACCGAGCCCGCCTGGCCGTTGACGCAGTTGGCGTCCGCGAGCGTGGCCGGCGTCGCCCCCACCTGGACCAGGTCCTTGCCGTTGAACCCGAAGTCGATCGTCACGACCGCGTCGGCCGGGATCCTCGGCACCGTGGGCAGCACGGCCGGCCGGATGCCCTGGGTGACCACCAGCGGGTCGTAGACCGACAGCGCCCCGGTGGCCGGGTCCAGGATCGTGGCCTGGACGAAGGCCCCCACCTTCGCCCCGTTGCTCATCTGGCACCCCGACTCCGCCGGCGACATCCCGTGCGGGCCGGTCAGCTGATACGGCGTGGCCAGGCCCCGCGCGGTGAGCGGGTTCGCCGGGACGATGATGTCGCAGTCGACATTGTCCGTCAGGGTCGTCCCCGGCACGCTGGGCGTGGGGGTCGGGGTCACCAGCGTGCCCAGCGGCACCTGCTGGATACCCGAGTTGCTCGAGCCTGCCTGGAACGCGAGCACCAGGCCGATCACCAGGCCCAGCGCCACCGGCACCGCGAGCTGGACCGCGACACGCCTCATACCGCGTCCTTGTATGCGGCGCCGCCACGCGGACCGACGCCTGTCAAGCACGCAGTCCACCTCCACGCCCGCTATTCGCTCCCGGACGCATACGTTAGACCAGTAAGGCGGCATGACGCGCGAAATTCGGAAGATCTACTTCTTACGCGACAGATGGAGCGCGTGATCGCGGGGAGATAGTGGCGTGATAGTCATGAGATACGACTTTCAGGGACAACTTCTCGTAACATGCCCGCGCCCGTCCTTGCCCAGTGGTATAGTGCACGCCGGCCGTTCGCCAGGGCCCGCCTGCGGAGGATAAGGCCAGGTAACCGGGGTTTTTTCCCGGAACGGTGAACCCGCCGGGCCGATCCGCCGTTCAATGGGTGTTACCGCGTCAGAAGGGTCGGGTGCATGGTCAAACTGCTGGCCTTTACCCTGCCTTTGTGCCTCGACACCTTTGCCGTGTCATTCGCCGTTTTGGGGGAAATGCGGCTGACTCGCGCGCAGCGGATGCGCATCATCTTGCTGCTGATCGCATTCGAGGCCGGAATGCCGCTCGCCGGAATGGCACTGGGGACGCCGCTGACTCACCTGGTCAGCAAGCCGACCCACCTGGTCTTCGACCCCTACCAGATCGGCAGCCCGGCCGAGGCCTACGATCTCCGGCTGGCCACCCACACGCACCTGGCCAACACCGTCGACCTGACCTTCGTCGGCCGGTACATCGTCCCGATCATCGTCCCCGTGGTCGTCGGCGGCCTTGGCATCCTGATGCTGGACGAGTGCCTCAACGACGATGACGACGACGATGACGAGGCAGGCAAGGCGCGGGCGCTGGTGGGCGCGCGCGGCCTTTCCGTCATCGGGCTCGGCATCGGCATCAGCCTGGACGAACTGGTCGTGGGCTTCACGCTCAGCTTCAGCAGCCTGCCGGTGGCCGACGTCATCACCGCCATCGTCATCCAGGCGTTCCTGGCCATCATGCTCGGCCAGCTCCTCGGCAGGAAAGCACGCACCGGCGGCCTGCGGCTCAGCGCGGAACGCCTCACCACCGGCTCCAAGCTGATGGCCGGCAGCGTGCTCGTCACGCTGTCGGCCGTCCTCCTGGTTGGCCCCCCGATCGCCAGCCACCTGCTGCCGCACTTCATCCACCACAAGGTCGCGCACGTGTCGTCGCAGCCGTCGGCGGTCAGCACGGGCCAGTCGTGAGCCACCCGGGGTCCGTTCGGGATAAAAAACCAGAATCATCCAGAACGGACGCGCCTGCCTCGGCTGCCGTCACGCTCCCGCGGCGGCGGGGAGGCCGATGCTCAGGGCGGTCTCACCGCGCTGCGCGGCTCCGCCGGCGGGAGAAAGGGCGGTGATGTCCGGCACATCGCTGACCGCCGGCTGGACCGTGGCCCAGCGGGACGACGGGTTCGCGGCATTCGGCAGGCTCCAGGTGACGGCCCGCTTGGCGCCACCCGCCGGGCCGATCTCGCCCGCCACGACGAAGCCCGCGCCCGTCTCCGTCAGCGCCGTCACCGTCCCCTGACTGCCGGACGGCACGGCGAGCCTGATCAGGGTCCACGGCTGGCCGGCGCTGGCGGGCAGCGCCACGATCGGGACGTCGCCGCCGCTGTCGAGGACCGCGTGGCCCGCGGCGACGGGGAGACCGCCGCCGTTGACCGTCACCAGCGTAAGCGCCGCCGACGACGCGCCGGACGGCGGCGAAATGACGGTATATGGCCATAGCCGCGTGCTATCGGGCAGCGGCGTCCAGATAGCGCATTCGTCACCGTTGTTTTCGTGAACCGACCCGACCGCGAAGAAACTTCCGCTTTGGGTGCTGGCGGCGGCGGCCACGAAACTGCTGTTTTGCCCGCCGTTCAGGTAATGGCCGCCGGCAAAGTGATTGCTATAGAGATTCCAGCTGCGCAGATCGGTGGACGACCACATGGCCACGACCGAGTTGGAGTTCGCCTGGTTGACCGTCGTCCCCACGACCAGGTAGCCATTCGGGCCGGCGGCGACTCCGCTGAGGGCGGCGCCTGCCCCGGGGAACGCGGCGCCGTCAACCCGCCAGTTCGCGCCGGAGCCGGAGGTCAGCGCGACCGGCCCGGCCGGGTCCTTCCCGACCGCGATCCAGCCCGCCGGCCCGTGGGCGATGCCGGTCAGGTTTCCGGTCAGCGCGGCGACCGCCGGCGAGCTGGCCGACACCAGCCGCCAGGCTCCGCTCGTGCCGCGCCGCCAGATCGCCGGATGGTGGCCGGCGCTGCCCGCGGCCAGCCACGCGCCGTCCGCTCCGGTGATCGACGCGACCGTCACGGGGCCCGGCTGACCGGGGTATCCGGGGAACGTGCTCACGGACGGGGCGGATGAGGTGGACGAGGTGGACGAGGTGGACGAGGCGGCTGGGGCGCTGCTGGTCGGGTTCTGCCTCGTCGCGACCGCCGCCGCGATGGCCGCCGCCGCGACGACGAAGGCCCCGAGGGCCACGATGAATCGGCGCTGCCCCGCCGACCGGCGGCGGGGCGGCGTCCCCGGCCGTGCCGCGGCCTGATCCGGCCCTCTCAGCGCGGCGGGGAAAGCCGTGACGGTGGGCGGCTCCGTCCCGCGTCCGGCGGCCGCGGGCGGTGTCGCCGCCGGCCGCGGGGAGGCGGGCCGGGGGGCGGCTCCGCGCGGGTCATAGCGCGGCACGCCGAGCGCGGCGCGCAGCGCGGCGGCGAAGTCCCCGCACGACTCATATCGCTGGCCTGGGGTTTTGGCCATCGCCTTGGCCAGGACCCCATCGGCGGCGGCCGGCAGATCCGGGCGCCGTTCCGTCAGCCGCGGCGGTGCGTCGTTCATGTGCGCGTACATCGTCGCGTAGTCGCTGTCCCGCGAGAACGGCACCTCCCGCGTCAGCAGCTGGTAAGCGAGACAGGCCAGCGCGTACTGATCGGCACGCCCGTCCGGCGTCCCGCGGTCCAGCTGCTCAGGCGCCATATAGTCCACGCTGCCGATCACGCTGCCCGGGCCGGTCAGGGTCGTCGGCGACACCCCGGCCTTGGCTATGCCGAAGTCGGACAGGTACACGTGGTCGGGCTGGCCCGCCCGCCTGTCCACCAGGATGTTCGCCGGCTTGACATCGCGGTGCACCAGCCCGGCGTCGTGCACGGCATCCAGGGCCGAGGCCACCGGGTCGATGAGCTCGGCGACCCGCTCTGGTGACAGCCGCCGATCGGCGCTGAGCAGCCGGTTCAGGTCGCCGCCCGGGACGAACTGCATGGCGATGTACAGCACCCCGTCGGCTTCGCCGGCGCGGTACACCGTGATGATGTTCGGGTGGTAATCCACTTTGCCCGCCGCGCGCCGCTCGGCGAAGAACCGCTGCCGGTACGTCGGGTCGGCCTTCGGGTCCATGATCTTCAGCGCGACCGGCCGGTCCATCTGCTCGTCGTGGGCCCGCCAGACTTCCGCCATCCCGCCGCGGCCGACCGGCGCCTCCAGCCGGTAGCCGGCCAGCCGTGAACCCGGCCCGAACCTGGACAAATTCCCGCTCACCCCCCTCCCCTCGCCCCATTCCAGCATGGCCGGTTATCGACGTCATGATAAACGGTGTGCCCCTCCCGTTACCGCCGGCTGGATTCCGGAGTTCACACCCGGGCCCTACAATCGTGGTCAAAGTAATCCGGCATCCTGCCCGCTGAGAATTCGAAGCGAACATGAGCAGCAAAGAGGCCGCAACACGCAGGGACAATCCGGCGGCGGACAATCGCGGCGCGGACAAACCGCTAGCCGCGCCGCCGCTGCTGGTCCGGGCGGAGGGTTCCGATCGGCGGCTGGATGGCGGTGCCGAATACCGCATCGGGCGTGACCCCGCCGCCGACATCGTGCTGACCGACCAGCGGGTGTCGTGGCAGCACGCGATCCTGCGCGCGGACGGCCAGTCGTGGGTTCTGGAGGATCAGGGCAGCACCAACGGGACCTACGTCGACGGCGAGCCCAAAGAGCGCGTCGGCATCCTGGCCCGCTGCGTGGTCCGCCTCGGCGACGCCGAGGACGGCCCGGAGCTGTCGCTCGAGCCGCAGCTGCCGCCGGCGGCCGGCCAGGGACATGGGCCGGGGCCGGCCGGGGCCGGCATCTGCGAGCTGCCGTCCGTCGACCGCCGCCCCACCGCCCGCATCGCGCTGTCCGGCCGGTCTCAGCGCATCGGGCGCTCCCCGGAAGACAACGACATCGTCATCCCGGACCTGACCGTGTCGCGCAGGCATGCCGTACTCGGGAAGTCAGCGAGCGGCCGGTACCAGATCGCCGACCTGGGCAGCCAGAACGGGACCTACGTCAACGGCCTCCGGGTGCACCAGGCCGAGGTGACGGAACAGGACATCATCGCCATCGGCCACGCCACCTTCCGGCTGGCCGGCGGCGAACTGCAGGAGTACGTCGACGTCGGTGACGTCGCGCTCGAGGCACGCGGGCTGACGGTCGTGCGGGACGGCAAAACCCTGCTCGACGGCGTGAGCTTCCCGGTCAGGGGAAGCACCCTGACCGCCGTGATCGGCCCGAGCGGGGCCGGCAAGTCGACGCTCGTCAAGGCGCTGACGGGCATGGGCCCGGCGGACACAGGGGAGGTGCTCTACGACAACCGCGACCTGTACGGGTACTTCGCGGAACTGCGGCACCGGATCGGCTACGTTCCGCAGAAGGACATCGTGCACACCCAGCTGACCCCGCGCGCCGCGCTGGGGTACGCGGCCGAGCTGCGGTTCCCCAGCGACACATCCGAGGCCGACAGGGCCGGGCGCGTGGACGAGGTGCTCGAAGAGCTCAGCCTGACCGAGCGCGCTGACCTGCCCGCGAAGAAGCTGTCCGGCGGCCAGCTGAAGCGGGTCAACGTGGCCCTCGAGCTGCTGACCAAGCCAAGCCTGCTGTTCCTCGACGAGCCGACGTCCGGTCTCGACCCTGGCCTCGACGCCCAGGTCATGGAGCAGATGCGGGACATGGCGCACGACAGCGGCCGGACGATCATCGTGGTCACGCACAGCGTGGACAACCTGCACACGTGCGACCAGCTGCTGGTCCTGGTGCCCGGCGGCAAGATCGCGTACTACGGTCCCCCGCACGACGCGCTGGCGTACTTCGGGCAGTCCCGCTGGGCGGACGTCTTCCGGGCGTTCGACGAGCAGCGGGACCGGGACTGGGCCGGGGAGTTCCGCGCGTCCGCGCAGTACGCGCGGCACGTCGCCGGCCCGATGATCCACCGCCCGCCGGACGCCCGGGCCGCCGGCCAGCGCGCGTCCGGCCGGCAGGCGCTGGCGCCGCCGCCGCGCCGCGGCCGGGTCCGGCAGCTTGGCACGCTCACCCGCAGGTACCTGCGGCTGATCGCGGCCGACCGGATCTACCTGGGCTCGATCGTGGGGGCGCCGTTCCTCCTTGGCCTTTTCGTCTGGCTGACGGAGGTCAGCCAGGGGCTGGACGTGGGCACCACCGCCAATCCCAACGGCGGCGCCGAGGAAACGCTGCTCGTCCTGATGATCACGGCCTGCCTGGCCGGCGTGTTCAACGCCATCAGGGAAGTGGTCAAGGAACGCGACATCTATACCAGGGAACGCGCGGCCGGGCTCTCGCCCGCCGCTTACCTCACCGCCAAGGTCCTCGTCCTCGGCGTGATCGCCGTGTACCAGGCGGTGGTGATGACCGTGATCGGCACGCTCGGGCAGAAGCTCCCGGTCAGCGGGTCGTTCCTCACCCACTATCCGCTCGCCGAGCTGATCCTGGCCACGGTGCTGCTCGAGTTCGCCTCCACCTGTCTGGGCTTGCTGGTGTCCTCGCTGGTGTCCAGCTCGGACCTGGCGATGCAGGTGCTCATCGTGCCCGTCATGATCCAGATCGTGTTCTCTGGCGCCATCTTCACGCTGGCCGGGATCACCCTGTGGCTGTCCTGGCTCGTTCCCGGCAGCTGGGGCATGGCCGCGCTCGCCTCCACCGCCCAGCTGAACGTGACGAACGAGATGATGAACGTCGCCACCGACCACGTGTGGAACCACACCCGCGACATCTGGCTGCTCGACATGGGCATGATGCTCGCCTGGTCGGCGGTGTACGTCCTGGCCGCCTGGTCGC
>Ga0335073_10016461_pt1 | contig 10325 bp, 8 predicted proteins | sample Lox_Sample_22_FD_207093 | JGI IMG/M metagenome (GOLD analysis project Ga0335073, IMG submission 207093) | Soil microbial communities from Loxahatchee National Wildlife Refuge, Florida, United States - Lox_Sample_2.2 | ecosystem: Environmental > Terrestrial > Soil > Wetlands | place: USA: Florida... | reverse complement strand
TTGGCGCCTTCCTGGCGGTGCTCAACATCCAGATCACCAATGCATCGCTCCCTTATATCGAAGGCGGCATCGGCACTGGCGGCATCTATGGAACCTGGGTCTCCACCGCCTATCTGATCGGCGAGATTGTCGTGATCCCGCTTACCGACTTCCTGAGCCGCGTGTTTTCTCTGCGCCGCTATCTCCTCGTCAATACGGCGCTGTTCCTGGTGTTCTCGGTGCTATGCGGCCAGGCGCACAGCCTCGCCGAGATGATCATCTTCCGGGCCCTGCAAGGCTTCGTCGGCGGCGTTCTGATCCCGCTCGCTTTCACGATCGTGATAACCATGCTGCCGCCGAGCAAGCGGCCGATCGGTCTCGCCGGCTACGCGGTCAGCGCCACTTTCGCGCCGGCGATCGGCCCGGCGATCGGCGGCTATCTCACCGACTATTACGGCTGGCCGTGGGTTTTTTACGTGAATTTGGCGCCCGGCCTGCTGATGCTTGCGGCGCTTTGGTACGCCTTGCCCAAGAGCGCAACGCAGTTCAGCCTGCTGCGTCAGGGCGACTGGCTCGGCATCGCGTTGATGGCGGTCGGGCTGGCGGCGTTCCAAACGGTGCTCGACGACGGCAACGTCTACAACTGGTTCCAGTCTCCGTTCATCGTCCGGCTGAGCGCAATTTCGGGGCTGGCGCTTGGCGCATTTGTCCTGTGGCAGTTCAGCACGCCGCGGCCGCTGGTGAATCTGCGGCTTTTAGGGCGTCGCAATTTCGGGTTGGGCACGCTCAGCAATTTCCTGATGGGATTCGCGCTCTATGGCGCGGCCTACCTCCTGCCTCAGTATCTTTCCGTGGCGCAAGGGTTTGATGCCGAGCAGGTCGGCAAGGTCGTGGCCTGGACAGGATTGCCGCAGCTTCTTTTGATTCCGTTCGTGCCGCTGCTGATGAAGCGCATTGAATCACGACTGATCGTCGGCGCTGGCCTTCTCATTTTCGCGACGAGCTGCTTCATGAACCTATGGCTCGATTCAGACTATGCGGCGCCTCAGCTATTTTGGCCGGATGTGGTGCGGGCAATCGGCCAGGCGGTTATCATCACGCCGATTTCGGCGATCGCGTTGGCGGGCATCGCACCCAATGACGCAGGCGCCGCATCGGGTCTATTCAACATGATGCGCAATCTCGGCGGTGCGATCGGCACCGCCGCGATAGAAACATTCTTCACCCATCGCGAACAGTTTCATTCCGCGATGATCACGCCGAAAGCATCATTGCTCGAACCGGCGACGCGCGACCGGCTCGCGGAGCTGCAACGCTATTTCATGGCACACGGCTACCCCGATCCGATGGGCGCCATGCATCGCGCGATCATCGCGGTTGGCCAGACGATTCGCGCCCAGGCGACGATCATGGGATACGCCGACAGCTTCGCGCTCATCGGGACTGTGCTGCTGGTTGCGGTCGTGGCCGTCGCACTGATGCGCAAAGGAGCGGTGGCCGGCGGTGCAGCCCATTAGCGTAGGTGGAGGTATGAGAGATCTGGTCCACCCCTTCGAGCGATCCCTCGCAATCGCAGGCGAAGAGTTCGCAGACGGAATCTGGCACGATGTCGGCGTCTTTGCCGTGGGCTCTATCATCGCAAGACAGCGCAATAAGATCTCGTGGCTGGTCGACGGCATTCACGGGCTCGCGTCATTTCTGCCGAAGCCGGGCGCGCTGTTCTAAACGTCGCGTCCCGGATGACGCGGTTGTCTCTTCGATCTGGACAAGACGACGAGTGAATTCGCAGACGACGTTCGAATTGCCCAACGATTGACAAGGAGCCGCGCCGCGCCCAACCTCGCTGTCGCAGGGAGGAGACGCTTGGTGGCGGGCGCGCCGAGCAAAACGCATGCCGATGAGGCACGTGTCATGCTGTGCCCAAGCCAGGCACCGTCGATACGCATAAAAGTCTCAACGCCGACGTTGCCGATACCATGCGGTTCTGGGCGAGGGCGATGAGGGAGGCTCCCATGAACATCGTTTGCGTCGATGCGGTGCGGTTCGGGGTCGAGGACCTCGACGCTTGCCGGCGATTTCTGCGCGATCTGGGCGTGGCCGAAGCCGAGGCGGCGGTGGACCGCTCGCTTTTCCGCACGCCCGAAGGAAGCGAGGTCGATCTCCGGCTCGTCGCCGATCCCGACCTGCCGCCCGCGGTCAAGGCGGGCTCGACGATCCGGGAATTCGTGTTCGGCGTGAAATCCCAATCCGACCTCGCTGCGATCGGTGAGGAGCTGTCGCGCGACCGCCAGGTGCATACCGACACCTCGGGCTCGCTCCACACCATGGACGACTCGGGTTATGGCATCGCCTTCCGGGTAAGCCGCACGAAGCGGCTCATCACGGAGCTGCCGGCCGTCAACGTGCCCCACCTCGCCAAGCGCGTCGATCAGCGGGTGGCCTTCGAGGGTCCGGTTTTGGTGCGCCGCTTAAGCCACATTACCTATTGGACGCCCGATTCCGCCGCGGCGGAGCGCTTCTATGTGCAGCGCCTGAAATTCCGGGTCACCGACCGGTTCGCCGGCCTCGGCACCTTCATGCGCGCCTCCGGCACCGGTGACCATCACACGCTCTTTGCCATGACGGCCCCGCACCAGTCCGGTCTCGACCATTTCTCGTTCGAGCTCGATCATGTTCAGGATGTGCTCGTCGCCGGCATGGCTCTCACGAACAAGGGCTGGAAGAACTATCTGGGACCGGGCCGGCACATCATCGGCTCCAACTGGTTCTGGTATGTCGAGAGTCCGTTCGGCGGCGCTTGCGAATTGATGGCTGATTTCGATCAGATGACCGACGCTTGGACGCCGGGCGACTTCAGCCCGCGCAACACCTCGATCGCGGGATGGATGGATACCGCGAGCTGGGCTCTCTTCCAGGAGCGCATGCGCCGCTATGCTCAGCACTAGCGACGCCGGCATGCCCGGTTCCCGATGATGGCACAGGCTGAAACACGCGTTCATGTCTGAGTTGGATGATCTGACGAAGGAGCAGACCATGGCTTTCACAAAATCCTATACGAAGAAAACCGCGCGCGACTGGGCATGGCAGCACCTCAAGGGCTGCGCCAATGTCGTGATTCCCTCCTATACCGCGGATTTGAAAGGCCTCAACGAGCAGGGCATTCGGCACGATGTGCGCCTGTCGCTTGCGCACGGCTTTGCCGGCACGCTGCTCGTCTCGGAGACCGCGATCACCTTGCCGGAGTACGGGCAGTTCTTCGAGATCGCGAACGACGAATCGAAGGGCAGGATCAAGCTTATCCTGCACGCCGCCTTCAACAATCTCGAGGAGAACATTGCCGCGGCGAAGATCGCGGAGGCGAACGGCTGCGAGCTGGTGCTGCTCTCATACCCGTCGAATTTCTGGCCCGAGTCGGTTGAAGGCATCTACGACTACACCAAGGCCTTCTGCGACGCGACCGACCTCGCGATCCTGCTTTTCCCGGTACCGCTTTGGGGCTTCGACCGCCTGCATCCGTCTGACATTCCCACGCCCATCATCCGCCGGCTGATCGACACCTGCCCCAACATCGTCGCCATCAAGGCCGAAGGCGGCATGCCCTCGATCATGGGCTTCGTCGAATGCCATCGCCTGTTCGGCAAGGAGGTGATCGTCGAGACGCCGCTGTTTGGGGATCTCGTGCCCCTGTCGCAGCTCGTGCCGATCCAATTCACCGGCACCTCCAACACTCACATGTACGGCGACCTTGTGCCCAGGGTGTTCCAGATGCTGCAGGACAAGCGCTTCGACGAGGCGACCGAGATTTATTGGAAGACGCAGCCGGCGCGCGCCGCGGCTGGGCAGGTCAACGGCAGCTCCGCCGGGGCCCATTTCCTCAATCGCATGGTGTGGAACTATCAGGGCTGGCTGATGGGGTACAACGGCGGCCCGCTGCGCCATCCGACGATGAAGATCCACCAAGGGCAAATGAACCTGCTGCGCCAAGGGCTGATCCGTGCCGGGCTCAAGCCGACGGACTTGCCCGACAAGGACTATTACGTCGGCCGCAACCCGGTGGAGGGGGTGTCGATTTCGCGGCGTGCAGCCGAATAACGGTCATCAGGGCGAACGCGGCGCAAGCAGGGAAGCCGAGCGCCGCGTGCCCATTCTTCACAATCTGGGGCACGTCTAAAGGGATTCGCCATGGCCAATACGGTCTTCGTGTCAGACGAAGCGGTGCAGCAGGTACTCGACTGGAAGGAGATGGTCGACAAGCTGGCCGAGGCGCATGCGGCGGAACTGCACGCCGATTTCGCGCCGCCGCGCACCTTGGCACGCGGCCTCGCCGGCGAGTGGACGCGCGCTCTATGCGCCGTTCCGTCGGGTCCTATCATGGGCACCAAGTTCTTCGCGTTGGCGGCAAAGGGAGGCGGCATCCGCTATTGCATCGCGCTCTTCCAAAAAACGGACGCGGCGCTGGTGGCACTCGTCGACGCCAACACGGTGACGGCGCGGCGCACCGCCGGCGCGACCGCGGTCGCGCTCGATAAGCTGGCGCCGGACAGGCCTTTGTCGCTCGGCATCCTCGGCTCTGGCCACGAGGCCTCGGCGCATGTTTATGCCATCGGCACCCGGCGCAAGTTCACATCGATCAAAGTATTCTCGCCCACCTCGGCGAACCGCGAGGCCTTCGCTGCGAAATTCGCCAGAGAGCTCGGCATTCCGTGCATGCCGGTCGAAACGCCGCGCGAGGCGATCGAAGGGGCGGACATGGTACTGGGCACCACCTCGACCCGCGGCGAGCCCTCGCTGAAAGGCGAGTACCTGACGACAGGCCAATGCGTCGGCGCCATTGGCTCCACCCTCCCGGAACAGTGGGAGTGCGATCCTGCCGCGATGGACAAGGCGGACCTGATCGTTTGCGACAACGCCGAGGAAGTGCAACACGGCACCGGCGATTTCATCAATGCGCGCAAAGCCGGGGTGAAGTTCGATGGCAAGGTGTTCGACTTGCCTGACCTGGTGAAAGGCAAGCTCGATGCCAAGGTCAGGGCGGCGGGCATCACCATGTACCGTTCCGCCGGCACCGGGCTGCAGGACGTGGTGGTGGCAGAGCTCGCGTGGCGCCGCGCGACAGAGCAAGGCCTGGCCGTCGAGCTGCCTATGCAACTGTTCCACAAGACGGTTACCAGCCGCGCCCGCGCACCACAGCCCGCGCCGGCGACGTGATGAGGCGTTGAACCAGACCAAATCCAAGACCGAGGTCTGCTCGGCCGGGAATGACGTGTAAGCCAGGGGAGAAATCGCGATGGCATCCAACGTGCATCTTGTGGGCAGCGTCGGACTCGACAGCGTGGACGAGGTGTACCAGGCCTGCGGCAGTCTGTTCGGCCCAAGTTTGAAGCGCGTTCCGGACGGTGAGCCGGGCGGACGGCGGCTTTGGATTAGCTGGCAACTGCCGCTGCTCCGCGCCAGTCCGTATCTCCAGGCCGTGACCAGCGAGCATCAAGGAGACACCGTCCCGTTCTATCCCTTGAAGCTCGCCCCCGGCGTCAGGCCCGAAGACGTGCGCTTCGGCGAACTTGGCTACGCGCGCGAGGCCAGGATTTCCTACATCGATTTCTGTGCCGCGCGCGAGAAGGGGATTCTGCCGCGGAGTGCCCGGTTCCAGGTCTCGCTCCCTACTCCCCTTGCGGTGATCGGGCCGTTCATCTTGCCCGAAGCGCACCGGGCGGTGCTGCCGGCCTACGAGGCGGCGATGCTGCGCGAGGTCGACGCCATTTCTGCCGCGATCCCGAAGCGCGATCTCGCGATCCAGTGGGACGTCTGCATCGAAATGGTCATGTGGGACGGCCGCGTCCCCTCGATCCCCGGTTTCCCGGGGATGGAGCAGGTGTTCCGCGGCACTTTTGCTCGGCTCGCGGAGCGGGTCCCAAGCGATGTCGAGCTCGGGTTCCACCTCTGCTATGGCGACCTCGACGCACAGCATTTCGTGCAGCCGGTCGACGCGACGAAGATGGTCGAGCTCGCCAACCTCATCGCCGAGAGCGCGAAGCGACCGATCGCGTGGATGCACATGCCGGTCCCCGTCGACCGGTCAGACGACGCGTTCTATGCGCCGCTGCGCAATCTCAAGCTGTCGGCCGGAACAGAGCTTTATCTTGGGCTTGTGCACGACGAGGACGGAGTCGACGGCACGAAGAAGCGGATGGCGGCGGCGCACAAATACGTCGCAAGCTTCGGCATCGCGACGGAATGCGGCATCGCGCGGGCGCGCACCCCTGATCGGGTTCGGCAGATCCTTAAGGTGCAGTCCGAAGCCGCCAAGGCCGACGCCGCTACCGGGTGAAGGCGCCAACGAGCCGTGCGCCGAAAGGCGTGATGGCGCGCTCGACATCGGCGCGTCGGCCAACGCCATCGAAGGTGGCGAGGTAATTATAGGTTGAAATGCCGTGATCGGCGGGAAAAGAGCCGATCGTCGCGAGACGGTACCCCACGGCCGCCAACGACCCAATCATCTCGCCAAGCTTACCGTCGGGCCCGAATTCATTGGCGACGACAATTGTGCCGGGCCGCTCGGCGAAATGCGGCTCGGCCGAAACCACCCACCAATTGCTGAGCGAGCCGTCATCGATACGCTCGGCCAACAGCTCGAGGCCCCGAACCTCGTCCGGGAGGGATCGGGAACCCACCACCGCTTCACTGCCGTCACCGGCGAGCGCCGCCTTCGCCGCCTCCACCGAATTGAGACCATGCATCTCGCGCGGAACGCCGGGGAAATGCTGGTCCAGCCAGACCGAGCATTGAAATATCGATCCGTGACCGGTGATCTTGCGGATGCTCTCGCGGCGGGCGCCCGGTTTCACATAGAGATTGCAGAGAAGCGGTAGCGCCATCATTCCCATGACGTGGAAGCCATGCCGGATCACAACATCGCCGTGATGGGGACGCCCGGTCCGCTCGGCGCCGAGCACGATCGCATCAACCGTCCCTTTCGCCAATTCTCGCCAACAATCCTCCATCGATTTGAAATAAAGGGGCTTGGAGAACTCCGCGAACCGTTCGCGAAAACGCTCGGTTGCTTCGCCCGCGAAAGTCGCGCTGCTTCCAAGTGTTCCAATCCTGACGGTCGCGGGGTCATTCATGTCGTCGAAACACGGATGGATTTGGGTACCACTATTCCAGGCGCCTCAATGGCCGCCGGGAGGCGCCCCGGGCGTCGGGATGCCGAGAAGATGGGCGCCGGCCATAGCGTAGCTATTGTCGATGCCCCACGCCACGTGATTGGCGGCGGCGTGGACGTCGCGCCAGAAGCGTTGAATCGGGTGATCGTCCATGATGCCGCGCGCACCCGATACCTCGAACAAGCGGTCGACCGCGCGCATCGCAAGCCGCGAGGACAGCGTGAAATTGCGCCGGATCGCCATGGCATCGTCTTCGCCGCCGGGCAATCCGCGCATCAATCTGTCATCATTGTCCTTGCCGAGAAGATAGGCGGCGTCGATTTCCGCCGCCGCCTCGCCGATCGTACGCTGCGCATTGACGAGTTGCAGCACCGGGTCGCGGCCGAGGCCTGCGGTGCGGGTACGAGCGAACTGGGTGAAGCAGTCGAGCGCACCGCGCGCGATCGCCACCATCGGGCAGAAGATGCCGAACGAAAACGCAACAAATCCCGGCTCACGGAACATGACGCCCTTGTTGACCTTGGTGCCCGGAGCATGGCCGGACGCGAAGTCGGCCATGCTCAAAGTGTGCTCCTCGCGCACGAAGACGTCGTTGACGATCACATTGTTGCTGCCCGAGCCGCGCAGGCCCATTGCGTACCACGTATCGCGCGGCTTGAACTCGCCGGGTCCAAAGAGGCAAAAGCGAATGTCGGGCGGACCTTTGTGATCCTTCGCCGGCGGAATCATCGCGCCGAGGATTGCCCAGTCGGAATGGTCGACGCCCGAGGCGAAGCTCCATTCGCCGCTGACCCTGAATCCGCCCGGCGCCGGCGTCGCCTTGCCCGCCGGCATGAACGAGGTGCCGATCTTGGCGCGAGGGTCGGTCTTGTGGACCAGATCCTGCGCCTCCGCCGGGTACATGCCCAAGACCCAGTGGTGATGCATGAGAAGATCGAAGCACCAGCCGGTGGCCCCACAGACCCGCCCCACCTCGCCCACCACGTCCGCGACCATCATCCAGCTATCGATGCCGTAACCGCCGCGCTCCTTCGGAATGATGAGGCCGATGAGATCCGACTTCACGATCGCTTCCACGTTCTCAGGCGGAACGCGGCGAAGCTTTTCGACCGAAGCGGCATTCGGAGCCGCCACTTCCGCCACTTTCTTGGCGCGTGCAACGGCTTCGGCGTGCGTGATGGTTGGCATACTATGTCCGGCGTTGTTTATTCAGCGCGATCGCTATCCGATCGGGGCAACTTCCTAACACGGACTTGTCGGGCATTCTACTCCCAGCGCGCGAAAGTGCGGCGGCTTTTCAACTAATTGGCTGCATTCTTTCTGGTTAGACACCGAGATAGCGAGTCATCACGTCATGCGCGGCGTTGAGGGCGTCGACCGTGCCTTGATAAACGACATGCCCATTGTTGAGAATGTAGCAGCGTTGCGCCATGGCGAGCGCGGCAGCGATGTTCTGCTCGACGACGACGATCGTCTGCCCCTCTTCCGCGAGGCGCCGGCATACGGCCAGGAGGTCCCGCACGACGATCGGGGCCAGACCCTCGAACGGCTCGTCCAGCAGGATGATCTTCGGATTGCGGATCAACGCGCGAGCGATCGCCAGCATCTGCTGCTCGCCGCCGGAAAGGTCCGTGCCGCGGCTCCGGCTGCGCTCGGCGAGCCGCGGAAACATGTCGTAGACGCGCTCGACGGGCCACCGATCCGACGCGGTGATGGTCGCCAGCTCGAGATTTTCGGCAACGCTAAGGCTTCCGAAGATGCGCCGCTCCTCGGGCACGAGCTGCACTCCGCGCCGGGCGATCTCGAACGGTGGCTGGCCGTCAATGCGCTCGCCGTCGAAGCGGATCGTTCCGGACCGAGGTCCGATCACCCCCATGAGCGTCTTGAGCGTCGTGGTCTTGCCGGCGCCATTTCGCCCCAAGAGCGCCACCACCTCGTGTTGCTCCACGCGAAGCGACACGTCGAAGAGGATGTGGGAATCGCCGTAATAGCTGTTGATGGAATCAACTTCGAGGAGGCTCATGCGGCGTGCACGCCGCCGAGATAGGCGTCCTGGACGAAATTATTGGCCTGAATCTCGCTTGGGCTTCCTTCGGCGAGGACACGACCCTCATAAAGAACCGTGATGCGCTCGGCCAGATCGAACACGGCATCCATGTCATGCTCGACCAGGACGACGGTCCGCCCATCGCGGATCTTGCGCAGAAGGCGAACCGTTTCAGCACGCTCTTGCGGCGCCATTCCAGCCAGTGGCTCGTCGAGAAGCAGCACGCTCGGCGCCGTCGCAAGCGCCAAGCCGATTTCGAGGCGGCGCTTTTCACCATAGGCCAGATCGGCGACCGGAACATCGGCCCGGCTGGTCAGATCAAGCAGCGCCAGCGTTTGCTCGACATCGTCCTCGAGGCCCGGCACGCGGCCGATGCCGCGCAGCAGATCAAGCCGAAATCGCCCCCGGGATTCCGCAAGCGCCGGGATCAGCAGGTTTTCTCGCACCGTCAATTTCACGAAGAGCTGATTGATCTGATAGCTCTTGGAAAGGCCGATCTGACACACTTCGGTTACGCCCCGGTGCGTGATTTCGTGGCCGCGGAAGAAAATCTGGCCCTCGGTCGGCGCAACTTCGCCGGTCAGCATCTTGAAGAACGTGCTCTTGCCGGCGCCGTTCGGCCCGATGATCCCACGCAACTCGCCCTCGGCCACGGCGAAATCGATATTGCTGTTGGCGATCAATCCGCCATAACGCTTGCTCAGCCCGCGCGCCTCGAGGATCGGCTGGCCATTTGCCACGGGGATCTGCCGCCGCCGTTCGCGCTCGCCCGAGATCGGAATGATCGGCGCAAGAACCTCAGGCGATGGTCCAAGGCGCGGCACGAGCGCCGTCACGCCGCCCACGATCCCTCGCCTCAAAAGGCAAACGAGCAGCACGAAGATTATGCCGAGGCCAAGCCGCCACGATACTTCGAGGCCAAGGCCATAAAGCAGGATGTCGTGAGCGAACAGCCACACCGCCGCGCCGATAGTCGGACCGATCAGCGTGCCGGCGCCGCCAATCACCGTCTGAATCACCAATTGGCCCGACGTGTCGAACGAGAATGCCTCCGGCGGCATGTAGCCTTGCAAGATGCCGAGGAGACCACCGGCGAGGCCCGCATACGCAGCCGCGACGGTGAAGGCCGTAAGCTT
>Ga0335073_10016459_pt1 | contig 10325 bp, 8 predicted proteins | sample Lox_Sample_22_FD_207093 | JGI IMG/M metagenome (GOLD analysis project Ga0335073, IMG submission 207093) | Soil microbial communities from Loxahatchee National Wildlife Refuge, Florida, United States - Lox_Sample_2.2 | ecosystem: Environmental > Terrestrial > Soil > Wetlands | place: USA: Florida... | reverse complement strand
GGCCCATGTTCTCGGTGTTGATCCGGAAGTAGGCCTGCAGCGGGATCTCCACGTGCACGCCCTTCGGCACGTAGATGAAGGAGCCGCCGGACCAGACCGCGGTGTTCAGCGCGGCGAACTTGTTGTCACCCGCCGGGATCACCGTGCCGAAGTACTCCCGCAGCAGCTCCGGGTGCTCCTTGAGGGCGGTGTCGGTGTCGAGGAAGATGACGCCCTTGGCCTCGAGGTCCTCGCGGATCTTGTGGTAGACGACCTCGGACTCGTACTGCGCGGCGACGCCGGCGATCAGCCGCTGCTTTTCCGCCTCGGGGATGCCGAGCTTGTCGTAGGTGTTCCTGATGTCCGCCGGCAGCTCTTCCCAGCTCGCCGCCTGCTTCTCCGTCGACCGGACGAAGTACTTGATGTTGTCGAAGTCGATGCCGGACAAGTCGGCGCCCCAGAAGGGCATCGGCTTGCGCCCGAAGTACTTGAGACCCTTCAGCCGCATCTCGAGCATCCACTCAGGCTCGTTCTTGCGCGCCGAGATGTCGCGAACCACCTCTTCGGACAGTCCGCGCCGGGCGGCCGCGCCGGCCGCGTCGGAGTCGGCCCAGCCGAACTTGTATGTGCCCAGACCTTCGAGCTGGTCATTGGCGGTGGTTGTCATATTGTCAGAGCCCTCCGGACTCGCTTGGCTTCTTAACCCGTTCCGTGCATGTCACGTGCGTCGTGCAGATCCCGTCCCCGTGCGCGATCGTCGCCAGCCGCTGCACCGGCGTGCCGAGCAGCCTGCCGAACGCCTCCGTCTCCGCCTCGCACAGCTGCGGGAACTCGGCCGCGACGTGCGCGACCGGGCAGTGGTGCTGACAGATCTGCTCGCCGTTCGCCGCGGCGGTGCCCACGGCCGGCGCGGGGCCGGCCGACGCGGCGTAGCCGTCGGCGGACAGCGCCTCGGCCAGCGCCTGCACCCGGCCGCTCAGGTCCTCGCTCGTCGCCACGATCGGCGCGTAGCGCCGCTCGAGCTCGGAGACCTGCCGCCGGGCGAACTCGGCGACGGCCCGCGGGCCTGACGTCTGCGCGATGAACCGCAGCGCGCTGGTCGCCAGGTCGTCGTAGGCGTGCTCGAAGGCGCTGCGCCCCGCGTCGGTGATGACGAAGAGCTTGGCCGGACGGCCGCGGCCGCGGTTTCCGTAGGTGCGGGCCGTCCTTACTTCGATCATGCCCTCGCTGATCAGGTTCTCCAGGTGCCGCCGGATGGCCGCGGGCGTCAGGCACAGCCGGTTGCTTAGCGTTGTCGCGGTGCACGGTCCCAGTTCCAGGATGAGCCTGGCAACCTGGCCACGCGTGCCCCGCTCAGATACAGCGCTCCCGGGGTGCGCGTGATTCCCGGCGGGCGTCACGGTCGTCCCGGTATTTTTCACAACACCAGTGTGCCGTAAATATGCGGCCGCCCGCAAGTTTTTCCCAACATCGGCGTGACGTAAATCACGCCCATGGTTGGGAGATGATCACAGGCCGGCCAGGCCCGTGCTGCCGTTGACGACGAGCACGAGGCCGCAGACTCCGAGGGCGCCCATCAGCAGCGCCCGGCCGTTCGCGCGCAGCCAGCCGTTGAGCGCCTTGAGCCTGCGGCTGGTGGCGTCGGGGGCCGCGAGGTAGCCGAGCAGCGGGAGCCACACGATCAGCGCGCTGATGATCACCACGAGCACGAGCGCCAGCGTGGTGGCCTGCACGCTGGCCCTGGCGGTCGCGACCGCCTGCACGGCGGCGATGAACGCCGCCGACGGCGCGAACACGAGCACCCCGGCGGCGAACGCCGTGCGCGGCCCGGGGCGGGCGACGATGCGCGCCATGGGCCCGCGTCCCTGCTTGTCGTCCTGATCGGCTGCCGGGCGCCGGCGGCGCGCCACGATGACGGCGCCGGCCAGGGCGAGGATGCCAAGGCCAAGCCGCAGGCCGTAGCGCGGGCCGTGCTCGCGCGGCTGGCTCAGCCCCGTGGCGCGGAGCACGACCAGCACGGTCACGGCCATGACGACGGTCATCACCAACGCCCCGGCCACGTAAAGCAGCGCGGTCTTCCTCGGGTTGGCCGAGCCGAGGAAGACCGCCATCAGCAGCAGCGCCGTCGGGGAGATCGCGGCGAGTAGCGCGAACCCCGAGGCTTGAGCGATCACGGTCCTCCGCCTTTCCGTGCCTACTGGTGGGGCGTGGGCTGGTGGGGTGTGGGCTGCGGCGACGCGGGCTGTGGCGTCGCGGGCTCTGGCGTCGCGGTCTGGCGCGGCACCACCGCCGGCGGTATCGCGACCTCAGGCGCCCGGCCGCCGATGAGCTCGATCACACCGAGCAAGAGCAACAGCACGATGACCAGCCAGACGGCGACGGCGAGGGTCGGCTGGCCCCAGAAGATGAAGATCAGCACGACGACGCCGACCGCGGTCACGCGGAGCAGGGGCTTGTGCGCGCCGGTCCAGGCGCCGACCGGGCCCGTGCGCAATCCCGCCCGCTCGCCGCGGGCCCGCAGCCAGCCGATGCCGGACGTCACCGCGCGGCGGACGCTCACGGCGGCGCGCGACGGCCCGGTGAGGAAGGCGCCCGCGGCGACCACGAGGCCGACAAGGAGCAGCACGCGCAGCCCCTCCTTGATGAACCGCACCAGCGTGTCGTACAGCGCCGCGGCGGCATCGGGGGGGAGCACGGACTGCGGCACGCTGTTCAGGTAGATGGCCCGCGCGATCGCCAGCGCCACCGCGAGCACCAGCATGGACGCGGCCAGGCCGAGGGCCGCGCCGATCAGCCCGCGGCGGCGGCTCCTGGCGGCCCAGACGCCCCCCGCCAGCAGCGCGAGCGACAGCAGCGGCAGCACCCACTTCAGCGTGGTGATCAGCCGGTACCCCTGTTGCGCCTTCTGCAGGTTGGGCGCCTCGAACAGCGGGAACGTCGCGCTGACCGCCGGGATGTTGTTCGCGAAGGTAAGCCCGCGGGCGGTGAGCTGCTGCTTCACCTGGGTGATGAACGGCGCGAGCGACAGCACCACCTTGCCGTTCTGCACGTCGAGGGTGCCGCCGCCCTGGCCGGACAGCACCCGCACCAGCCCGGCGTGCGCGGTGCGGTTGGCCTGCACCCAGACGGTCGCCATCGCGGGGCTGGCCACGACTCTCGCCACCGCGGTGCCGATGAAGCTGTTGATGCCGCTGGTGATCTGCCCGGCGAAGCTCCGCACCAGGTCCGACAGCCGCGTCAGGTGCGCCTGGGACAGTTGCGTGATGGCCTGGTTGGTGAGCGCCTGCGTGTCCACCCTGTTGACGATCTGGGTGGTGATCGCCGCGCTCAGCGCGTGCTGTATCGGGGGCTCGGAGATGAGCGGCGTCATGTTCGCCACGTACCGGTCGGTGTTGGACACCTGGTTGGCCGCCCAGACGCCGAGCACCGAGACCGGGGCGAGCACGCAGCCCAGCACGATCGCCACCACGGCGACCGGCGTGCGCCAGCGGCCCCGGCGTCGCGGCCGGGGCCCGCTGGCTGGCTCTGGGGCGGTATCGCGGTCTGCGCGCAGGGCGCGGACCTCGGCGCGGAGCCGCTCGAGCTCGGCTTGCTCGGCGTGGTCGGCGTGCTCGGCGTGGCCGGCGTGCTCGCCGTGCTCGGCCTCCGCGCCGTCCGGTTCCCCAGGGCCTTGCACCATGGTCAGTCTTCCTGCGCGAAGGCCTCGCGGAGCTTGGCTTCCTGCTCGGAGGAGAGGTTGGTGCTGATGAGTTCGGCCTCATGGGCCGGGAATTCCTCCCTGACCCGGTCCATGACCGCGCCCGAGCTGAGCAGGAATATCGCCGACGTGCCCGGGGTGACCTGGTCCCGCACGGACTTGATGAACGAGTCGCTGATCCCGACGTCGGCCAGCGAGCCGAACAGCGCGCCTGTGGCGGCGCCGATCGCGAGCCCGAGGATCGGGACGAAGAAGATCAGGCCGAAAAGCAGTCCCCAGAACCCGCCGCCAAGCGCGCCGCCCTTCTTGGTGTCGTGCAGCTGGCGCGTCTTGGGCTTCTTCTTGCCAACCTCCCAGCTCACCACGGCGGCATCTTCCACTGTGATCAGCTCCTGCGCCTGCAGGCCCATTAGTTTCTCCAGGGCCGCGTCGGCGCCGTGCGGCGTATTGAACTTCCAGACGGTCAGGGATGCCATCTCATCCTCCACTGCTGTCGCACTGTCGTCTGCGTGCGAGGCCGGCGGCCTCCTGCGTGCAGCATCGGCCCGTGGCGCGCCGATCTCATCACCCCTCGAGGGTGAACACCGGCCTCACCCGCGACGGGTGGCGCGCGGGCGCGTGCTTGATGACAGCGTGGATTGCGCTGGAATGAGGCGAGCAGGAGGGACCCACGAGCGATGAACGTGCCCGTCGATGACGCAACGGCGGACGCGCTCAGCGCCCTGGCCCTGGGCCGGACGTCCATGCTCGAGCAGGCCGCGGACCTGCGGGAGCAGCTGCGTCTCGGCAGCGGGCTCGACCCGCGCGCCTTCGCGCTCGTCAAGATCGCGGCGCTGGTGGCCATGGACGGGCCGCCCGCCTCGTTCATCTGGCATGTCGGCGAGGCGCTCGACGCGGGGGCCGAGCCGCGCGACTTCCTCGCCGTCCTGATGGCGATCGCCCCGCAGGTGGGCCTGGCGCGCGTGGTGGCGGCGGCCCCCGAGCTCATGATCGCGCTTGACCTGGATCTTCCCGCGGGTGCCTGACTCCGCGCTGTTCACACGAGGTGGTTGTTCACACGAGGTGGTTGTTCACACGAGGTGGAGGCGCCGGCCGCGATCGACGGCCTCCCGGCGCGAGGCCACGCCGAGCTTGTGGTACACCGACCGCAGGTGGGTCTTGACCGTGTTGACCGACAGGTACAGGGCGTCGGCGATCTCCTGGTTGGTCAGGTGCGAACTCAGCAGGCGCAGCACCGCCAGCTCGCTCGTGGTGAGGGCCGGCGTCTCGTAGTCCCCGGACGCGGCGGCCGGGAGCTTGGCCAGCGGCCGGCAGACGAGATGCTCGCACACGCGCGCGGCGAACCCGGCGGCCGGGCTGTCGGGCGGGACGAGGACCGCGATCGCCGAGTGCACGTCCCCGCCCATGTCGAGGAACGGCCGGTATGACTGGTGCGGCTCGGCGAGAGTCAGCGCCTCTTCCAGCGACATCGCCGCTTCGCTGTCGGCGCCGAGACGGCGGCTCGCGAGGGTGGCCGCGAGCAGCGCCGCGATGCGGTCCCGCAGCGTCACCTCACCGTCGGACGCGCAGTGCCGCGCCGCCTCCAGGGCCGCCGCCGGATCACCGAGCGCGAGCAGCATCCGGGCATGGGCCGCCAGCTGGTGCGCGCTTCCCAGCGGCCCGCGGACCTCCAGGGTCCCGTCCCCGAGCCCATCAGCGGCGCGGACAGCGGGCCCGCCGGAGAAGCCGAGGGTCACGGCGGCCAGCACGGGATCACCGGTCAGCAGCGCGATCTCCGCGTCGGCCACCTGGGGCATGGGCCCGTCCGCGCCGTACTTCTCACGGACCAGCCGGAGCATGTCCCTGGCCGTGGCGGCGTCCCTGTCGCCGAGGGCGGCGCGCACCCGGGCCAGCATCAGCATCGAATCGGCGTCGGGCTCGCCAGGCAGCCGGCGGACGGCCCGCGGGTCGGCCTCGTCGAGCAGCCGTGCCGCGGTGAGGAGGTCGTCCCTGTCGATGGCCAGGTGCCCGGCGGCGATCGCCGCGAAGCACGCTCCGGCGGGATCGGGCGGGACCCTGTTCCGCAGCCGCTCGATGAGGGCCGCCGCCGCCTGGAGGTCGCCGTACAGCACTTCGGTGAGGGCCAGCCACCCGAGCGCGCGTTCCCGCATCTGGGTGGCGCCCGCCGCCGTGAGCTGGTGCCTGGCCGACACGAGGGCGCGCCGCGCCGCCACGACCTTCCAGTGCCGGAGCAGCACCGTGCCGAGGGTCAGCCACAGCAGGCCCGCCGCCTGGTGCTCCGCCTGCTTGGTCGCCGCCAGCTGCGCCCGCTCGGCCAGCGCCCAGCCCGGCGCCAGCGCGTCCGGCTGCCGTGTGACGCGCAGCATGGCCAGCCACAGCTCCACCACCAGCCGGTTCGCGGTCCCGCCGCCGAGCCCGGCGGCGGCCAGGCCCAGGTAGGCGTCCCCTGAGGCCGGATCACCGCGGCACAGCCGGGCCGCCGCGATCGCGGCCGCCACCGCGGGATCCGCGGCACGGCGCGCCGCGGGAAACAGCCCGAGGACCGCCTCCAGCTCCTCGGCCCGGTCCGGCAGGACCCCGGCCAGCCCCGCCTCGGTCAGGGCCAGCGACGCGTGCTCCCAGTCCGCCGTCTCCGCCCAGCAGCGCACGGCCTCGATGACGTCGCCGCCGCGCGCGTACCAGCGCGCGGCCCGGCCGAGCAGGGCGGGAAGGTCCTGCGGCAGCTCGCCGCGCAGCTCACCGAGCAGCACCTGCCGCAGGAACGGGTGATAGCGGTACTTGCCCTGCTGGTCGCGGGACACGAAGCTGTTCTCCCTGGCGAGCTGGTCAAGGACCCGCGCCCCGCCCGGCTCGCCCGTCAGGCAGTCGGCGAAGGCCGGGGTCAGCCGCTTGGCCACGCTCGTGCGCCGCAGGAACTGGCGGATCGCGGCCGGCTGGTGGTCCAGGACCTCATCGCGCAGGTAGTCGGCGACGATCTGGTCGCCGGGGACGGCGCCGACGCACAGCTCCCCGTCCCGCCCGGCGATGAGTGCGGCCAGCCGCGCGCCGGCCATCCAGCCCTCCGTGCAGGCGAGCAGCTGCTCACGTTCCGCCGGGCTGGTATCCAGGCCAAGCACGGCGAAATAGCCTTCGGCCTCCTCCGCCGTGCAGGCGAGATCCGCGGCCCGGATCTCCGACAGCGTGCCGGCCACCCGCATCCGCGCCACGTGCAGTCCGGGGACGGACCGGCCCGCCAGAATGAGGCGCAGTGTCGCCGGCGCGTGCCTGATGAGCAGAGCCAGCCCGGAAAGGACGTCGCTGTCCGCGAGCACGTGCACGTCGTCGAGGACGAGCACCACCGATCCCGGGAGCCGCCGCATCGTGTGCATGAGGCCGGCCGGCGGTTCATCGCCGGCCGCGCGGCTGCGCGGAACGAGCTCGGGCAGCGCCGTCGTGCCGCCGAACGCCAGGGCGGCGGTCACATAGGTCCAGAACCGCGCGGGGTTCCTGTCCTCCTCGTCCAGGCTCAGCCAGGCGACCCGCCGGGTCTTCGCGTGCGCGGCCGCCCAGGCGGCGCAGGCCATGGTCTTCCCCGAACCCGCGGGGGCGGCGATCATCGTCACCGGGCGGGTGATCGCCTGCTCGATCAGCCCGGTCAGCCGGTCGCGCCTGAGCACGCCGGCGCCCGGGGCGGGAATGCGGATCTTGGCGTCGAGGAGCCGCGACTCCGTGCCCATGGCGATCCCGTCAGGGACGGCTGTCATCGGCATTGCTCGGTTCACTCTGATTCCTCGCTGAGCGGGCACGCACTACCGGCCCCAGTGCTGGGTGAGCGTGTCAACACGGTCCGTTACGGGAAACTCGCGACGCATCACCCGTAACGAGTGAGAACACAGGTCACATACGTTCTGCCCAGTTCCGCTCTTCCCGACTCATGCCGGCCCGCCTAATCACCCTCACAGGGTGATGATCCCCTTACGGATCGCGACATACGGTCGTCACCGCGGACGCGCCGCTATCCAATGCGAAGGAGGCTCGTCAGATGAGCAGCACACAGGATCAGCCGCCCCGTGATCCCGGGCGAAGTGGCACGGCTCCCGGGAGCACAGCCACCGAAGGCGCCACGGGCATGGGCGGCGCGCACCGGGCGGAGGCCACGCGGGGGTACGTCCCGCGCCCGACGCCGGGCTACGACGACGTGCACGGGTCCCACGGTCGCCCCAGCGGCGCCATCGGCGGGCTGACCGTCCTGGCGGCGGTGCTGATGATGCTGGGCGGCCTCTGGGGCTTCCTCGAGGGCCTGGCCGCCGTCATCAGGGGCTCGTTCTTCGTCGTGCTGCCGAACTACGCCTACAGCGTCTCGGCGACCAGCTGGGGCTGGATCCACCTCATCCTCGGCGTCCTCGTGGCCGGCGCCGGCCTGGCCCTGCTGCTGAAGGACTCGCTGTGGGCCAGGATCACCGGCATCGTCCTCGCGTCGTTCAGCACGATCGCGAACTTCATGTTCATCCCCTACTCCCCCGTCTGGTCGATCGTGGTGATCGCCATCGACCTGGCCATCATCTGGGCGCTGCTCACTCCGCGCGGCAACTGGGCCTGACGGGCCCGGCGTGGGCGGGGCTATCGGCGGCGCGCTGCCGCTCGCTGTCGGGGTCGCCCTGAGTCCCGTCCCGATCATCGCGGTGGTGCTGATGCTGACCACCCACCGCGCGCGGGTGAACGGCCCGGCGTTCGTGGCCGGGTGGCTGGCCGGGCTCGGCGTTACCGGCGCGATCGTGCTGTGCATCGCCGGACCCGCGGGGGCAAGCTCGTCCGGCTCCCCGGCCACCTGGGTGAGCTGGGTCAAGGTCGCGCTCGGCGCGCTGCTGCTCCTGGTGGCCGCGCGGCAGTTCCGCGCCCGCCCCAGGGACGACGGCGACCAGGCGGCGCTGCCGAAGTGGATGGCGCGGGCCGACGAGATCAAGCCGCTGCCCGCCGCCGGGCTGGCCGCGGCGCTGGCCGGCGCCAACCCGAAGAACCTGCTGCTCGTGGTGGGCGGCGCGACCGCGATCGCGCAGACCGGCATCTCCGGCGGCGAGCAGGCGATCGCTTACCTGGTGTTCGCCCTGGTCGCCGCGATCGGCGTCGGCACGCCTGTCGGGATCTACGCCGCCATGGGCGAGCGCTCGGCGAAGCTCCTCACCGGGCTGAAGGACTGGATGGCCCAGCACAACGCCGTGATCATGGCCGTCCTCTGCCTGCTGATCGGGGTGAAGCTCATCGGCGACGCCATCAGCGGGCTGACCGCTTGATTTTTATCCCGAACGAACCCGGCTGACTCCAGCCGGCCACGACTGACTCATAGGGAGAGACGATGGCGAAGCCATTCAAGGGCACCATCAACGTCGACATCCGGGACTCGGAGCCGGACTGGACCCCGTTCGAGCCGCCGGTCGCGCCCTACGGCGCGCCGAACGTGCTGTACATCGTGCTCGACGACGTCGGGTTCTCGGCGATGCAGTGCTACGGCGGCCCGATCGAGACGCCGAACATCGACCGGATCGCCGCGCAAGGGGTCAGGTACACGCAGTGGCACACGACGGCGCTGTGCTCGCCGACCCGGTCCTGCCTGCTGACCGGCCGGAACCACACCCGCAACAGCATGGCCTGCATCACCGAGGCGGCGATCGGCTTCCCGAACGGCAGCGGGACGATCCCGCAGGAGAACGGCATGCTCCCGGAGATCCTGGTCGAGCGCGGCTGGAACACCTATCACGTCGGCAAGTGGCACTTGTGCCCCGAGGCCGAGATGAACCTGGCCTCGCCCCGCCGCAACTGGCCGACCGGCCGCGGCTTCGAGCGGTTCTACGGGTTCCTCGGCGCGGAGACCAACCAGTGGTACCCGGACCTGGTCTACGACAACCACCCGGTCGACCAGCCACGGACGCCGGAAGAGGGCTACCACTTCACCGAGGACATCACCGACAAGGCGCTCGAGTTCATCATGGACGCCAAGGTGCTGGCCCCCGACAAGCCGTTCTTCCTTTACTACGCGCCCGGCGCCTGCCACGCGCCGCACCACGCGCCGAGGGAGTGGGCCGACAAGTTCCGCGGCCGCTTCGACATGGGATACGAGGCGCTGCGGGAGCAGACCCTGGCCAGGCAGAAGGAAATGGGGATCGTCCCGGCCGGCACCGACCTCCCGCCGGTGAACCCGCTGGGCACGATGGAGTCGCACACCGACCCGGCCAAGCCGATGAACCCGTTCGACATCACGAGGCCGTGGGAGTCGCTGTCGGAGGACGAAAAGCGGCTGTTCCGGCGGATGGCCGAGGTGTACGCCGGGTACCTCGCGCACGCCGACCACCACATCGGGCGGCTGCTCGACTACCTGGAGCAGACCGGCCAGCGGGACAACACGCTGATCATCCTGGTCTCCGACAACGGCGCGTCCGGCGAAGGCGGGCCGGACGGCTCGGTGAACGAGAACAAGGTCCTCAACGGCATCGCCGACGACATGGCGCAGAACCTGGCCATGATCGACGAGCTCGGCGGCCCGAGGACATACAACCATTACCCGACCGGGTGGGCGATGGCGTTCAACACGCCGTTCAAGATGTGGAAGCGGTACGAGTTCAACGGCGGCACCGCCGACCCGTGCCTGATCTCCTGGCCGAAGGGCATGAAGGCC
>Ga0335073_10016458_pt1 | contig 10325 bp, 9 predicted proteins | sample Lox_Sample_22_FD_207093 | JGI IMG/M metagenome (GOLD analysis project Ga0335073, IMG submission 207093) | Soil microbial communities from Loxahatchee National Wildlife Refuge, Florida, United States - Lox_Sample_2.2 | ecosystem: Environmental > Terrestrial > Soil > Wetlands | place: USA: Florida... | reverse complement strand
TACCTTAACTCATGCGGGTCATCTTATGCACTATTGCGCCTGATTCACCGACATCGCGTCATAAAGAGGCGCTAAATGGTGATTGACAAGCCACGATTACCGGGCGTACTGGCGGCCGGAGGTTTTCGCGCGGCCTCATATCGCCCCCGGAAGGGAGACGGGTCATGGCCCTGTACGGCTCCGTCTGGAGTTGATCATCTACCTGACAAAGCCCGCGCGAACGAGAGAGGACTCGCAAATGCGCGACACCTGGACTTGACCGAAGCCCGCGGCCGCCGCTAGCCCGACCCGTGCAGCGGCACCGAATCCGGGGCCGCGGCCTGACCGGGACGCCGTCTCGCCGCATGACGCCCCCCAGGTGGTGACACGTGACGCCACCGCAGTGTCAGGACAAAGGCAACCACCGCACCGATCCCGCCCCCGACCGCGATGACCGTCGCCGGAGTGAACACCTCCGCGGCGGCCCCGGCGGCCACGAAGGCCACCCCCTGGCCGACGATGACGCCCATGCTGGCGATACCGAAGGCCTGAGCCCGCCGTTCGGTTGGCACCCTGATCACGAAGGCGGTATTGGCGGCGATCTGATAGACGGCGAACGCAGCTGACAACGAGAAAATCACCAGCGAGGCAGCAAGGTTCGGGTGGAGGGCCGTCAGGACAAGCGAGCCGCAGGTCAGCACGGCCAGCGGGCCCATCAGGTTGGCCCGCTGACGCGACCGGACGAACCGGGTGAACAGCGGCATGGCGATCGTCGTGCTGGCCATCGTGAACGCTATGACCAGGCCGGCAGCGATCGGCCCTCCCCCGAGCCGGGCTGCATACGGAGCCGCGATCCCCTCGGGAATCGAGTAGAAGACCACGAGCCAGCCGAGCAGCAGCAGGATGCGCAGGGCCGGGTCACCGAAGACCAGCTTGAACCCGTCGCGCGTCCGGGCCAGCGCCGACGGCTGGACGGTTTCCGGCCGGGCCGCGGCCGGCCGGGCGCGGGTGCCCATAGCTATTAACAAGCCGGAGAGCACGAACGTGGCGGCGTCGACGGCCAGCGAGCGCCGGACGCCGATGAAGGCCACGGCCACGCCCCCGGCGGCCGCGCCGAGCACCTGACCGCCCAGGAGCGTCGTCTGCAGGATCGCGGTACCCAGCACGTAGCGTTCGCCGGACAGGATGTCCGGGGTGATGGAGGCCCGCGCCGACTCGAACGGCGGCGCGAACATGGTCGCCGCGAACAGCAGGGCCACCAGCCACCCGACCGGCACGCGCGGAATCACCATGACCGCGACCAGGAGGGCCCGGGCCGCGTCGCAGATCACCATCACCGAGCGGCGAGGATACCGGTCGGCCACGTCGGCCAGGAACAGGCCGCCGATCACCCAGGGCAGGTAGCCGACCGCGTACACCGCGGCCGCGAGCAGCGGCGACCGGGTCCGGCCGTAGACCAGCAGCGTGATGGCGACCAGGGCCAGCCGGTCACCCGTCGTGGAGAGGATGACCGAGGTCCACAGGACCCGGAACTCGCGCACCGCCAGCACATCGCGGAACGTGGCACGCGGCGGCACAGCACCTCTCACTGTGACCCTTCCGTCCAGGCCTGTTCGGTCCGCGGACTGACTGGTTACCCTCGTCATCATCACCTAGCGATGGTGTATATCGCAACAAGTGGGGCGGAATCGGTCACCGATGACCGTTCGGGGCGCCGGGCGCCGGACCCGGTGGCCCGAGGTGATAGCCCGTGCCCTGGTAAAACATTAGAGAGACCATCGGATAAACCGCGAGAATGGCACATATTGAGACTCGCTAAAACGAAATTCGGTGAGCCCTTCGTGGCCGGAGATCGGAGGGCGACGTGACCCAACCGCCGCCGCGCCCGGTGCCGCCGCTGGTCGCGGAGCGGATCGATGCGCTCCGCGAGCGGCCGGTCGAGCCGACCGAGAAGGGCTTCGGGGCGCTCCGCGGGCGCGCCAGCACGGCGAGCCTGGCGGCAGCCCGGCCCCCGCTGCCCGCGGCGGGCTTCACCTATCCGGTGCTCACCGCGCGCGAGAGCGCGCTGGAGAACAACCTCGCGGCGATGGCCGCCTACTGCGCCCGGGCCGGCGTCGCGCTGGCCCCGCACGGCAAGACGGCCATGTCTCCCGAGCTCGCCGCCCGGCAACTGGCCCACGGCGCCTGGGGCATCACGGTGGCGAGCATCGGCCAGCTGCAGACCTACCGGACGTTCGGGTTCGGGCGGCTGCTGCTGGCCAACGAGCTCACCGACACCGCGGGCATCGCCTGGCTGGCCGCCGAGCTCGCCGCCGATCCCGGCTTCGAGGCGTACTGCTACGTCGACAGCCCGGACGGCGTGGCCATCCTCGACCGGGCCCTGCGCCAGCATCCGGCCGGTCGGCCGCTGCCGGTCCTGGTGGAGATCGGCCACGCCGGCGGCCGCACCGGCTGCCGGACCGACGAGCAGGCGCTGGCCGTGGCCAAGGCGGCGCAGGTCACCGGCACGCTCGCGGTCGCGGGCGTGGCCGGGTACGAGGGCACCCTGCCGGGGGGGAACGGGGGGGCGGGCAGCCCCCCCGTGAGCGGGGGGGTCGTCCCCCCCGAGGTGACACAGTTCTGCCGCCGGCTCCGGGCGCTGGCCGATGCGCTGGGCGAGGAAGCCGGCCCGCGCATCGTCACGGCGGGCGGCAGCGCGTACTTCGACGTGGTGGCCCGGGAGCTGACCGCCGGCGGTACGGTGCCGGTCCAGGTCATCTTGCGCAGCGGCGCGTACCTCACCCACGATCACGGGTTCTACGGCACGGTCTCCCCCGCCGGGCGGGGCGCGGCGGGCGCGCCTGCGCTGCGGCCCGCGCTGGAGCTGTGGGCGCAGGTGGTGTCGCGGCCCGAGCCGGGCCTGGCCCTGCTCGGCGCGGGCCGCCGTGACGTCGGTTTCGACAAAGGCCTGCCGGTGCCGTTGCGGGTAGTTCCGGGGGCCGGACCGGCGGCGAGCACGGCCGGCTGGAGCGTGACGGAACTCAACGACCAGCACGCGTTTCTGCAGCTCGACGCCGGGGCCGCGCTCGCGCCGGGCGACGTGGTGGTCCTGGGTATCTCACACCCCTGCACCACGCTCGACAAGTGGCGCGTCCTGCCGCTGCTAGACGACGAGGACCGGGTGATCGATCTGGTACATCTGTTTTTCTAACCACGGCATTTCGCGGTGTATCACGATCGCCGGAACCACGGTCCGTTAGGTCAAAAATAATTCTTTACCGAACGGGCCGTGGCGTATCGCCCCGAGCGGAAGAATTCGCCCGGGGGGTCGAACGAGCTTCCCGGTACCTACGCGAGTGGAGCTTTGACAATGCCGGACGAATCTGGATCTTTGGCGCAGCTGGCCGGCAGCGAACGTTCGTCGCTGCCCGACGTTACGGACACCGCACCGCTGAATACGCAGGAGCGGGCCGAAATCACCCTGGTGCTGCGGCGGCGGGCCGAGCTTCCGGAGGAGATCGTCGTCGGGCCGACCGTGCTGAGCCAGGGTGAGCTGGGCGACGGGTACGGCGCCGACCCAGCCGACGTGGACCTGGTCCGCCAGGAACTCGGCCCCCGCGGCCTGGAGGTCACCGCCGTCCACGCGGTGACCCGGCGGGTCAAGGTGGCCGGGACCCTGGGCGACCTGTCTGGTGCGTTCGGTACGACGCTGCGGCAGGTCAGCAGCCCGGCGCCGGGTGGCCGGGGGCGGGTGACCCACCGTTACCGCGTGGGGCCGCTGTATGTGCCTTCCGCGCTGGCCGGGGTGGTGACCGCGGTGCTCGGCCTGGACACCCGGCCGCAGGCCCAGCCGCACTTCCGGACCGCGCCGGACGCCGCGGCCGCCCAGGGCACCTCGTACTACCCGAACCAGGTGGCGGACATCTACGACTTCCCGGCCAACACCACCGGCGCCGGGCAGACGGTCGCGGTCATCGAGCTCGGCGGCGGATTCACCAGCAGTGACCTGGAGGCGTACTTCGGCGGGCTGGGCATCCCCACCCCGTCGATCACCGCGGCCAGCGTGGACGGGGCATCCAACAACCCCGGGGACACCAGCGGCGCCTCCGTCGAGGTCAACCTGGACATCGACGTCATCGGGGCCGCCGCGCCCGGCGCGGCGCAGGTGGTCTACTTCGCGCCGAACAACGGGGACCAGGGCTTCGTCGACGCGATCTCGGCCGCGGCGGAGGCCACCCCGGCGCCGATCGCGATCTCGATCAGCTGGGGTCAGTCCGAGGACTCGTGGACCGCGCAGGGCCTGTCGGCCATGAACCAGGCGATGTCCGACGCGGCGGCGCTCGGCATCACCGTGTGCGCGGCCGCGGGCGACAGTGGGTCCTCCGACGGGGTCAACGACGGCCAGGTGCACGTGGACTTCCCCGCGTCCAGCCCGTACGCGCTGGGCTGCGGCGGGACCAAGCTGGTGGCCGATGTCTCCACCGGCACCATCACCTCGGAGGTGGTCTGGAATGAGCTGGCGTCCAAGGAGGGCGCGGGCGGCGGCGGGGTCAGCGACCAGTTCGCCGTGCCCTCCTGGCAGGCCGGCGCCGGGGTTCCGGCGCGGGCGACGGCCCAGCCGGCGACCGCCGCCAGCGCCGCCAGCGCCGCCAGCGGGGCGGCGGCCGCGGCGCCTGGCAGCAGCGCCGACGAAGCCGAGGGTGAGCATCACCGCAGGCACCACCTGTTCGGCGAGCACCGCAGGCACCATCCGACCGGGGGCGGCGGGACCGGCGGAGGCGGCGGGACCGGCGGAGGGTCAGGTGGAGCTGGCGGGTCGGGCGGGTCCGGTGGGTCGGGCGGGTCGGGCGGGTCCGCCAGCGCGGGCGGGCGGGGGGTGCCCGACGTGGCGGGGAACGCCGATCCGGTCACCGGGTACCAGATCTACCAGGGCGGCCACGCTCAGGTCGTGGGCGGAACCAGCGCGGTCGCGCCGTTGTGGTCGGCGCTGGTGGCCCGGCTCGCGCAGGCGACCGGCACGCGGTTCGGCCTGCTCCAGCCGCCGCTGTACGCGGGTGTGTCACCCGGCACGGACGTGCCCGGCTTCCGCGACATCACCAGCGGGAACAACGGCGCCTACTCGGCCGGGCCGGGCTGGGACGCCTGCTCGGGCCTCGGCAGCCCGGACGGCACGGCGCTGCTGACCCGGCTGCAGAGCTGAGACCTGCGCAGCGACAGGGGGGCCCAGGTTCCTGGTCCCCCTGTTTGCTTGACACATCCAAATGAGGGACGCATACTTTTGATAGTAACTTCCATTTAGGTGTTGCTGCCGAAGGGATGCGAGTGTCATGGCGAATCCGGCTCGCAAGTGGTGGGCGCTGATCGCGATCGCGGCCAGCGTGCTCGTGGTCGGGCTGGACCTGACCGTCCTCAACCTGGCCCTGCCCACGATCGCCAATGACCTGCACGCCTCGACCGGTGACCTGCAGTGGATCTCGGACGCGTACAGCCTGGTCCTGGCGGCCGCCATGTTGCCGGCGGGGCTGCTCGGCGACCGGCTGGGGCGCAAGCGGGTGCTGCTCGTGGCGCTCGTGTTGTTCGGCGCCAGCTCGGCGGCGTGCGCGTACGCGGGCGGCGTCGGCGAGCTGATCGCGGCCCGGGCGGTGCTCGGCATCGGCGCCGCGGCCATCTTCCCGCTGTCCCTGTCGGTGATCCCGGTGCTGTTCGCCCCCGAGGAGCGGCAGAAGGCGATCGCGCTCATGGCCTCGGCCACGTTCATCAGCTTCCCGATCGGCCCGATCGTGGGCGGCTACCTGCTCGACCACTTCTGGTGGGGTTCGGTCTTCCTGATCAACGTGCCGGTAGTCGTGCTGGCCGTGATCGCCGTGACGATCCTGCTGCCGGAATCCCGCAGCGAGCAGCGGCCTGGCCTGGACGTTCTTGGTGTCATCCTGTCCAGCGCGGGGCTGGCCGGGCTGACCTACGGCTTCATCGACGCCGGCCAGAACGGCTGGACGGACGCCGCGGCGCTGGCCAGCATCGTCGCCGGAGCGGCGGTGCTGGGCGCCTTCGTGGCCTGGGAGCGCTGGCTGACCGCGCGCGGCGGATCGATCCGGCCGCTGATCGAGCTGCGGCTGTTCCGGTCGCCCGGCTTCACCTGGGGCACGACGCTGGCCACGCTGGTCTCGTTCGCGATGTTCGGCATCTTCTTCGCGATGCCGCTGTACTTCCAGGAGGTGCAGGGCACGAACGCCATGGGCAGCGGGCTGCGGCTGCTGCCGATGATCGGCGGCCTGATCGTCGGCATGATCGGCGGCACCCGCCTGGCCACGCCGCGGCCCGCCTCGGGGGAGCCGCTGGCCAGCGTGAAGGGGCTGGTCACGGTCGGGTTCGCGATCATGACCGCGGCGCTGGCGTTCGGCGCCACGACCCAAGTCGCGAGCGGGACCGGGTTCGCGGCGGCGTGGCTGGCGGTATTCGGCCTGGGGCTGGGTATCGCGATGCCGCAGACGATGAACGCGGCCCTGTCCGCCCTGTCGGCTGAGCGCAGCGGCGCGGGGTCGGCCCTGATCTCGGCCCTGCGGCAGGTCGGGGCGACCATCGGAGTGGCCGTGCTCGGCACCGTGCTGAGCTCGGTCTACCGCGGCCACCTGAGCGTGGACGGCCTGCCGGCGGCCGCGGCGGCTTCCGCGAAGACCAGCGTGGTCGCCGGGGTCGGGGTCGCGCACGAGCTGGGGCTGACGTCCCTGCTCGACTCGGCCCGGACCGCGTTCGTCCAGGGCCTGGACACCATGCTGTGGGTGTGCGGCGGCATCGCGCTGGCCAGCGCCATCCTGGCGCTCATCTTCCTGCCGCGCCGTCCCGAGGGACTGACGGGGGCTCCCCGGGACGGCGCGGTCTCGGCGGCCGTGTCTTCCTCCGGTGAAGACGGCGCGGAGCGGGCACAATTGGGAGCATGACGGAGATGCTCGACACCGGGCCTGCGGTGCCGGCCGGCTTGCGCGAGCGGAAGAAGGCCAGGACGCGTGCTTCCCTGCGGGAGCACGCGCTCCGGCTGTTCCGCGAGCAGGGCTACCAGTCCACCACCGTGGAGCAGATCGCCGCGGCCGCCGAGGTCTCGCCGAGCACGTTCTTCCGGTACTTCCCCACCAAGGAAGACCTCGTCCTGCAGGACGACATGGACACCCGGATGCTCGCGGCGTTCGAGCAGCAGCCGCCCGGGATGGGCCCGATCGCCGCGGTGCGCGCGGCCACCCAGCAGGTACTCACCTCGTACACCGGTGCCGACCTGGACGTCATCCGCGAGACCACCATGCTGACCATGACCGTGCCGGAAGTCCGGGCCCGGGCCATGGACGAGTTCGCCCGGACGATCACGGTCGTGGCCGGGGCCGTGGCCAGGCGGGCCGGGCGTTCCCCGGACGACCTGGCCGTCCGGGCCATGGCGGGCGCGATCATCGGCGTGATCATGGCGGTCACGATGCCGTGGGAGGGCTGGACCGAGGGACGCAGCTTCGAGGAGATGTTCGCGCACATCGACGAGGCGCTGGCCCTGCTGGAGGCCGGCCTGCCGCTCTGAGCGTGCCGCTCTTCCGCGTGTCCCGGCGCTTGCGTTGTGGGTCGATGAGTCGTTGTACACATAAGAGCACGCACAACGACTCATCGACACGGTAACCGGGGCGCGGCGGGCGGGCCTGGCTAGGCGGCGGCTTTGGTGGCGGCGAACCTGAGGCGGTCGCCGGACAGGTGGACCTCGGCGCGCGCGAAGCCCGCGGCGCCCAGCCGGGCCGGCAGGGTGCCCGGGTCGACCGGGACGAACACGTCGCCGACGTGTATCTCGCGGCGGGCGGGTGTGTCCAGCCCGTCGGAGCCCAGCAGCACCGCGCCGGGCGTCAGGACCCGGGCCAGTTCGGCCAGCGCGGCGTCCTGGAGCGCGGGGGACGGGATGTGATGCAGCATGGTCAGGCAGGCGGCGGAGGAGAACAGGCTCGCGGGAAACGGCAGCCGGGTCACGTCTGCGGCGATGACCGTGACGTTGCTGCCGGCCAGCCGGGAGGCCAGGTTCGCGGCCAGGTCCAGGTCGAGCTCGACCGCCGTCAGGCGGGCGGCCTGGCGCCGCAGCACATCGGTGGTCAGCCCCGGCCCGGGACCGACCTCCAGCAGGTCATCGCCGAGCTGGTAGCCGTCCAGGACCCAGGGCAGCAGTTCGTCTTCGACCAGGCGGGCCCATTCCGGGCTGGAGCAGAACTCCAGGTGTGCCTTGTTCACCGGCGCGTTCTCACTGCTCGAGGAGGCCCGCGGCCACGAACGCCCGGTGGTAGATATCCCGGATGACCTGCTGCTTGCGGGCGTTGTACTGCATGACGTGCTCTCCGCCGGCGTTGGCCGCGGACGCGGCCTGGCGCTTAGCGGCGGCGTAGCAGTCGCGCTCGTCGGGGTTGCCGCGCAGCCAGTCACGGAAGATCCGGTGCCTGACCAGCTCGGGGCTGTCGAACCCGAAAACATGCAGATTGCAGCGCGGCTCGTCCGCCCGCAGCGCCCGGTGGCCATACCACCAGGGCTCGCGGATGACCAGCCGGAACCCGATCACCTCCAGCGCCGGTACGTAGGCCTGTTCATGCTCGGGGTCGGCCACCGTCAGGTCGATGTCGATGACTGGCTTGGCCGCCAGCCCCGGGACCGAGGTGGAGCCCACGTGCTCCAGCTGCAGCACCCGCCAGCCCAGCGTCTCCCGGATCAGGCCGGCCAGCTCATCGTACTGCCGCGGCCAGGCGGGATCGGGCTCGGTGACCTCGATGCCGACCCCTGGAGCGGCGCCCGGAACCCACGGTTGGGCTCCGGGAGGCGGCGCGTCGTCGGCAAACGACACGATCTCGGCTCGGCTGGGCATCAGGGCAGTTTATAACCGGGACTGGCGGCCTGGACGAGGAGCTGCGCCGGTACCGCGACGAGCTGGACGCCGAGCACCGGGCGGTGTTTGACCGCTTGCACCGGCTGATCGTGGCGACGTGCTGCTCGCCTAGGGGCGGGGGGATCCGCCGGCGGCGAGGCGCATGAGATCGGTATCGAGGTCGACGGAGGTCTCGGTACCGCCCGCGCTGCCGTACTCGTGCTGGTAACTCGACCAGGATTCGTCCTTGATGGCGCGGGCGAAGCCGCTTTCCATCAGCAGCACGAGCTCGAGCGCGGCCCGGTCGATGCGGGTGGCCAGGGCCGGGTCGCTCCAGTCCTCGGGGGCGGCGAACAGGGAGGTCGGCGCCGTCATGGCGCGCAGGTAGGCGAACATGGGACGCATCTGATCGTCGGCGACCAGGGCGTGCCGGGCCGTCCCGGCGGTGGCGGCCAGCACGACGGGCTTGGCGATGAGCAGGTCGTTGTCCAGGACCTCGAAGAACGAGGTGAACAGGCCGCTGGGGCTGGCCTTGTAGACGGGGGCGGCGGCGATGATGCCGTCGGCCTCGGCGAGCAGCGCGATGGCCCGCTGTAGCTTCGGCGTGACCAGCTGGGTGGTCAGCGCGGTGGAGATGTCCGCGGCGAGCTCGCGCAGTTCGATGACGCCGACCGTCACCGCACGGCCGCGCCGGGCGGCCAGCGCTACGGCACGTTCGGCGGTGCGGTCGGCCAGCAGCCGCGTCGACGAGGGGTCGCTGGTGCCGGCGCTGACCACGATAAGGCGGAACCGTTCGGCTTCCTTGGGGTTGTTCACGGGATCAGGACCTCGCTCTTTTCGGGGACGGCCATGGGTGCGGCGAGTTTGCGGCAGATCGTTTCCAGCTGGCCGAGTTCGGCGGGATCCAGCCCGGCGGTCATGGCCCGGGCGACGTCGCGGGCGTGCCGGCGGCCGACGCGAAGCTGGACCGACCGCCCGGCCTCGGTGAGCGACAGCAGGACGCCGCGCCCGTCGGACGGGTCGGGGCGGCGCTGGATCAGGCCGCGTTCGGCCAGCCGGTCCACCAGGCGGGACAGGGCCGGCTGGCTGAGCAGGACGTGGTGGTTCAGTTCGCTGATGCGGACCGGCTCGGGGCAGTTGGACAGGGTGTACAGCACGTCGTACTCCCGCATGGAGACGTCGGCCCAGATGTCTTCGGCGGCGAACTGCCTCATCAGCACGGCGTGGGCGGACAGCAGCGCCTCCCACGCGTCGTTGGCGCGATTGGTCACGGCTCTTCGTCGTCCTGGTAGGGGGTCTGCCCGGCGGTGTTGTCGCCGCGGTTGGCGTTGGGGCGCGGCTGGCGCGCGGGCTGGTCGCCGTACTTGGCCCTGATGAGGCTCGCGTGCGTGGGGGCTTCGGGCGTCTCCGGGTCCTGCCGGGCGGCGATCTCCTTGCGCAGCACGGGCACGACCTCCTCGCCGAGCAGGTCAAGCTGGTCGAGGACCATCTTCAGCGG
>Ga0335073_10016457_pt1 | contig 10326 bp, 16 predicted proteins | sample Lox_Sample_22_FD_207093 | JGI IMG/M metagenome (GOLD analysis project Ga0335073, IMG submission 207093) | Soil microbial communities from Loxahatchee National Wildlife Refuge, Florida, United States - Lox_Sample_2.2 | ecosystem: Environmental > Terrestrial > Soil > Wetlands | place: USA... | reverse complement strand
ACCGCTTGCGCGGCATCGCCGCGCCTTGCGCGGTCTTCACCCTACCGGACGAATAGCTCAACCCGTCCAACGCATCATTTCCGCGAAGGTGCGATAGCCAAGCACCACCATCAATGTGCTGAGCTCCTCCGTGCAGCGGAGAATGAGCGCGCACCGTAGCGGCCGACCGAACGCCTCTCCCAGCTCGTTTGGCGGAGGCTGGGAGATCAACCGGATTGCAAAAAAGTCATCAAGCACCGATGAGTTTCAACCGCCGCACCTGTCTTACCTGGTAGCCACCTTTAGGCGCAGGAGGACCAAATGCTTCCGTTGACAGGCAAGAACATGGTCGTGATCGGCGGCAGCCGGGGCGTAGGGCGACGCGTCGTGGAAGCCGCCACCCGCAACGGCGCACGCGTGCTTGCGGTCGCGCGACAGCAGCGCCCGCTCCGGCAATTGGCCCAAGAAGTCCCCGGCAGCGAAGTTCTATCGCTCGATGCCACGGACGAAGGCGCCCCCGCCAAAGTGTTCGGCGTCCTCCAACCCGGTATTTTGGTTCTGTGCGCAGGCGCATTTCCGCCGGCTGCGCCGTTGCACGAGCAGAGTTGGCGAGAATTCGCCGTCAATTGGGAGGCCGACGTCAAAATCGCGTTTCACTTCTGCAAGGCGGCGCTGTCGCGGCCTTTGCCCGCAGGCACCTCGGTTATTCTGATCTCCAGTGGCGCCGCGCTCGCAGGATCGCCGAACTCGGGAGGGTATGCCGGGGCCAAACGCACGCAGATGTTCATCACGAACTACAGCCAGAAGGAATCGGATCGTCTTGGGCTCGGCTTGCGATTCATGGCGCTTGCGCCACGCATCATGCCCGACACCGATCTCGGCAAGCACGCGATCGCGGGCTATTCGCGCTATCTCGGTATGTCCGCGGCTGACTTTATTCAGAGCATGAATGCGCCGCCGACTTCATCCGATGTCGCCACCGCCGTCATCGAGTTGGTTACGATCCCGGATCGCTCCAAGGGAAATGTGTTCATCGTGTCTGGGCAGGGCCTCGAAGCCGTGCCCTGACGATAAAGCCGTTGAAGAAGGTCACCGGAGGTCTAACATGATTGCTATGACAGCTGCCGAACCATCACATCGCAAGCAAGCCTCCGACGGTGCGAACCGGGCGTTCGAGCGGCTCGCCGAACCGTTTCGCCGCGAACTCAAATTGCATTGCTACCGCATGCTTGGCTCCGTGCACGATGCCGAGGATCTCGTGCAAGAGACCTATTTGCGCGCCTGGCGTAGCTTCGACGGCTTCGAGGGCGGATCATTTCGCGCTTGGCTCTACCGGATCGCCACCAACGCCTGTCTCGACGCGCTCGCCAGCCGCAAGAACGCGCAGCGCTTGCTGCCCGACCAGCACGCGCCTGCTACCACACAGATGCCGAACGGCAAACCGGCAACCGACGTGGCGTGGCTCGAACCTTACCCGGACTCAAATCTGGAAGGGATTGCTGACGACGCGCCTGGCCCGGAGGCGCGCTATGCGTCCCGCGAGGTGGTGCAGCTTGCTTTTATCGCCGCCATCCAGTTGCTGCCGCCGCGCCAGCGTGCCGTTCTCTTGCTATGCGATGTCCTCGGTTGGTCTGCTGTCGAGGCCGCTACGCTACTCGGCAGTTCGACCGCCTCGATCAACAGCGCGCTGCAGCGGGCGCGCGAGACGCTAGCCAAACGCTATCCCCACGGCACACCGGCGGCCGCGCCCCAACAAAATCCCGCGCAGCAAAAGCTCCTCGGCCGTTATTTACGGGCCTGGGAAGTACTTGATGTGGACGGGTTTGTGGCTCTCCTCAAGGAGGATGCGACCTACACCATGCCGCCATTGCCGCAATGGTATGCCGGGCGCGAGGCGATCCGCACCTTCTTTGCGTGGGCTTGGAAAGGCTATGACGGCTATCGCATGATGCCGATAACGGCCAATCGGCAGTCTGCTTTCGCCGCCTATGCCCGCAAAGACGCGGACGCGCCGTGGGCAGCGCACTCCATCCATCTGCTCACGTTTGAGCATGATTTGATTTCCAGACTGACCCTGTTTGTGAAACCCGCCGGCCCGGATTTGTTTCATGCCTTTGGACTTCCGCTCACCCTCCCCGACGCCGCCGGCGACACCGCTTACGCAAACGGATAACCGGAAACGCCAGCGCCAGCGCGGATGTAGCCGCTACCGATCGCGCTCAACAGGCCTTCGATGCCGTCGAGCGTCTTGTCGATCAGGCCGCGCGGTTCGCCGGCCTCCAGCATGATCTTTAGTTGCAGAAGCCCCTGGTTGGCGGCGTCGATTCGCCGTGCCAGCACCATCGTCACGTAAAGCAGCGCCGTCGGGTCTTGTAGCAATGTCGCGGCGTCGGCGGCATGAAACTCCGACTTTTCCAGGGTGCGCACGTCGGCGCTATGTGGCGCATCGAGCAGCGCCGAGAGCTCGCCGAACACCGCGCCGGGTTCGGCCACCTGGGCGAATTCGATATCGCCCTTCATGATGCTGACCGCGCCGCTTTTGAGAATCATGAGCCGCCCGGTTTTGGTGCCCTCGACGAACACGGTCTCGCCGGCGTCGTAGCTTTCGAGCGGCAGCGTGGCGAGCTTTTCCTGCCAGGCCTTGCGATCGTGCATCAGAGCCATGTCCGAGCGCCTCCAAATTGCCGCGTCGAGCAGAGCTCATCCTAACCGGATTTTGCGGGCGCTCAATCCGGGGTACGATAGCGCCGTGAAAGATTTCCCGATTGTGCCGCCGCTCGTGGTGAAAGACGAGCCAAAGCCGCGCCGGCTGACGACGCTGACGGAGGCGCGCGATTATGTGGCGAAGGCGATGCGGCTCGGCCGGCCGCAGCCGTGGCGCGAACTGTGGCACCGCCTCAAATCGGTGACGAGCGAAGACGACGCTATCGAAGCAATCGGCGACATGCGCGAATTGCTCGCCGCGGAAGATTTGCTTCAGCCGTCCGCCTGAACGCGCAGCAAACCTGACCGGGATTGCGCAATGCACTATCCGGGCCGCGCGTCAGTTCAGTCGGCCCTTCTGTTGCAGCAGTGCGTCGAGGCTCAACGGCCCGCCGCCGGCGAAGATCAGGTAGAAAAAGACGAAGCAATACATGATCGCCAGTTCGCCGTGGTTGAGGTATGGATAGAAACTGTGCGGCGCGTGAAAAAGGAAATAGCCGACCGCCATCTCGCCCGACATGATGAGCGCCGCCGCGCGGGTGAATAGACCAAGCGTCAGAAGCACGCCGCCGGCAGACTCGATGAGCGCGGCGAACCATTCCAGGTCGAACAATTGCGGATGCGGCGCCGTGGCCGAAGGAAAGCCGAAGAATTTCGACAGGCCGTGCTCGAGAAACAGCAGCGCGGCCATGATGCGCAACAAGCTCAGCACGTAAGGCGCCAACCGCTCGATCCAAGGCGCTGACGAAGAGGCGGCGGATGAGCGGGACGGCGGAGTCAAAGCCTGATCCATCAGTACATCTCGCAAAGCGCTCAGATCGCGTGTGATGTCCATGATGTATCGAAGTTCGCGCCCGCCCGCACTTCACGAAATCCTGATGTGGCATCAAAGCACATGGCCGCGCACCGCCGTCATTACGCGCCGAGAACTACTCCTCGGGCTCGGTCGTAAAAAACAGCGGATAACCTTTCTGCTTGCCCAGGTCGGTCGCCTCCTTCGCCTTGGTTTCGGCGACGTCCCTGACGTAGACGGCGATGACACAGGCGCCTTTTTGATGCGCCGTCATCATCACGCGATAGGCTTGGTCCTCGTTCATGCGAAACACCGCTTTGAGTACGAGCACGACGAACTCGCGCGGCGTATAGTCGTCGTTGAGCAGAATCACTTTGTAGAGCGGCGGCCGTTGCGTTTTGGTCTTTACTTTGGTGCGCGGCTTTACGAGCGTCTTGGTCATTGCTTAAGCGCTCCGGACCCGGGCTTAAAACGAGCCACCCGATTATAGTCCGCACCACGGCCTCATCCAGCGCGCGGCAACGTTGAGGCCAAGCCGAGCGGGTCGCGGCGGGTGGCATTGCCGTCAACGGTCCGCTATGGAACGGCGGCAGCCGAAGTGGCGTTGGTCGCTACATTGCCGGAAAGGATCCCAATGCACATTCTCTGGGTCGTCATTATTGGTTTCGTTGCCGGCATCATTGCCCGCATCTTGGCCCCGGGACCCAACAATCCGGCGGGCTTCATCCTCACGACTCTGCTCGGCATCGTCGGAGCCTTCGTTGCCACCTTCATCGGCCAAGCGGTCGGCTGGTACGGCCCAAATCAAGACGCCGGCCTGATCGGCGCTGTGGTCGGCGCGCTCGTCGTCCTGTTTGTCTGGCACCGGCTGGTAACCCACCGGGTCGTTCCGGATCCTGGGCGCCGCTGGCTTTGATCGCGCCGGGCGCGCCGGCGTTTGCCGACGCCATCTTAGCGTTAGCGCCCAGCCGATCGGCGCTGAACGATCGAATGGCGCGGCGTACGCCGCTCGACGACCACGGCGCGCACCGAGCCGACGCGGCCGGTGACGGTCACATGGTTAATCTCCTTGCGCTGGCCCATGCGCAGCACCACCCCTCTTGCCTCGTCGAAGGGGACTTCCATCAGGGACGCCACGATCTCGATCTGCTCCTTGAGGTCGTCGGTTAATCCCTGCGCCGCGACCACGGCCTCCTCAACGGTCGGCGGGTCGCGTCGCACCCGTCGCCGGCCGTCTTTTGTGTCCCAAATCTCGCTCATGTGCATACCCGTGCTTGTCAAAGCATTGGTCCAATTATCGGACTTATGCCGCATCGCAGCAAGGAAATTGTGCGATGCACTACGACTAATGCACAGGCGCGCCGGACGTTCCCGGCAGCCGCAGGCCGCGCTCCGCGGCGGCCGCCCTGCCGGCGGCAATCTAGCGCGGTGGCATGTCGCTAAAGAGGATGCCGCCTTTGCCTTTCGCCGTCCTTGCCGTCTCGACCAGCGAAACAGTAACCGCTTCTGCCGGCGCACCGACGTTCTTCACGATCGCGGCGGTAAGGTCTTTGACCAGCGCGCGCTTATCCTCGAGCGTGCGTCCTTCCAGCAGATAGACAATGACTTCCGGCATATAATCCTCCGCGTATTGTTGACCGGCTTGATTGCGCATTATTCCGTGTGCAACGGCCGGGATCGGCTTGCCTGAGCATCCGCTTTTCGTCTATCGGACTTTAGTGGGTCGGTACAAGGGAGCTGAACAATGAAACGAGTGGCACTTGCGTTGGCCATATTGACACTTGGCTTTGCTGCCTCAAGCGCGGCGCGCGCGGATTATGCCGTCGTGATGTTCAAGGACGGCACTTGCAAGCCTTGGCTTGAAAGCAGCGCAAAGCCGCTCGATCCCGGGTGGAAATATCATTGGGTGGGTCTCAAGAGCTGGGACGCCGCTGCGGGCAAAAAGCATTACGCGATGACGCATCATTGGTGCAAAACTTTCAAATAGACTGCACAAACCAACGCCTTGCCCGATCTGTCTCCGGGCGTTTGCCTCACTGCGTTATTGCCGCCCAGTCGCTGCTTCGCAGGCGGCGTTTGCGACGTGACCGCGTTTGAAGCGGCGGCGCATCGCGCGCTTTTGGTGCGCGGCTGCGCCGTCATGGAACTATGGGAGAGCTCCGGCGTTTGGGCCAAATCAAAGGAGCTCATCATGAAGCAATTGGCATTTGCCGTCGGCTTACTGGCAGTGGGTTTTGTCGCCGCAACGCCCGCGCGCGCTGATTATGCCGTGGTGCAATTCGGCGACGGTTATTGCCGAATCTGGTGGGACAGCCTCGATAATCCGTGGGGCTCCCGATGGAGCAAGATTGCAATCGGTCTGCCGAATCAACTGGCGGCGCAGGCAGCCCTTGACACCGAGATTTCGCAAGGAGTTTGCCGTTGAAGTGGTCGATCTCGGATCAAGTCCAGCGCCGGCTTTTCCCGGATCGTGCGCTAATAGTCGTCGCCCGACCAAAATGAGCCGCCGCGGTCGCCGGATGAGGGCAGAAGCGCGAGCGGCGCCCTATGGATCCTTTCGCTGCGTAGCGCGTAGTGCCAGCTGACGTAGCGATGCTTCTTGCTCGCCTTGCCTTGTGGCGGCGTTTCGTTGGGCACGGATACCGTCTCCTCATGGGCCGACGCCAACCCGGTGTCCCTCATCCGTGGCGCTTCGGCTAACGCGGCAGCGCTCGCCGCGCGGCCGATCGCCGAGGCTGCGCGCGATTCAGGCGCCGCCGGACTGTTTATCTCGGCGATGGCCGCCGACCGGACCGCCGGTCGAGGCGGCGCGGCATTTTGCCTGGCCGCCCGCATACCCAGCTGGGCCGGCAGTTGCCCGACCGCCGGCGCGCCAACTGCCGCGACCGAGGGGCCGGGTTGCGCCAGTGTACGCGCCGCGACCGATTCCACGGCTGCCGGTCGGTCAAGCAACGAGAACACCACCGCAGCACCGGCGCTCGCTCCGACTGCCCCCGCAACGACCGCGATGCGCACGGAGCGCATGAAACTCGGCGCCGGGGCGAGATAACCCCACTCCGGATTGAAATTGCCGGCTGAACGCATCAACACCTCCGCGGCACGCGACAGTCGCCGGCACACTTCCTACGGCCGCCGCACGTCGTGAAACGCATGGACCGCGCAGCGGTTCCTACGCAGCCACATGTGCGGCCACATATGGTGACGGTTCATCGGCCGCAAGCGCTGAAAAAACGACACCGTCGTTTGTTAAAATGCGTTTCAGATACCGGCGAGTCGCGGTACGTCGCGGCCCAGGCAACGGCGATTTTTTTTCTTAAGACGCGCTGACGAGATCGGCCGGAGGCCGCGGACTCACCGCCTGCCCACCGATGTGATCACCTATCGATCCGATCCAGGACGGAATGCCGCCGATCACCGAAACGACACGTTGGGTGACTGCGACCACGTGATCCTTAAGGCTGATCGTCTTGGCGAGAAGCGAGCCTGTATCGGCTGCCGCCGCCGGTTTGACCGCATCGCTCGATTGCGCCTGGGCGATGACAAGCGGCAGCGCGGCCGTTATGACGACCGGCTTGCCGCGCGGCGCGGGCTTCGCCGCCATCATGGCGGTTACGACCGGTCGCAGCGTCGCGGTCGCGGCCGGCGGCTCGACCGCGGCGGCCGCAACGGCCGGGCGTGGCGCCGGTTTCGCTTCTGCCGCGGCGTTCGCCGCGTCGACTTGAGCCTTCTCTTTTGCGACCTCGGCTCGCACGAAATTCGTGATCTGGGCGTGTTCGTCGCGCAACAACTGCATCATTTGCGCCGAGGCGGGCGCGGCCGCCGGCGGCTCGGGCGCCCGACCCAACTGAAAATGCGTGAACAGGACACCGCCGATTACGCTCGCCAGCGCCGCCGGCAGAACGTCATGGATCAGCTTGTTCAGAAGCCGCAGTGGCAACGCCATCTCTAGGCGCATGATCCGGTTCTCCATCCCGCCGCATTTTTCAAACGGTCGATCGAATTTCAAACACTTGTTCTGGGCGAACGATGGCCGGGAAAAAGGATTTTTTGCGGCATCGCCGGGGATATCCTACGGAAAAACGGATGCTAGCAAGCGCCGGCGGCACCGCCCTAAGCCGGCACTACCAGCCCATCGACCACCCAGCGGCTGATCAGCCCGGCAAGCCTTTCCACAGCGGCCTCGTCGAGCGGCAGCGAGATCGGCGGTGCGGCCAGCTGCTCGCGGTTGCGCACGAATACGCTGCATTGCCCGATCAGCCAAATCGCCGCGATCGTGACCGTGCGCTGGTCCGCCTTGGGCATGAAGCGGCGCACGAGATCGGTCGCCAAATCGATGAACGGCACCGCCTCCTCAGTGACAAGCTTGCGGAAGACCGCCGTGGGATGCACCGCTTCCCAGTTGAATATGCGAATGTGCCGACTGAGATCGTCGCGCGCCAACAGCGGCCGTAGCTGGTGACGGATGAATTCGCCGAGCGCCTTCTCGCGCGACATCGTCTTCGCCTCTTCAGCGTGATCCAACTGATGCTCGGTGAGCGCGCGGAAGGCCGCGCGCAGTACCTCATGATATAATCCGTCCTTGCCGGCGAAGTGGTAGTTGATGGCGGCCTGGTTCACGCGCGCTTTAGCGACGATGGCCCGGACGCTCGTTGACTCATAGCCGCGCTCGGCGAACAATCTTCCGGCCGCCTTGAGGATGCGCTCGCGGGTGATTTCAGACGGTCGCGTCATGGCTCACTCGTTTTTCAAACCATCGTTCGAATTCCCAAATAGACGGTCGGCGCGGGCGATGCAATCTTTGGCAGCCGGGTTCCATCGGGCGAGTTCCGTCAATGACGCGGGGCGACCGCACCGCTATCGTCCTTGCCGATGATCGGGGCGTACCGAATCGAGGGCTATGCCATCGTGTCCGCCGACGGCATGATCGCCGATGCGACCGGGGCGATGCCGCAAGCTATCCGCAACGACGCCGACCAGCACTATTTGCAAGCTGAGCTCGATCGCGCGGCCGCAATCGTGCACGGACGCCACTCGCACGAAGGCGGCCCGCGCGCCAGCAGCCGCAAGCGCCTGATCCTGACACGCCAAATCGCCTCTGTTGCTCCGGATTCGTCGCATCCCAACACGCTGTTATGGAATCCGGCGGGCAGCACGCTTGAAGCGGCACTGGCGGCGCTTGGCGCCGACGACGGCAGCATCGCTGTCATCGGCGGCACCGAGGTATTCGGCCTTTTTTTGCCACTTTATGACGCTTTCCATCTCACGCGTGCCGCGAATGCCGTGATTCCCGGCGGACGGCCGCTGTTTGCGCTGGTCGGCCCAGATATGGCGGCTGAGCAGGTTCTCGCTGCTCATGGGCTGCGACCAGCCGGGCGCCGCGACATCGACCCGGCCGCCGGCATCTCGCTGACGACTTGGGAGCGGCCCCGCCCGCCGCAGCGATGAAGACCTCGTCGCCGGAGCGACGACGACCTGCGGCGTTGATATGACGCTACGCCCGCCCCGGTCGGATGCGCACAAACCGCGCGACAGCTCACTCGATTACGAGATTGCGCAGGAGCAGGCGGCCGCTTTGGGCCGTCTCGGCCGCGCCCTCGAGGCCGCGCTGGCTGCATTGTCGCAGTACGACCGTGCGCACGCCGGGCGTTCCGATGAAGCCGCGGCACCGGCCCCACCCGCACCAGCGATGCGGGAACGGCTGGTGCGGCAAGCAAGCGACGCGTTGTGGTGCTTCGTCATCCAACGCGAGGCTTGCGGGCTGCGCGACCAGCGGTCGGTTGTCCGCGATTATCGGGTTCCTCGCGAGGTGCAAAACCGCATGGGCGCGCTCGGCAGAGATTGCCGGCCGCGGGAAAGTTGAGCGATTCATAATCTCTTAAGACGCCGCTGGCCCGCCCAAGACCGCGCCGCAAGCCTTTCTTCATCCTTCCTACGGCATTGTCACAGCCACTTAATTGGGCCGTGCCCATGCTGCGAACTCTGCCTCTTATCGACGAACTCGAAGCCGCGTTGACCTCCGGCACCGAGGCGCGCCGCATTGAGATGCTCACCCGCATCACCGACCTGTTCGTCGGCGGCGCGTCGCGTTATTCCGATGAGCAGATCGGCGTATTCGACGATGTCATGGTGCGCCTCGTGAGCACGATCGAAGCTAAGGCGCGCGCCAAGCTGGCGCAACGTTTGGCGCCGATCGCCAACGCTCCGTCGAACGTGATCCACATGCTCGCCTTCGACGACGACATCGTCGTCGCGCAGCCCGTCCTCAAGCAGTCGGAACGGCTGGAAGAGCCGGTGCTGGTCGCTAATGCCAGCACCAAGAGTCAGCAGCACCTATTTGCCATTTCGCAGCGACGCTCGTTGAGCGAAGCTGTAACCGATGTGCTGGTTGAGCGCGGCGATCGCGAAGTTGTTCAGTCGGTAGTCAAGAATATCGGCGCCCGCTTTTCCGAGGCCGGCTTTCGCATGCTGGTCAACCGCTCCACGGGCGACGACGACCTTGCGATCATTGTCGGCCGGCGCGGCGATATCCCACGTCCGCATTTCCTTGTGCTGCTGGAGAAGGCGTCGAGCACGGTTCGCGCCCGCCTTGCCGCCGAGAACCCGCGCGCCAGCGCAGCCATCGAAAGCGTGGTTGGCGAAGTAGTCAGCGATATCCGAGACGACGTGCGCAATTCTTCGCCCGATTTTGCCGCCGCGCGGGCGGCAGTCGAGCGGCAAAGCCGCATTCGCCGCATCGGCGACGCCGAAATCTACCAATACGCGCATGATCGCAAATTCGAAGAGACCGCGATCGCGCTGTCGCTGTTGTGCGATACGCCAATCGAGGTGGTCGAGCGGGCGTTGCTTGATCA
>Ga0335073_10016454_pt1 | contig 10327 bp, 12 predicted proteins | sample Lox_Sample_22_FD_207093 | JGI IMG/M metagenome (GOLD analysis project Ga0335073, IMG submission 207093) | Soil microbial communities from Loxahatchee National Wildlife Refuge, Florida, United States - Lox_Sample_2.2 | ecosystem: Environmental > Terrestrial > Soil > Wetlands | place: USA... | reverse complement strand
TGCCGGCCTTCATTATACCGGGAGTACGGCTGTTTTCAAAAATTTGTGGAAAGATATTGCAAACAATGTTGATATCCATCGCTCGTACCCTCGCGTAGTTGGAGAAACTGGAGGTAAGGATTTTCATGTGTACCATCCATCGGCGGACGTGAGGAACGGAGTCGTGAACGCACTACGAGGTGCCTTTGAGTATCAGGGGCAAAAATGTTCGGCTCTGTCGAGAGCATACGTTGCTCGCTCGTTGTGGGAGGAGAAAGGCTTTAAGAAGATGCTACTGGAGGAGATTGCAAAGATCAAAGTTGGAAATCCGGTCGAATGGGGAAACTTTATAGGTCCGGTTATGTTTCACCCCTGTCAATCCAAAATTGATTTTAGTCATCAAGGATCGTTTGAAAAGTCGTCCAAATTCCTCGAGCTGGCCAAAGGTGAAGGTTACGAAATCATTTCTGGCGGCAAAGGTGTATTTCTGGTCTTGCATTTCTAAGAAGTAGCGGATGATTCAGAGGGATATTTCATCCATCCCACCGTTGTGGTCTCGAAAGATCCCAAGTCGAAGCTTATGACAGAGGAAATTTTTGGACCTATCTTGACTGTATGCCTTCTCATCTTCGATTGTAACGGTAGATATACGTTTACGAAGACAAGGATTGGCAGAATGTCCTGAACCTGGTTGACGAATCGTCTGATTATGCCCTTACGGGCTCCATGTATTTCTTCCCATTGCTTAAACCTAACGCAAGCTTTGCAACGGACCGTTCTGCGATTGTGGAAGCAACTAATGCCCTTCGCTATTCCGCAGGTACTGGTTGTTTCTAAGTTTCTTCTAATGGAAGGCAACTTCTATGTGAATGACAAGTGTACAGGGGCCATTGTCGGCGCTCAACCATTTGGCGGTGGACGTGGAAGCGGCACAAATGACAAAGCTGGGAGTATCAATCTATTGTATCGATTCGTGTCGCCGAGAAGCATAAAGGAGAATTTCATTGATGCGGATACGGTATTGTATCCGTCGAATACTTGATCAGCGTGATCAGACATTCTTGGCATGACATAGCTCAGATAACGTCAAAAGTCAAAAATATAAACTCAAAAGTGCATTCTACTAACCTATGGGTCTTTTTTATCTTGTTACGGTTAACAAAGTCTTTGATATTAAGTCCTAACTTTTCCAGCCTTTCTTCAGGCTCCTGAGATCTGAGATATTTCAATTTCAACCAGGCGGCGAAATGTCACCAGAAAGTTCCACTTGATTTTGTTTCATCATACTCCCTCCTAAGTGCTGTTGTTTCTCTCCTTGTCACAAGCCATCAACCATCAAGCCGGTCATAGAATGGATCCTGAACAACCGAATCAGTCTCCTGCAGAGGACAAGAAAGCAGACAACCCCGAACACATCAACATCAAGGTACGCTACAACCCCGCGTCCCTTTTCTCGATCAGAGCGCTTACTAACTCCGCGTAGGTTGTCGATGCGGTATGTGGTTCCCTCTCTATTTTCTCGTGTCTCGTACGGGTCGTCTAATCGTGTAGAATAATAGTGAGGTTTTTTTCAAGATCAAGCGCACGACGCCTTTCAATAAATTGATGAACGCGTATTGTCAACGCCAAGGGAAGACGTTGGAGACTCTACGATTCCTCTACGATGGAGAACGCATCAACGGGAACGATACGCCAGAGCAAGTAATACACTCTCCGCTTAATCTGAGACTTACGCGATAGTTGGAGATGGAAGATGAAGACACTATTGATGTTATGATTCAACAGCTCGGAGGTCTGTTTGCGGGAAGGAGGACGTAAGACTTGTAGATTGGCAGGTATGTGGGGTGAGGTAGACTTTGTCATTGTCCTTCTCATGTTACAAAAGTAGAATGATGGCGGAGGTCTGGTCTCGTTACCATAACAGGGCTTCGGACATGGCGAAGATTTGTGGTCTTATCTTTTTTTAGGCGTCTCTTTTTTCTTCGCTTGCAGTAATTAGTATCAAATATCATACTTTCCTGGCCAAGCTCAACGTTCCAAAATATCTATCATATTGCGGTGGACAGGAAATACACGTCTCGCTATTCCATGCTATTAACGCCTGAAATCCCCCCAAAACTCTCAAATCACGGACACGTTTTCACTAAGTCCTCAACCTTTCTCCCAGACATCCCGTATTTCCTCTTCCTTGCGTCTCTGCTCCTCTTGATCTTGTCGCTTTAGTCTCTCTCGTTCCTCTTTCTCTTGCTTTGCCTGCGTTCGAACGAGTCGATCGTATTCTCTCCGTTCGGGCGATGAGGCGGCTCGAATTCCGAGATGACCGGCGATGAACCGTCTTGCCACCGAGTCCGTAGTCAATGGTCTACCAGAAGATCCCGGTGACGTAGACCGCATCCGAGAAGGACTTGCCGGTGTAGCGGGTTGTGAACTTGTTGATGATGTGCGTGACAGTGGTACATTGCCATCTGAACGACGGAGTTTGCCAACGGGGTCTTGAGGCGTAGTACAGGTGTAATTGTATAGTGCCGTTGTTGCTACAGTTAGTGATCACGATTAAAGAGGGACATACCGTGCTTTGGATTGTTAAAGCTAAGGAGGAGGGATCCATTGACCATTTTCGGACGGAACGACATCGTGCCAGTTGGATCGACGATTCTTGTAAGGTCCTTGACGAGTTGATGCATCTGTATTCGCTGATCAAAGTCGTATAGCTCAAGGAGACAGGTGGTTGAGGGCTGAGTAACATGCGGTTTGACTGGTTGTGGGGGTGTTTCGAGTTCTTGATCCGCTAGCTTTTCCCAGTCATCTTCATCCGAGGCGGCGTCCGCAGATTCAGGGGCGTTTGACTTGTCGGACGGTGTATCATCAAAATTCAGTGCAGTGTTTAGTTTTTCAGTGATAGCCTCCACATCTTTCTTCGTTGAATTCGTTTGTTTGATGCGTTGAGAGAGAGTTGGCGTTGACATGCAGGAATTCAAAGCGAAGTCGGAGGACAGGAAATTGCCCGATTGCGGGCACAGTCAGAAATTAAACAGAAAATTGAGCAGCTGAGAAGATGTTCAGAGAAATATATCTGCGACACATCCAGGTGGACAGAAACGGGTAATCTCAAGGGAGTATCTGAGAAAGAAAAGTCTTCTCAAAACGCTATCAAGGGTGCGCAACTACTCGATAGAGACCTGCGGAAATAGCTACTGCAGGTCCTCCAGAAAGCCGAGATTGATTGGGCTTCACACACAATCATTGGGATCTATAATTACCAGTCTAAGGGTTCCGAATGCATATACCGCGGCCTTCTCGTCAGCAAATGTGTACGAAAAAACAAGAGTCAATTGAATATACACACCCTCGGACATCCAAGAAGGCAATTTTAGTTACGCAGCTGGATTTCGTCCTCTCGCTAGAGATTTTGGAGATCTCGTTTATCGTCACCGGGAAACACCATTGTTTAAAGACAAGGGAGAGGAATAAAATTACCTTGTTAGGGTTGAGCAAATGAATGCATCCATCCACTCCTGAGAATCCGGGAAACCGCTAATCCAGCTACCCCAGAAGAGACAGGCCATAAGCAAGACGTCGGGGTGAAAGAACGAAAGAAATAGGGTGGACTAAGTAATGAAAGCGACTCGATCGACACTGCAAGAGACGCCGTGCCCGTCATAGAGAGCAGTCCTGAACGAAGGATCGAAATATACATGTCTCTGAGTTCTCAGCTAACGATATCGTTAACGTTGACTCGAAGTACATTGGCCAATAAAGAAAGATCTAGTGGCAAAGTAACTTGCCGCTTTTACGTGCTGAGAGCATTGCACGCACGACCTTTGAGAAAAGAGTCAATCGGCCGGAAGAGGAGGACATCGGGACAGGACTTGAAGAAAATTTCACTTGGCTGAACATTTGGCAAAAGGGAGCTCGTTGCAAAAGGATATATTTAGGGCTTGACTCAGAAACCCGGTCGGTCGCGGAAGCCTGGAGTCGGCAGCAGATCGGGCCATGCGGTTCAAAGGAGATTCTGTATTGACAAATCAAAAGCGTTCAGCAATAGATGAGATATGAAAATCGGAAGGAATACAGAACAGATTAAAGAAATCAAAACCATTGTATGTAATACGCTGTTCGTGAGATCTGGGCGATGTCGAAATCAAAGTTCAGATGCATCAACAACTGAGCTGCTAACTGCAGGTTACTACATCAAAGAGACATTATGGAGTATAATTACCGACCGTTAAGCGCCCTTTCCCCCATCGTACGAAAACACGCGTTTTGCTCTCTTCCCATTTGGGCCAACTTTTGCGCGGCGGGGCGCAGCAATTCCGATTGGATCGCCTTATCGCGACGGTATCAACCAGATAATGTCAGAATAAAACCCAAAGTATCCGGTTGATCTTTCAGCCTTCTTCCCCTCCCCTGTTATGTTTTTCGACAAATTCGTGGCCAGTGCCATCATCTTGGCAGCATGGACAATCTATGCATGCTTCCTGTATCCTTTCTACTTCTCCCCACTCGCCAAAGTCTCCGGTCCGAAATTGGCGGCCATCACGTCCTGGTGGATCCGGTGGGTTGATTTCGGAGGACATCGTGCGGCGACAATTGATGCATTACATCGGAAGTATGGCAAGATTGTTCGAATAGGACCGAATGAGCTGAGTTTTACGGGAGCGGAAGCCATGCAGAAAATTTATGGCGCGGGATCTCCGTTCACGAAGGCCCCCTATTTCTACGATATTTTTGTGGCGTACCGACTCTTTTACTAGTTATCTGACCGTAGATATGGATGTCGACCGCTGTTTGCAATCTTGGATAATGCCACTCATGCATCTCGCAAAAAGTTGTTTTCACAGATGCATTCCAAGTCGTTTATGTGGTCCGTGCCAATGGAATCCACCATGAGAGAAAAGATTGGATTGTGGGTGCGAGGCATTGGCAACGGCGCTGTGAAAGATGTTCGGACAGATACCCGATACATTGCCATCGACGTCATATCTCGACACTTGTGGGGCGAAAGTGCAGAATTCAAGACGCTCGAGCACGACGGAGACCTACAACTCCTGCAGGACATTGTCAATTCTCAGAACGTGTACCTTCCATCTTGGCTCATTCACTTTCCGAAACTGTCGGAATTCTTGGAACGGACGATCGCGTATGTCGGACGAAATCCAATGGCGGATATTCGAGATCACGCACAAGTAGCCTTTCAGAAGTTCAAAGCGGCCGCACCTAGAACTGAAAAAATCCAAACGGTCGGAGAGAAATTGTGGACGCAACACATTTCGAACGGAGGGGATATGACGGATTATCAGATCGCTGCTGAGCTTAGCGATCTGTTCCTCGCTGGGTTAGATACCACCGCCGACACCCTGAGCTACGTATTTTGGATGCTGTCAAAACCTGAACATGCAGCCATTCAGGGAAAATTGAGGTTGGAAGTGCAAGGATTGAGATATGAGGATGACATACCCTTCCTCGCCGATACGGACAAGTTACCATTCCTCGACTCGGTATTGAAAGAGACACTTCAAATGTTCCCCATCAAGGCTGGATCTCAACCAAGATTGCCTCCACAGGGAAAAGCGACCGTCATTTATGGCTTGGAGATTCCCCCTGGGACAGTCTGTGAGATGCAAGCGCTGTCGGTGAACCGGGATCCTGAAGTGTTTGACAACCCAGACGAATTTAATCCGGAACGATGGATGATTCTTCGTGACAGTGCGAAATTCAAAGAGATGAATCGTCAACTGTGGAGTTTTAGCTCCGGACAAAGGATGTGCATTGGACAATAGTACCTCTGATTTGAATGAGCGGTCTAAAAACAGTTTGGCGATGGCGGAAATGCAATTGCTCGTAGCAACAATTTACAATAAATATCACACTAAGATATCCCCACGAACGAAAGCTGCAGATATGGAGTTGGATGATCAAGTGACGCTTTCGGGCCCAATGGTAACCCTGTTTTTACTGTCCGCTAATCCTTTAGTCTCGGAATTGTTGGATTGAATTTGAGACAACTCAATAAGAGCTAGAGCCACATCATCAAATGAAAATAATCAGATTTCATTCGCAAACAGCTTGACCGGTCCAAACTCATCATCACTTCGTCCATGGTTCAAATCGCCCCACACAAAACGTAGATGTAAAACAGCATGCGACGTCGAAACAAGAAAAGTTCGATTCGTAGTCTTGGACCGCCATCATCTCCACCTCATACGTGACCAGTCGGTCCACAACTCCGGTTTCCCCACACGCGAGGGAGTTTGTGCCTATTGGAATGGTATTGAAGATACCTTTGAGAATCGGCAACAAAGGTCGGGACAATCGCTATCTCAACAGAGCGAGCAATTATCGGGATAATCCTCATCATTAGGAAAGGAGTAGGGGTTAGGGTTAAATAGCGTGATTTCATGTTACAAATTTAAAGTGAAATGGGACAGGCACAGATTGAGTTCAGTGGGGACAATTTCCCGTCTCACAACTAAATATGACGCGTTATGCGGTTACCGCAAATCAAAAGACACGTCGAAAAGATCTGCGTCCGCGGTCGGAGCTAATTTCGTCTCAGAAATCGCGCCCTCTGAGGTCGTCGGATTTCCGCTCTAAGATGATAGGGATACGCAATTGATGATGGACCCGAACTGGACAAGACATTCACCATCTTCTCCCCGCCGACCACGCCCAGTCTTCCCTCCTGCGCCCGCAATTCCGACATGGACAGCAGCCTCTTACCTGCACGGCTGTCGACAATACGAACCTTCGAATGAACCAAAAACGCACCCAAACGCTCGACCTCAATGCATTGCGAACGACTCAGAATCTGCCCTGTATACAGCAAGTTGTTCTCAAAGTCGACAGGATATGTCTATCCCAGGCGGGAATCGTCAAGTCCCGTCTGACTTCCCTGCAGTAGAATCCGTGCGAAGAACTCGTCATTCCTCTGATATTCTCCTAAAGTATCTGTCTCTTTGTTCAAAACTCACCCGTAGTTTCAGTAAAAGACATCATCCAATTCCTCTAATGTCTCCTATGGTCCTTTCTCGGAATATTTCTTACACTTCCTTGCCGAATTCTCATTTCCTCACTCCTGACATCTCTGATGGCGGACTCGCAACCTCAACACAACGTCTCGCAATCAATTCAGGCCATCGCCCTCACCGACACGAATCTTCTCTCTTCGGTCACCGTGCCAATCCCATTAACCTTCCAAGGCTAGACTCCTTCCTTGCAAAGCTCAAACGTCCGTCATTTTCACCGTGGACGGACGTTTTACGAGCAGATGAAATAGCCGAATATCAACTCGGGAATGTGAGGAAGTTCCCGCTTCTCCATCTCATTCCGCACGGACTGTCTCTTTCGGATTTGAAGTCCAACAAACTGAAACGGGACTTCATTCCTGGCGTCGAGAACGACTGCTGGCGTTTCATTGTTGACGTCGCCATATTGACTGCTGGAAGTCCCTACGGGAAATACATCAACGTGGACATCTTTCGGCTATACATTCGCGGAATAGTGTCACTGTTTGTTCAGGACGATCAGAGCTCAATTCAAGAGCAAGTGTTGAATATCACCGGAGGAGGATCATTGGGACTTGTCGTTGTATTTCTGATATCATTACTGTTGACATACAAATGTAGACTGCTCCTCGGGCAGGATCACGAAACTCCATCGCCAGTGGTATCTTTTCCTCTGGTCTCATCTAATAGCAGGTTTCTGGAAGCCTACAATCTGTAAAACAAGACCGCAAGGAACGTCTAGGAAAGCTATTGACAGTCTTTTTCCTCACAGTACTCTACATTCCCATCTCGAAATTTGCTGTCGATGCACTCAGCTGGAATGAATCTCTTTCTACAAAGTGCTATTCCACAACCCTCAACGGAGGTTTTAACTGGGTACCTGCTCTCAGAAGTTGATTTACTTCAGGCATTCCTCATCATCCCGACGTCCTTCCTTGTTCTGTTTATATACACCATCTGCTTTCCTCTTATCGCAATCCGCCTTGTCCGACAAAATCTTCCTTGCGTTGATCCATATAATGATTCCGGCGAGATACGAACTGAGATCAAAGAAGAATACAACAGGCTGATGAATTCGGATAGTGGTCCGTACAATTTTCTTTACAATGTAACCGCTTGGCGAGAAAAGCTCATGACAGGGATATACCATGCCTTGGGCATCATTCAAAGCATACATCCTGTTTACGCGTTTGGCTTACGGTACACGCATTGAATTGAGATCTAATCGTAGTGATTCTTGATAATTTCATTTCAACCAATAATTGTGCTTTCAAATATCAAAATCCCCGCAAACTTGACGTGGTAAGGACAGGGCTATTGATGGGAGCTATGACAGTGTTCCTACTGATCCACTTATGTCATTAAAGGCTCAAAATTACGCTGAAACTCCAGGGGGAATGTTCATCTCAACCACACCGTTCTTCACAAAAAGGAATCAAGACCGTGCGGAATTGGCATCTCGAATAGGGTAAATCCGTATTCTTCCAACTCTCAAGACAGATACCTTATAACTTCAGTATACCTCTCCGATTCGCTGACATAGACCCTTGCGTATGTTCAAGCCACCACGACAAATCACCCAATCTACGATACGATCACCGATCTCATCACAGCCCTCATTCTCGTAGTGATCGTTTATTTCTCAATTTCGGGTCTCATCATATATCGCCGTCTCATGAAAGGCATATTCAATACGATAGATTTGTCTTCGCGCATTTTCTCCCCGAAAATCCAGCTCTCTCGGCAGATCCTCCGAAGAATTTGGATGGACACTTGGTCCGCCTTGCTGCTCTGCCATCCTTCAACCAAAGTGGACGTGAAGGAAGACGGAGACTTGTCTTCTCGCGTGCGGGACTCGCCATGGCAATACGCATTCAATGGAAGTGTGGCAGAACGTCATGTGGAGAATCTGAAGATTATCCGGACTATCGGTGCTAAAAGATATATTGAAGGGTGCCAGCAATTTTCATCCGAGGAAACTTTATTGAGGCAGAAAGTGTACAACTTCTATTGTGGACCCGGTTACTCCCGTACTTAGACTCTGATTCACGTCAGATTCGTTTTACTGGCCTGCGGATAGGAAGGTTGAGGGAGTTTCCACCTGGTTCGGGAAAGGTGTTATTTCCCGCAACGAATAAGATATTGATTCCAGTTGATGTGGTTCCATTTCCATTTACTCTCGTGGGCATTCCCTTGGGTGATCTTAACTCGTAGGTCATGGAATACGATGAATCTCACGTTTGTATCACGATTGAGTCTCTGGAGGAGATTCAGGAGTATGTGAGGCAAAACGAAGATGAGGAAGTTCGGCGAAGAAAATACGTCAGAGAAGCTCTCAGGGCATTAGATGTATCTCATATTTGTGCCTAACTGAATTATAGGGCAAAAGAATATCACACGAATGCACGGATAGCTCTCCAGACTCGGATCTGGAGAAACGCACGATTGTCTGCGACGGCGGAGTTTTCAAGGTTGGACAACATCGCCCCGCACGGAGCCAAAAGATGCCAACCATGCACGCCGGGTTCGACTGCACGATCCAAATTGACCCATCACCCACGGTCCCTGCCTGTAGAATGCGTCATCTCAGAACCATTGGCGCCGAAGAATTAGGGATCACGGCAGATTTCCAACTCACTCCAAAACTGTACGTCCTCTTGGCGTGGCTGATTTTCAGGGAGACATTGTTCATATTGAATCGTGCAGCGGTGGACAAAGGCCGAAAGGAATGGCTCACTAAAATCTCTGCATATCGGGCACGCCTTCGAACTCAAGCACTTTGTAGACACCAAACTCTGTCCTACAGTTTCCAGATCAACATCTATACACGTCCAGCGATGAGATATGTCGATCTCACGGTCGCATTAGCACGGGATGACTCCAATCCTGACGTGACTGACATTCCGGAATACGCAAGAAGTGGTATGATATACCTCTTTGAACGGATGTTGGTGGTGAATCAATCCAAAATACACAAGTGGTGGTAAAGACCCTTCGAATGAGAGCTGAGATAGGTACATTTTCTGGGTATTTCGAGAAGAGATGCGGCTAATGTCAGGATGATTTCTGGCGGAGGAATTTTCGGGAAATTCGGGGTTGTAAGTTGTACGAGGAGGACTTCTCGCCTGCATATCCCACAAGGTAATACATTTGATGGTCAACTGACATCAGTATCTGTTACCGACCTGTGCCGCGACAACGACTTGTCGATTTCCTAACTTCTCGAGAATTGTGGCGGACTTTCTTCCAACCTAATGCATTCCATCACGGTCTTCTCAATCGTTTATCCTACTCCGCGTTCACTAACGTAGAAATGTATCTTCATATGAATGCATTGTTATATG
>Ga0335073_10016453_pt1 | contig 10327 bp, 8 predicted proteins | sample Lox_Sample_22_FD_207093 | JGI IMG/M metagenome (GOLD analysis project Ga0335073, IMG submission 207093) | Soil microbial communities from Loxahatchee National Wildlife Refuge, Florida, United States - Lox_Sample_2.2 | ecosystem: Environmental > Terrestrial > Soil > Wetlands | place: USA: Florida... | reverse complement strand
CAAGAACCTGATGGGCGGCTCGGGGCTGCCGGGCAAGCTGGCCGACTGCCAGTCCGGCGACCCGGAGATCTGCGAGATCTACGTGGTCGAGGGCGACTCGGCCGGCGGCTCGGCCAAGGGCGGCCGGGACCCGCTGTTTCAGGCGATCCTGCCGATCCGCGGGAAGATCCTGAACGTCGAGAAGGCCCGCATCGACCGGGTGCTGAAGAACAACGAGGTCCAGGCGATGATCACCGCCCTGGGCACCGGGATCCACGACGAGTTCGACATCTCGAAGCTGCGCTACAACAAGATCATCCTGATGGCGGACGCCGACGTGGACGGGCAGCACATCACCACGCTGCTGCTCACGCTGCTGTTCCGGTTCATGAAGCCGCTGATCGAGGCCGGGCACGTATACCTGGCGCAGCCGCCGCTCTACAAGATCAAGTGGGACGGAAAGGCCGCGGCCGGCTACGCCTACTCCGACCGGGAGCGGGACGCGCTGATCGAGGCGGGCATCGCCGAGGGCCGCAAGGATCCCAGGCCCCGGGACGCCGTGCAGCGGTTCAAGGGCCTCGGCGAGATGAACTCCCACGAGCTGTGGGAGACCACGATGGACCCGGCCCGCCGGGTGCTGCGCCAGATCACGCTCGACGACGCGGCCCAGGCCGACGAGCTGTTCACCGTGCTGATGGGTGAGGACGTGGAGGCACGCCGCTCGTTCATCCAGCGCAACGCCAAGGACGTCAGGTTCCTCGACATCTGAGGCGGGAGCGGCGGATTCGCTGATCACGGAGGATCCGGCAGCTCTGGCATGCCAGATACTCCGTGATCACGGAAGGCGAGACGAGCAGTGACCGACGTTAACGTCCCGGCCCCGCCCGGGGGATCCGACCGCACCGAGCCGGTCGACATCCAGATCGAGATGCAGCGCAGCTACATCGATTATGCGATGTCGGTCATCGTGGGCCGGGCCCTGCCCGACGTGCGGGACGGCCTGAAGCCGGTGCACACCCGCATCCTCTACGCGATGTACGACGGCGCCTACCGGCCCGACCGCGGCTTCTCGAAGTGCGCGCGGGTGGTCGGCGACGTGATGGGCAGCTACCACCCGCACGGCGACAGCGCGATCTACGACGCCCTGGTCCGGCTGGCCCAGCCGTGGGCGATGCGGATGCCGCTGGTGGCCCGGCAGGGCAACTTCGGCTCGCCGGGCAACGACCCGGCGGCCGCGATGCGGTACACCGAGTGCCGGCTGGCCCCGCTGGCCATGGAGATGCTGCGGGACATCGACAAGGAGACGGTCGACTTCCGGCCCAACTACGACGGTCGGTCGGCCGAGCCCGTTGTGCTCCCGGCGCGGTTCCCCAACCTGCTGGTCAACGGGTCGGAAGGGATCGCGGTCGGGATGGCGACCAAGATCCCGCCGCACAACCTGCGCGAGGTCGCGGCGGGCGTGCAGTGGTACCTGGACCACTTCGACGCCTCCGACGAGGACCTGCTCGAGGCGCTGATCGAGCGGATCAAGGGCCCGGACTTCCCCGGCGGGCCCGACGGCAGCACGGGCGCCCTGATCGTGGGCCGCCGCGGGATCCAGGAGGCCTACCGCACCGGCCGCGGCTCGATCACGATGCGCGCGGTCGTCGAGGTGGAGGAGGACCGCAAGGGCCGCGCCAACCTGGTCGTCACCGAGCTTCCCTACCAGGTCAACCCGGACAACCTGGCAGCCAAGATCGCCGAGCTGGCCCGGGAAGGCCGGGTCAGCGGCATCGCCGACGTGAACGACGAGACCAGTGACCGGGCCGGCCAGCGGCTGGTGATCGTGCTGAAGCGCGACGCGGTCGCCAAGGTCGTGCTGAACAACCTGTACAAGCACACCCAGCTGCAGGAGACGTTCGGGGCCAACATGCTGGCACTGGTCGACGGCGTGCCCCGCACGCTGCGGCTGGACCAGCTGATCCGGCACTGGGTCACCCACCAGATCGAGGTCATCGTCCGGCGCACCCGCTATCTGCTGCGCAAGGCCGAGGAGCGGGCCCACATCCTGCGCGCGCTGCTCAAGGCGATCGACCGGATCGATGAGGTCATCGCCCTGATCCGGGCCAGCGCGTCGGCGGCGGACGCGCAGGATGGCCTGATGCAGCTGCTGGAGATCGACGAGATCCAGGCCCGCGCGATCCTGGACATGCAGCTGCGCAAGCTGGCCGCCCTGGAGCGGCAGCAGCTGGTCGACGAGTACGAGGAGCTGATGGCGCAGATCGCTGACTACCAGGCGATCCTGGCCTCGCCGGAGCGGCAGCGGGAGATCATCGGCACCGAGCTCGCCGAGATCGTCGAGAAGTACGGTGACGACCGCCGCACGCAGATCATCGCGTACGACGGCGACGTCTCCGTGGCCGACCTGATCGCCGAGCAGGACGTGGTGGTGACGATCACCCGCGGCGGCTACGCCAAGCGCACCCGGACCGACCTGTACCGCGCCCAGCGGCGCGGGGGCAAGGGCGTGCGCGGGGCGCAGCTGCGAGCCGACGACATCGTCGAGCACTTCTTCGTGACCAGCACCCACAACTGGATCCTGTTCTTCACCAATAAGGGCCGGGTCTACCGGGCGAAGGCCTACGAGCTTCCCGAGGCGGCCCGCGACGCCCGCGGCCAGCACGTGGCGAACCTGCTGGCGTTCCAGCCCGACGAGCGGATCGCCGAGGTGCTGGCGCTGCCCGACTACACCGTCGCCCCGTACCTGGTGCTGGCGACCTCGGGCGGGCTGGTCAAGAAGTCGCACCTGACCGACTTCGACTCGCCGCGGTCCGGCGGCATCATCGCGATCAACCTGCGCGAGGACGACGAGGTCATCGCGGCCAGGCTGGTGTCGCCCGACGAGGACCTGCTGCTGGTCAGCAAGAACGCTCAGGCGATCAGGTTCCGGGCCAGCGACGAGGCGCTGCGCCCGATGGGCCGGGCGACCTCGGGCGTGATCGGCATGCGGTTCGGCGACGGCGACCGGCTGCTCGGCATGCACGTGCTGCACAACGGCGCCGACGTGCTCGTCGCGACGACCGGCGGCTACGCCAAGCGCACGCCTGCCGACCAGTACCCGGTGCAGGGCCGGGGCGGCCGCGGCGTGGTGACGGCCCGGATCGTCGAGGCCCGCGGCGAGCTGGTGGGCGCGCTGATGGTCCGCCCCGAGGACGAGGTCTTCGCGATCACCTCGGCCGGCGGCGTGATCAGGACGGCCGCCGGCGAGATTAAGCTATCCGGGCGGCAGACCATGGGAGTGCGGCTGGTTAACCTGGCACCTGGGCAGAGCCTGGTGGCTATCGCGCGCAACGAGGAGTCGCTCGACGGGGGCAACGGCGCCGCGGCCATCGAGGAGGGTGACGCCGACGGCAACGGGGGTGACCAGGAGTGACCGAAAGCCAGGACGATGGCGAGCGGCCGCGGGATTCGGCCAAACCCGCGGCCGGCCCGCCGCAACGTGGCAGGCCCGATCAGCGTCATATAGATGTTGCGCCCGATGACGGTCTGGGCCAACCGGACCGAGACCGTCCATATGGGGATAACCTCGTGGGAGGCAACCTTCTGGAGGAGGACGGGGTGGACCACCGCGTGGAGCCCTCGACGTGGCTCACCGACGGATCGGCCGAGGGTGCTCCCGCAGACCCTGATGAGGCGCCCGCGGCCCCGCAGCCGGCACCCGGCGCCCCGGCCGAGGACGCCGACCAGCTGCCAGAGATGCCGCCCATGCCCGGCAGCCCGTTCGTCGTCGGTGGCCCGGAGCCGGCCTACGGCGCGCCGGAGGGGCCGTACACCGGGCAGCAGGAGGCCACGTACGCCGGAGACGGGCAGGGCGCCGCGTACCCTCCTGCGGACCAGATTTCCTACAACCCGCCCGCGGCCGACACGATGGCGAACGGGGACGGGCCGGGGATGGCGCATACGCCGCCGGTCCCGCCGCTCCCGGCCCAGGTCCCGCCCGCGTCGGGCCGCCCCGGCATGCCGAGCGTGCCGAGCATGGCTGCCAGGGTGACGGCGCCGTTCGCGGCCCTGGGAAAGCAGAAGATCAAGCCCAAGCGGCCGGTCCGCCCGGCCCAGCCCAAGACCAGGCCAGGGGTGCGGGTAACCCAGGGCACCCGCCCCGCGCCCAAGGGCTCCCCGGCCACCGCGCCCACCCGCCGGGCGCAGCTCGTCCTGTCCAGGATCGAGCCCTGGTCCGTGATGAAGTTCAGCTTCATGATCTCTCTGGTCGGCTGGGTTGTCCTGTTCGTCGCGGTTGCGGCGCTCTACTACGTCCTGAGCAAGCTCGGCGTGTTCCACTCGATCCAGTCGACGATCACGGACGTGACCTCCAGCAAGGGCAGCGCCGGATCGGACGCCAACGGGCAGTGGTTCTCGGCCTCCAGGATCCTCGGCTACACCATGCTGGTCGGCGCCATCAACGTGGTGCTGATCACCGCCCTGTCCACCGTCGGCGCCGTGGTCTACAACCTGGTCACGCACCTGGCCGGCGGCATCGAGGTCACGCTCAAGGAGACCGACTGAGCACGCACCTCGCGCTTGCGGTAGCCTAGGCCGGCGTACCCGGTCATGGGTGCCCGATCCGGGCGCCGCTGGGGCCTGTAGCTCAGTCGGTTAGAGCGCTTCCCTGATAAGGAAGAGGTCCGTGGTTCAAGTCCACGCAGGCCCACCCACAAAGCCCGCAGTTCATAGCCCTCTAGGCTGAAATCGCACCGCACGCTCGCGGGGCGTCTACACCCAATGCCACTTAGCCAATTTGGGATCATGCTGCCGTGGGCAGGTTGACCAGCGTGATCGTTGGCGGCCCGGTATGCCTGGTGCCCTGGTCGCCGGGTTTCTTGACTCGGTAGGAGTTGTGCCGGGCCCGCTTGACGACGCGTGGGTAGGTGCGGTTCCGGCGTTCGGGGTTGAGGTTCCGCTTGCGGGTGATGTCGGCCATGACGGCCGCGCGGACCGCGCAGCAGCGAAGTACAGCAACGCGCCCTCACGCGGTGAAGTTCGACGGCGCCACATGCTGGTTCGGACCAGGGCGGGCCCTGCTTGCCGTAACGACCCGATGTACCATTCGGCTATGGCAGTTCTCGCCCTGCACATCCCTGGGCATAGCATCCGCCCGGTGGGTCTGGGGTTTCTGCTGGTGATCGTTCTATTGGCGGCCTTCGCAGCGGTCGCCTACTACTTCGGCCGCGAGTACGTCGACATCGGTCGTCGCGGCCCTGGACGTGAACAGCTTCTCCGGGACTGGTTCGTGCTTGGCCTGACGATCCTCGGCGTGATCGTCCTCGTAGGGCGCTACTGGAAATAGCGGTTAGTTCCGTTGGTTCACGTCCACGCAGGCCCACCCAGGTCACAGATCCGCCGCCCGGCCAATGAGCCGGACGTTTTGCGCTGGTGACAGCAACGGCTCATGGATGCATAGCCGGGACGGTGTCCTCGGCCGGGCGCCGCGGCAGGTCACGCACGTGCCGCATGGGAGTCAGCAGGAACATGAGGCCGGACGCGGCGATCAGGGCAGTGAGTATCCATAGCGCAGCCCTGACCCCCAGCGCGGTGGCGAGGACTCCGGCGAGCAGCGCGCCGACGGGCATCATCGCGAACATGACGGCCATGGTTGCCGAGGTGACCCGGCCGAGTATGTCGGGCGAGACGTAGGTCTGCATGAAGCTGTCGAAGATCACGTTCGAGATGACGACGACGGACCCGGAGCACATCATCGCCACGCTGGCGAACGCGAGCCGCGGTCCCTTGTCCGCGAGCGGGAGCAGCAGCGCCAAGCACAGGCCGACCGGGACGACGAAGATCATGGCCCGCGCCGTGCCGAACCGTCGTCCCAGCGGGCGGGCGGCAAACGCGCCGGCGACGCCGCCAACGGCCATGCTGGCCATGACGAGACCGGCCGCCGCCGAGGACAGCCCGACGGTGCGGACCAGGAAGACGACGAGCAGGGCGTCCACACCGGTGAGTGCCAGGTTGCCGAACGACGAGAACGCCGTCATCGCGCGCAGGTAGGGATCCCGCCAGGCGAAGCGAAGACCGTCCAGCACGCCCCCGGTGGCGGGGCCACCCGACCGGCGATCCCGCGGTGGCTGCACGGCGGTCAGGCAGCAGAACGAGACGGCGAAGCTCACCGCGTCGGCCAGCAGCCCGCTCACGGGGCCGGCCGCCTGGGCGAGCAGCCCGCCGAGCCCCGGCCCGCCGATCTGGGCGACCTCGCGGCTGCCCAGCAGCTTGGCGTTCGCCTCGGTGAGGTCTGGCTCGTCGACTACCCCCGGGAGCAGGACCTGGTAGGCGCTGTTGAAGAACACTGTCGCCGCGCCGGCGGTCAGCGTGACCGCGATGAGTTGCGCCACGGTCAGCACCCCGCACCAGGCGGCGACAGGAACGCTCGCGTACACCACCACCGAGATCGCATCAGTGGCCAGCATGACGGGCCGCGGTGGTAGCCGGTCGACCCACGCTCCGGCGGGAATGCCGATGATGACCCAGGGCAGCCAGACCATCGCGGTCAGCAGCGTGACGATGAACGTGCTGGTATGCAGGGTGTCGATGGCGACCAGCGGAATGACGACGATCGTGACGGAATTGCCGACCTCGCTGATGCTCTCCCCGGTCCAGAACAGGCGGAAGTTCCGCTGCCGCAGCAGCCCGCCCCGCCGGCCGGTCATCGCCGGGGGCTGACGCCGGTGAAGAGGAACACCCGGGTGGCGCGCGCGTCAGGCGGCCGCCTCGACGGGTCCTCCACCTGCCCAGTGTAGCGGTACGCGCCGACCACCATGCGGGCGTTCAGCTAGCTGCTAATCTTAGAAATATTAGCAGCTAATTAGCTGTTAACTCTGGCATGATTAGGTCACGATGAGGAAGCCACAGCCACCTCCGCCGGTTATGGACCTCCTTGCCGAGAAGGTCAGGAGCCAGCCGGAGTTCTTCGCGCGAGCATTGGCCGCCATCCGCGCCGCCGGGCCGCACGGCTACGTGCCGTGGGACAAGTTGCGCAACCATCGGCCGCCAGCGGAGTTGACTGTGCAGGAGTGGTGGCTGATCAGCAAGATCCTTCGCCAGGGGATGCAACGTCAGCTTCTCCTCACCGCCGCTGATGGCCGCCCCTTCACGTATGCGCTGCCTGACGAGGTTCTACGCGGCATCGAGGTCGTCGACAAGCTCCTGAGCGGACGCATCGGGGTTCCGGAGCCAGTCACACATGACGCGCCAAGTCGCGCCCGTTACGTGGTCACATCCCTTATAGAGGAAGCGATCACGTCCAGCCAGCTTGAAGGCGCATCAACGACGCACAAGGTAGCGAAGGAGATGCTGCGCTCCGGACGCCGTCCTCGAACCAGGGACGAGCGCATGATCTTGAATAACTATCACGGAATGCAACGTGTGATCGAGGTCCAACACGAAAGGTTGACCCCGGCGCTGATCTGCGAGCTTCACCGAATCGTGACGGAAGGCACCCTCGATGACCCCGCTTTCGAAGGGCGCATCCAGTTGCCTGGCGAAGAGCGGGTGGTAGTAGAAGATACCGCGGACGGATCGATTCTGCACGAGCCGCCACCAGCCGAGGAACTGCCCGGCCGGCTCAAGAAACTATGTGATTTTGCAAACGGAACAACGGCAGACAGAAACTATGTCCCACCCGTAGTCCGGTCGATCATAGTTCATTTTATGCTTGCTTATGACCATCCGTTCATTGACGGAAACGGGCGAACAGCACGACTTCTCTTCTACTGGGCGATGCTCAATCAAGAGTACTGGCTAACGGAATTCTTGCCTATTTCCCGTCTGCTCATACAGGCTCCGGCCAGGTACGCGCGCAGTTTCCTTTATAGCGAGCAGGACGAAGGGGATCTCACCTACTTCGTAATTTCTCAGCTCACGGTCATCCAGAGGGCGATCACAGATCTCCAGACGTACCTGGAACGCAAAGTGGCAGTATCGAAGCGCATCCAGGAATCGCTAACGCTGCTCTCGCGGCATCTCAACTACCGCCAGATCGCCCTGCTTGGAAATGCGATCAATAACCCGAGCGCCCAATACACCGTCCAATCCCATTCCCGAAGTCACAATGTAACTCCGCAGACTGCGCGCACGGATCTCCAAGGCCTCGAACGTCTACAGCTGCTCACCAGAACAACGGTGAAGCGCGGCTACGCCTGGACGCCCGCAGCTAATCTGAACGAGCTTCTCGACCCGACTCCAGACTCTGTCGGACGTCACCGCAAATTAAGGGCGGAGACAAGAAGCCGCCCGGGATTCCGGGCAGGAGAAGCTAGCTAACGACAATGAACGCCGGTGGCGGCGGATCTCGATCCCCGGGCCGTCAGCCGGAGCCTTGGCCGTTACCCCCGGCCCTGGAGACGGAGCCCGGCGGCGGAGCGGCCGAAGGAATCCGTGAGCCGCGTCGGCCAATCACCCCAGCCGGGACGGGCGCGGCGGCGCTCGGTGCTATTCCCGGGAGGCTGCCGCCGACCGTCACCGGCATCCCAGTGCTCCCGGCGGCCGAGAAGCTCGGTGGGTGACGCCAGATCTGATCTAGCATGATGGTCCGGCACCTGGACCGGGGACCTTTGTCCTGCCGGGTGAGGGCCGCTGGCCTCTTCCGCCCGGGTGCGGGCGGACTGAAATCGTTGTGGCGCCACCTGAACCAGGGTGAGGAGCCGTCGTGGCGGACCCTGCCATCGGAGTATGGCTGTCGATCACCGCGCGGGCCCGCAGCGAGGGAACCGCCGTGGGCGTGCGCCATGCGGTTACCGCCTGTGCGGAGGCCATCGGCGCCGGGGCTGTGCTGTCGATGTCCGCCAGCCTCGGATCCCATGAACCGGTGTTCGCCACCGATCCTCGCAGCGATGAGCTCGAAGACCTGCAGTCCACCTTGGGGCAGGGCCCGTCGGCGGAGGTGATCGACGGCTTCGGGCCGGTGCTGGAGGGCGAGCTGGCAAGCGCCCAGGCACTGGCGCGATGGCCGGAGTTCTCTCCGGCGGCGGTGGCGCGCGGCGTGGCGGCCGTCTTCGCGGTTCCGGTGGGGGTCGGTGCGGCCCGGCTGGGCGTGCTGAGCCTGTACCGGGATTGGGCGGGTCCGCTGAGCAGAGATCAGTTCAACGCCCTGCTGCTCTATGCTGATGCGGTGGTGATGCTGGCCCTCCATGAGCGCGGAGGGCTGGCGCCCGGCGCGATCGACGTGATCGGGGAAGGTTTCACCGAGCGGCGCGCGGAGGTTCACCAGGCCGCGGGAATGGTCTCCGTACAGCTGGGCGTATCCCTGACCGACGCGCTGGTCGCCATGCGCGCCCGTGCCTACGCCGAGGGCCGGACGATCTCGCAAGTTGCGGCGGACGTGGTCGCGCGGCGACTGTCATTCACGCCCACCGAACCATTGCTCCCCGGGCGGGGTGCGCCAATCCCGGAGGAGCAAGCCGCGTCTTCGGGCGATCCCCCTGCTCCGGAAGAGAAGCGGGCCGAAGATGAGCATGGGGAGGGAGGCGAATGAGCTCCTCAGACCGGCAGGTTTGGCAGGCTTTCGTCCAGCTTGCCGACACGCTGACCGCCGACTTCGATGTCATCGAATTCCTGCACACCCTGGCCCAGCACTGCGTGGACCTGCTCGGCGTCACTGCCTGCGGGATCATGCTGGCCGACCACACCGGCCGCCTGAACCTGGTGGCCGCCTCGACCGAACAGGCCCGCCTCGTGGAGCTGACACAGGCCCAGGCGGCCGAGGGACCATGCGCCGGCGCCTACCGGACCCGGGCACCGGTCAGCTGCCCCGACCTTGCCGCGGCCCGCGAACGCTGGCCGGACTTCGCGGCGGCCGCCATGTCGGCAGGGTTCGCGGCCGTGCACTCCCTGCCGATGCGGCTGCACGGGGACGCGATCGGCGCGATGAGCCTCTACTCCACGCAGCCGACAACGCTCAACAGCCAGACCGCCGAACTCGGCCAGGCCCTGGCCGACGTCGCCACCATCGGCATCCTGCACGAGCGCACCCTGCGCCGGCGCGAAGTGGTCACCGAACAGCTGCAGAATGCCCTTGCGAGCCGGATCACGATCGAGCAGGCCAAAGGCATCCTCGCCGAACGCTTCCACATATCCGTCGGCGAAGCGTTCACCATGATTCGTGCCTACGCCCGTGCCCACAGCCTGAAGCTCGCCGACACCGCGCACGCCATCACGGAAGGCAAGCTGAGTATCACCATCCCGGAATGATGGCGCGCCATGACCGGCGAAACGCTGATGGCTAAGGGCTTGGACGGCTGACGGGGACGGGGCCGGCGGACAGCGCGGCGATCGTGTGCCTGGCCCACCGGAGGCTGGCGCGGTGGACGGCCAGCCC
>Ga0335073_10016452_pt1 | contig 10327 bp, 10 predicted proteins | sample Lox_Sample_22_FD_207093 | JGI IMG/M metagenome (GOLD analysis project Ga0335073, IMG submission 207093) | Soil microbial communities from Loxahatchee National Wildlife Refuge, Florida, United States - Lox_Sample_2.2 | ecosystem: Environmental > Terrestrial > Soil > Wetlands | place: USA... | reverse complement strand
CCGAGCACGCCGCGCTGGTAGGCCAGGCCGTAGACGGCGTTGCGGATGGTGGACTCGGCGCAGGTCAGGTTCGTGTTCGGCTCGTTGTAGCTGCCGCCGACGAGCTCGATCCGGCCCGCGGCAATGAAGTCGAGCAGATCAGCGCGGTCCTCCGGGTGCGCGTCGAAATGCGGCTTGAGATAGTCGAGCTCGGCGAGGACGAACTTGTAGTCCGGGTCGCGGCGGGCCGCGTCCAGGTGCAGCCGGACCAGCTCGAAGGCTGTTCGCACTTCCGGCATCTCGCCGTGCTCGTCGGGGAGCATCAGTCGTGACTCGGTGAACTGGCCCTGCGTACTCCACCACACCGGGTCGTAGTGAAAGTGGCTCACCATCCACATGACCCAGCCGGGCTCGGCGACGGTGATAACCGCGGGCAGCTCGGTCGAGCCGGACGGTCCGCTCGCGCGTACGAGCACGTGCCTGGACGATCCCGGCTGCGCCGGAGCCGCGAGAGCCACGCCGACCTCGACCGTGACCTCCGCGCCGGGCTCGAGCCCGGTGACGCGCTGCGGCTCAGGCGTGCTGACGGCCGGGCCGTCGATCGCGACCAGCACGGTATCGGCAGCCCGGACGGCGCCGGGCCCGGAGTTGACCAGCCGCACCCTGATGACCTGCAGCGGGAGCGCCGCGCTGCCGCGGAAAAGGTCAGTCGATTCGATACTGCTGATCCGCATGTGCCCATGCTCGCATGCTTGCCTAGGTACGGCTGGCTGCCAGCGCCGCGAGCGCCTCCCCGGTCAGCCGGTGCACGGTCCACTGGTCCATCGGGGTCGCGCCGAGCTTGCCGTAGAAGCCGCGCGCTGGCTCGTTCCAGTCCAGAACCCACCACTCAAGCCGCCCGTAGCCGCGCTCGACGCACAGGGCGGCCAGTTCGGCCAGCAGCTGGCGGCCGTAGCCCGATCCGCGCAACTCCGGCCGGACGTAGAGGTCCTCAAGGTAGATGCCGTGGCGGCCGAGCCAGGTCGAGTAGTTCAGGAACCACAGCGCGAACCCCGCGACCTCGCCCTCATGCTCGGCCACGTGCGCGAAGACCGCGGGGTCTGGCCCGAACAGGGCGGCGTGCAGATCCTCGCGCGTACCGGTGACGTCCGGCAGCGCTCGCTCGTACTCGGCTAGGTCGCGGATGAGCTGGTAGATGGCCGGCACGTCGTCCGGGCGGGCCCGCCTGATCATGCCGCCGGGTCGCCGGCAGCGAACCGGTACCGCAGGCGGTACCGGTCGGCGGAGATCACGATGTCCGCTGTCTCAACCGGCTGGCCGGCGGCGAGGTGCGTGCGCTCGATCACCACCACGGCAGAGGCGGGCGGCAGTGCCAGCGCCGCGGCCTCGGCGAGCACGCATCTGCGCACCGACAGTTCCTCCAGCACCTGGTCTACCTCGATCCCGATGGCCCGCATCCGCTCGATCACGCCACGGCCAGCGTACGGGCCCTGCTCAGGCAGGGCCACGGCCGTTCCCTCGGTAAGCCCGGCTGGCTCGTAGCTGGTGGCGAGCTGAACCGGCTGGCCGTCGGCCGTCATCAGGTACCTGGTCGCCGTCACCAGCTCGACCGCCGTTACCGTGCCAAGGCGCCGGGCCACGCTGGCGGGCGGTGCGATGTGCTCGGTGTGATGCTCCCAGCCCACGTACCTGGATTCCGAGCTACCGGAGAAGCCGATGCCGAATGGCGAGCCGGGGAAGCGCAGCCGGTCATGCTCCAGGTGCCGCACGGCCGGCAGCTTGCGGACATAGGAGCCCGACCCTGCCCTGGCCTCGATCAGGCCTTCGGCGGCCAGGACCTGTAGCGCGTGCTTGGCCGCCGTCTCGCCGACGCCGTACCTGGCAATGATGGCGTTCCTTGAGGGCACTCTGGCTCCGGGCTCCAGGACGCCCTCGCGGATGCGCATCCGCAGATCCTCGAGCACCCTCAGGTAGACCGGGTCGGTTGATCTGCCCATCGGCCGCCGCCTTCTGGTGAAGCCTCAGGCAGCAGACCTGCCGCCACTTCCCGTCATTATGGTCATCGGCGGCGAGGTAAAGACGTTATCCCGATTGGCGCCGGCCCTTCCCCTTCGCGTCGGCGGGCCGCACAATAACCGGCAGCACCCGCAATCACAGCGGGCCGATGTGTGAGGGGTCGGAGATGGCTGAATCGGCGTCCGTGCCTTTTACCGAAACTAAGGCGCCAGAGGCGCCGGAGAGGTTGCATCGCGGAGCCCTGAGCCTGGTCGACATCGCGGCGTCGACGATGGCGAACATCGGCCCGGCGTACAGTTTCTTCTTCGGATTCGGCCTGCTCGTGATCACCGCGGGCATCGCGGCGCCGCTGACGATCATCGCGGCCGGGATCGCGGTCGCACTGCTGGGCAACACCCTTGCCCAGTTCTCTCGCGCGCACCCGTCGACCGGCGGGTTCATCACGTTCGTGGGCAAGACGTTCGGCGGCACGTCCGCGGTGACGACCGCACTGCTGTGCGGGGCGGGCTACATCATCGCGATCTCGTCGGTGCTCGCGGTGTCTGGCTGGTTCCTTGAGTTCACCCTGAACTACTACTTCGGCTGGAACGTCCCGTGGATCATCTGGTCGGTCCTGCTCACCGGCGGCGCGGTGGTGATGATGCTGCGCGGCGTAGGAGTGTCGACCAAGCTCGCCGGGTTCTTCTTCAGCTTCGAGATGCTAATGCTCATCGTGGTCTCGATCGTCGCGCTGATCAAGAACGGCGGCCACCTGTCGGGAGCGGCGTTCGACCCGCACAACATCACCAACGGCTTCAGCGGCCTCGCTGCCGGGTTCCCGCTCGCGGTGTACCTGTTCATCGGCTGGGAGAACTCCGCGGCGCTGGCCGAGGAGACCAGTAACCCGCGGCGCAACGTCCCCCGGGCCGTGTTCCTGTCGATCGCGCTGATGCTGACCGGCTACGTGCTGTTCGCGTACGCCACGGTGTCCGGCTTCAGGGACAACGGCACCAAGCTGGCCGCGGCCCCGATCCCGTTCATCACCGTCGCGCACTCATCACTGGCGGCGCTGGCCTTGTTCGCGTACGTCGCGGGGCTCACCTCGACGCTCGGCGTGCTCATCGCCGCGGTGAACTCGCAGGCCCGGCTAATCTTCAACGCCGGCCGCGAGGGCCTGCTGCCGCGCATCATCGGCCGCGTCGCCCCGGGCCGGCAGGTGCCGCGCAATGCCATCTATACGTTCGTTGGCATCGCGAGCGTGATCATCCTGGTCTGGGCGCTCGGTCACCTCGTCGGCGGGAATAGCGGCAGCATGAACGGACTGACGTTCTTCGATGAGTCCGGCACCATGGGCACGCTGCTGGTCCTCGTCGTGTACTTCTTGTCCAACCTCGCGCTGCCGTTCTACTACCGGAAGTACCGGCCTGCCGAGTTCAGCGTCGTTAAGCACGCCATCCTGCCGGTGCTCGGCATGATCGCGATCGCCATTCCGGTCTACTACCTGTGCAAGCCGCCGCAGCCGGCGCCCTACGACTGGTTCCCGTATGCCGGTGCGGGCGTGATCGTGGTGTCCGTGCTGTATGCGTTCCTGCTGACCCGGCGGGACCCTGGCATCGGCGAGCGGGTGGGCTCAATCGTCGCGGACGAGTAGCCGCGCCGCCTTAGTCGCTGCCTTCCTCCAGCAGGAGGTGATAGCCATTCGGTGTCCTGGCATGTAGCACCCGGTACTGCCAGTCCGGGCTTGGCGCCATGAGTTCCTCGCGGTAGCGGACGCCTGCCTCCGTCAGCCGCTTCTTGGCCAGCTCCAGGTCGCTCACGCCGAGCTGCCAGGTCAGGACCCGGTCGGGCCCGGCGGCCGAGAAGTCCTGCCGCCACTCAATGCCGAATTCGACCTTGCCGTGGCCGAGTGCCAGGAAGTAGGGATACTCCGGGCCCTCGTAGGTGACCTGGAATCCGAGGCTGACGTAGAAGTCGCGCTCTGCCTGCAGGTCGCCCACGAACAGGATGGGAATTATCCGGCTGAACAATGCCGCCATAGCGGGACATCGTAGCGATACAGAGCAGCCGGAGTGACTCTCTGCGATGAGCTTCCCGCATTTGCGCCGCGATCGTGGCTGAGCTGTGGCCTGCCGGCCCGGCCGCTACGGAACGGAGCCGGCACGTTGAAACGGCCGGTAGTGGGTAGATTACACTTGGTAGTCGAGCAATGGGTGGCTGCGCCAGCCTATGCCCACGCTGCAGCGGCCTATGCCCGCACCGGTGGTAGCGACTTCGGGGGGAGATCTCACCATGACGACGCAGGCCGAAGATCTGCTTGGCGCCCGGGTGACTGGCGCCGACGGCAAGGTAGTAGGCACCATCGAGCAAGTATTCAGGGACGACGTGGACGGCACTCCTGCATGGGCCAGGGTCCGGTCCGGCAAGATCGGCCGCTTCGTCCCGCTCGGCAGCTGCCACGTCACCGCTGATGGCGTCAGCGTTCCGTTCGACGCCCAGAAGATTATGGGTGGCCCGAACATCGATGCCGGGCAGCACATGTCCGCCGCGCAGGCAGAGGAACTCACTCGTTACTACGGCCTGACGATTCCCACCCAGCAGACCCGCGGTGAGCAAAGCCAGATGGGCGAGACGGGCCAGATGGCCGATGCGGACTGGCTCGTTCGGTCCGAGGAGCGCCTGCAGGTCGGCGTCGAGCAGCTCGAGAGCGGTCGCGTCCGGCTGCATAAGTACGTGGATGTGGAGAACATCGAGCAGCCAGTGCACCTCTTCCACGAGGAGTACGACATCGAGCGCATCCCGCTGAGCGCCGAGGACCAGGGCCGGATCAGCTCCGACCTGGCCGAAGGTGAGCTCGAGCTCGTCCTGCACGAAGAGCGGCCAGTGCTGCGCAAGGAGCGGGTACCGGTCGAGCGAGTGCGCCTGCGCCCGAGGAGGGTGGAAGAGGACACCACGGTCCGGGATCAGGTCCGGCGCGAGCGCATCGAGATCGAGCCGGATCAGGCGTTCAACGCGCGCCGCGACCAGCTGGACACCGGGCGCTAGTAGCGCGCGGCTGCACTAGAGGGCCTCCGGCTTCGCCGGGGGCCTTCTTCGCGCGGCGCGTGCACCGCCCACCCCGCCGGCTGGCTTCCGCGGTTCACGTCATAGGGCGTGATGTTGGATGCGTGGCCCATAGAGAGGCCACAGTTGCTACCTCACGCCCCATCAGTCGTGTGAATCGGCCAGGGCCGGAGCAACACGAGATAGGGGTGTCAGGGGATCCACACCGAGCGATCGTGGGCGAAGTAGACGATCCGCGGGTCGAGCCCGGCCAGTGCTTCCATCCAGTCCGGTATCCGCGGCAGCGGCTGGCCGTGACCATCTTGCTGGGCTTGCCAGGCAAGCTGGTCGGCCGCATACTGCGTGGCCGTGTCATGGCTCTGCCCGGCAACGATCACCGCTCCGTCTGGCCGGCGGACGATCAGCGACTGATGTCCGCTGGTGTGGCCGGGGGTCGGCATGAGGAAGACGCCGGATAGCACTTCGGCCGTTCCGTCCACCTGCGTGAAATTGCTGCCCTCGAGTAGCTCAGGCAGCGTGTAATCAGGCGTGTGGCGGGCCGCGTCAAGTTCGGCCGCCTGGACGAAGATCGGGATCTGGCCCAGTGCCGGGTTGCCGCCGCAGTGGTCGAAGTGCAGGTGGCAGTTGGCCGCCAGGGCGATATCGCCGACCTGTGCGCCAGTGGCCGCCAGCGCCTCGGCCAGGCCGGTCCGGCGCGGTCGGTAGTGGGCATCCACTTCGGGATGGGAGCCCATGCCGGTGTCGAACAGGAGCATGCCGTCGGGATGGTCGACGACATAGCCCAGACACGGTTCCACTCGCGCGCAGCCCGTCCCGGTCTCCTCTGACGGCCGGACGAAATACCCGAAGTCGAGGCGCCGCACGGCGGGATCGGTCTGCACTGGTCAGGCACCGACCGTCAGCCGGACCGTCACGGTGTCGCCGAGCTCGAGCCGCTCGGCCGTCCGCACGGATGCCTTGATCGGAACGATGTACCGCCCGTCCTTCGGGAATAGCGACGTCGTCCATTCGGTCGCCCCGATCTGGGCGGCGACCGGGATCATGCCCCAGCCGTAGGTGACGAACGCCGATGCCGCCTCCAGCGCGCCGCATTCCTCGTCCGGAACGGTGACGAAATGATGCGGCGCCGGTCCTCGCCAGAACCACATCTCGCCGCTGAACTCCAGCCTCATCCCGGTGCGGCGCTCAGTTCTTGCGGGCCAGCGTGAGGCCGTCACCGATCGGCAGCAGCACCAGGACGACGCGCTTGTCGGCTGCTGCGTGATCGTTGAAGTCCCGGATGCCCTGGACGTTGGCGTCCGTCTCGGCCGGATCGACGACCCGGCCATGCGACAGCGTGTTGTCGACCAGGATCGCGCCGCCGGGCCGCATGCGCGGGACGACCTCATCCCAGTAGCTGACGTAGCCGGTCTTGTCGGCGTCGATGAAGGCGATGTCGAATGCCTCGGTCGCCGGCAGTGCCCGCAGGGTCTCCAGAGCCGGGCGGAGCTGCAGGTCAATCCGGTCCGCGAGACCGGCGAGCTGCCAGTACTTCCGGGCGAGCGATGTCCACTCCTCGCTGACGTCGCAGCAGGTGAGCATTCCGCCCTCGGCCAGGCCGCGGGCGAGGCAGATGGAGGAGTACCCGGTGAACGTTCCGATCTCCAGCGCCCTGCTCGCGACGATGAGCTGAGTCAGCAACGTCATGAACGTGCCCTGCTCGGGCCCGATCTGCATGCCCGCTGCGTCAGGGAATGTGGCGATAGTCTCCGCTGCGAGCTGGTCAAGAACGGCATCGCGCGGAGCGCTATGCGCGGTGAGGTAGTCGTAAAGCTCGGCCGTGATCGGCATGCTGCGAAGGGTCATAGCCGGATGCTAGCCGAGCCTGCTCCGGCCCCTCGGCCGGCGCGGTACCCGAGCGGTGCGCGAGGGCGCGGCCGGGGGGCAGCGGGCAGTACTCTCGATGCATGCTCCAGTACGCCAGAGGCCACCTGCTGAGCTTCATCCCGAGCCCGTCAGTTAACGGGTTTCACCTAGGGCCGCTGTTCATCCACGTCTACGGCCTGATGTACGTGATCGGCATCACCCTGGCGATCATCATTACCCGGCGCCGCTGGCGCGCCATGGGCGGCAACCCCGATCTGGTCGGCGAGGTGGCCATCTGGGCGATCCCGGCCGGGATCATCGGCGCCAGGATCTACTTCGACATCACCACTCCGGCTGACATCCCGCACGTCTGGTATGGAGTCTTCGCCGTGTGGTCCGGCGGCCTGGGGATCTGGGGAGGCATCGCCGCAGGCGCCGCTGCGGGCATCTGGCGGGTCCGGCGGGCGGGCGCCAATGCCGGGCTGTTCGCCAACGCGATCGCTCCGGCCCTGCTGGTGGCCCAGGCAATCGGCCGGATCGGCAACTACTTCAACCAGGAGCTCTTCGGCAAGCCCAGCACGCTGCCGTGGGCGCTGGAGATCTCGCAGGCCCATCGGCCCGCGGCCGACCTGGCGTACAGCACCTTCCAGCCCTCGTTCCTGTACGAATTGATCTTTGACCTGGCCCTGGCGGCCGCACTGGTGTGGCTCGGCCATCATCGCCGGATCAAGCCATGGGGCCTATTCGCCCTGTATGTGGCCGGGTACTCGGCCTACCGGATTTTCGAGGAGACGATCCGGATCGATTCATCCGAGCACTTCCTGGGCCTGCGGCTCAACTTCTACGTGGCCGCGATCCTGGCCCTGATCGGCATCACCTGGTTCGTCAGGGCGCAGCGCGGCCCGGATGCCCCGGTACCGTCGGCCGGCGGGGACGTTCCGCCCGACCCGGCAGAGGCAGCCAGGCCGTCGGATGACAGCCTCGTGAGCAGCGACGCCGAGCCAGGCACGGGCCTGGATCGCTAGCAGGGCGTTTCGGACACCGACACCGGACAGGCGGCAGGTCCTGAGCAAAGCTGCCGTTCCCGCCACTGATTCCGTAGTTTTCATCACCGTTTGCGGATGATTCCGGCTTTCGTGCACTTCCGTCGCAGTGATTCAGTTGCGTCAGGCGGGCATCAGCCGACAGAATGCGTGCCACTCATCACCGTGCAGCATTCGCCCCCGGAGTACCCATGACCACGAGCACTCAGCCTGCCTCGCCGCCGGTGGCGGCTGGGACGGGCTTGCGCGCTAACGTCCTTGGCCTGTTCGACTCGATCGTCATGGCAGTCGCTGGCAGCGCCCCCGCCTACACGATCGCCGGGAGCACAGCCGCCCTTATCGGGGTCGTGGGGCTGGCCGGCCCGGCAGCCTTGCTTTACTGCGGCATTCCGATGCTCGGGATCGCCTGGGCGTTCAGCTACCTGAACCGCATCGAGGCGAATGCCGGAGCGAGCTACGCCTGGGTCGGCCGGGTGCTGCACCCCGCGCTCGGCTTCATCGCGGGCTGGTCGCTGGTGATCTCGGCAACGATCTTCATGGTGGCGGGCTCGCTGCCAGCCGGCTCAGTGACGCTCGGGCTGTTCAGCGCGTCGGCTGCGAACCACCCGGTCTACGTGCTGCTGGTGGGGTCGGTCTGGTTCCTGGTGATGGTCGGGCTGGTGATCATGGGAGTTCGGGTGACCGCCCGGGCGCAGTGGATCATGTCCGGCGTCGAGGTGGCGATCCTGGTGCTGTTCGCGATCCTGGCCATCGCGCACTCGGCCTCGCACGCGGTGACGAAGTTCTCCTGGTCCTGGTTCGGCCTGAGCCACTTCAACGGCATGGCAGGGTTTGCGGCGGGCGGCCTGGTCGCCGCGTTCTACTACTGGGGCTGGGATGTCGCCTCGAACCTGAACGAGGAGATGAAGGACAGCAAGCGCTCCGCTGGCCTGGGCGGGATCATCGGCGTCGTCATCGTGTTCGCGCTCTACGAGATCTTCACCATTGCCACCAACCTGGCGATGCCTGCTAAGACCATCCAGGCCAACGCCGGTGACGTGCTGGCAGTACTCGGCCAGCTCGTTTGGCACGGGGTTGGCGGCAAGCTGCTGGTGATCGCGGTCATGCTGTCCACGATCGCGACGCTGGAGACGACTCTCATCCAGGTCACCCGCACGCTGTTCGCCATGTCACGGGAGCGGACGCTGCCCGGATTCCTCGGCAAGATTCACCCGGTGCGGCAGACTCCCTGGATCGCCACGATCGCCGTCGCGATCGTCTCCCTCGGCCTGTTCATCGGCTCGAACTTCATCGGGTCGCTGAGCACGATCCTGACCGATGCGATCGACTCCATCGGCCTGCAGATCGCGGTCTACTACGGCCTGGCGGGGCTGACGGTGGTGGTGGCGTTCCGCAAGATCCTCTTCGCGTCGGTCAAGAACCTGCTGCTGATCGGCATCTGGCCGTTTGTCGGAGCCGTGTTCATGTTCTGGATCCTGGGCGAGTTCGTGGCCACCAACACCAGCGATGCCGTAGTGATCTGGGTCGGACTCGGCGGCCTCGCCATCGGGATCATCCCGCTGGTCATCTACTGGGCGCTCGGAAGTCCTTACTTCAAGCAGCGCCCCACTCTGGGGAACGTGGTGCCGGAAGACGCGGACGCCTAAAATCTCCCGGTCAGAATCAGGTGTGCCTGAGCACGGTCGTGTTTGCTAGCCTTGCGCGCATGAAGCGCGCAGGCCTGACGACGACGCCGGAGTACGTCCCGGCGCGCTGAAGCTGTCCTTAGTCGAAGCCCCGGGGCGGGTGCCCCGGGGCTTCGGCGTTCCTGCGGTCACTCGTCCAGCTACCGCACCCGCGAGGAGACCGCCATGACCGGCCATCTGAACTACGACCATCGCAAGCTCGGCCGCGAGCTGGACTTGTTCGACACCGATCCGCTGATCGGGGCCGGGCTGCCGTACTGGCTGCCCGCAGGCGCTGCCATCCGGCATGCGCTCGAAGAGTATGTCCGCGAGCTGGAGCGCAAGGCCGGCTATCAGCATGTTTATTCGCCCGTCCTCGCCAAGCGCGAGCTGTACGAGATCTCCGGGCACTGGGAGCACTACCGCGACGGCATGTATCCGCCGATGACCGTCGGTGCTGCCGCCGACGGCGGGGGCCCGGACGGTGAGAGCGCCGGCGCTCAGGTGGTGCTCCGGCCGAGCCTCTGCCCGCACCACGCACTGATCTACCGGTCCAGGTCGCACAGCTACCGCGAGCTGCCGCTGCGAATGGCGGAGCTCGGCGGCATGTACCGGTCCGAGTTGTCGGGAGTGCTGGGCGGCCTGACCAGAGTGCGGTCCATTCAGCTGAACGACGCGCACATCTTCTGCACCCCTGATCAGGTCAGAGACGAAGCCGCAGCCGCCCTGGCGATGATCCAG
>Ga0335073_10016451_pt1 | contig 10328 bp, 7 predicted proteins | sample Lox_Sample_22_FD_207093 | JGI IMG/M metagenome (GOLD analysis project Ga0335073, IMG submission 207093) | Soil microbial communities from Loxahatchee National Wildlife Refuge, Florida, United States - Lox_Sample_2.2 | ecosystem: Environmental > Terrestrial > Soil > Wetlands | place: USA: Florida... | reverse complement strand
AAATCCTTTAATTTCGCCATTCGCCTATATAACTTAATGCCAGTATTCTACAAGCCTAATAACGTTGATTTTCTAAGGTGTATCATGAAGCACAAGCTTAAGCTATTGCACCAAACCCTCAAAATAGTGTCAATCTTTCAGAATCTAAACTTCGATCTTCAATTTCACTGAGGTTGTTGTCAGTTGCAAGTATTTGCAGCTACATGCGAACGGACACTGACCTTTGATTAACCTTATCACTCTTGAATGCCGTTCTTAACACATCCACAACTGTTCTTTGAATCTCCAACAATTCCACTCTACACGGCTGCCTTCCGACGGCGCTCATAAGCCCATGAAGCAAGGAAGATGACTACAAAAGCCGCCAGGAGTAGCGCTCCGCTAAATGCCTGTACGCCTTCAAAACCTGCCTTGCTAGTCAATATTACTCCTGCAATGGGATTGCCGATCAAAAATCCAATTGCTCCAAACTGCAATGCCATTCCAATTCTCGTTCCGATGATATCCAGAGAGGGAGAAATTTGAGCAATAATGACGGGTGGAAGTCCGGCAGTGACTCCAGAGAAGAGGCCGTAGAACACTGCAAATGCCGATAGACCTCCAATGCTGTGGACGCTACCCCAAATGAATTGAAGAAAGCCGCAGATAAGCAAACAGAAACAGAATACGTTGAATGCGCCGTATTTAGCCGCAGCAATATTCGGAATAATACGTCCAATAGTGGATCCTGCACCGAGGACTGCGAGTAGGTCGAAGGACAAACTTTGTGAAGCTCCGAGTTTCTCTTCGGCAAAGATACTGAGGTAATAGAATGGAGTATATGCGCCGGTGAAAACAAGAAAGACGGCGACACAAAATAAGGAGTATTCGGGCTGTTTAAATGCAGATAGGTCAACCATCTTCCGTGGCTTATTCGAGGACGGTCTTTGCTTGAGAACAACGAGTGTGATGATGAGCAATGCCAGGATAATGAATCCAATGATTCGCACAGCCCAGCCAAAACCTACAGCTACGATCAAGGGACGGAAGATAATCGGGATGATGACACCGCCTATTGAGAAGTTAGAGATGATTAAGCTGGCATAATTTTGAAAGTATCAACATACCAACACCGCCTCCAGCAGCCGACAATCCAGAAGCAATAGCTCTCTTGGTCGTGAAGTAAGTGCCAACAATGGCAATACTAGGAGCAAATAGACATCCCATCCCGATACCAGTACAAACTCCAAGAGAAAGAATGATAGAATAGAACTGCTTTGCGACACTTGTAGTCATGATTCCAACAACCAAGAAAAGCGTACCGACAATCAGAAGCAGTCGTAAGTGGCCTCTGTCGAACATCGGCCCGCTTAGGACAGTAACGAAGAACAGGAAGAAAGCCTGAATAGTTCCGATCCATGCAATATCCGAAGGATTGAGGTTACTCAAATAATTTTCTTGGTAGTACGTTTGGAAAACGCCAAAGCTCAAAGTAATACCCCTAATACGGTTAGAAGTGTTATGTGTGAACTGGGTGTGAATCTAACTTACCACGTCGAAAACCACAAAAAGAAAGATCCAAAAACTTGAAGCCACGCTAATAATCCTCCATTAGGTGGAGGAGACGGAGTAAGGGGTTGAGATGGTCTTGTGGCAGCATCTTTCTCCGGTTCTTGAGTATTTCTATCTGTGTTCTGAGGTACGATGCCGACTTCAGAATCTGTAGGTGACCTAGAGGTCTTGTGAAACGGAAAGATAGTCATTTTAGTGTCTGTAAAACTTTTGGAAGACGATGATGCTAATATATTGTCGTTTGAATATGTAGTCGTTGAAGTATCAACTGTTCTTTGCTGACTTGTTGATAGGATGAAGTTGCAACGAGATTGATTTAAATACAGACTTTCTCAGGAGAGATAGCATATTGGAGGCAAAGTTGAAGATTAAAATTTGCATCAATATCATTACAAACAATCCATTGTACGTCAGTGGTTCAGTATCTGATCTGGAAGGTGTGCAAATTGGGTTTCATTACGGAAGTTCGGAGGAGATGAATACGCCGAAACATAACCGCTTCACACCCCCTTGCGGCGAAAGAGGAGTAATAATCATCATATCTGGCTTCGTAAGAACTCTTTTGATACGTTTTGAATACGTTTGTTGCTGTCATCATTCGAGAAAGTCATCCTGTCGTTTGTGCTTCGCGCGGAACAATTAGACTGAAGGCACTAACAACGACACACTTGCGATGGAGAAACCATCTTCTAGAAATAGAATAGTGGCTTTCGATGAGTAGGATAACTTTTCCGTTTCGGATATCTTTCCAATACGGTTTGGTTGCCAATGAACATGAAGAAATTGTTGTTAACCGCGGCGAATGATTAGGTATGTTGCTGCTGCGGCTGAAGATCACTAAAGGTGTATGGAACTTGCTACGTGACAAGTCTGAACCTTAAACTGAGCGGTCCTTCAGCGTATCGCCTCCCCTGGATTGGTTCTCAATGCCTACGGGTAGTGCCGTTTCGAATCATGCTTTGCTAAGCATCATTCAGACGCGCGTTCGGCGTAGGACCTTAGCAATGACTGTATATGCCCTTAATATTGATCATTGATGCCTCGGCTCGTATGCTGGTGCTTTGAATTCTCCGTATGAGCCGCCTTCGAATCATAAAACAATTGCTGGGAGAACGATGAAGTTGAACTACAAAGAAGGCGGGAAAAAACTCAACCATGAATCCTTTGTAACCAGTTAGTTAAAATCCCTATTCTTCAATCGGCCTGCCTTCTCCTAAATTGAAGTCAACTGCGCTAAAGTCTTGCTGGCATTGCTGGCGGTTTACTCGGTCGACAGCATGTTGAGTAATCATGGCTTTCGGGACGCGTGCCGCACCGCGGCTCTATGATCACTTTACTTCCACTCTGTAGTAGCTAATATGACCAGTTACCAATTGATAAACTTCGGCTTTATGGTAATAAGCAGGTAGAACTCGGACTTTCGTTTGGGCACGCAGAGATTTCGTCATTGCGAAGAGTCGATGGGTATAGCAGCTAAGCAGACCATCTGTCTCGGATGTACTTTGCAATTACTCACCATATTGAAGAAAAAAGTGTATGAAACTTTATCATCGAATGGTCTAGATATTGTCATTTAGGATCTATTAGTTGATTGAATGTTCAGTGGCAAGTATAGTGTTTAGTTGACATGGAAGCTGAGGACGTTTCAGTGGCAGTGGCACAGCCATGGTCAAAAGCAGTATGTACTGGTAAATGTCGAGCGTAAATCGCCAACACCAGTATAACCGCATATCTCAAGGTAGATACCTAAGTAAATGACTTAGTCTGGCTCTAGCATCTTTGACCACGATGGATGTACGGCCAATGAGGAGAGCATTTTTCATCATGGTATAAGAAAACCGCACTAGGATGACTGCAGGTGTATTCTTAGTGTACCGTAGCAACTGGTGTTTAGACATTTTGAGGAATATATACATATTTCTTCGTTGCTAGTCTTAAATACATGCATAGCAGGGCTGTAGATTCTCTCATGCCATGTATTCCTTGTTTACAACTCCTAGGTCCTCTCTTCTGTGGTATAATTGTTCTCTCGAAGCCGATACTCTAGCAGAATTCCTAGGAGAATTCCTTCGTAAACACCAAAAAGGTGTCAATGTCACTATAGACCATAATTATAGCCTTTCCTCGCAGGTCACCTCCCAAATCATACACATTCGTTTGGCTTCTCGTTTGTCTCTACAAACCAACTCTCTTCTATGCGAATGTGATTAGCTCGAAGTGGTTGTTTGGTACCAGACATCTCAAGGTCTTGCAGAGGAATAAAACTGTCTTTTCCACCGATGGAAAGACGTGACGTAGATCTGTCGGTGGCCGTGAGTTTCGACTTCGCCGCACTTGAATGTGAATGACCGGACCTCAGCGCAAAAGATTTGCAAAAACCAGGGAATACATGCAGAACGAGTGCTCTAATGGCTGGAGAGGATGCGATAATGATGGATAGGTGAACTTCGATCGTACTCCAGTATGCAATTGGAACGTAGTTCCCTTCACAATGTTAGTTGAGTAGAATCAGGATGTACGAGACTTCACATACAGGTAGGGTTATCAGTGTTCGCAAATTGAGCGATACACTTGATTCGGAGGCAGCTGATGACGGTGACACTATGAATAGGATTAGCTGCTTGCCAATAGTGATGATTTATTGCCGGTCCAACTTACAATGAACCCAGTAGGAAAACTATGAACAGAGGAATCTTCTTATCCCTTGAGAGTTGAAGCTTCGCAATTCGAGGTAGCGGAAGAACGATGGTGGCGATATCCAGAATAATATTGAATGCTGCCGCACTCCAACCGATGGCGTTCACGTCGACGCATTTACCAGGATGCTGACCGTCCCATCCGTTCCAAGCTAGACTGACGGGTTTGCATTGGAATATGAAAGCAAAGACGAAGCCTATCATACAACCGATGTTGCAGGCAATTAAGAAATATGCAATCCGACAGAAACCCCTCATATTAAATATTCGTGTGTAGAAAAACAGGATCGAAACCTTCGTTAGGCACATAGATGAGACGTAAAGTATTTCACCAAAGTAAAATATCTTGGGACTAGTCAGCGATCTCATTATTGTAACTGAATGAAATGGAACTTACGTAGAGAAAGTTGGTGATTTTGTCGAAAGGAATCTTCCATATATCTTCTCCTAGCCCATCTTGTGCCACTGTATATTGCGTTAGTAAAACCGCGTGATCATATGAAGGTTATCTAGAAGTTCTACTCACAGAAGATGGAGAGGATAGATAGTGGTATCATGACACCCTGCCAGCGTTTAGTAAATGATGAAGGATAGACAGAGATGATTAAAAGCGTACCGAAGATATGAGAATAACAACGTCGTCGAGACCAAATACTCCACCATAAAATGGTAATCGTTGAATCATTCTTAGAAGCACCGTGATCAGAGCGATAACCATGCCCGACATTCCAGTATATGACACCACTTTGGTCCTGTTTCGGATTGGTGCTCCGCATTCGACTTGGGTGAAATTCTTGGCGACCAGCGCCTGTTTGATGGTACAATTCGAGCTGATGCAAGATGCAGACCGGTCATTCAAAGGTATATTCGTGCAGATGCAGGCGAGATCATTAGGTTGGCATGTGGATTCTGCCACGGCAATGGCGAGACAGTCCAGCTTTGCGACGGTTAGCACAACTTGTCTTAAGTTTTAAGCGTTACCAGTACTCACAGCACATGTTGGCAATGCTTCTTGTGCAGCAGACAAAAGACTCGCGCTTACAGCACCGACGAAAGCTACTACTACCGGTAAGAGGAGAGACAACTTCATGGTGGCATGTATTTCGAAAACAGTGAAGCAGTTGAGGAAAATGAGAAATCGCACAAGTGATAAGAAGCAGCTTTTAATTTAATAGAAGTGTCTCGCATCTTTTTCGGAGAACAGGCCGTTCCACATCAAACCCCTCATTCATACATAAAACCTGGGGTAGTCAAAAGAGACGAACCATTTAGAGGTGGGAGTTTGATGTCGATAGTTCAGGCTCAGCGCTCTCCACAGGCGTTAGTCCGGGGCCGTAAAAAGCAAATCATCAATCATCAAGCTACTAGTAGCGCTGCTTCAGGAAACAACAGCGGCGGATCAAAGGTGCTTAAGAAAAAGGCGTCCCGTTCCGCACTTTCTCCGTCTCGTGCGTTGACACGCGATGCCACAACCGTCAATCAACTTGCAAAAACAATTGGTCTGTCCCTCGGTCCAACACGGAACAGGTTAAGAGGCGATGTGGGGAGAAATTTCTGCAAGGCTCAGCGTACCGGTAGGACTTGCACTGAATTCATGCAAAGCTGATGCCTCGGTCACCGGCATCTCGTTTATGTCTGCTTTGCGCTAGAAAGCCAGGTGTGGATGCGCAGTCTACGGCTCGAAATGCTCCGAGGAAGCATTGGAGGTGCCGAGGGCTGGCCGATGGCTGACCGAGGGCTTTTTGAGCATGGAGGGTTGTTTTATACTTAATATTGGGGCGCAAATCGGATACTTCCGATGCCGACATTGCACATTAGGGCCGAACTTCCTCCCCGTCAACCGAAAGAGGCTGCTCGCTAGTATGCAAGGTAACGCACTCATCGCATCACAGAATCACCAGTCGAGAGCCTGCTCACCACTATGCTGAAAAACAAATGAGCCGATTGCACGTTTCTTCCCCGAAAGCAGCAAACCGTCGACGACCTTCAGGTGGGAAGCTCGGGCTTAGGGCACACTCAGCCCGTTCATTGGAAACATCAATGTCTGCAAAGCGTGCAGCTCGTATCTGCACCACGATAACTGTGTTGATCCAACCTTGTCCCGCTCCAATAGCCTGACCAGTGGTTGGCTACTTTCCTGGAGCAACACCTGGTTGGATCAAAGACAAGTAGTGATCGTCCATACAATTTCGGTTGCAGACTTGAAGCCAACTGGGACTTTGGTTCACTGAGTATATACAGACGAATCAAATGTTGTTACATTTGTGAATATAGGTTGGGCTTGAAATGTTGCTAGGGTGAAATGTAAATGCTGTTGTTGCCGTTGTAACAGTTTGGTTGCCGATGACAAATTGTCATAGAAAGCCGAATTGGATCCAACAGTTTCCAACTACGTCCGTTACAAAGTCCATATGACAATAATGCGCAAACACTTAACCTCATTTTCATGAAACCAGAATCTTATTAGCAGAGCGAGCTTAGAAATTCTGTTGCCAACTTCATGACCTTTCAAAGTCTCTCGTGCGTTTGCAATTTATTGGCCGCTTCTACGACGGACGGAAATCCCACTCCACCGAGAAGAAGTTTCGAGAAGTCGGTCTGAAAACCTACTTCAAGCTCTTCCACACTTGGATACGGCCCAAGTGGTGTGATTGCTTTAGGATTGATATCTCCATGACTCTTAGTATACTGAAATCCAATCAGCCGTTGATTGTGCAAACAAAGACAAGAACTTACATTCTCCTTGATGTGCTTGAAGTTCGTACTGTTCTTGAATGCCGAATGATTCCAATACAAGTTCTTGAGCCAAGCATTGATGTTCGGATAATTGTGCCTAATTGTCCCCAAGTTGCATTTGAAATGGTATTCGTATACAGTATCGAAGCGTACAACCGTCGCGTAGGCCCGAATATCCAGTTCTGTAAGATGCTTGCCCAAAATGTAAGGTCCTCCGTTGTTGTGAATGATCTGCTCAAGGGTATTCAGAGCGGCAAATACGGGAATGACATACTGATCGTATGTTTCCTGGTCAGGTGCTACGTAGATGAAAAATGTCAGTGTGTATTCTGGCAGTCTCCATACTGAAATGGCTTCGCGTTGTGCACGCAAATCGGGAGGACGAAACCTTCGCCATCATTATACTTACCGAAACCAGCTTTATACACTCCAGAGTTGAGATCTCGTTGTATCCATATACTAATCTTGTCAATAGATGATCTCAATTGCTCGGGATAGAGATCCAGTGCTTTGATTTTAGGATCTTTGATCAGACTGTTGAATGCCATCGGAAGCCATCGGAGCATTTCCGCACTGTCATTATTCACGATGGTTTTGGATTTTTTGTCCCAAAGGAGTGGTACTGAGTAGCGACCTTTATATTCGGGATCTGCTTTGAAGTAAACTTCATGAAGATATTGACTGTCGAATAGATGATCGATTGTTGCGTCAGGATACTCGTTGTCTTTGGCGAATTGCCATCCTGGCCAGCCTTTGGCATCGCCCTTCGGGTACGGCTTAACGACGGAAATTGTGATTGTGTCCTCAAGTCCTTTGAGATATCGGACAAGATTTGCACGGTGTGCAAAGGGACAGAAGAGACCTTTGGTGGTAGTCAGCGAAAGATGCTCTAGCGTCGTCCACACAAAGCAACTCACCAATATACAGATGATATCGACCGGCTTCTGGCGGAAATCGACCATCGTCTTTAATCACACCATGCCATCCATCATCTGTACCCATTTTGTGAATATCTGCACTTTCATCGCTCGTGGTGGTTGGCAGCTGCGGAGACACAATGTCCTTGAGGGAGTTCAGATAGCCCGACATTGGAAAGTACGGCGTCTTGAGAATACTGGTATTGAACGCGGTCAAAGCTATGATACTTGTAATGACAATTCCAATGAATGATATTCGTTGCAACATGGAAATGCCTTCACCAGTACGGCTACTATTGTAGAATGAAATGAGGAGAATAATTGATGACTAACATCGCGGATGTGGCGGCTCGGTGATGTGTGTATTCGCACTCGATCGGCGACTTTGGTGAAACCCGTTCGAAGTAGTTTCGATGATTGATTGCATACTTCGTCTCACCTCTTGTATAAGTTCTCATTGGACTTCTCATTTTGCCCAAATGCGGTAGAATACAGCGTTGACTTCTTACCTAATTTCAGGTTCCGCCTCATACTTCCAAGCATCATCAACAACATTCATTATCGTACTCCCTCGAGTAAAGTTTCGGCCCGATGAATTTACAAACCATTCGCCACTGGCTGGTTCTGCCGTCATCTCCTTTCCAATTGAATCTGCAAAGCTGGCCTGAAAAGCTTCGCTTCTCGATTCTATAAGCTTGGCATGTTTTGATGTAGCTCTTTACTCGATTGTACACAAGACGCGCAGCCTGTAGGATGCTATATTACTTTGACAATGTATAAATATTAGCAATTCCGCATGGGTTAATGCGCCGTAACTAAGATCGAGAACAACTTGAAATTCATCATGCTTATTTCTTACTCTAAGCTTCCCGCTGTTAGATGGTATCAGTCGTTCACAGCCATCCTCGCGGTCGTAGCTCTCTGCTTCGATTCCGCTGCTGCAGCTGAGAATCAAGCATGTCAATTACGAGCAGCTCCACTACAGAAGACTCTAGACAGTGTTCGAACGACATACTTCAATAATCTTACCGCGGAGCCTTTTGGAGTTGCCTTCGCCCTACATAAGGATATCGCATTCTTCATGAATGCCTCTTCTGCCTACGCCATCCTAGGTGTCCTTAATGTGACTAAGTCGACGCCATCGCTAATTCACGATGTTTTACCCATCAAACCAAAGGCCGTGGCGCAAGATATCGGACAACCTACATTGACTCACAACGGGCGCTATATCTTAGTTCCTATATACAACACCGTCTACGTATATGATGTCGAGAAGGCTATAAACGGGACCTCGGGAGCTCTTGTTGGTTCCTTAGTAGGTTCCGCAGGAAAAAGCGCGATTCAGGTCACTATCGCTCCAGATGACGAATGGGCCTTTCTCAGCATGGAATACGGTAATGGTACTAGTGGTATCGGAAACATCGATGTATTTCATCTCTACAATCCGCTCGCAAACGGAACAATCAGTGCCGACTACACAGGCGCCATCGCTTTTGATTATGCAGTTGTAGGCTCCTCTCTCTCCAAAGATGGACGCTTCTTGTTCGTAACAAGCGAGGTCGTCAATCCTGCCGATATCGAGATGATCAACACCGCTATCTACCACAACGTAAGCGCCGGTGAAGGTTCTCTCAGCATTCTAGACGTCGAGATACTTAAGACTGATCCCGGCAAGTCGCTCATAGCGGCAGTTCCCTCCGGCTGTGACCCGGTCAAATGCCTGGTCTCGCCTGATGATAAGTGGTTTGGGTCACAGCAAGAGAAAGTAACCGGCTACTCGCCTTCGATGCTGAAAAAATCATTTCAAATAACGCTAAGGACGCTTTAATCTCTGTCACTGAGGTTGGAACGTCTCCAGTTGATATGGTCTTCGTCAAAGATGCAAGCCGTCTGATTGTTGCCGATTCCAACAGATAGTACTTTCCAAACGCTACATCGGGCTTATCTGTTGTCAATGTCAGTGCAGCCCTCCTAGGACAGAAAGACGCGGTACTTGGTCGAATACCTACGGGTCAATTTCCGCGAGAGTTCGCGCTGAATCATGATCAGACGACGCTTCTTGTGACTGATCATGACTCTCAGCGGGTACAAGCTATAAATGTAGCTACGATCCCGTGATATGGTTAATTGCTGAAGCATGAAGTATGTGCAGAGAAGCAAGCCTTTTCAAGAAAGACGATGGAATACAAATGAGTTGAATTGCAGTCGGAGTAATGAAAGTTGTGAAGTGTAAGCAAACCAAGCAGCGACGTAAGTAGTCTAAGCCGTAGTGATGTAGACCTGAGTATAGCTTAATTTAGATGACAAAGTGTTTGGTAAGAGGCAGTTTCAACAGACTTACCTTATTGTGCGGCTAGTAACGGTCAGTCTCTGCATGATAATACCAGAAACGCGTCAAAGCACAACGTCACTTCCGTTATACAACAAA
>Ga0335073_10016449_pt1 | contig 10328 bp, 10 predicted proteins | sample Lox_Sample_22_FD_207093 | JGI IMG/M metagenome (GOLD analysis project Ga0335073, IMG submission 207093) | Soil microbial communities from Loxahatchee National Wildlife Refuge, Florida, United States - Lox_Sample_2.2 | ecosystem: Environmental > Terrestrial > Soil > Wetlands | place: USA... | reverse complement strand
CCGGCCCGACCCGGTCAGCTGGAACCGCTCGCCGAGCAGTCCCGCAGCACGCAGTGCCGCGAGTCCCTGCAGCAAGTAGCGCGCCGTGAGGTCGCCGGTCGCACCGAAGATAACCAGCCGATCGATCATTACGGCTCCCTGTTACCCGCAGGCCGCGCTGGCCGGCCCATCCGCGCCAGCCGTACCCAGGACGGCCTGAGGCTATCTCATGCTTCACGGATGACCCGGATCTGCGGCTACGACCGGGCCTGCCGCGCCGGGTCATGGCGGTGGCAGGCCGGCTATCCGATCCATCGCCTGCGCGGCAGCGTGCTCGGACTGCTGTCGTTCGGGGCGATCGCACAGGTCGTCGCCGCGCGGGGAGGCGGGTTCGGGCATGCGGGTCATCGCCCATGACCCGTACCTTCCCGAGCAGGACATCACCGCGCGGGGCGCGACGCCTTTGTCCTTCGGCGAGTTGCTCGACCAAGCCGATTACCTGGTGATACAGGCGCCACTGACCACGGAGACGCACCACCTGATCAGCGAGGACGAACTGCGCCGGATGAAGCCGACCGCCTTCCTCATCAACACCGCGCGCGGGCCTATCGTGAGCGACGAAGCCCTCTACCGGGGCCTGAGGGAAGGGCGGATCGCCGGCGCGGGGCTTGACGGCATCGAAGGGGAGCCGGCCAGGCAGCGTGCCTGGAAGCCGGTCAACCCCCTGTTCACGCTGCCTAACGTCGTCGTGACGCCGCACGCGGCGTACTACTCCGAGGAGGCGATCCACACGGTCCGTGACTTCGCCGCGCGCGAGGTGGTACGCGTACTCACCGGGCAGCCTCCGGTTTCCCCGGTCAACGCGGTCCCGGCCCCGCGCATGTCCTGAACCGGTGACCTCAGGAGTAACGCTCGGCGTTCAGGAACAGGCTGAACACGTCCGAGCCGAAATACGGGCTGTAGGACAGGTAGGGATAGTCGCCGCCCTGCTGGTAGCCGCCGATGTCACCGAATACGATCCCGCCGCCCGTCACCGGGTCGAAGTCGAGGATCCACGGGCCGCCGCTTGTCCCGTCCCAGTAGTCATCGCAGTAGAACTGCATCTGGGCCGGCCCGAACTGACTGCTGGTGGTCGCGCAGCCAACCGGATCGCTGTCGGTGTCGTTATAGCCGATGACGGAGATCTTGTGGCTGGAGCCGGCATCGACGCCGAGTCGCAGGCCGCCGGTGACCCGCTGGACTGGTAGCTGGCCTCCGCTCCGCGGCTCGACCGTGAGGAACGCGAAGTCGAGGTCCTGGTCGTGCGAGGAGATCCAGCCCTGTGCGACCGTGATGCTGGTAACCGTCCAGGTGCCATAGGGGCTGACGCCGTCGTGCCATTCCGGCACGTAGGCGATATTGGTGGCGTAGGAACTGCCGTAGACGCAGTGCGCCGCGGTCAGGATGATATCGCCGTGCGGACTGTCGACGACGCTGGCCGTGCAAAAGTGCGATTCCGTGCCAGTCGTGTAGAAGAGCGCGCCCACTGTCGGCACCCCGGCAAAGTGAATCGGGCTGGGGATGATCACCGATCCTGCCGCCTTGCCCGTGGCCCCTGCCTCGGTAGCGTAGGCCGCGGACTGCATGCGTGCCCGCGTCCAGTAGCCGTCAGCGGCACGCGCGGACGCCGTGATCGTGTGCGCGGCAGGGGTTTGCGGGCTCAGCCCGCCGGCCGCGTGCGCGACACCGGCAGAGGTCACGGCCGCCACAGCGCAGACCACGCCGGCGACACGCGCGATGTGGGTGACCTTCCACATCGGCTTTCCCATCTGCATCGCCCCGGCAGTCCAGCGACGTGCGGAATATCGATTAGCCCCAATCGTTCGTCTGGCAACTGATATTTGTCAAGAAACGGCCATCGTCCGTATCGCCGCAGGTGCTCTGCCATCGGGTGTTTACTGAGCTGAGAACCGACGGGAGCCCGCAGTGCTTGAGATCGGCGAGGTAGACCGGCTGGCCGCGGCGCTGACCGGTGTCCGCCGCAGCACAGCACACGGACTGAGCCAGTGGCGCTACCACGGCAGGCTGGTCGCCCGCCAGCTTGACGACACTCGCCTGGTGATCCGCGCCGACTTCGACTACCGCGACTCGCTGGTGCGCCAGTTCCCGGAAACCTTCAGCGTCCCGTCCCGGTACAGCAAGCACATGATGGTGGTCGCTGACCTGGCGAGGGGCGACGTCGGCGCCATCGAAGACGCCCTTGAGGCGGCATGGCAGCTTCAGCGCGCGGCCGGCTGACCGTACCGAGCCCCGCCGGGCGTTCCAGGGCAACTTCGGGGAAGGATGGCGACGATGTCTGAGGCAATCCGGTTGCTCGTGCTCGCCAGGCATGCGGAGTCGACGGCGAACACCGCACGCGTGCTGAGCGGCGACCCCGACCGCCCGGTCGCGCTGACCGAGCGAGGACGGGCACAGTCGCGCGCCCTCGGCGCGCAGCTCGCCAACTTGCACATCGATCTCGCGGTCGGCACCCGTTTCCTGCGCACCAAGGAAACGATCGACATCGCCCTGCACGGCCGGGACGTCCCGGTCCTCGTCGAACCAGGCTTCGACGAACTCCGGGTCGGCGACCTCGACGGCGCACCGATGGAGACCTACTGGGCGTGGAAGCACCAGCACACCCTTGACGACCGCTTCCCGCACGGCGAAAGCCCCGACGACGCGCTCCGGCGCTACGCGAACGCGCTGCGGAGCCTGCTGGACAGGACCGAAGCGGTCACGCTCGTTGTCCTGCACGAGTTCGCGCTGCGCGCTATCGCATTCGCCGCCGCCGACGGATCACCGTTGCCCGCGGAAGCCGTCGGCAACGCGATCCCGTTTCTATTCGACGAGCACGCCGCCGGCCGTGCCGTGCTTGGCCTGGACGCGATGGCCACGTCCGTGCCTCCCGGCACCCGGTTCCCGGCTGCCGGGATCTAACCCGGCCTCCGCGGCCGGAAAGGATTCGAGCACCGTGGCCAGGCGGGTCAGCCGCGCGCGCTGACCTGCTGGGCGGGCGGCGCGGAAACGGTCAGCTCCGCAAGCGTTCGGGCTAGCTCCGCGGGGTCAAGCAGGTCGGAGGTCACCGGCTTGAGGCCAAGCCGCTTGATCTCGGGGGCGCCGGCGGAATCCGCCCGGTCAAGCACGAAGTACTCGACGAGGCCGGCGTAGAGCTTCGCGATGCCCGCTGGCGTGTCCTGCCCGCCGGCGGCGGTGAGCAGGCGCTGGCGGGCACGCGCGTGGTGGGTGACGGAGGCGTCCGGCGGGCCGGTCCCGAGCACCACCGGACAGACCGCTATCCGGCACCGGGCCTGCCGCACCAGGTCGCTCAGCCCGTGCCTGCTGAGGATGGGGCCGATGCTCGCCAGGGGGCTGCTCGGCCCGAGGATGACGGCGCCGGCGTGGCGGAGGGCGTCGAGAGCGGCGGGCGATGCGGGCCCGTCGGGGACGCGCACCTCGCGGACCTGAGGATGCGCGCCTTCCCCGACGTACCACTCCTGGAAGTGCAGCTGCCGGCCGTCCTGCAGCACGACGTGAGTCTCCTGCGGCTCGTCGCTCGCGGGAATCACCGTCACGCCCCGCACCCGCAGCCGGCGCGCGAGCTCGCCAGTCGCCTCCGTCAGCGTTCTGCCGGAACGCAGCAGTTCGGTCCGCAGCAGGTGAAGGGCGAGGTCCAGGTCGCCGACATTGAACCAGGGCGGCGAGCCAAGCTCGGTGAGGGCATCACGGGTCCTGAAGGTCTCGCCGCGGCGTCCCCATCCGGCCTCGACGTTCCACCGGCCGGCCAGCGAGTAGAGAATTGCGTCCACATCCGGGCAGATGCGCAGGCCGAACCACGTGAGGTCATCGCCCGTGTTGGCGATCACGCTCAGGTGTCCGGGAGTGACCGACTCGCTCAGCGGCGCGACCAGCCGGGCCCCGCCGAAGCCGCCGGAAAGAAGAACGATCCGGGGGAACACCCGGTCCATCGTAGACAGTGACAACACGCAGCGTCACGCTCTTGACACAGATGGCCGGCGGAGGGTGAGGATATAGCAAGCGCTGAGCGGTCAACTTCGTATCGGCCCAACGGGGATGAGGAGGCCATCATGTCTATGACCGCGCCGTTTCCAGGTAGTACTCCCGTCACCGAGGAGGACAAGCGCCAGCTCCGGCGCTACTTCGAACAGACACGGCCGCTCCCCCAGCTGCTCGCGACGTTGCGCAGCCGCCGGGTGGGATGCGGGTACTCGATAGAAAGCGGCGAGGAGGAGCACCGCAGCGCGACCAGCCGGAACATCCGGCAGGAACCCGGGCCGCTGGCGTTCACCTCAAGCCAGCCGGTCATCCCGCTCACCGAGGTGGAAGAAGCGATCGTCGCATGGTCGGCCTGCGGCCCGAACGGCATGGCGCACTGGGACATCGCCGTGCACGGCGGATTCCACGAGCTGGTCACGATCGCCGGGCGGACCGCCGCGGCACCAGGCAACTCGTTCGCCCACGACCTGCTCGTCATCAAGGATGAGGGCGCCTTCCTCTACAACCCGGGCGACGAGCGGGAACGCGCCGTCGAGATCCAGACCGAAGAGGACTACCAGAAGGTCCTGTCCTGGTACCGGCGCGGGATGCACCAGATCCTCGACCACCGGCCCGATATCGACTGGGGTCTGCGTGCGCCCGGCGCACCGAACGCCTCGCTGTTCGGTCCGTACCAGTTCAACCTCAACCGGGACGGCCAGACCTGGTTCATCCCGATCACCGACGTCGGCTGGCTGTACTTCAGCGTCATGCTGAACCTCTTCGACGCCTGGCACCTGTACTTCATCGACGACCGGACCGGCGAGCCCGCCGGGGTGGGTCCCTGGGTGAAGGAAGGCCAGCTCGAGTTCCCGGTGGCGATCAGCCAGATCGAGCAGTTCATCTTCCAGGTCGAGACGTATCCGCCCGGCTCCTACGTGCAGAACATGCGGCTGGCAGCGGAGGCGATGGGGCTCGGGAACTGGGTGTTCTGCGGGTACTTCGACGACATCCTGATGGGCGCGTTCCCCGACCTCGCCCGGGGGCTCGGGTTCCGGGCCGAGCCGCTGAACGAGCGCGCCCCCGCGGCGTCCGGCGCGCTCAAGATCTTCGGACTTGAAGGGGTCAAGGAGGCGACCTACGTGCCGTCGCCCCGCTACCCTGACGGCCGCGCGGTGATGACCGCAATGATGGAGGAGAAGTACGGGGAGGGCCGCACGATGTCGCGCGGCGAGGACAACTGGATGCTCCGGCACGGCGGGCCGTTCAGCGCGGACACGGTCCGGGCCATCGTCAACGACCCGGCCACCCGCGTCTCCGACTGGGCCGTCGAGGCGTGCATCGCCTACGTGGACTACTGCGTCGAGCACTACGGCCAGTGCCCGGCCTACTTCAACCCCATGCAGTGCAACTTCGGGGCCGTCGTGCACCACGTCGACCCGGCGTTCTACGAGCGCTACTACGACGGGTCGACGGTGACACCCGCGATCCGGCGGCACATGCAGGAGTGGCACGGCCAGGGAGTGCCCACCCAGGAGAGGCACGCGTAGACGGAGGGCGGTGCGCCGTGGCACGCGCGCAAGGGCCGGTCGAGCAGGTCATCAGGCAGCGCGTCGCCGAGCACCCGGCCGCCACCTGGCTGAAGTGGCAGGATGCCGAGGTTGCCTGGCGAGACGTGCTGTCGAACGCCCAGCGGGCGGCGAACGGGCTGCTCGAACTCGGGGTGCGCCCGGGGGAGCGGGTTGCCATCCTGATGGGCAACCGTCCGGAGTTCCTCTGGGCTCACCTCGGCACCGGGTTCATCGGCGCCGCCTCGGTGCCGGTGAACATCTCGCAGCGCGGGCCCACCCTGCAGCACATCCTCAGGGACTCGGGCGCCACGGCGGTGATCTTCGCCGATGACCTGCGGGACGCGCTCGCCGCCGTGGCCGGCGACCTGCCGGGGCTGCGGCACACCGTGGTCGTCGACGGGCGCGCGGGCAGCGGCGCCGACTGGGACTTCGACCGGCTCATGGCTGGCGCTGACCGCGAGCCTGAGGTGGAACTGACCGAGCCGGCCGGCAGCGTAGGCATGATGTACACCTCCGGGACGACCGGTCCGCCGAAGGGCGTGGTCGCGGCGAAGTACGACACCACGCCGCTGCAGACTCTGCTGCGCACTTCGGGGGTGCGGCCGGGGGAGACCATGTACACGCCGCTGCCGCTTTACCACGGGAACGCGCTGCTGGTGTCGGCGACCGGGTCGATGATCCTGGACGCCAAGCTCGCCCTCGCGCCGCGGTTCAGCGCCTCCCGGTTCTGGGCCGACTGCCGGCGCTACGAAGCGGTGGAGTTCAACACGCTCGGCGGCATGATCTCGATCCTGCTGAAGCAGCCGTCAGGGCCTGGCGACAGGGACCATCAGGTCCGGGTGGTGCTTTCCGCCGGCTGCCCGCCGGACCGGTGGGAAGAGTTTCAGCGGCGGTTCGGCGTCCGGATCATCGAGTGGTTCGGGATGGTCGACTCACCTGGCATCCTGCTGAACGATGCGGGCCGGGTCGGTTCGATGGGCCGCTCCGGTGTCGCCGGGGTCGAGTTCCTTGTCGTCGGGGACGACGACCGGCCGCTCGGGCCGCGGCAGGTCGGCGAGCTCGTGTTCCGCCACCCGGCTGGTCCCACCACCTACTACGAGAACCTGCCGGAGGCGACGGACCAGGCCTACCGCGGTGGCTGGTTCCACTCCGGTGACCTCGCGGAAAGCGACGAAGACGGCTTCTTCTACTACCGCGGCCGCAAGAAAGAGTCGATCCGGCGGCTGGGTGAGAACATTTCCGCCTGGGAAGTGGAGACGGTCGTCAACTCCCACCCGAAGGTACTGGAGAGCGCGGCGCACGCGGTGACCTCGGAACTTGGCGAGGACGAGGTCAAGATCGCGGTGGTGGCGCAGCCGGGCGAGCAGCCGAAGCCCGAGGAGATCCTGGACTACTGCCAGGGCAAGATGGCACGCTACGCGATCCCGCGGTACGTGGAGTTCGTCGGGTCGCTGCCCAAGACCGATACGCACAGGATTCAGTACGCCGCGCTCAAGGCGCGCGGGGTCACTCCCGGCACGTGGGACCGCGAGGAGTCCGGCTACCGCGTGGGACGCGGATGAGCGGCGACACCCCTGAGGAGGTGGCAGATGCGTGATGTCTACGTAGCCGGGGCGGCGATGACCCGCTTCGGCAAGTTCCCGGACACGACCATCCGCGCGCTAGCGGAGGAGGCCACCCGCGGCGCGCTTGACGACGCGGGAGTCACCGCTGCCGGCATCGGCATCGTGTTCTTCTCCAACGCGGTGGCCGGGCTGCTCACCAACCAGGAGATGATCAGGGGCCAGGTAGCCCTCCGCTACACGGGTCTGCTCGGCGTGCCGATGGTTAACGTCGAGAACGCCTGCGCGTCGGCATCCTCCGCCTTCTACCTCGCCTGCATGGCGGTCGGGTCGGGAGCCGTCGATGTGGCGCTCGCCGTAGGGTCGGAGAAGCTGACCCACGAAGACAGGGCGCGCTCGTTTCTCGCCATCGGAACGGCCGTTGACCAGCAGCAGACAGCCGAGCTTGAGCAGTGGGCGGCAACCGGGTCGGTCGGCTCTCCGCTTCCCGGGCAGGCCGATTCGCTGTCCGCCGAGCCGCGGGAAGCGAGCGGTAAGCGCTCGTTCTTCATGGACATTTACGCGGCGAACTCCCGCGCCTACATGCAGCGCAGCGGCGCCACATCGCGGGACTTCGCGCAGGTCGCGGTCAAGAGCCATAGGCACGCGGCGCTCAATCCCCGCGCCCAGTACCGCACCGAGGTCACGGTCGAGGACGTGCTCGCCAGCCGCGAGATCGCGCCGCCGCTCACCTTGCTCATGTGCTCACCCATCGGTGACGGGGCGGCCGCCCTTGTCGTCTGCTCCGCGGAGGCAGCCCGGCGGCTCGGCGCCGCGGTCAGGGTCCGAGCCTGCGCCCTGGTCAGCGGCCGGGACCTCGGGCCGGGCGAGCTGGGGGCGGTCGAACGCGCGTCGCAGGCCGCCTATGAACAGGCTGGCGCGGGGCCTGGCGACCTTGACGTCATAGAGCTGCATGACGCGGCCGCCCCCGCCGAGCTGATCACCTACGAAGAGCTTGGCCTGTGCGGGGAGGGCGAAGGCCCCGTACTGCTTGCCTCCGGGGCGACCGGGCTGGGCGGCCGGATACCGGTCAATACCAGCGGCGGCCTGCTCTCGAAGGGGCACCCGATCGGTGCGACCGGGTGCGCCCAGCTTGTCGAACTGACCGACCAGCTTCGCGGCCGGTGCGGGCAGCGCCAGGTGGACGGGGCTCACCTGGCACTCGCCCAGAACGGCGGTGGATTCCTGGGCAGCGACGCGGCGGCCATGGTGGTCACCGTGCTTTCCACCTGACACGAGAGTGAGGCGGGCATGGAGTTCAAGCAGGTCGTCGGCAACCGGCGGACCATCAGGTTCTTCGATCCCAACCGGCCGGTGGAGGAAGAGAAGATCCAGGTAATGCTCGAGGCGGCCAACCGTGCTTCGCGCGCGGTCAATGCCGACTTCGCGAAGGCCATCGTCTGCTACCGCGACGAGCTGAGCGACGAGGTTCGTGAGCAGATGAAGACACCGACGACGACGGTGCAGATCGACCTCGCCCCGGTGACGATCTTCTGGTACGGCGATACCAGCTTCGTCAACGGCGCCCAGGGTCGTCTCAAGGAACTGGTGGACCTGGGAGCGCTTCCCGTGACACACGGCTGGACGCACGGCTATGTGGACGACCTCGTCTACCCGCAGGTCCTTGAGCCGCTGTCCAAGGATCAGCTCGCAGTCACCTGGGCGGTATCGGTGGAGACGGGGCTGGCCATCGCCCAGGCCATGCTCGCCGGCGTCGACGAAGGCCTCGGCGTCGGCCTGCACGCGTTCAACCCCGCGGCCGTCAAGGACATCCTGAAGGTGCCGGATCACTGGGTGCCGATGTGGATACTCCTGGTCGGCTACCCGGCCGAGGATGCCAAGGGCGGCGGGCAGCGGCCGCGCAGGAAGCTGTCGGACAGCTTCTACCGCGGCCAGTACGGCAATCCGTGGACGGAGATCCCTGAGGTCACCGAGCGCCTCACGAGTGAGGGGATGATCCAGGAACCGATGCCGGCCGACGCCTCGCAGCGGATGGCGGAGATCAAGCAGCTGGCCGACCGTTTCGGGTTGCCGCTGTGATGACTGACCAGCAGATCGAATCGCAGGCGTCGGTTAAGCGATGGGCGGCGAGCGCCGGCCTGTCTTACGACCCGGAGGTTCAGGAGGCAAAGCTGCGGATTCTGGCCGACTTCTGCGCCAAGGTCGACAAAGAGCCGGATGAACTCGTCGCCTTCTGCATCCTCCGCAAGAAGGAAACGGGAGAGCGGTTCCTCAGCGTCAAGCGCCGGGAGACGATCAACCAGTGGCTCGAGGAGTTCACCACCGAGCAAGGGTGGGCCGCGAAGCAGGCGGTGGTGAACGCTAACGTGGTCCGCAGCTTCCTCATCCACAACGGGGTGCTCATCCAGGGCCCGGTGTGGCGCGGTTAGCAAGCCGGGCGGTCCCGGGCGCTCCGGTGATCCGCCTGCGGTTGACTCAGCTAGCCTGAGTGGGTGGAGTCACCGCAGGCCAGGGGCCGCCTTTCGACTACGCTTTACGACGTTGCGCGCGAGGCTGGAGTGTCCACAGCGACCGTTTCCCGGGTGATCCACGACCAGGACAGGGTCAGCGCGCCGACCAGGCAGCGAGTGCTTGAGGTCATCGAAGCCTTGGGATACGTCCCCGATAGCGCGGCCCAGAGCATGGTTCGCCGGAGCAAGGAAGTGATCGGGCTCGTCGCCATCGAGGCCCGCAGCCCCGACACCGACGTCGAGCACGAGGGCCTGCTGTTCATCGAAGAGGTGCTGCGCGGCGTTGAGGCGAAGCTGAGCCCGCTCAACTGGCCGGTGCTCATCTCCACGCGCCATGCCGCCGACCAGGACGACGCGTACCAGTGGCTGCTCCAGATGTCCGCCAAGGTCGACGGGCTGCTGATCGCCGAGGGCTTTGAGCCCGCGGAGCGCCTGGCCGAGCTTGCCTCCCGTATCCCGGTCGTGCTGGTCGCCGGGTCACCCGACGCGCCGCATGCCGACGTCGTCGGCGCCGACAACCGGGCGGGAACCAGGGCGCTGGTCACCCACCTGATCGAACAGCACGGCAGGACCAGGCTGTGGTACGTGGCCGGGCCGCCAGAAGCACCGGACGCGCGGGAACGGCGCACCGCGTTCGAGGACACGCTCGCCAGGTACCCGGGAGTGCGGCTTGCAGGGCGCTCTGAGGGCCG
>Ga0335073_10016448_pt1 | contig 10328 bp, 8 predicted proteins | sample Lox_Sample_22_FD_207093 | JGI IMG/M metagenome (GOLD analysis project Ga0335073, IMG submission 207093) | Soil microbial communities from Loxahatchee National Wildlife Refuge, Florida, United States - Lox_Sample_2.2 | ecosystem: Environmental > Terrestrial > Soil > Wetlands | place: USA: Florida... | reverse complement strand
GCAAACGCGATCATTGTTGCGAACAATCCTGGCGACCCTAATGCCGTCCCGGTCACCATTTCGGAGGAAGACATTCGGAAACAATATCCATGGGACTACGGAGCCTTGACGGAGAAACTGCAGAATCGTTATATCGATTTCAAAGCGAATCCGAAATACCACGAGCTTCGCAAGAAAATAGCCGCAAACCCACAGTACATGAAGTCGAGATATTTGGATCCGGGCAACACCAGGAGTTCTCGCAAGGACTTCTATAATCCGAACATCGTCGCCGAATTTGACAAATCCTATACCCGCAAGAAGTAGCGTTCCCAGTCCTTCGCCAGCCCGTGGCGGGGAAGGGTGCCAGATTGATGCGATCGAGAATGAAACCTCCATGCTTGGCATTGATCCTGCGGAAAGGTGACAGATCAACCGTGGCATCCGTTAAGCCCACGCTTTCCTACCGAATCCCGGGCAGTGTCTGACGCGGCGGGCTATCGGCCAGCGGCAACGTTATGAGTCAACGATATTTGCGAGTTTTCGCGGTCGGGTACATCTTCTGAAACGGCCAGAAGACATTGCTGGCCGTCCAGTTCGATAATGTCCGCTGAATAGATCGTCTCTAGCAGTTCGCCGGAGTGTGCGCGAAAGCGCGTAATGCGGTTCCTCACTTGACCCTGCTTGAGAACCTGCTCAAGCATCAGGGGGCGTTCCCCGGGATCGTCCCAAACATTGATGTCGAAGACCGTTCGTCCGACCAGTTGCTTAGAGGTGTAGCCGTATCGCTTTTCAAACGCTTCGTTCACGTCGATGAAGCGGCCTTCGGCAACGGTTGTGATTGAAAATGCGATGGGGCTCGACCGGAATACCTTTGCAAATTTGTCTTCTGAAAGCGTGCGGCTTTCTTCGGCTTGCCTCAACGCTTGTTCAGTCTGTTCCAAGTCCGCAAGGCGCTGTTCCAGCTCCGTGCCATAGATTTCGGCACGCTCATAGAGGCGTGCGTTTTGAATGGCCACTGCGGCCGGAATGGCGAGCGATTTGGCAAGCCGCTGGTGTTCGTGCGTGAAGAAATGAGGGTGCGTATCGCCGAGCGACAAAAAGCCCAACACCTGTTGTGATGCGACGAGTGGAACGCACAGCCATGACCGCATGTGCGCATGCCCTTTGAAGCGCGACCATTCCGGTTCGTCATTGGTGTCAGGAATGAGTACGCTGTTCTTGGTGACAAGAGCCTGCATGAGAAAACGACTTTCCTTGGCGTCGAGAGTGACGGGGCTCTTGGAGGTGCGACCAGTTGCGTGGTGGTCTTGAAGTTCGCGCCCAAGAAAGAGGCGCGTATCTGTTTCCACTAGCAGAACGCGCGCGGACTCGCAGGGGATGAGCTTGAGCAAGGACCCAAGCAAGGTATCCAAAACGCAATCCATTCTGAGGTTCTGCGTCAGGGCAAGCGTGGTTTTACGGAAGGCGTCGGCTTCAGCCCATGCTGACTCGGCTAAGGTAAGATTCTTGGCCATCTGTTCCTCGGCGGATTTTCGCGCGGAGATATCTTGAGAAACTCCAACGAGTCTGCGAATAACGCCGGCGGAATCGCGCACAGGGAAACCTCGTACGGAGACCCAGCGAACAACGTGGTCTGGTCGAACAATCCGAAACTCTTCGTCCAAGTGTCCGGTCCGAGTGGCTTCATCAAGTCGAGTGAGAACGCGAACACGGTCCTCCGGATGGAATGTTTCCTGGTAGGACGCCGGATTATCGCGAAGGCTCGCGAGGGATCGTCCCGTGATCGTCTCGTACGCCGGGTTGACGTAGAGGACGTGTTTCGTCTCAGCGTCAAGCATCCAGTAGACTTCCTGGATGTTGTCGGCCATTTGCTGAAAACGCTCATCGCTCGCACGGAGTGCGGCTTCGGCCTGTTTTCTCAGGGAAATGTCGCGCAGTATGGCGACATGACGCCCAGGTAGGTAGTTCGCCTTCGCGGTGTATTCGACGAAAACTTGGGTGCCGTTGCGGCGGATGAGTTCGACTTCGCCCTGCACGTGCTTGCGGTTAAGGAAGCGCTTCCAAGCATTCTCGAAATCGTCCACAGGTGAATGAAACTTTTGAATCGATTGCCCTACGAGTTCGTTGCGTGGTGCTCCGAGAAGGGCGAGGGCCGCCGGATTTGCTTCGAGACAAATCCCCTTGTCGTCGAGGATTAAAATGGCGTCAAGGGCGCTATCGAAAATAGATTGGAATTCGCGCTCTGTGGCGTCAAGGGCACCGTCAGTCTCGCGTTGTTCGCGGCGCGCCAAGAAAAAGAAGTGTGCTTGAAGGGCGATTGCAACACAAAGAGTCGTCAAGACGACCGTGAGCAACAGCGAGAAGAAATGAGGATGATTCGCCCGCGGCGCGAACGTGGCCACGAGCAAGACGACCACAGCAAAGGAAATCAGCAACAAACCGGATCGCACGCGGCGACGGCGGGCGCTTGCATGTCGAATTGAAGGAGACATCTTCATGACGCTGCCGCTTGGGGGCTGTGGGCCGGTCGTCTGCGCCGAAGCCGTTGGTTGATGGTCGGGATCGGCTAGTAACAGCTTAATATCGTCATCGCTCAGGAAGGATGCTACGCCCTGGACCTGCGGTGCGTCAATGCGTCCTGGGCTATCCGTCCTGGGCTGGAGATGAGCTTCTTGCCGGACACAGATTGGGATGCAATAATGCCGCATGATTATCGGTGATCGTCTCCGCGAAATGCGCGAGCAAAAGAAGCTCTCCCAGGGTGACGTGGAAAAGCGTACGGGCTTGCTTCGTTGTTATATCTCCCGCGTCGAAAATGGTCATACTGTCCCCGCCATCGAAACGCTCGAAAAACTGGCCCGCGCGCTCGAATGCCCGCTCTATCATCTCTTCTACGAGGGCCAAGAGCCGCCTCAACTGCCGACTCTGCTAAAGCGAAAGTCGTCCAACGATTTTGCTTGGGGCAGCACCGGTAAGGAAGCGCGCTATCTAAATAAATTTCAGCGCTTATTGGGTAAGTCTCGCGAAAGAGACCGTAAGCTTCTTCTCGCCATGGCCCAGAAAATGGCCAGTCGGTAGCTCACCCTCAGGCAGCAAGCAAGGCCTGAGAGCATCTCTTCCGGGTATCCGGTGATCCGGAAATCACGTTCCAGAAGCCGACTTCCCGGTAGTGATCCGGCGCGCCGAGTTCAATATGGTGACGGCTGTGTTTCTCGGTGTATCCTACTCGCAGGGAAGGGGGGCACATGGCCAAAAATGAGCTGTATATCGAACGGCGCGAAGAGGGAGATTATGCTGTAAGGAAGCCGGGTTCGGAAAGGGCCAGTGCAATACTCCCAACCCAAGCCAAAGCCATTAAGCACGCTCGTAAGATGAACCCGGATGCGGCTGTCCACGTTGAGCGGGTCCGCGACACCAATGTCGGCGGCAGGGACAAATGGCGGAAGCCCTAACGGCTGACTACTTCACCGCGCCATTTCAAGAAACCAAACCGTCCAGATTCTCCGCCGTGTCTTAGCGGTTCGCAAGCTAGTCTTCAGCCGATGCCCTAACTACATTGTGTAACGGTTCTTGATCCGGGCTGCGGCCTTATCGATCTCAGGGAAGAGTGTGCTTTCATTGATGCCAATGTTTTCGAGCGCCTTTCGGATAGTGCTCTTCTGATCCTTCGGAACGATGAACTGTTTTGGGTCAATCCGGGTTGGAAGATATATCTTGGGTTCATCTAGGCCGTAGAGGATAAAAGCGCCGGATTGCGCCAGAATTCGCCTGTTGCTCATCTTGGGATGAACAAAATACGGTACAAACAAATCTATGGGGTTAATAATTGGCTGGAAATATGGTTTTTCAGACCGGATAAATTGATGAAGTCGTTGTATAACGCCATACTTATTGAATTTCTTGATGTTTCTAGCACTCGATATATCTCCCTTTAGATCCTTCCTCAATCGATTGATCTCGGTCTTCTCCTCGGATGTCATATTGGCCAAATTGGCAATGCAACTCACTGCATCGCTGTCAAACCATTTCTCGCGTTCCTGCTGAATTGCGAAAGCGGTCACCATGCCGTCACTAGGTATGCCACCGACAGGGCCAGGGTCAGTCGCAAAATAAAGCGCGACCAGTGCATTCAGCGAAACATCCAGCAACCGAGTGGGCAGCCCAAAATGCTGCATCCGGACGAGTTTATCAAACATGGTTTCGTCGGATGCAAACTCATGCGGCTGAACTGAGATCAGTTCACGAATTGCCCTTTTCTCATCCTTAAGAAGCTTTTTGAGATCAGGCCGGAATATACCCGCTACGTTTGCCCAGGAGGAGTCCTGCTGGCCCCGAAAGCATTTCAAGTAGTCAGAGCCGGACGAGTATCGGTCAAATTCTTCTATGAAGCCAGTGAGAGTCCTTGGCGGGACGGATTTGGTCGTGCTTTTCTTAGCCATGTGACACCCGAGATGGTCCGATACATTGAGGCGTGGTGTGCAGCTTTCTGAGTCGGTTTTCAATATTAGACGGCAAAAGCAACGGCTGCAATGGGACCGGCGGGGCCTGGTCTTGGAGAGCCGATCTAATCACAGAAGATGGCTGCCCCACGTCCCTCGCTTTTTGGGACCTGTGAAACCACGGACCTAAACCGGCGGGATTCGAATCGCGACTTTCAGGATCAGTGTCCTGAAACGCGCTTGTATTCACTGTTCTGGCCAACTTCCGGGTGGGCAACTCGGAAACTATTCCTAGGTCAGACCTCTGTGATGTGTTTTCAAGTAAGACGAGGGTGATGCGGAAGAGGCGTCTGACAGTCGAGCCGAAGGCCCAAAAACTGCAAGCCGATGATCGTGTGCTACGAAGGAGGAGCTAGAATGGGAGCGCTAGGATGGCCTCAAGGCTCCAGGAGTCCCTTCAGAACTCTAAGCGCCTGTTGTTGCTGCTCGGTCGTGCGATTTTCCAGGATGCGATGAAGTTTTTGGATCAGGATGCCGGGATCTGTTTCCTGACTTTCGAATTCGAAAAATTCCGACGGCGAAACACTTAGGGCCGTGGCGATCGCACAAATGATTTCCAACGAAGGCCATTTTTCGCCTCTTTCCACTTCCCCCAAATAATTCGCGGTAATGCCGGACTTTTCTGCGGCGACCTCCCGAGAGACATGTGCGGCATCTCGAACCGCACGAATCTTTCTTCCAAACAGAACTACAGGCTGAGTCTCCATTGGCTCGAAACAACTTACAGATGAAGCATCGGGCCGAGAATCTGCTAATGGCCCATATTGCGATTGCATAAATAGGCGGATAGCGGTATTTTCAGCGCAGGTCTCTGTCGAACGGGAACTCAAAGAATTTCGACCGGGTTGTCCGGCGCAAGAGCGAGTCTGGAGAGGTTTCAAGGCCTTTAGCGATGCGGAAGATTGTTCTAATGCCAGGACCCTGGATACCTCTCTCAAGATCACTAATGAATGTCCGATTGAGGCCCGTTCTTTTTTCTAATTCAGCCTGCGAGATGTGGATTTCTTCTTCTCGGATGGTCCGAACAACCTGGCCAAACGCTTTTTCCACCCCAGAGCGAGGTTGAATTTGTCTTCTGCGTTTCGCCATGTCGGCGATTATCGTGCTCGACTGTCGGTCATAGACCAAGGGCCAGTTACCGACATTTGCAACTAGGGGACGGGGACAAAAGGAGCAATTCAGCGCACTCCGGGCTACTGAGGCAGATTTGAGTGATTTGGCCGCAACACGCTTTCCTGTCCTACCGCTTTCCAAGGAAATAGCGGATAAAACTACTATATCTATTCAGCATTTTCCTCTCGAGCCGGAGGCGTGTGACGAGGTCTTGCTGGCTCATGTCGCCGGAGGAGACCAAGAGGCCCTCGGATATTTGTTTCAACGATATGGTCGACTGTTGCACAGCATCGCGGTGCGAATTCTCGGAGATGGCTCCGAAGCGGAAGACCTCGTCCAGGACTTATTCCTATTCATTCACGGGAAATCTGTGATCTTTGACCCGTCAAAGAGTTCAGGGCGTTCATGGATTGTGCAGATGGCATATCACAGAGCGATCTCGCGGCGCCGATACTTGGTCACGCGGCAGTTCTACAAGCATGAGGATGTTGATGGTGCTGGCGGACAGGTGGTCGGTGTAGCGACCACAGAGAACGATTATTCCGCGGAGGCAGTGTTCGGGCGTAATGGTTTAGAAAAAGTGATGGAAGCTTTGACGGACGATCAACGCAAAACGCTACAGATGCACTTTTTCGAGGGCTACACGCTCGCGGAAATCAGCGAGAAATTGGGGCAACCGCACGGGAACGTAAGGCACCACTACTATCGGGGCTTGGCTCAGTTGCGAAAGCAGATGTCTGAGAGTAATGTGCGGATTGTTGAACGGCATGGTAAATAACGGTGGGAAACGCGAAGGTGGCAAGTGGTCGGAGTCGGGGCCGCATGAGGAATTTCTTGAGCTTTGTGCCGTCGCAACTTCGGGCGACCTAACCGAGGAAGAGCGGAACAAACTGAAGGTGCATCTCGCCGGTTGTCCAGAATGCCGGCAAGCTCTAAGAGAATTCGAAGTCGCTGTCGATATCGGCATGCCATTGCTAGCCTCGCAGTTAGCGACTGTTCCAGCCGAAGAATCCTCAACGCCAAGAGAATTGGCAGAACCCGTCACTCTTAAGGGTACGGAGTCCCGCGTCGCTCACGAGAACGATTGTGTATCGACACATGAAGGAACGAGAAGTTTTGCGTTCGCAGGGCGAAAACGCTACCGACCCTCGCAAGTAAATTGGACCTATGTGTGGATGCCGTTTGCCGCTTGCGTTCTCCTCACTATCGCCCTAGGAATCACTGCGTACCGTGCCGGGAAATTTGACAATACCGTGGTTGGCCGCGTGGTTTCTTCTGATAACGCGGAAGCTCGAATTGAAGCCCTAGAACAGGGGATAAGCGATGCAGGCCACGAACGCGAGGTCTTAAGAACTCAACTTGCCGACCGCGACAAGGAGATCGCCGAACTGCGCCATCAGACCAGTCAGCAATCAAAAGCGCTCGATGAATTGAAAAACACCCAGGCAAATTTGGAACAGTCCCTGCAAACGGACGATGCTCAGAAGCAGCAAGTTTTAGCCGAACGAGCCAGCATTGCGCAGAAATTTAACGAGGCTCAGACATCGCTGCAAAAGATGCAAGCGGAACTTGATTTCGCAAACCAGCAACGAGCGTCAGATGGTGCAAAGGACGCGAGCTTACAAACTCAAATCACAGATCTCTCCGGCCAACTCCGCGAGCAGGAGCAGAGGGTTGCCAAGCAGGACGAGCTCTTGTCGCATGACCGCGACATACGCGAATTAATGGGAGCGCGAGACTTGTATGTGGCCGAGGTCTACGATGTCGCACGGGATGGCACGACGCAAAAGGCTTACGGGCGCTTGTTTTATACTAAGGGCAAATCTCTCATTTTTTACGCCTATGACCTGGACGAGGTGCCGGGAGTTAGAGACGCGAGCACGTTTCAGGCTTGGGGCCGACGCGGCCCTGACAGAGAACAAGCGCTAAATCTTGGGATTTTCTATGTGGACAATGGGGCGAAGCAACGGTGGGTCCTCAAGTTCGATAATCCGAAAGAACTGGATGAGATTGATGCCGTATTCGTGACGGTAGAGCCGAAAGGCGGAAGCCGCAAGCCGAGCGGCAAGCCGCTGCTGTACGCCTACCTTCAACTCGCTCCAAATCACCCCTAGTCGCACTTCCCTCTGATATCGTCGATTTGTTCTTCGATGGCTGCGGAATGGTACAAGCGCGGATTCTCCTGCGTAAACCGAGAGAGCGTCACCAAATCCGTCTGCCAGAGGAGATGTCGCGTGCGACTACGTCATATCATTTTTTTTGTTGTCGCGAGTCTGCTCTTCGCTCATTCAGCGGCTGCACAGTCTCCAAATGGAACGATTAGCGGGACCGTATTCGACCAGGCCGGTAAAGTGGTGGCGGGGGCCGAGGTAACGATCGTGAATGATGCCACCCGCGTTCAGAACTACACGAAGACAAACAACGATGGCATCTACGTCCTGCCGAACCTTCCCCCTGGGTCCTATCGGCTTCAAGTCGCGAAGTTAGGTTTCAAAACACTCATCAAGCCAGACATCGTTTTGAACGTACAAGATGCGTTGGCAATCAATTTCACCCTTCCGGTTGGTGCCGTCTCCGAAACGGTCACGGTGCAAGGCGGCGCGCCCCTAATCAACACGGAGACTGGCTCGGTCAGCACGGTTATCGACAGAAACTTCGTCGAAAGTCTGCCTCTCAACGGGCGCAGCTTCAACACCCTGCTACAACTGACGCCGGGCGTCGTAATTGCGCCGTCGAATTCGAGCAGCCAGGGGCAATTCAGCATCGCGGGTCAACGGACGAGCTCAAACAACTTTCTCATTGATGGTGTTTCCGCGAATTTTGGCGTGTCCCCATTGGTTGGTCTGGGAACCTCGGGAACGGGTGCTTCGCAGGCATTCAGCGCCCTCGGCGGGACGAGCAGTTTGGTTTCCGTTGAAGCATTACAGGAATTTCGCATAGAAACGTCGTCGTTTGCGCCCGAGTTCGGGCGTTCACCGGGGGGCCAGGTCATTCTGACGACCCGCTCAGGAACCAATAACTTTCATGGCGGTCTCTACGAATACTTCAGAAACAACGTCCTCGATGCAAACGACTGGTTCGCCAATCAAGCTGGGGAACCCCGCGCACCGGAACGCCACAATGACTTCGGCGGATTTCTCGGGGGGCCAATTCAAAGCGATAAGACATTCTTCTTCATCTCCTACGAAGGGGCTCGCTTGAGGCAGCCGAATACAGAAGTCGTGGAAGTTCCCTCAGAATACGCGCGGACGAACGCCTCCAGTCAGGTAGCACCGTTCCTGGACGGATATCCACAGCCGAATGATCGGACGATCGTCCCAGGGGTTTATACCGCGGCGTTCACGGGGAATTTCTCGAATCCTGCCACGCTGAACGTCGGAAGCATCCGGATCGACCATACGTTCAACAGCAAGATATCTGTCTTTGGCCGTTATAACGAAGCTCCCTCAGAGACCGTTCAGCGGACGCAGAGCCTCAATGAACTGGACACGACAAACGTTCGAACGAGGACTCTCACGTTGGGAGCGACGTTCGTGTTGAGCCCGCTGATCTCGGATAACCTTCGCGGGAATTACTCAACACAGAACTCGAGTTTCGCGAGCGCTTTGGATTCATTCGGGGGTGCCGTGCCGCCGAGCTTGAGTGTTCTTGCGCCGGGTCTGGCCAATCCGGGCAATGCTCTTCTGGCGTTTCAAACATTTGACACGGGGTTTTATGAAACAGGCCGCGTCGCGAACAATCAGAGCACTCAGCTCAATTTCGCCGACGATCTGAACGTGTCACGCGGCGTGCATCAATTGAAGTTTGGTGTGGATTATCGGGCGATCTTCCTCGATTTGCGTCCCTACCAGTCAGTCATCTTATACGAGGTCGACAGCGTGCCCGATTTACTCTCGACAGGTCAGGCGCTAGCAGTTCTCGGAAGCACCACAAAATCTTCGTCATTCCTATCGCAAGCAACATCGCTCTATGGGCAGGACACGTGGAAGGTTACGCCTCGGCTGACGCTCACCTACGGCCTCCGCTGGGAGTTGAGCCCCGCACCGTCGAGCCGTGGAAATACCACACTCGCATCATGGATGAACGTCGACAATCCCGCAGAGCTCGCGCTTGCGCCGCTCGGGACGCCTTTGTGGAAGACGAAATACACTAGTTTCGCCCCGCGAATCGGCTTCGCTTACCAGCTGACCGAAAAGGGAGACCTTGTTCTGCGCGCAGGATCAGGCGTGTTCTACGATCTCGGCTCAGACGCAGCCGGTTATCTTGGTTTTTACTTCCCGAACTACGCGACGTCGGACGCTTTTAATGTGCCCTTGCCATTGAACAGCTCCGCGCCTTACCTTCCCGCACTTTCAACTCAGCCTCCATACCCTGACGGAACGCACGGCTTTGCGCCCGACCTAAAGGTCCCGCGGTCCTATCAATGGAATGTTGCGCTGGAGAAATCGTTCGGAGGACAACAGGCGCTCTCAGTGACTTACGTGGGCCAGGCAGGCAGAGATCTCCTACGGCAAGAGGGCATCGGCACCCCGAACGCCGATTTCTCGGGTTCGTTCCTTCTGACGCAGAACGACGCGCGGTCAAACTACAACGCGCTCCAGGTGCAATACCGGCGTCTCGTTGCCGGTCGTCTCCAGGCGCTCTTGAACTATACCTGGTCGCATTCGCTTGATAATTCCTCGAACGATGTTGTCGAGGCCCTCTCGAGCACAGTGATCTCCGCAGCCAGTGACT
>Ga0335073_10016447_pt1 | contig 10329 bp, 8 predicted proteins | sample Lox_Sample_22_FD_207093 | JGI IMG/M metagenome (GOLD analysis project Ga0335073, IMG submission 207093) | Soil microbial communities from Loxahatchee National Wildlife Refuge, Florida, United States - Lox_Sample_2.2 | ecosystem: Environmental > Terrestrial > Soil > Wetlands | place: USA: Florida... | reverse complement strand
CCACCCGCCGCGATAATTTGGGTCCAAACGATCTATCCGTGCGCGGCGGACGGCCAGCGGCACGGCTGGGAAGGCGATGAGCGTCGTGCCGGAGGTGCGCCAGTCAACAGTGCCGGAGGTGCGCCAATCAGCACAGCGCAGGTAGCGGGCGTCGATGTCGACACCAGGCACTGGATCGGAGGCCGGCGCGTCTCGTCGCCGGCCACGTTCGCCGATGTCTCGCCCATAGACGAGGCGACGATCGCGCAGGTCGCACGGGGCGGGACGGCCGAGGCCGGCGCAGCCGTGCAGGCCGCGTCGGAGGCCTTCGGTGGCTGGGCGGCGACACCGGCCGCGGCACGGGCCGGCGTGCTGCACGCCATCGCCGAGGGCATCGAGAACCGGGTCGAGGAACTGGCGCAGGTCGAGACCGCGGACAACGGGTCGCTGCTGCGCTCGCACCGGCGCAGCGTGATGCCGCGGGTGGCGCACAACTTCCGGTTCTTCGCCGACTGGCTGCTGGGGCTTGACCCAGAGGAGCTGGAACTACGGGAGCATCGCCAGCGGGTGTCCTGGTGCCCGTCCGGGGTCACCGCCGTGGTCACCCCGTGGAACGCGCCGCTGATGCTGGCCACCTGGCGGATCGCGCCCGCCCTGGCCGTGGGGAACACGGTCGTGGCCAAGCCGCCCGAGCTGGCGCCGCTGACCGCCAGCCTGCTGGCCGACATCGCGCGGGAGGCCGGGCTGCCGGATGGCGTCCTCAACGTCGTGCAGGGACTCGGCCAAGAGGCCGGGGCGGCGCTGGTGGCGCATCCCGGGGTGGCGCGTGTATCGTTCACCGGCTCGGTCGCCACCGGCCGGAGCGTGGCGGCCGCGGCCGGCGCGCAGCTCACACCGGTCTCGCTTGAGCTGGGCGGCAAGTCCCCGCTGCTCGTGTTCGCCGACGCCGACTTCGACCTGGCCGTGGCCAACGCGGTCGAGCAGTACGACAACGCCGGCCAGGTGTGCCTGGCCGGCACCCGGCTGCTGGTCGAGGAGTCCATCGCGGCGCCGTTCACCGAGGCGCTGCTGACCCGGATCTCCGCGCTGCGCCAGGGTGACCCGCGCGCCGAAACCACCGACATAGGGCCGAACATCAGCCGCGCGCAGGTGGAGCGGATCGATGGCTTCGTGCGCCGGTCCGTGGCCGACGGCGCCCGCCTGCTGGCCGGCGGCGGCGTCAGCGCCGGCCTGGGCGGGCTCTACTACCAGCCGACGCTGCTGACCGGCGCCGGCCCTGGCGCGGAGATCCTCACCGAGGAGGTCTTCGGGCCGGTGCTCACGCTGCAGACCTTCGGCGGCGAGGACGAGGCGGCCGAACTGGCCAACGGCACCCGTTACGGCCTGGCCGCCATGGTCTTCACCGGCGACCACGAGCGCGCCGAGCGGGTCGCCGCGCGACTGGTCGCTGGCACCGTGTGGGTGAACTGCTTCTTCGTCCGTGACCTGCGTGCGCCGTTCGGCGGCGCCAGGCAGTCGGGCATCGGCCGCGAGGGCGGCACGTGGAGCTTCGACTTCTACGGGGACGTCAAGAACACGGTCTACGCACCGAGGGGATGGCACAGCCATGGGTGAAGTGGTGGCCGCCGGGCTGCTGGCGCACGTGCCGACGATCATGCTGCCGCCCGCCGAGCGGCTGGATCTGAACGAGGGCCGGGAAATCAGCCTGGTTCCCGGCCTGGAGCGGCTGCGGGCCGAGGTGTTCGAGGTGCTCGACTATGACACCGTCGTGGTGATCGACTCGCACTGGTTCACCACGGTCGAGTTTGTGGTGGCCGCGCACCCGGTCCGGGCCGGCCTGTTCACCTCCGACGAGCTGCCCCGCGGCATGAGCCGCGTGCCGTACGACTTCCGCGGCGACCCGGAGCTGGCCCACGCGGTGGCGGCGGCCGCGGACTCGCACGCCACCTGGATCACCGCGATAGACGACCCGTACCTGCCGATCCACTACGCCACCGTCAACCTGTGGGCCTACCTCGGCCGCGGCCTCGACAAGCGCTGGGTCACCGTGAGCAACACGGCCGAGACCGGCGACACCGAGGACTTCCTGCGGGCCGGCCGGGCACTCGGCGACGCGGTCGCGCAGACCGGCAGAAAGGTGATCCTGGTAGCGTCCGGGGCGATGTCGCACACATTCTGGCCGCTGCGGCAGCTACGTGAGCACGAGGCGAGCGACCCCGGGCACATCAGGACGCCGCAGGCCCGCGCGGCCGACCTGGAGCGGATCGGCTGGTTCGAGGCCGGTGACCACGCGCGCGTCCTCGACACCATGCCGGACTACCTGACGGTCCGCCCGGAGGCCAAGTTCGCGCACTACCTGATGATGATCGCGGCGCTCGGCGAGCGGGCGGTGACCGCTCCGGGCCGCCGCTTCAGCGAGTACGAGAACGCGATCGGCACCGGGCAGGTGCATCTGTGGTTCGACCGGCCGGCGGCCGGCTGGTGTGGGCAGCCCGGCGACCAGGCCGCGGGCTGAGAGACCGGAGAGAGCTGAGGAAGGCGCCATGGCCGAATACCGCAGGATCCTGCTCGACGGCGCGCAGGTCCAGGTGGTTCGCGACGGTGACGATCTGGTCAGCGGAGACGGACGCCGGGTCGCCGCGGCCGATGCGGTGCACCTGCCGCCCGTCGTGCCGACGAAGATCGTGGCCGTGCACCTCAACCACCGCAGCCGGGTGGAGGAGTTCCGCGCGAAGCTGCCCGCGGCGCCGACCTATTTCCACAAGCCCACCTCCGCGCTCGTCGGGCACGGCGGGGCCGTGGTGCGCCCGGCCAACTGCAAGTACCTGAACTACGAGGGAGAGGTCGCGATCGTCATCGGCCGCACCTGCCGGAACGTCAGCTGGGCGCAGGCCGGCGACTACATCGCTGGCTACACCATCGGCAACGACTTCGGGCTGCACGACTTCCGTGACACCGACGCCGGGTCGATGCTGCGGGTCAAGGGTTCGGACACCATGGCCCCGCTCGGGCCCGGCCTGGTCACCGGGTGGGACTTCCCCGGCAAACGGATCCGGACTTACGTGAACGGGCAGCTGGCGCAGGATGGCTCCACCGACGAGATGGAGTGGGATATGCACTACCTGGTGGCCGACATCTCGAGGACGATCACGCTTTATCCGGGGGACGTGCTGCTGTCCGGCACGCCCGCGCACTCGCGGCCGGTCGAGCCGGGCGACCTGGTCGAGGTCGAGGTGGACGGGCTGGGGCGGCTGGCAAACCGGGTCGTGGCCGGCCCGCTGCCGGTCTCGGGGGAGCTTGGCGCGCAGCCCTCGGAGAGCGAGGAGGTCGTCTCGACGGCGCTCGGCGGGGACTGGGAGTTCCGCGGCATCCGGCCGCCGATCAGGTCGTGACGCGCATGCCCGCCCCCCAGATGTGCCTGATCCTGAGCGAGAACTGGACGTTGACCGCGGGCCGCGACCTGCCGGCGCTGGTGCGCTGGGCGCGCGAGGCCGAGGACGCCGGTTTCGACTCGGTGATGATCAGCGAGCACATCGTGCTCGGCCCGTCGGCGGGCGCGAACGGGGTGATGGCCAATCCGCGGGAGTACGCGCTGCCCGGCAACCAGGACCCGGCCACGCCGTGGCCGAGCTCGGTCGTCCTGCTGTCGGCCATCGCCGCGGTCACCACCCGGATCAGGCTGGTGGCCGGCGCGGTCATCGCGCCGCTGCGGCACCCGCTGCTGATCGCGCGCGAACTCGGCTCGCTCGACCTGCTCAGCGGCGGGCGGCTGGTGGTGCTGCCGACGGTCTCCTGGCTGGCGGAAGAATACGCGGCGCTGGGCGTGCCGTTCGGCTCGCGCGGTGACCTGCTGGACGAGCACCTGGCCGCCTGGGCGGTGCTGTGGCGAGACACTCCGGCGTCGTTCGAGGGCCGGCACTACGCGTTCCGCGACGTCTATTTCGAGCCCAAAGCGTTCCGTGACCGCGGGCCCGCGCTATGGCTGGGCGGCGTGGGCATGCACCGGCGGATGACCGAGCGGATCGTCCGCTTCGGCGACGGGTTCAACCCACTGGGCCGGCCGAGCGCCGGGGACATGCAGCGGCTGCGGACCGCCATGACGGCGGCCGGGCGCGACATGGCCAGCCTCGAGCTCGTGGGCGGGACCCGCGCGGTCTTCCCCGACGGCCGCAGCACCGCTGACCTCGGCCAGGCGCTGGAACTGATACCTGAGCAACGGGCCGAGGGCTTCACGACGTTCTGCATCAAGCCGTCGCAGTTCACCGACGACCCGGATGACGTGGGCCGTCTGTGCCGCGACATCGTCAGGCGCGTCAGCAGCCTCGCCTGCTAGCGGGCTGGGCTCAGCAGCCGGGGGAGTGTCCACCAGCCGGGCCGGCGGCAGCAGCGCGGCGGCGTCGTGCTCCGCGGACAGCTCAACCAGCACGGCCAGGGCTCGCGCATCCCGCTGCACGGGATCCGCGGGCGGGTCACCAGCCCCGCCCGTTACCGCCGGCAGCGGGCAGGTGTCATCCATGGCTGGGTGCGATAACAGCGCCGAGCTTACGTCCGCCATCATTGATCCCCCTCCTGGCAGCCTTCACCGGGACCCCCCTTAATGCTCATTGACCCGGGACGCTCTATCTGTGAGACGCGCAGGTCACCGCCCCCGTTTACCTCCAGCTATCGAGCCCAGGTGATCCCCCGGGGGTTACTTCTTCCCGCGCTGACTTATGACATATACGGCGACGCCGATGATTATCAGGACCAGGAAGACGGGGAAGATCGGGACTGCGGAGCTTTGCATGGCTGGCTCGTTCTCATTGCGGCCCGGCCTGCTTCAGGTAGGCGCGTGCGTCGTCGCGGAAGACTCGCAGGGCGGCCGGGTTGCCGTCAAGCTGCCAGTCCTGCCGGTAGCGGGTGGCGTGGTGGGGAGCCTGATTCCGGTCGAACCAGACCAGGCCGAGCAGGTGCCAGGTGCGGATCCCGGCGAACAGCTCCGACACCTTGGCCGCTTGGCCGATGTCCGTGCCTGCCGCGGTCTCCGTGATCAGCATGGGGTCGCTGGTGATCTGGCGGATCTCCCTGATGGTCACGCCGAAGACGGACGCAAAGTTCGCGCCGGCCTCGTAGAAGTAGCCGTCCAGGCCGACCATGGCCACGCACCGCGCGCCAGGCCACAGCGAGGACAGCACCTGAGGCAGGGTGTGGCTGCCCTGGAGCGTTGACATCTGCCACACCCACGTGACGTTGACCGCACCAGCCGAGGCGAAGACGTCGTGCACGTGCCGCCAGGCCGCGATGTACTCAGACGGGGAAATGTTCGGTACGCCCCACGGGTACACCCGGTAAGGGCGCTGCCGCCACGCCAGGGTCATCTGCACAACGACGAACCCGAGCGCTAAGAGCCACACGGCGAGCATCAGCGGCGAGCCCAGCATGGCACCGTCAAGCCTGGCCCGGTGCAGGGCAAGCGAGCCGGCCGTTATGACCGCCACGGGCACCAGCCCGAGCCACCGCAGCGGCCGGAACGTCACCCGAGGGATGTCGTAAGAGTGGGCTAGAGGTCCGTCGCCCCCTTGCCGCGGCGGAACAGCAGGCGGATCGCCGCGACGATAACCGCCGTTGACGAGCCCGTGACCGCGAACATGATCCACAGGAAATGGGTGAACGGGGGTCAGGCGCCGAGATCTTCCGGTGGCGGGTACTCGGGGACCACGGTGTCGAGCATGAGCTGGACGCCGTCGCGCAGGTGGGTGACCACGGCGGCCCGGGCTTTGGCCGGGTCTTGCGTGGCGATCGCGGTCAGGATGGCCGCATGGGCGTCGTCGGCCAGGAACACCCTGCCCACCAGCTGATCGTCGGGCAACAGGGCCCAGAAGCGCTGCGTTTCGTCCTGAAGATCGGAGATCAGGCGTTCCAGGCGCCGGTTGCCGCCGATGTTCGCGATCATGCTATGGAAGCGCTTGTGCTCGTTGTGCAGAAACTGGGCGAGCTCGATGGGCTCGGCGGCCTGGCGCAGTTCCCGGTGGCGGCGCTGGGCTTGCCGGTCCGCTGCCTGGAACGCGTTCATGTCTTCCTCGGTCCAGGTTTTGGCGGCCAGTTCGGCGGACAGCGCCTCGAGCCGGGTCCGCACCTGGAAGAGGTCACGCAACTCGCCCAGGTTGACGGGGGTAACGGCGTAGCCGACGCGCGGCTGGGAGACCAGGTATCCCTCGCTGACCAGCCGCTTGAGCGCCTCGTGCACGGGCGTGCGGCTGACCGAGAGGGTCTGTGCGAGCGCATGCGCGGCGAGAACGTCGCCCGGCCGGGCCCGGCCGAGCAGGATGCTGGCCTTGACGTGGGTGTAGACACGGTCGGCCAGCCCTGTCCGGGCCGAGGAGGCCCGGCCATGAGCCTCGCGCGGCCAACCGGACGCACCAGACCGGGCGGCAGGCTGTCCGTCGCCTGGGTGGGCCTTCATCGCTCGCGGCCTCCCGTTCAGCGGTGATTTTTACGCAAACGTTACGTGATTTTCGGCTACAGTCTGGCACTCTGTTGGACATGTTAGGTGCCCCGCGGGACAGCCGCCCATAGCTGAACCGCCCAGCCCAGCCCGCTCGACATGCCCATTGACATGTCACGCGGGCTCGCAGTAGGTTGCAATCTCGATAATTCCTATGGTTTTAAGGTAGAACGTGCAGCGCAGAATCTATGCCAAGGGAACCGCCGTCCTGGCGGCCGCCAGCCTCGCACTTCTCGCCGCGTGCAGCAGCTCCGCTGGGTCGGCGTCCTCGAGCTCGGGAGGAAAGCCGATCTCGACCCCGAACGCCACGGTCACGTTCGGCGAGGCGCCCGGCTCATACCCGAACTACATCTTCCCGTTCGAGAACGGCGGCTTCTACAGCCCGGCGAACGTCCTGGTGCAGTACATCCTGTACCGCCCTCTCTACTGGTTCTCCTCCAGTCCGGATTCACTGGTCACTCCGGCTGACTCGGTGGCGGCGCTGCCCGACTACACCGATAACGACACCCGGGTAGTGATCAACCTGAAGCACTGGAAGTGGTCCGACGGCGAGCCGGTGGACGCCGCGGATGTCGTCTTCTGGATGAACCTCATGAAGACCGAGCCGGAGAACTGGGGTGGCTATGTGCCGGGGGACATCCCCAACAACGTGACGAACGTCGTCGCGACCGGCCAGTACCAGGTGACCTTTGACCTCGACGGGACCGTCAACCCCCAGTGGTTCACCTACGACGAGCTCTCTCAGGTCACGCCGATACCGGAGGCGTGGGACATCACGTCGCTGACGGCAGCGCCCGGTTCAGGCGGCTGCTCGACGGCCAGTTACGCATCGATCAAGATAAACTCCAGCTCGTTCGCGCCGGAGTCTTCATCCGCCAAGGCCTGCAGCGATGTCTTCGACTTCCTGTCGATGCAGTCGGGATTCAACCCGCAGCACCCCAACTCCACTGCGGTGTCGCCGGTCACGAGCTACGCCTCGAACCCGCTCTGGCAGATAACGGACGGCGCGTTCAAGCTCAGTTCGTTCCAGCTCAACGGCCGGGTGAGCCTGGTGGCCAACCCCAGCTACTCCGGGTCCGACAAGCCGCGCTACAAGCAGTTCGTCTTCGTGCCCTTCACCTCGGAGGCGGCCGAGTACAACGCGCTCGCCGCCGGCGCGCTCACCGTCGGTAACCTGCCACCGAGCGACCTGGCCTCGCCGGCCAGCACTCCCGGAGGGATAGGGCCGAACAACTCCCAGCTGGCCGGCAGCTACAACCTGCAGTCGGTGCCGATCTGGGGGATCGGCTACATCGCGGTCAACCGCAACTCGACCGGTGACGGCGGCGCGGCCGGGCCGATCTTCCGCCAGCTCTACATCCGCCAGGCCCTGCAGAGCCTGATCGACCAGCCCGCGCTGGTCGAGAAGTACTACAAGAACTACGCGGTGCCCGTCTACGGGCCGGTCCCGACCAAGCCGAGCACCTGGACATCGCCGACCGAGACCAAGAATCCCTACCCGTACAGCCAGCAGCGCGCCGCCTCCCTGCTCCGCGACCATGGCTGGGACGTCGTGCCGAACGGCGTCTCCACCTGCCTGCGGCCGGGAACCAGCGCGTCGGAGTGCGGGGCTGGCATCGCCAAGGGAGCCGGGCTCAGGCTCTCCCTTCAGTTCTCCAGCGGAGTGCCGGAGATGTCCGAGGAAGTCGACGCGGAGAAGGCGGCGTGGTCGCAGGTCGGCATCAGCGTCAGCCTCAGTGAAGCCAGCTTCGACGAGGTCTACGGCGCGGCCGTCTCCTGCCCGACCGGCTGCTCGTGGGAAATGCAGTTCTGGGCCGGCTGGAGTTACGAGCCCGACTTCTACCCCACCGGCGACGAGATCTTCGCCACCGGGGCCGAGTCGAACCCCGGGGATTACAGCAACCCGGAGAACGATCAGAACATCCGGGCGACGGAAACCACGACCTCCCCGACCGCGATGTACACCTACCAGGATTACCTCGCCCAGCAGCTGCCGGTGATCTGGGAGCCCAATTCCTCTGAGGTGGTCGAAGTCAAGCGAGGATTCGACATCGGCCCGTTGAGCCCCAACGAGGCCGACGGGATCGCCCCCTGGAACTGGTATTTCACCAAGAGCTGACCGCCGCGAGGAGGAACTGAGCGTGCAGTTGAACGTCCCGGCGCGCTGCCGGGTCGATGAGCGCCTCGGCGTCACCATCACGCCGGGCGCCGGGCCCGGTGGGCCGGCCGGCGACGTGCCCCTGTCGCTGTCGGCGCGCCTGGAGACCGAGGACGGCGTCGTCTGGCAGGGCGAGCAGGCCATCTCCGTCCGCGACGGCGTGCCGTACGTCACCGGCCCGGACGGCGGAAGCCGCCAGTGGCCCTGGGCCTCCGCTGCCGAGCAGGTGGTGTCGGAGGCAACGCCGTCGTCCGTCGAGCAGGCCGAGCGCTCCGGCTGGGCCGGCATCCCGTCGCTGCAGATCGAGTTCACCCTGAAGGCGGGGGCCGAGACGGTGGCCCGCGAGAAGACCGTTATCACCGGGATGGACGACGGGGTCCGGCGGGAAGAGGTCACCGGAAACGGGCTGGAAGGGACGCTGTTCCTGCCGCCGGGGGCCGGCCCGTTCCCCGGTGTGGTCGTGCTCACCGGATCCGGCGGGGGGCGCAACGAGGCGCAGGCAGCACGATTCGCCAGCGCCGGTTTTGCCGCTTTCGCGCTCGCCTACTTTGCCTCGCCCGGCGTTCCCGACGAGCTCGTCCGGATTGACCTGCGCTACTTCGAGAGGGCATTCCGGTGGCTGCTCGACCGGGATGACGTGCGGGGAGATCTGGTGAGCGTGGTGGGGACCTCGCGGGGCGGAGAGCTCACCCTGCTGCTCGCCGCCCGGTTTCCGGTGGTCGGCACCGCGATTGCCTACGTGCCGAGCGGCATCGTTCACTCCGGCATCTACTCCAGCCCCACCGGCTGGCTCAGCGACGTCCCGGCCTGGACGATCGACGGCGAGGCGGTCCGGTACCTCGATCACGACCGCGGGAACCGTGAGCTCCCGGACCCGGTGGCCTGCTCACCCGTGTACGCCGCCGACCTCTTCCCGTACGAGCCGGTGCTGCGGGCCACGATCCCGGTCGAGAACTCGAGCGCGGGAATCCTGCTGCTATCCGGGACCGACGACGACGTCTGGCCGTCCACGCTCTTCTCCGAGCTGGTCATGGCCAGGCTGCGGCGGTATCCAAAGCCCGCCCGGCACCTGGCGTTCCGCGGCGCGGGGCACCGCTTCGTCTTCCCCACCCTGCCCGGAACCCTCACCACGTCCGTGCACCCGCAGGGCCTCGAACGGCTGACGATGGGCGGCGACGCCGCCGCGAACAGCCGGGCGGCGCGCCTCGGTCACGACGCGGTGCTGCACGCCCTGCGCGGCGAGTGGGACCAGATCCCCGAGGACGAGTTTGCGTGATCGGCTACATCCTGCGCCGGATCCTGCAGTCCGTGGCCGTCCTGATCCTGGTGTCCATCCTGGTGTTCCTGCTCACGCATCTCATCCCGGGCGGTGAGGCGCGCGAGGTGCTGGGCCCGCGTGCCTCGCCCGCCTCAATCGCCCAGTTCAACCGCATCAACGGGCTCGACCAGCCGATCCTGGAGCAGTACTGGAACCTGGCCGACGGGTACCTGCACTTCCGGTTCGGCTACTCGTTCAAGCTGAACGACACGGTCGGCTCGCTCATCGAAAACCGGCTGCCGAAGACGCTCGTGCTGGTCGGTCTGGCCACGCTGATCGCGATCATCGTGGCGATCCCGCTCGGGGTCTTCCAGGGTGTCCGCCGCAACAAGCTGAGCGACCACATTCTCTCGGCCTTCTCGCTGGTCGCCTATTCGATGCCCACGTTCT
>Ga0335073_10016445_pt1 | contig 10331 bp, 5 predicted proteins | sample Lox_Sample_22_FD_207093 | JGI IMG/M metagenome (GOLD analysis project Ga0335073, IMG submission 207093) | Soil microbial communities from Loxahatchee National Wildlife Refuge, Florida, United States - Lox_Sample_2.2 | ecosystem: Environmental > Terrestrial > Soil > Wetlands | place: USA: Florida... | reverse complement strand
CAGAATTCCGAATCCCAGCTCGACAATCGCGCCGCCCAGCGCCAAATGATCGAGCACCATGGCGCCGGTGAGCACCAGAATCAGCCAGCGCACGCCCATGCTGAGCAGACGCGCATAGCTCAGGTTCATGTTCACGCCCGTGATCAGCACGCTGCGCGAGACGAATCGCGCCAGTACGTTGCCGGCCAGCAACAGGATCGCCGCGCCGATGAGCCGGGGAACGTACGCCAGAATCCAGCCGGAGACGATATGTTCCGACGTGCCGAGGGCCGACACGCCCACCACGACTCCGATAACCACAAAGAACCAGAACACAATGCGTCCCACCAGGAACGTGGGCGTCACCCGCGGCGTCCACTCGGCCATGGCGTTGGCGCCCCGGCTCATGCGCTCATCGAAGCGCACCGCCTTCAGGATCGCGCGCGCCAGCACGGCCAGCACCCATCCCACGAGGAGAAAGAACAGGAAGGCGACAATGAACGCAAGAATGCCGGGCAGCATCGTGGCAATTTGATTCACTACCCGATTCATCGACGAATACAGCGATTGTTCCACCTGTTGCCACATAACGGTTCTCCTTCTTCTCGCACCGGCGCCCAGGAAGCTATGGATTGAAACGGTCCGGCCATCGCCAGCGCGACAGCAGATACGGCTTCTTCTCTTCCCAGGCGCGCGCGAACGCGTCCATGCGCTGCTCCCAGGCAGCGCGAGTCAGGCTCGCCACTTCACGCGCATAGGAGGCAGCCCATCCGAGATAAAGCGGGGTCAGCGCGCCCAACAGGTGCCCGCGGTTCAGAGTCCGCAGCCGCCACGCCAGCGCGAAATCGTAAACGATGCCCGCCCACAGCTCGTCGGGCATGCGGAACTGCTCCGCCGGCATGCGCGTCAGCCGCCGCAGCTCCAGCATCGTATTCGGCGGCAGCACCAGCTTCCACACTTCTTCCAGATTCTTTGAGCCCAGCAGGAACGAATCCAGCATGGGCTGCACATCGATCGGTTCGCCGCCCCCGCTGTCGCGCGCCGCGCTGCCCCACACCGCTCCTGCCTGCGACCCGCGCACCCGCTGCCATTGCGGCGCATCGCTCTCCATTCTGTGGAAGAGCGATCCCGCCATCTGCCCCAGCACCGCGCTCAAATCCAGTCCGCCCGTCGTCCGCTGGTGGCGCACGTCCACGTGCACCTGGCCGACCGCGCACTGCGGCAGCTCCGTGGACGCCGCCGCAACCGGCCACAGCAACCCAGGATCGCGACCGGAGCTGCCCGCCAGAAACGCGGCAATCGAACCGGAGACCGCGAAGTCAAAGGCGACCGGAAACCGCACCCGCCGCCCGTACAGCGCGCGGTGCAGGGGGCAAAGTATGCCGGTATTGATCAGGGCGTCGTACCGGCTCACCGGATAGAGCGGCATCACGATGTCCGCCTGCCGCTCCAGCACCGCGTACGTGAAAAGCTGGATCGTCTCCGGCTGCAGCGCGGCAAGATCGGACCCCAGCACGATGCAGGCTCGCGCATTCCTCGCTGCGGCCATCGCCAGCACCGCCCGCTGGTGCGCCGAGACGACCTCCCAGAATTCCCCGCCGCTCGCCGGAGCTTCAAACGGAACCAGCGTCAGATGCGAGTTGCCGTTGAGCTGGGGCGAAGACGCTCCCGCTTCCCCGTTGCTCGCGGGCCACGCAAACACGTAGTGGACCGGTGAGGTCTCCGCGCCGGCCTCCGCCGTCGCCTTCAGAGCACTCGCGTACAGTTCTTCGACGGCGACGGATCCGGCGATGCCGATCACGACGTCCGCCGTTCCGGCCGCCTTCGCCGGTTGCTGCGCCGTTTCTGTGAATTCCGTGTCAGCCATGAAGCTCTTGATCCTCGGTCACGACGGCAGCGACAAAATGCCGTGCAGCGGAATGCGAATCCACGCCGGCCGGTTGTTCAGCTCGTAGACCAGTTCGTAGAGCGCCTTATCGAGCATGTATAGATCGAGCAGCGCGTCGAAATCCCTGCGCGCTGTGGGAACGATCGGCCGCCCCGCAACCGCATCGCAGTACGCGCGCAGAAATTCGCCCGACACCGACGCCTCCCACAGCCGCGCCCATGATTCCAGTTGCCCGTAGTCCTCCGGCCTCCGGCTCGTATACCGCGTGAGCGCCGCATATGCCGCGTAGCTGAACGACCGCAGCATCCCCGCGACATCCTTGAGCGGAGAATGCTTCGCGCGCCGTTCCGCCAGCGAGCGCGCCGGCTCGCCTTCGAAATCCAGAATCACGAAGTCCCCCTTCGATCGCAGCACCTGGCCGAGGTGGAAGTCGCCGTGAATGCGTGTCCACTGCCCCGGATGCTTCAGTCCCGCAAGCGCGCGGAATTTCGACAGCAGGGCCCCCCGCCTGCTCAGAGCCAGCGCGGCCCCTTCCACCGTGTCGTCGGGCAACTGCGAAAGGCTGCCGCGCAGCGCGTCGAACGCGCCCGAAGCGTGGGCCAGCATCTGATCCTGCATCGTGGCCAGATCGCTTGCCGTGGGCGCGAGCGGAGAGAAGTCCGTATCCGAGCCGGACGCCAGCGCCACGTGCATCTCGCCCGTGCGGCGGCCGAGATTCGCCGCAGCCTCCAGGTAAATGCCCGCATGCTCCCGCGCAACATGGGGAGCGCTTTCGCCGCGAGCCGGCGGTTCCTCCGCCGCGGCTCTCACTGAGGCCGTGCTCTCGTAGTACCGCTCCAGTTCCTCCAGCGTCCACTGCCAGCCATCGCCCTCGTTGCGGACCAGTCCCTGCAACAGCGCCAGGGTCGCCGGCTCGGCATCGCCGCGCTGATATTCGATCGATCCGCCAAACGGCGGCGTGTTGTGGAAGTTGGCTTTCTCCGTAAGAAAGCGCCCGATCTCCACATCGGGATTCGCCCCCGGAGCCTGGCGCCGGAAGATCTTCATGATGAGCCGTTCGCCGAAGATCGCCGACGTGTTGCTCTGCTCGGCGCTGCTCGCGCGCGCCGCCAGCGGCTGGGTGCCGCGCAGCACGGGCAGCGCTGCGCCCGGCAAACCGCGCACCATGCCCTTTTGCGTTTTCAGCTCTTCTCCTTTCGAGAGAATCTCCAGCAGCGCGGCCGGCGCGCCGGCCCGCATCATGCCGTCGTGCAGCACGCCCGCGCGCAGGGCCGATCCGGCCGTCGCCAGAATCTGCCCCGGCGCCGATTCGCGCATTGCCGCCGCCGCTTCCCCAAAGCTCATCGCCAGGCACAGCAGCCACGCATCCGGTTCCCCTGCCGCATAGCTCACCTCGATCCACACCAGCGCCGCCCGCTCCTCGTCGAAGAGCAGGGAGTCGGCCACCTGAACGCGCGTCATGACGCGCGATTTGCCCCCGAACCATCGCTGCCGCTGGATATACGTCGGGAGCAGCCCTTCCAGCGTGCCCAGGTTCTCCGCTCCCAGAATCGGCTCCCAGTCGCGCTCGCTCGAAACGTAGTACGACTGCTCCCCCGCCTCCGCCGACGGTTGCGCCGCGCTCTGCATCGTCGGCTGCACCTCGAGCCACAGGAATCCGTACGGCCCCAGCGTCAGCGGATACGGCTGCTTCGTGATCGTCGGGAATTCGACGTAGCCCAGCATCTCCACCGGCGTCATCCCTTCCATCTCCGAAAGATCGAACTGCACCGGCTGTGCAAACCGCGACAGATTCGCCACGCACACCACCGTCTCGCCGTCGTACTGCCGCACGTAGCCCAGCACCTTGCGATTCGACGAGTCCAGAAACCGCAGCGTCCCGCGCCCAAACACGCGAAACAGTTTCCGCAGCGCGATCATGTTGCGCATCCAGTTCAGCAGCGACGATGCGTCGTTCTGCTGCGCCTCGACATTGATCGCTTCGTAGCCCCACACCGGATCCATAATGACCGGGCTGTAGAGCTTCGCCGGATTGGTGCGCGAAAACCCGGCGTTGCGATCCGGCGTCCACTGCATCGGCGTGCGCACTCCGTTGCGATCGCCGAGATAGATGTTGTCTCCCATCCCGATCTCGTCGCCGTAATACAGGATGGGCGTCCCCGGAAACGAAAACAGGATGCTGTTCAGCAGCTCGATGCGCCGCCGATTGTTGTCGAGCAGGGGCGCCAGCCGGCGCCGAATCCCGATGTTGATCCGCATGCGCGGATCGGCGCTGTACGCCAGATACATGTAGTCCCGCTCATCGTCGCTCACCATTTCGAGCGTCAGCTCGTCGTGGTTGCGCAGAAACAGCCCCCACTGGCAGTTGTCCGGAATATCCGGCGTCTGCGCCATGATGTCCGTGATCGGCAGGCGGTCCTCCTGCCGCAGCGCCATGTAGATGCGCGGCATCAGCGGGAAATGGAACGCCATGTGGCACTCATCGCCGTCGCCGAAGTAAGGACGCACATCCGTCGGCCACTGATTCGCTTCCGCCAGCACCATCCGCCCCGCGTATCCCTCATCGATCGCCTTGCGCATCGCCTTGATCGCCGCGTGCGTCTCCGGCAGATTCTCGCAGTTCGTGCCGTCGCGCTCCACCAGGTACGGAATCGCATCGATGCGCAGCGCATCCACGCCCATATCCAGCCAGTAGCGCATCACCGACAGCACTTCTTCCAGAACGGCCGGGTTGTCATAATTCAGATCCGGCTGGTGCGAGAAAAATCTGTGCCAGTAGTACGCCTGCGCCACCGGATCCCACGTCCAGTTCGATTTCTCCGTGTCCGTGAAGATGATGCGCGCGTCTTTGTACTTCTGATCCGTGTCCGACCACACGTAGTAGTTGCGCTCGTTCGAGCCCGCCGGCGCATGCCGCGCCCGCTGAAACCAGGGATGCTGATCGGACGTGTGATTGATGACCAGCTCGATCATTACCTGCAGCCCGCGCTCGTGCGCCGCATCGAGGAAGCGCTGGAAGTCCTCCAGAGTCCCGTAGCTCGGATGCACGCTGCGGTAATCCGCAATGTCGTACCCATCGTCGCGCAGCGGCGACGGAAAGAACGGCAGCACCCACAGGCACGTCACGCCCAGGTCCTGCAGATAGTCCAGCTTCTGCATCAGCCCGGGAAAATCCCCAAGCCCGTCGTTGTTGCTGTCCTGGAACGCCTTGACGTGAACCTCGTAGATGATCGCGTCCTTGAACCAAAGCGGATCGCTCACGCTGCCTGGCTTGCGCGCGCTCGTGCGGGTTTCGATCATCGAATCCTGGCTCTCACTGGTAGTAGTCGAAGTCGCGTTCCGACCGTACTTTGCGCAGCACGCGGAAAATGTGCGCCGGAATCGTCTCCGGCGAAAGTTCGATATAGTTGCGCGGCCCCTGCCACAGGAAGCGCCGCCCTGTCAGCTGATCGTAGACCTGAAACGTCTCCGACGCCCGCACGTGCAGCCGCTCCAAATCCAGATCGACCCAGCCGATCTGCGTGTGGAACGGGTCGAGATTGACCACTGTCAGCACCACATTGCTGCCATCGCGGCTGGTCTTGCTGTAGGCGATCAGATACGGGTTATCGGTCGAATGAAAAAACAGCTCGTGGTTCGCATGCAGCGCCGCATTCTCCCGCCGCGCCCGATTGATCTCCGCGATGGCGTCTGCGATGCTGTGCGGCGCATCGAGATTCCATTCGCGAATCTGATACTTCTCTGAGTTCAGATACTCTTCGCTGCCCGGCCGCAGCGGCTCATTCTCGCCCAGCTCAAACGCCGGGCCGTAGATGCCGTAGTTCGGTCCCAGCGTCGCCGCCAGCGCCACCCGCATCAGAAACGCCGGCCGCCCTCCAATCTGCAGCGCCTCCGGCAATATGTCCGGCGTATTCGGCCACAGATTCGGCCGCAGAAACTCGCGCACCCGCGTCTGCGTCAGCTCCGTCAGGTACTCCGTCAGTTCCTGCTTCGTGTTCCGCCACGAAAAATACGTGTACGACTGCGAGAACCCCAGCTTCGCCAGGCGCTGCATCACCCGCGGCCGCGTGAACGCTTCCGCCAGAAACAGAGCGTCCGGAAAATCATGTTTGATCTCCGCGATCAGCCACTCCCAGAACGGAAACGACTTCGTGTGCGGGTTGTCGACCCGAAAGATGCGCACGCCCTGCTCGATCCAGAACAGGAACACATCGCGCAGCGCCTCCCACAGACCCTCCCAGTCGCTGCTCTCGAAATCCAGCGGATAAATATCCTGGTACTTCTTCGGGGGATTCTCCGCGTACTGGATGCTGCCGTCCGCGCGCTTCTTAAACCACTCGGGGTGCTCCTGCACCCAGGGATGATCCGGCGAGCACTGGAAGGCAATGTCCATCGCCATCTCGATGTTCTTCTTCGCCGCGCTGCGCAGCAGCCTGCGGAAGTCGTCGAGCGTGCCCAGCTCCGGATGCAGCGCCAGGTGCCCGCCCCCCTGCGCGCCAATCGCCCAGGGGCTGCCTACATCGCCGGCTTCCGCCGTCACGGAGTTGTTCTTCCCCTTGCGAAAGCTATGCCCGATGGGGTGCAGCGGCGGCAGATACAGCACGTCGAATCCCAGCCGCGCCACGTAGTCCAGCCGCGCCTCGCAGTCGCGGAAGCTCCCGTGCTTCCCCGGCTCCGCGGCGGCCGACCGCGGAAACATCTCATACCAGGCCGAATAGCGAGCCTTGTCGCGGTCCACCACCACGCGCAACTCGCGCTCATAGCGCGTTTCCAGCTTCGGATCCAGATGCTGCCCCATCAGCACTGCCAGCGCCGGATCGAGCGCAGTCTTCTGAGCAGTCTCCGTGTCCCTGGCATTGCGCAGATGCGTAGCCCATCGCCGCAGCGCGTCGGCGTCGTCACGCGTCCCGCGTTGCGCCGCTTCTTCAATGAGCTGCGCCCCATTCAGCAGGTCCACCTGGATATCCTGCCCGGCGGCGATCCGCTTCTCCAGATCGCTCCGCCACGTGTCAAAGTGGTCGATCCACCCCGCGACGGTATAGAGATACTCGCCCAGCCGCACCACCGGAAACGACGCGCGCCAGCGGTCGTTGCCCAGCGGCTGCATCGGCGCCATCGTCCAGTTGGGAACCTTGTAGTACCGGTACAGCAGCCGCGCCGCAACACGGTCGTGGCCGTCGGCAAAGACGTCGGCCTCTACCTGAACCTGGTCGTCGACGATCCTCTTGATAGCGAAAAGCCCCGCGTCGATCTCCGGATCGACGCTCTCAATCACGACGCGCTTCCTGCCATCCGCGGGCTTGTGCATGGCTGCGATCGACTTTCCTTTGCGCGCATCGGCAGGTCGAAGGCGTCCGTGCAGGCCAGGATTCGGCCACGCACACGTCGGCTGTCGCCCTGCTCCGAGTGCTCAGAGGAGTCGATGACGGCGGCGCAGGATTGGTTGCTGTGGAAGCTGCAGGCTAGTTGTCCGTCAGCATGCTGGGCTCTTCCGGAGCCCGCAGGCGCACCACGCGATCCACCGTGTACGGAGCCCGCTGCGTCCCCGCGTGATAATGCCGCACCTGCAGCTCGCCGAGCAGGCCGATAGCCAGCATCTGCGTGCCGGCCAGGATTAACACTCCCGCAATCACAAACAGCGGGCCGTGCTCATCCATGACGTGCTGGTGGGTGACGATCTTCAGCGCCAGCAGGAACGCCGATACCAGGCCCCCGCCGAAGATGCTCAGCGCGCCAAACAGCCCGAAGAAGTGCAGCGGGCGCGTCATGTACTTCAGCAGAAAGCGAATCGTCAGCAGATCGAAAAACACGCGGAAGGTGCGGCCGATGCCGTAGTGCGACTTCCCCCGCTGCCGGTGCACGTTCGTAATCGGAATCTCGCAGATGCTCGCGCCGTACCACGCCGCCAGCGCCGGAATGAACCGGTGCATCTCGCCATAGAGCGGAATGTTCTGGATCACCTCGCGGCGATACGCCTTGAACGTCGTTCCGAAATCGTGAATATCCACGCCCGACAGCTTCGCCATCAGCCAGTTCGCGCAGCGCGAGGGAATGCGCCGCATCACGAAGTTGTCGATGCGCTCCTTGCGCCACCCGCTCACCACGTCGTAGCCCTCTTCCAGTTTCTCCAGGAAGCCGGGGATCTCGCCGGGATCGTGCTGCAGGTCGCCATCCATCGCCAGAATGAACTCACCCTGGGCGTGATCGAATCCCGCGGCCAGCGCAGAGGTCTGCCCGAAGTTCCGCCGCAGCTTCACGACGAGCACGCGGCTGTCCACTGCGGCAATCTCTTCCAGCAGGCGGCAGGTGCGGTCGTTCGATCCGTCATCCACGAAGACCAGCTCGAACGGATCGCCGACGTGCTCCATCACGCCTTTCAGGCGGTCGTAGAGGGCGGTAACGTTCTCTTCTTCGTTATGAAACGGAACGACAATGGAGTATCTGGGCATATCTCTCATTATAGACTTCCCTCCCCCGCCTCCCGTGATCCCAGCGGCTCCGGGGAACCCCCCTGACTCCCTCGCCTAATTCAGCTCCGCCGCCAGCTCCACCGTAATCCGCGCGGCCTCGGCGCAAGCCGCCTGGCTCACGTCGCGATGCGTCACAAACCGCACCCCGTCGCGCCCCACCGATCCGCACAGCACCCCGCGCTCCTTCAGCTTCGCCGTCAATCCCTCTGCATCGCCGTGCTTCGCCAGCCGGTAGATCACGATGTTCGTCTGCACCGCCGCCGGATCGATCACCAGTTCCGGCGACGTCGCCAGGATCTTTGCAATCAGCTTCGCGTTGGCATGATCTTCCTGCAGACGCTTCGGGCCTTCCTCCAGTGCAATCAGCCCCGCCGCCGCCAGAATGCCCGCCTGCCGCATGCCCCCGCCCAGCCCTTTGCGGATAATCCGCGCGCGGTCCATCTGCTCCCACGTGCCCACCAGCATCGACCCCACTGGCGCGCCCAGGCCTTTCGAAAGGCAAAACATTACCGTATCGAAGCCCCGCGTCAGGTCCTTCACACCCACGCCCAGCGCGACCGACGCATTGAAGACCCGCGCGCCATCCAGATGCACGGGAATCCCGCGCTCCTGTGCCCCGGCCCAGATCTCTTCCAGCACCGGCAGCGGCGTCACCGTTCCGCCCGCAAGGTTGTGGGAGTTCTCCAGCGCGATCAGCCCCGTCTGCGCGCGATGGTAGTGCCGCGGATAGATATTCGGCTCAATGTCCTTCCACGTCAGAATGCCGCGTTCCGTCGGAATCGTCCGCGGAACGCAGCCGGAGATCGCCGCAACCATGGCCATTTCCCAGTCCATGATGTGGCACCGCGACTCGCAGATCACTTCCTGCCCCTGCCGCGTGTGCAGCCGGATCGCCGTCTGATTTCCCATCGTGCCCGTGGGAACGAACAGCGCAGCCTCGCGGCCGAAGATCTCCGCCGCGCGCTTCTCGAGCAGATTTACGGTGGGGTCCTCCTGATAAACGTCGTCTCCCACTTCCGTCGCAGCCATCGCCGCGCGCATCGCCGGAGTCGGCTTCGTCACCGTATCGCTGCGCAGATCGATGGTCGCCACTCCCTTTTCGGCGCTGGCAATTCCCTCAGCGAATCCTGCCGTCTGCAAACTCATCGCATCCCCTGTTGCTTTTGCTTTTCAACACGGCCCGTGGCCCAGGGCCTGCGGCCAATTCCATGTCGTCAGTTGCCTCTTGCCCGCTCTTAAGCGACGGCCCGCTCCGCAAGGAACCGTGCAAACACGTCGTTCGAAAGCATTCGCCCGCGCGCCGTCAGCGTCACACGATCGCCATCGCGGAAGGTGACCAACCCGTCGTCCTCCAGGTCCGTGACCGTCGCGAGACCGTCCTTCACCGCCGACGCGGAGAAACGCTTGCGCAGATTCGCGAGGCTCACGCCTTCGTTCAGCCGCAGCCCCAGGAACCACGCCTCTTCTAACTCCTCTTCGTGGCTCAGCCGCCGCGGCTCGCTCCAGCCAGCCCCGTTGAGATACGTTTCCAGGTCGTCGGTCGTGCCAAAGCGCAGCGCGCCGCCCGACCGCGCCCGCAGCATCGAGTGCGCGTCGAGACCCAGCCCCAGATACGGCTGCCGCCGCCAGTACTTCAGATTGTGGATTGACTCCGACCCCGGCCGCGCGAAGTTCGAGATCTCGTATTGCGCCAGCGCATGACCCGCCAGATAGCCCACCGCATCCGAATACAAATCCGCGATCAGATCGTCGCCCGGCACGTCATGGGCAAAGTAGCGGCGGCCGTTCGCCAGCAGCTCGCGTCCCAACCGCGACTCGTCATCCACTTCCAGCATGTAAATGCTGGCGTGATCCGCGCCTGTCTCCAGCAGCACGCCCAGCGACTCGTACCAGGAATCGATCGTCTGCCCCGGCAACCCGGCAATCAGATCCACGTTCACAGCGGCGATCCCTGCCTGCTGCGCGCGGCGAATATCCTCGAGCGCCACTGCGCG
>Ga0335073_10016444_pt1 | contig 10332 bp, 6 predicted proteins | sample Lox_Sample_22_FD_207093 | JGI IMG/M metagenome (GOLD analysis project Ga0335073, IMG submission 207093) | Soil microbial communities from Loxahatchee National Wildlife Refuge, Florida, United States - Lox_Sample_2.2 | ecosystem: Environmental > Terrestrial > Soil > Wetlands | place: USA: Florida... | reverse complement strand
CCCGGTCTCCACGAGGAACCGCCGGCCCGCCTCCCCGGTCTCGCGCGGGTCGCTGCCGACGATGGCCAGCCGGGACGGCTCGAGCAGCGGCGGGTCCCCGGCGAGTCCGGCCAGCTGGGGCTCGCCGCGTCCGAGCAGGTGCGCGACCCCGGTCGCGTCGAAGATGATAGAGCGCCCGCCGGCCTCGAGGGGGTCAACGTCGGCGTCGCCGTCGGCGTAGATGAGGCCGACATCCGGATGGTGACGGCGGAACCCGGCGATCACCCCGAGCGTGATCGTGCAGTCGCCGCCTACGACAAGCGGCAGCCGGCCAGTCGCCAACTGGCGATCGACCTCGTCGGCGACCCGGCGGGCCACGCTCACGACCGCCGCCAGGTTGCGCGCCCGGGGATGGTCGCGGTCCACCGCGAACGGTGTCACCGGCAGGTCCCCCGCGTCGGTGATCTCCACCCCGGCCGCGCGCAGCCGGTCAAGAAGCCCGGCCGCGCGCAGTGCACCCGGCGCCCGCTCCTGCCCGGCGTAATGCGCTCCCGCGCTGGTCGGCACCCCGATCATGACCCACGCCGCCACTGCTCACCTCCGGGTAAGCCGCCGGCCCACCGCCGTCGGCGATCGCTGTACTAACCCCGTACGGTTGTCATTATGCTTCGCCACACACTCCTGATCAGCGCATGAACGAATCCCTGACCCGGCGCGATCGCTATGACGTGGTGGTCGTCGGTGGTGGTCACAATGGCCTCACCGCCGCGGCCTACCTCGCGAGGGCGGGACTGTCAGTCGCGGTGCTCGAGCGCCTCGACCACACCGGTGGTGCCGCGGTGTCCGCGCAGGCCTTTCCCGGCTTCCCGACCCGCTTGTCCAGGTATTCGTACCTCGTGTCACTGCTGCCGGAGTCGATCATCAGCGACCTTGATCTCGGCCTGCGGCTCGCCTCCCGCTCGACGGCGTCATATACGCCGGTGCTCCGCGACGGCGTCGCCATGGGTCTGCTCGTCGAGCGGCCCGAGGGCCAGGCAACCAGGGAAAGCTTCCGCGCGCTGACGGGTTCCGATGCCGAATACGAAGCCTGGCGCGACTTCTACGCACACGTCGGCGAGCTCGCCGCCGTCGTGGCCCCCACCCTCACCCAGCCGCTGCCGCGAGCGGCCTCGATCCGGCAGGGGGTCGAGGCGGACCTGTGGCGCCAGCTCACCGAGCGGCCGCTCGGTGAGACCATCCTCGACCGCTTCCGCGACGAGACCGTGCGCGGCGTGGTGGCGACCGACGCGCTGATCGGCACGTTCGCGCGACTGGACGACCCCTCGCTGGTGCAGAACCGGTGCTTCCTGTACCACCTGATCGGCAACGGAACCGGCGAGTGGCGAGTGCCGGTGGGCGGGATGGGCGCGGTCACCGACGCGCTCGCGGCCGTGGCCCGGAAGGCAGGCGCGGAACTCGTGGTCAACGCCGAGGTGACCGCGGTCCGGGGCGGCGCCGGCGGCGCCGAGATCGACGTGCTCAGCGGCATCCGGCAGCGGACGCTGCGTGCTCGCTTCGTTCTCGCGAACGTCGCCCCCTGGGTGCTGCGCGGCCTCGTCGGCGCGGACGCGGACCCCGCGGCCAAGCCGGTCGGCGCCCAGCTGAAGGTCAACTTCCTGCTCAGCCGGCTGCCAAGACTCAAATCGGGCACGGACCCGCGAGTCGCGTTCGCCGGGACGCTGCACCTCGGTGAGGACTACCCGGATCTCGAACGGGCCTACGCCGAGGCGGCCGCCGGGCAAGTCCCCGCGCGCATGCCGGGGGAGGTCTACTGCCACTCGCTGACCGATCCGTCGATTCTCGGTGAGGTGCCCGACGGGACCCAGACGCTGACGTACTTCGGCCTGCACCTGCCAGCGACGCTGTTCGACGATCCCAAGACCCGAGCGCAGCGCAAAGAACTAGCCGTCAGCCGCGCGATCGACTCGCTCAACGAGCACCTCATCGACCCCATCGAATCAGTCGTCGCCCACGACGCGGCGGGCATGCCCTGCATCGAGGCCAAGATCCCGCAAGACATCGAGGAGGACCTCGGCATGCCGGGGGGCCACATCTTCCACGGCGACCTGGCCTGGCCCTGGGCGGCCGACACCGCGGTCCTCGACTCGCCGCCGGCTCGCTGGGGCGTCGAGACCGGCTGGGACAGCATCTACCTGTGCGGCTCAGGTGCTACTCGCGGTGGCGCCGTGTCGGGACTTGGCGGGCACAACGCCGCCCAGGCGGTACTGGAACTTGGGTAAAGCGACCTAGCCGCGCCTCGAAAGCGGACGCTACGATGACCCGGTGCACAGATGGCGAGCCGGCCTACTGGCCGGCGTCCTGGTGCTGGCCGTAGCCGGCTGCGAGATCCGCACCGCCGGCCCCTCCCAGCCGGTAACGACCGGCGCCACGGCGCCGGCCAGCGTCGTGAATCCCGCTTCCGCGAATTCCAGTTCCGCGACCGCCAACGGCGCTCCGGCCGTGCCGACGCCATCGGCCCCGTCGACGTCTGGCCAACTGCGCGTTCTGCTGCACGACAACTTCCCCGTCGCGAGCAACGCCTTCCTCGGCGTGATCGCGGCGGAGGCGCCGGACGGCAGCATATTCGCCACCTTCGGCTCGCAGCAGTCCGGCTACCCCGCCACTAGCGCTGGCACGGCGGTGTACGTCGTCGACGGCAATCAGCAGCCGCAAGTCGCCGAGCACCCCACGATCCCGGTCACCGCCCTGGCCGCCGACGACACCTATCTTTACGCCGGCGGTGGCACGCAGATCATCGAGTACTCGCGGTCGACCGGGGCGATCGTCCGGACCTGGAGCATGGCCCTGCCTGTGCGGCTGATGACTGTCGCGGCGGGCATGCTCTGGGCCGTGCTCGGCAGCGCGAGCGGTCCGGGGCAGATCGCCGAGATGAACCCGGACGCCAGCACCGTGACCACCGTGGGCGCCGATGGCGCGAACGTCTTCAGCATCGCCGCCGGACCACTGGGGCTGTACTACGTGCCGGCGGGCGGCACCACGATCGTGCGCATCAGCGCGACCGGGCAGCGCACCCAGGCCCCGACCCACCAGACGATAAACGAGCAGCTCTCCGGCCCGGGCGCGGTCCAGGCGATCAGCGTGATCGGCGGCCAGCTGTTCCTCGTCACCGACGCGGGACAGGGGCTCGACTCCGTATCGCGCACCTATGACGCGTCGACGCTGGCGGGCCCGGCGACCGAAGCGCCAGGCACGGCGGGCAGTAACCACGCCGTCGACAGCCTCGCGGGGCCGATCGACATCGCCCAGGGCGAAGCGCGGGCCTGCGCTACCCCCTGCGCCGGCCGCTACAACCTCGTCACCGGTGCTGTCACCGACGCCGTCACCTTCTCGAGCAGCGCGCGTCTCGGCCTGCTCCTCGGCCCGTACCCGGCCGTCATCGTCTTCCCGGCCAGCGGCAGCGTCTACCTCGACCGGATCGGCTAACCCGAGCGCGGCGCCGACGCTGACGGACGGCTACCCGGTCGCGGACGTCCCCGTGAGCAGGTACAGCTCCGGTGCGATCGCGTCCGTGACGATGGCCTGGTAGCCGGCGTCGTTCGGGTGCAGGTGATCGCCGCTGTCGTACTGCGGCAGCATCGCGAGCGCGTGCGGCGACCCGCCAAGGACGCTGGCGAAGTCGAAGGACCCGTCCAGCGTCCCGCCATAGCCGTAACCGCCGATCCGGGCCTGCCGGCTGATCCAGCGGTTCACCTGTTCGCGTACCTGATTGCCCGCGGCGGTGTAGTAGCCCGCCCCCTCGTACGGCTGGAGAGTCGCCACGAGGAGCCGGATGCCGTATTCGTGCGCCTCGATCGCCAGCTGTGCGTACCCGCTGGTGAGCTGGGTGTAGCTCAACCCCGGATTATCGCCGATGTCGTTCATGCCCTCCCACACGATGATCACTTTGACGTCGGCCTGCTCGATAGCGTCGTGCAGGAACCGGTTCAGGCCGCTCTCTCCGGCGCCCGCCCGGTTGTAGAGCACCTCGTTCCCCGAGATGCCCTCGTTCAGCACCGACATCCGCTCGCCGGCCGGGAGCGTCAGCAGGAGTCTCGCGAGGTCGTCGGTATACCGTTCGTTGGCGTTAGCGGTCGAACCGGAGCCGTTCGTGGTCGACGCGCCGAAGGCCACGACCGCCCCCGCTACGGTCGGGTTCACCACGTTCACGCCGGACAGGAAGTACCAGGCGCCGATCAGGTGCTTGAAGGCCCTCGCGGTCGTGGCGGCGGTGTGGTCGCCGCTTGTTGAGAAGTAGCTGGTGGTGAGCGAGTTGGGATGCCAGGTCGCCGGGCCGGTGGCGGCCCTGAAGTAGATCGACACGGCGAGGTCGGTCTCCGCCCCGACGGTCATCGCGACCGCGTCGCTCAGCGCGTCTTGGCCGGGCTTGATCGTGAACTTCCTCTCGCCCCCGAAGGTCACCTGGTGCTGGCCCCTCGTCGCCGCACCGCTCCTGACGACCGCGACCTTAACGTCGTTGACTACCAGCGGCGCGGTGCCCCATTCGTTAGAGAGCCTGATCTGCACCTCGTTACCGCCGACGCTGGTGCGGATGATGTCGCGCACGGTCTCGTTCGCGAATCCGGTGTGCGAACGTCCGGCGGCCGCCGGCGCCAGTTGCGCGGCGGCCCACGTGCCAACCCATACCGGGAAGCCGGCTGACATTCCCGCCGCGGGTACCGCGGTACGAGTGACGGCCGCGGACGAGCTGACCGTCAGGGCGCCGATCACCCCGAGTGCCGTGATGCTCGCGCCAATCACTTTGCCTAGCCTGCTGCTCAGAGTTTCCGTCCCTGTTGTCTAATCACGAACAACCTGGTCCCAAATAAGCGTCACCATAACGCGTCGTAGCATCGGCGCATGAGTGAAACGCCGCGGCCAGTCACGATCTTCGGCCCCGACTTCCCCTTCGCCTACGATGAGTGGCTGAACCATCCGGCCGGGCTCGGCTCGCTGCCGGAGGCGTCCCACGGCGCCACGGTGGCCATTGTGGGCGCGGGACTCGCCGGGATGGTGGCCGCGTACGAGCTCATGGAACTCGGGCTGCGGCCGGTCGTCTACGAAGCCGAACGGATCGGCGGCCGGCTGCGGTCCCACGAATTCGACGGCACCGACGGCGTCATCGCCGAGCTCGGCGGGATGCGGTTCCCGGTCTCCGGCACGTCCTTCTTCCATTACGTCGACAAGCTCGGACTGAAGAGCGCGCCGTTCCCGAACCCGCTCACCGAAGCCGCCGGAAGCACGGTCATCGACATCGCGGGACAGACCTACCACGGCACCACCCTCAGCGAGCTGCCCGCGGGGTTCACCGAGGTCGCGCGCGCCTGGGACGAGGCCCTCGAGCAGGTCGGCTTCACCGCTCTCCAGGACGCCATCCGGGCCCGTGACGTGAACCGGCTGAAGCGGCTGTGGGACGAACTCGTGCCGCGCTGGGACGGCCGGACCTTCTACGACTTCGTCGCCACCGCCGAGACATTCGCGAAGCTGCCGTTCCGGTATCGCGAGGTGTTCGGGCTCGTCGGCTTCGGCACGGGCGGCTGGGATTCCGACTTTCCGAACTCGATGCTCGAGATCCTGCGTGTGGTGGTCACGAACTGCGACACCGATCAGCGGCTGATCGTCGGCGGCGCCGAGCAGCTGCCGCGGGGCCTGTGGCGGCTGCCGGTCAGCGCGCGCAGCCCGTGGCCGGCCGGCACCAGCCTGGCGAGCCTGCATGGCGGTGTCCCGCGCGCGGGGGTCGCCGCCATCCACCGGCGCGACGACGGCACGTTCCTGATCCGCGACCGCTGGGGCACGCTGCGGCCGCACGGAGCGGTCCTCGCCACCTGCCAGGGCTGGCTGCTGACGACACAGATCGAGTGCGACGAGGACCTCTTCTCGCACGAACTGTGGATGGCGCTCGACCGTACCCGGTACATGCAGTCGTCCAAGACGTTCGTGATGGTCGACCGGCCGTTCTGGAAGGACGTCGACCCCGCCACCGGCCGCCCGCTGATGGGGATGACCCTCACCGACCGGCTTACCCGCGGCACGTACCTCTTCGACAACGGGCCGGACCGCCCGGGCGTGATCTGCCTGACCTACTCGTGGATGTCGGACGCGCTGAAGATGCTGCCGTACGACGTCGACCAGCGCGTCAAGCTGGCGCTCGACGCCCTCGGCAAGATCTATCCGGGTCTCGACATCGCGAGCCACATCGTGGGTGACCCAGTGACGATCTCCTGGGAGGACGACCCGCACTTCCTCGGCGCCTTCAAGGGCGCCCTGCCCGGCCACTATCGCTACAACCACCGTATGTACACGCACTTCATGCAGGACACGCTGCCGCCGGCTGAGCGGGGTGTCTTCCTGGCGGGCGACGACGTCTCCTTCACCCCGGCGTGGGCGGAAGGGGCCGTGCAGACGGCGCTCAACGCGGTCTGGGGCGTCCTGGCGCACTTCGGCGGGGTCTCCCACCCGGAGAACCCGGGCCCGGGTGATCTCTTCGGCACGCTGGCACCGATCGACCTGGGAGACTGACCTCATGAGCACGACCACGCGTATCGCCGCATGGCAATGCCGGCCGCGGCCACGCAATCCGCAGGGAAACCTCCGCAGGCTCGACGAGACCTGCGCGGCGGCCGCCGCGCGCCAGGCCGAGGTGCTCGTGACGCCGGAGATGTTCATTACCGGCTACGGCCTGCGCCCCAACGAGGTGGTGCGGTTCGCCGAGGACGCGGGGGGCAAGACCGAGACCGCGGTCGCCGAGATCGCGCGGCGTCACCACATCGCCATCGTCTACGGGTACCCCGAACGCGCCGGAGGCGGCCGCGTGTACAACGCGGCGACGCTCATCGGCGCGGACGGCATCGTGCGGGGCCGGCATCGCAAGGTGCATCTCTTCGGCGACCTGGACCGCAGCCTGTTCACTCAGAACACCGACCCGCCGACGGCCTTCGACTTCGACGGCGCCCGGGTCGGGCTCCTGATCTGCTACGACGTCGAATTCCCGGAAGCCGTCCGGCACCTGGCGGTCAGCGGCGCGCGGACCGTGCTCGTGCCGACCGCGAACATGAAGGGCTTCGAGGAGGTGTCGCACCTTCTCGTCCGGGCGCGCGCCTATGAGAACGGCTGCGGCGTCGTCTACGCGAACTACTGCGGTGCGGACGACGTGTTCGAGTACTGCGGGCTCAGCGTCATGTGCGGTCCTGGCGGCGAAGTGCTCGCGCAGGGCAGCGCCGACCGCGAGGAACTGCTCGTGGCAGACGTCCCCGGCGAATCGGCCGCCACCTACCTCGCCGACCGCCGGGCAGACTTGTACGGCTAGCCAGCGAATTCGGCCCGCACCTGCCGGGCGGCGGCGACCAGGTTGCGCAGGGCGGGTTCGGTCTCGGCGTAGCCGCGGGTCTTCAGCCCGCAGTCGGGGTTGGCCCACAGCCGCGCCGGGTCGATGACCTTCAGCGCCAGCGACAGCGACTCGGCGATCTCGTCAACGGATGGCACGCGCGGGGAGTGGATGTCCCATACGCCCGGTCCGATGCCGTGGGCGAATCCGGCCGCGGCGAGGTCGGCGATGAACTCCATCCGGGAACGGGCGGCCTCGACCGTGGTGACGTCCGCGTCGAGCGCCGCGATGGCGCCGAGGATCTCTCCGAACTCGCTGTAGCACATGTGCGTGTGGATCTGGGTCGCGTCGGCCGCCCCGGATGTCGCGAGCCGGAAGGCCCGCACCGCCCAGTCCAGGTATGCCTCGCGACCGGCCCGCCGCAGCGGCAGCAGCTCCCGCAGCGCCGGCTCGTCGACCTGGATGATGCGTATCCCGGCGGCCTCGAGGTCGGCGATCTCGTCCCGGACGGCGAGCGCCACCTGGCGGGCGGTTTCCCGCAGCGGCTGGTCGTCGCGGACGAAGGACCACGCGAGCATGGTCACTGGCCCGGTCAGCATGCCCTTGACGGGCCTGGTCGTGCGGGACTGCGCGTAGCTCGCCCAGCCGACAGTGATGGGTTCCGGTCGGCTGACGTCGCCGTGCAGGATCGGCGGGCGCACGTACCGGGTCCCGTACGACTGCACCCAGCCGCCGGCGGTGACAGCGAACCCGTCCAGGTGCTCGGCGAAGTACTGCACCATGTCGTTGCGCTCGGGCTCGCCGTGCACGAGCACGTCCAGTCCGATGTCCTCCTGGAACGCGATCACCTGGTCGATCTGGGTCCGCATGACGGCCTCGTAGGCGTCCTGCGTGATGCGGCCGGCCTGATAGCCGGCGCGGGCCGCGCGGATCTCCGCCGTCTGCGGGAACGACCCGATGGTCGTGGTGGGCAGCACCGGCAGGCCGTCGGCCTGGGCCGCCTGGCGGGCAGCGTACGGGGGGCGGACGGGGTCGTCGGCGAGCGCGCCGAGTCTTGCCCTGATATCGGCGTTCACTCGCGGGGCAGCCGCCGCGATCGGCGCGGCAACCAGGTCGTCCCCGTCCAGCGCGCGGCCGAGCGCGACGACTTCGTCGACCTTCTGCCGCGCGAACGACAGGCGTCCCGCGATCTCTGGCGGCAGCGGCGTCTCGGTGTCCAGGTCAAGCGGCACATGCAGCAGCGAGCACGAGGTGCTGACGACCAGGTTCCCGGCGAGGTCGGCCAGCGACTCGCACAGCGACAGCGCGCCGGGCAGGTCCGCCCGCCACACGTTCCGGCCGTCGACCACTCCGGCGACCAGGGTCTTGACGCCGATCCCGCCGATCTCGGCGAGTGCCGCCCGGTTGCCCGGCCCCGCCACGAAGTCCAGGCCGATCCCTTCGACAGGGCACGCCGCCAGGATCGGCAGCGCGTCGCCGATCTCCCCGAAGTAGGTGCTGACCAGCAGGGCGGGCCGCCGCAAGTGGGACCCGAGCCGCTGGTACGCGTGGCGCAGCGCCGCGAGTTCCGTCGCCGTCCGGTCGGCGGCGAGCACGGGCTCGTCCAGCTGAATCCACTGGGCGCCGGCCGTATGCAGCTTCTCCAGGAGCTGCTGATACGCGTCAACCAGCGGGTCGAGGAGAGCCAGCGGCGAGAAGCCGTGCTCGGCGGGCTTGGACAGCAGCAAGAACGACAGCGGCCCGAGTACGACCGGTCGCGTCTCGATGCCGTGTGACCAGGCGTCCAAGTACTCCTGGACCGGCTTGAGCGGCCTGTCCCGGCCCAGCCGCAAGTCCGTTCCCGGGCCGAGCTCGGGCACCAGGTAGTGATAGTTCGTGTCGAACCACTTGGTCAGCTCAAGCGGCGCGATCCCGTCCGCGCCGCGCGCCATCGTAAAGTAAGCGCCCAGGCCGTCTAGGCCCGCAAACCGCTCGGGGATGGCATTGAACAGCGCGGCGGTGTCCAGAACGTGGTCATACAGCGAGAACGTGTTCGATGGGATACTGGACAGGCCGGCGTCCCGCAGCGTCTCCCAGGTCTGGCGACGCAGCGCGGCGGCGGTCTCGGTCAGGTGAGCTCTCGTCTCGCGGCCGGCCCAGAACGCCTCGGTCGCCTTCTTAAGTTCGCGCCGGGCGCCGATCCGCGGATAGCCGAGGACGGTTGTTTCCATGACCCTGTCTCCCTCGCAACAGCCATCACTCCTGGTTCACGGGCAACCCAGGACAACCCCTATGTGCGGCAGTATAGGCACGATCATGTAAGCGAGACAACAATTTCCAAGCGATTTAATTGTGGTCTTTCACAGCGATAGCCGCCGAGAAGATTCGGGGAACGAGCGCGCGCGGAGACCAGCTGGCCGCCGGGAACCGCCGGCCGCGCGCCCGGCGCGGTAAGTTCGAGGCGGAACGAGAGGAGTCAGCCGCGTGGCCATCGCCGCACTCGTGCTCTGGCTGTGTACCGCCGCCATCGGCAGCTACATGCTGGCGACATCATTTCGCGCCAGGCGCGACGAGCCCGCGCCCGCGCCCGAAAAGGCCAAGGCTCCGAAAGTCGAGGCTCCGCCGCGGCCGCTGACCGACAAGGAGCGGTTCGACCCGCTGTCCCTCCAGCAGGCCAAGGCCGAACCGCTGCCCGGCCTGACGGACCTGGCGGAGTTCGCGCACCCGGCGCTGGCGATGATCGGTTTCGGCGTCTGGTTCGGTTACGTGGTCAGCCGCGACCGGGTGTTCATGGCGATCGGCGTCGGCATCCTGCTCGGGGCGATCGCCGCGGGGCTGTCGTGGTTCGCCGTCAACACCCGTGCGAGCCGCCGCGCGACCGTGTCCGCCGACGGTGTGCCTGTCGACGGTGTGCCTGTCGACAGTGCGGCCGCCGACGGCGACGGCCCCGAGATCGGACCGCTGATCGCCGCGCCGCGCCTTATCGTCCTGCACGCCGTCGGCGCGGCCTTGAC